>OFGR01002685.1_pt1 | contig 11514 bp, 11 predicted proteins | sample 1521811 | NCBI WGS metagenome assembly OFGR01 (sample SAMEA3504098, study PRJEB24116) | mouse gut metagenome | biome: mouse gut; feature: mouse-associated habitat; material: faeces | place: Denmark | collected 2011
CCTTTCCTTTTTTCTTGTTTTTTCCATCAAAAAAAAACCAGATCAAAAATCCGGTTCTTTTCGTATCACTTTATGGTTCTATTTTTCGCTTATCCATTGTATAAAATTTTCCTAAAGTCTTAACCCCATCCCACAGAATAATAATATCCATGACCTTTTTTTTCGTCATCAAATGTAAATTCGCAAATTTCATTGAATCCCGTTGAATGATCTTTTCTAATACTACAAAACTGATAATCATAAGGCTTCGTATGCCAATGATCCGCACTCCATCCATCATGCCCTTTGGATGGATCACCCATACTAGCATATTCACAATTTGCAAATTCTTTTGTACTTGATATAGAAGGAGCCTGGACATTCTTTTCACGGCATCGTCTTCTAACATATGCCAAAAATTGTGACGGTGTCACATTTTCTATTTGAATCTCTAAATTGTATGCATTTTTATCCATGTATATTTTCCTTCCTCCTTCATTCATTATATAAGAATTTTTCCATCTTTTCAACAAAAAGACCAATATCTTTTTAGGGATATCAGTCTTAAAATCTTTGAAATCTTAGAATTTACTTAATATTCCATCTGTTCAGAATAAAGATGTGAATACTCTTCACACTCTTTTCTTTTCGGACATTTGCTACAATCAGCTTCATACTGATCACAAACTTTTTCTAAAATCTCTTCTAATTCTTCTAATCTTGTCATTATATTGTCCTCCTTTAATCGCAATATTGTTCAAGCTGACCATTAATCACTTCATATTGCCAACTCTGGACGTTGAACCTGATATAATTCCAGTCTGTCGCGTTGTATACGGGCTTCCTGATGACCGTCTCCGTCTGTCTCAACTGATTATATTTATTGACTTCGTAGGTCTTCAGTTCTGTTATGATCTGGATCAGGTCTTTCCGGAATCCGAATTCCTCTTCGATCCAGTCCTTCGCTTCATACTCATTGAAGTATTTTGTCCCCTCACTTCCTTCCAGTTCTTCATATCTCTTCTGACTCATCCCGCTTAATAACCCGCGCGGCTTCCATTCCAGTTCCTTGTCCAGCTTTTCCGACAACGTTTGCCCCAGCCGCTTCAGACCCCGGATCTCTGCTTCCTTTGCTTCAATCGCCTTGTGGTTTTCCCTTTCCTTCTCATGCTCTACCTTCCATGTTGTTTCATTCGCTTCCATCTGGATCTTCTCTGCTAGTCCATCTACATTTTTCTTGTACAATTTACAGAATTCATCTTTGTCGATGTCCGTTGCGTTGTAATACTTTTCGATAATCTCATATAATTTTGATGTTGGGTAAAAACCTGTCCTTTTCTCAAATTCTTCTCTTAACATTTTTCTCCTCCTATTTTTTCTATATTTATATTTTCTATAAACAAAAAAGGCTCACACTTTTTTAGGAGTATGAGCCTTGAAAGTATTCCGATACGAAATTATGTAAAATTAGATTCCTAAACTAATAATGTCATTCTGTACCAAGATATCGCAGAATACTGACATATACAATTTGCTGAATTGATTAGATGTCAAGGTTGATGATAATAAACCTTCGTCCAGAAGCTTCTTGCTATTGCTAACGCTTACACCCAGACGATCGCAAATTCTTTCCGACAAATTCCGCAATGCTGACTGGGTAACTTCTTCAATCCCTAAATTTTCCAGAAATTTTTCCATGTATGTAAGGAATTCGCCCCGTTTCCCAGACTTAATTTTCTGGACATATGCGCCATACAATTCCGCTGGAATGAATTCATATGTCGATTTTAAATCTGCGTTCAGAGGCTTTAAATTTTCCCTATGCTCTGCATTAGCTTTCCGGATTTCATTTTCAGTGTCAATACTGCTGTGTTTCCGGATTACAGAATCACGATCCATTCCCTGAGCCAAATCATTTTCACGATTCTTATAGATTTCCTCAAGTCTATGGTTAAGAGGCTTAATGATTTCTTTGAATCTACGGTCTTCCTTCGCAATTGCTACTCTTGCAGCTACAAACTTCTTTAGCTGAGACATTGTTTTCTCATTGATTTTCTCAAAATTGATTTTTTTCTTATTTGCCATGGTTATTCTCCTTTACTTTTGACTTGGTAATTTATATGCATATTCGGATAATTTCCGATGCATGGCCTAAATCATGAATTTACGTCGGTCGGATATTCCACCGATGACCATGCTATATATAAAATCTGGACTCGTGCTTATATCATTCCTACACTGCCATCACCTAAAATGGTTTTACGTGCGTTTCGCTTACCCCTTTCTTTGCGGTATAGCTCTAATCACTATATCGGTTACCTGTCTGCTTATAAGGCAATGCCAACAGGAGGGAAAAAGTATACTATAAGCCCCAGTTATGAAATTGTCCAAGATCAACCCTCATATTAAGAAGTCCGTGAGGACGTTCAAGCTGTGAAGCTCTATCTTATAGATTGGTGTCACAAATAATACTCTCTGCCTGTATCGGTATCTTTCAAGAGTAGAATCTGATCGTTAATATGGTTACTTTTTCGGGAATCTCCATTGTCAGATTTGACAATTCTTTAGAAATGCGTTATACTTCACTTGCTACGGTAGAAGAGTTAACGCTTTTCTAGGAAATTTCCCTGTCTTCTTTGGAGATGGGGATTTTTCTTTCTAATCCTCAATCCTCCATACCTTTAGATGTGACCGTGTATCTGGTTTCAACTTTAACATCTACTTTCCCATCAACATAGGCTTGTAATAATGCTTCAGCAACGTCGCTATATTTTAGCTTCGGTTTTGCATCATCACATTTATTTCTAAAGGCATCTTGTAAGGATTCTTCAATTTGAATAGACATTGCTTTTCTCGCCATATCCTATCTCCTCCTTACACAAAACATAGTATCACTGTTTTAGTGATTTGTCAATCACTATTTTAATGATTTATATAAAAGTTTTCCGTCCTCAAATAAACCGATGCCTTCACCGATGTATAACTCTTCGCTGACATCACATTCCTTTTTAAAGTCCAGTTGACCGGACTATACCATAATTTATAACAGTTGGTTTCTGAGCACGTATTCTTATACTCATACTTACGATACCGCCACGAGAAGGCCTGTTATCTGGTATCATGTTTAGGGGGTTCCTGGGATAGAGTCTGACTCTTGCGAAGCTCTACCCCGTTTCGATTCGTATACCGGGGAATACCGTTTCTGTCCTTCCATGGTATTTTTCAAATTCTCAGCTAGACTTTGTCGCCCGTAATGCCCTAAGTGCTTATACCTACTCAATATATCGGCTATAGTGGCTTTTATGTCCTGTTAGAGCAGTGGTTATTATGTCACGTCCTAATATATCTTTTGCTTCCTCAGTGTTTGCTACCTTTTGGAAGTATCACTTTTTAACTATCGCTCTATCTTTGCTGCCGTGTCAACGGGGAAAGAGCGGTCAATGTCAAAAAGTGATTGACAGAAACGATATACACCACATACGGTGGGACTCTGTCGTTATAGTCCGTTTACGTTGCTTTTTACGGAATGCAATAACCATCAACCGATCAATAGGTTTACCGCCTGTTTTATAGACTTTGGCGAGACGCTTATATTGTCTACTATCAGATTGACATTGCGACCGTTTTATACACTTATACGGTAGTATTTCAACTTATTATCCCGCCTCTCAAATATAACTATTGACTTTTTGGTACTGATCAGAAATGACACGGCATATCTGACTTTTTCGCAAGTCTCAATATTATGTTGAGGATTTTTGTACCCTTTTAAAAAGAACGTTGTCAATATATGCACTTATTACATTTTAGACGATATATGCACTTATTACCATATAGGCAGCCCTCACGCCTTCATCTGTAGCCCTCATGACGATATTAAAAAGGTGTAAAGCCCTTAACAACTGAATAAAGATTTTACACCTTAACTTGATGTAGGTTATTCTGTTTTGTCAGAATTGCTGCTACTTGTCATTCCCTTGTCAATACGTTTAATACCGTTTTTTATAACCTCTTTTGCTTTCTCTGTATTGTCAGTTTCAAGTAGAGCTAATATAGAATCTAATAATATACATAGCTCTTGATTATTCATAACTTCACCACCTTTTTATAAGTGCCGTTTACTTTGATGCTTTCATTATATCAACCGGCAAATGTGGTGTAAAGCTTTTATTTCCGTTATATCAGATCACATCCGTATATTTCATGATCTTCGTCATGACCGCCATCTTCTTGCCAAGATTTCTCGCATTTTCCATACCGATCTCATCGTCTATCGTCTGAGACCCGTCCCCCGGGCTCCACAGAGCCGCGCCGGAATAGATGCCGGAACCGCCGTTGCAGATCGTCATTCCCTGCGTGTTATAGAAATTGACGATCGTCTGGAGTGTGAATTCCTGTCCTCCGTTCCTGGTTCCGCCTACCGCGATAGCAGCTCCCACCTTCTTCGTAAAGAAATAAGGATCCTTCACACTGATCATCCACGCGGAACGGAACCTGCTGAAAAACGTAGACAACTGTGCGGTAACGCTCATCTCATATACCGGTGAGGCAATGATGATACCGTCCGCCTCGTAGAATTTGTCATATAACTCTGTCATATCGTCTGTAAATACCGTACAGCGGTCTGATTCGTCACGCAGACATTTGTTGCAGTGAACACAGGGCTGCATCTTTCTGGCACGAAGCTCCACCAGCTCTGTCTGCACATCTCCCTGGGCTTCCGCCTCCTTAAGCGCTGCACTAAGGGCTGTATAAGAAGATTTTCTTCTGGGACTTCCGCATATTCCTAATATCTTAACCATGGTTATTCCTCCATTTTGTTCATATGTATATTTTCTTCATATGTCAATGTCTCCCACTCGGAGAACCGGTTCTCAATCTACACTTCGCTAATCAGTCGGTTGTCCTACCCAGCGCGCGCAACACTGCCTCCGGGTTCGCCGGCAGAGAGTCGATCTCAGCGCCGATCGCATTACAGATAGCATTGACGACTGCCGGAGCGCACGGTACTACCGGACACTCGCCAAGGCTCTTGGCCCCGTACGGACCTCCCGGCTCGCCTTCTCCTTCCGCGACAAAGTCCATATAGAGCTTGGGCATATCTGACGCGCTCAGAAGTTGATACTGCTTAAAACATGTCTCCTGCGGATTGCCTTCTGCGTCATAGGTGATATTCTCCAGTAATCCGTACCCAAGACCCATATGAATAGCCCCCGCAAGCTGACCTTCCAAAGCCAGGGGATTGATCACTCTTCCCACATCCTGTACCGCGGAATATTCTAAGACCTTCGTCTTGCCCGTCTCTGTATCCACCTGCACCTTCGCAATGTGGACTCCGTAAGAGCTTGGCCCCCTTGGCGCCGGATGGGTCTCTGAGCAGCACAGTTCCCGCATACTGTCTCTCTGACAGTGAAGCATCACCTCTGCAATGGATACGGATCTTCCTTCCTGCGTACTGTCCCATGCTCTGTCGTCATACAGTTCTACCTGCTCAGGGTCTATCTCAAGAAGGTCTGAAGCTTCCTTCTGAAGCTCCTTCTTCATGGATTCCGCCGCCTTCTTGGCCGCCATTCCGACCACGTATGTACCACGGCTGGCATAGTCGCCCAGATGCCACAGACAGGCGTCCGTATCTGCCTCTACCGTATCGATCTTATCAAGCGGGATCCCCAACACTTCGGACACCACCTGTTTCTGCATCCCAACGTTATCATTTCCCATATCATGGGAACCGCTGTACAGGATACAGGTTCCGTCTTCGTTCATCTTCAGCATCAGTGTCGTGACGTCGCGGTGCGCGCCAAAGCAGTTATTGCCGTGGACACCCAGCGCTACCCCTACGCCGATCCGATAGCGTCCGTCCCTGGATTCTTCCTGTTCCTTACAGATATCCTCATAATGGATCAGCTCTTTGGCTCTTCTTAAGCAATCCTTCGGTCTCGGGTTGCCGTGCGGCTTATGGAAGCAGGGATCCAGACTGTCTGGATCTACCATATTGATCTCCTGAAGCCATGCCGGATCCATATGCAGGAAGTTCGCGATCTTGTTGATCTGACGCTCCAGGCCGAAATACGCCTGAGGCGAACCATATCCCCGCATCGCTCCCGCTACAATCGTATTGGTATACACCGGATTCACATGAAAACGCATATTTTCTATCTTATAGGCCTTGAATACCTTATGGGACATTGCGCCGGATACGTTCAGCGCACTGGTGGCGTAAGCGCCGGTATCATTGTAGAACTTCATATCTACCGCATGGATCCTGCCGTCTTTCATGAATCCTGTCTTAATGCAGGCAATAGAACCGTGGCGTACACGGGTTCCGAAGATACATTCCCTTCGGGTATATTCAAGCTTTACCGGACGGCGCGTCATCTTGGAGAGCACTGCCGCCACCGGTTCCACCGTCATCTCAAGCTTGCCCCCGAACGCGCCTCCGATGGCAGGCGCCGACATACGGATCCGGTTATACGGGAGATTAAATATCTGGCTTAAGATCACCCGGAATCCGAATGTATTCTGGGACGGGCTGTAGATCGTCAGCTTGTCGTCATAGCTCCAGTCTGCGATCACCACATGAGGCTCGACCGCCGCGTGGTGGATCGGCTGTGTGGTAAAACGATCCTCAAATACATAGTCGCACTCCTCCATTGCCTTATCCACATCCCCGGCCTCTACATGTGCCTGTCCTACGATGTTGCCGCCCTCGTGGATTGGATATGCATCCTCCTTGATCGCCTCCTCCACCGTCATCATGACCGGAAGCTCTTCGTATTCCACCTGGATCAGCTTCACCGCTTCCTGGGCGATCTCCAGGGTATCCGCCGCTACCGCCGCCACACGGTCCCCGACAAAACGAACCGTATCGTCGAAGATTCTCTCCGTATTCGGGATCTTATGCTCAATAAACCGCAGCGCGCTGTTGAACCTGGTCTGCGGTGTATTCTTATAGGTCGCAACTGCACGTACGCCCGGCAGACTCTCTGCCCGGCTGGTATCGATACTCTTGATTCGCGCATGTGCCTTGGGACTGAACAAGACTTTCGCATACAGCATGCCCGGAAGTTTCATATCACCCACATATATTTTCCTTCCGGTAACCTTCGATGCAGCGTCACGGATGGGAACTCTCTTCCCGATCTCTCTGAACTTATTACCTTTCATCTGATTCACCCCGCATTCTCTCCGCCGCTAAAATAATCGCCTCCACGATCTTCTGAAAACCTCCGCACCGGCAGATATGCCCTGAAAGCGCCTGGCGTACCTCTTCTTCGGTCGGCGATAAATTCTTATCCAGAAGCGCCTTCGCCCTCATGACCATTCCGGGGGTGCAGAAGCCGCACTGGATGGCCGCCTCGTCAATAAAGGCCTGCTGAATGTCGCTGAGCTCCCCGTTGGGGCCCAGGAGGCCCTCCAGGGTGCGGACGCGCTTGCCCTCGGCCCACACGGCCAGATAGATGCAGGAGTTGAAGGTCTCGCCGTCGATGAGCACATTGCACGCGCCGCACTCCCCCACCTCGCAGCCCTTTTTCACGCTGGTGAGGCGGAAGTCGTTGCGGAGCATGTCCGTGAGAGACGCCCGCACGTCCACCATCCGCTCCACGGCTTTGCCGTTGATGGTGCAGCGAATCAATTTGTACTGGGTACTCATGCCATCACACCTCCCGCCAGCTTCACAGACTCGATCAGGCACCGCCTCGCCATCTCCACCGCGATGTGCTCCCGGAATGCCTTGCTGGCCCGCCAGCTGTCCCGGGGGCGGATGTCCTCCAGAGCCGACCGTGCAAAGGTCTCCACGGTCTCCCCGGTCAGGGGCCTCCCCTCCGCCGCCGCCTCGGCGGCAGGGCAGCGCCGGTTCGGCGGTGAAGGGCCTGCCCTCCGCCGTCTTCTCCGCAGTCCGGGCCCGCAGGGGCACCGGTCCCGCCACGCCGTAGGCGACCCGCGCCCGGCGGATGGTGCGCTTGTCCTCGGAGAGGACCACGTTCACCGAACAGCCGGTGGTGGCGATGTCCATGGCGTTGCGCATGGCGTACTTGATGTAGTGGCCGAAGCAGTCCTCATAGCTGGTTTTGGGGACGAGGAGGGCGGTCTGGATCTCGTCGGGCCGGATGTCCACCCGCCCGGCGGAGAGGTAGAAGTCCTGAATGGGCAGCCGCCGCACCCCCTCCGCCCCGGTCAGCTCCACCACCGCGTCCCAGGCCAGGAGGGTGGAGGCGGAGTCGGCGCTGGTGACGCCGTTGCAGGTGTTGCCGCCGATGGTGCCGGCGTTGCGGATCTGGGGCCCGCCCACCATGTCCACCGCCTGGCCCAGGACGTTGATGTACTTCTGGATAATGGGGTCCCGGGTGATGTGGCTGAAACTGGTGAGGGACCCGATGCGGATATTCTCCTCCCCGTCCAGGGTCACGCCCCGGAGCTCGTCCAGGCCGTAGATGGAGATGAGCTCCGCCCCGGCCCGCCGCCCCTCCCGCACCTGGACCAGCACGTCGGTGCCGCCGGCCAGGATCTGGGCCTGGGGGTGCTCCAGACGCAGGCGGACCGCGTCCTGGACGCTCTGGGCCTCGTATAATGCTTTGATATCATACATGGAACAATTCCTCCTAGTAAGCGGGTGGCTCGACTGTGTACACCACACTGGGCGCGTCCGGTCTCCACCGGATCAGGAACAAATGCGCAATGGACTCGTAAAAACCGCGAAAGGATACGTCGTAAATCCGGAGGGAATCCTCCTTCATGTAGATGGCGGTCCCGCGTCCGGCCAGCCGCTCAGCCTCCACAAAGTAACCGGAGGAGATGCTGCCGGACCACTTGTCCCGCAGGCCCTCCAGAAACGAACTCGGCTGTCCCTCCATCCTGGGTGCGGACACATAGGACGCGCCGTCCAGCTCCATCGTCCCCCGCACCATCGTTTCCCGGAAAAAGGAGCGGTGGAGGGTGATCTCCATCCGGAGGACGGCGGACGTGCCGTCGTTGCAGCGGACCTCCGTCTCCAGGGTGCGGCGGAGCGGAACATGGTACCAGATCCCAAGAAGGACCAGACAGGCCAGAACCGCCCCAGCCGCCCGGCGCCTGTGTTTCGGGCTCACCGTGAATTTCATCTACAAAAGCCCCTCCTCCTTGAACCGGGCAAACAGCACGTGGGGCGTCATGGGCGCGTCGTTGAGGGCCACCCCGGTGGCGTGCAATATGGCGTTGCGGATGGCCGGAGCCGGGGAGCAGGCCGGGGGCTCCCCCAGGGCCTTGGTGCCGAAGGGACTGGTGGGCTCCGGGTTCTCCACGAACTCCGCCCGGAGATTGGGGTGGTCCATGAAGGTGGAGAGCTTGTAGTCCAGCAGGTTGTTGTTCAGGGGCCTGCCGGTCTTTTCATCAAAGAGGAGCTGCTCGCTCAGGCCGTAGCCGATGCCCATGGACATGCCGCCGTGGACCTGGGCCTCCGCCAGGGCGGGGTTGATGAGCTTTCCGCAGTCGTGGACGTTGACAATGTCCAGCAGCTTCACCTGACATAAGAGGATGTCCACCTCCACCTCCGCGAAGGTGCAGCCGAAGGAGTATGCGTTGTTCTTGATCTGGTATGTACTCTCGGCGGTGATGTGCTGGGAGTGGTCCAGGCTGTAGAGGACCTCCGTGGCCAGCTCCCCCAGGCCCATCAGGTCCCGGCCGTCGGAGATGCGGACGATCCTGCCGCCGGCAAGGTCCAGGTTCTCCCGCATCTGCCGGGTCAGCTCCGCGGCGCAGGTGAGGATCTTCTCCCGCAGCAGCTCCCCGGTCTGACGGATGGCGAAGCCGCCCACGTAGGTCTGGCGGGAGGCGTAGGCCCCGGTGCCGAAGGGGGTGATGTCGGTATCCTGGGTGGAGATCACGTGGACCGCCTCAAAGGGCACCCCCACCGCGTCCGCCGCCATCTGGGCGAAGGCGGTGTCGCAGCCCTGGCCGATCTCCGTCTCCCCGGTCTGGACCTGGAGGGACCCGTCCTGGTTGAGGACCATCCGGCAGGAGCAGGACTCCAGGGAGATGGGCCACACGGCGGTGTTGTACCAGAAGAGGGCCATGCCCACCCCCCGGCGGACCGGGCCGGTCTGGTTTTGGTATTTGGCCCGCAGCTCGTCCCAATGGATGAAGTGCCTGCCCTTCTCTACACACTCCCGTGCCCCGGTGGAGTGGCAGACAATCCCGTTGAGGGGGTCCACATACCCCTGCGGCATGAGATTCTGCAACCGGAAGGCCAGGGGGTCCAGGCCGTATTGCAGGGCGATATCTTCCATCATGCACTCCAGGGCGAAATTGGCCTGGGGGATGCCGTACCCCCGCATGGCGCCGGGGGTGGCGATGTTGGTATACACCGTCCAGGCGTCGCTCCGGTGGGCCAGCTGGTCCAGGTAGGTCTGACGGAAGCCGGTGACCGCGTTGGAGACAATGGCGTGCCCGTGGGAGGCGTACCCGCCCTGGTTGGACACGGCCACGCACTCCCGGGCCATGAGGTACCCGTCCCCGTCCACCGCCGCCCGCACGTCGAAGGAGATGGGGTGCCGGGAGCGGGTATTTTGAAAGGTCTCCTCCCGAGAAACCTCCAGCCGGACGGGCCGTCCCCCCACCTGGGCGCAGAGCCAGGCGTTCAGGGGCTCATAGAGGACCTCCTGTTTGTTGCCAAAGCCGCCGCCGATGTAGGGCTTGACCACCCGGACCCGGCCCCAGGGAATCCCCAGAGCCTGCCCCACCACCCGGCGGACGATGTGGGGAATCTGGGTGGAGGTGACCACGCAGATTCGCTCCCCCTCCGCGTAGGCGTAGGAGATGGGGGGCTCCATGTGGCAGTGCTGGACCTGCTGCGTCTCGTAGTGCCCCCGGAACTGGTGGTAGCCGGGGAAGGTCAGCACATCCTCCGCGCATTTGAAATCGGACTCCGGCAGGGGAATTTCTGCGGTGTGGCGCTTGAGCACGTTGCCGGGGTATTCCTCGTGCAGGGGCGGCATTCCCTCCGCCAGAGCCGCCGCCGGGGTGAGGACGGGGGGATATTCCTCATACTCCACCTGAATGAGCCCAAGGCCCCGCCGGGCGGTGAGGGCGTCCTCCGCCACCACGGCGGCGATGTCGTCCCCATAGATGCGCACCCTCCGGTTGAGCAAACGGCGGTCGGAGACATCCTGATGGGCTTCCTCCACGCTCCAGGGGTGGCCGGGGGTGGGGTACTGGTGCGGGGGAACGTCGAAGCAGGTCAGGACCTTCACCACCCCCGGCAGGGCCTGGGCGCGGCTCACGTCCATGGACTTCACCCAGCCGTTGGCGATGGTGCTGTGGAGAATCCTGGCCTCCAGAATGGGATGGGGGCACAAATCATCGGTGAATCTGGCGCGGCCGGTGACCTTGTCAAAGGCGTCCACCCGCTGTATGCTTCTTCCAATTTCCATCAAGCACACCTCCTTTGCCCCCATTATACCGTATCCCCCGGGAAAAAGAAAGAGGGAACCAGCCTGTGGAAGAACCGCTTCGGCCAAAGGTTTCGGAGGGAAAGATAGTGTGAAAGAAAACCGTCAG
>OFGR01002689.1_pt1 | contig 11495 bp, 10 predicted proteins | sample 1521811 | NCBI WGS metagenome assembly OFGR01 (sample SAMEA3504098, study PRJEB24116) | mouse gut metagenome | biome: mouse gut; feature: mouse-associated habitat; material: faeces | place: Denmark | collected 2011
GGACGGGCCTCCAGCGGCTTTACCGGTACAGAGGGGCTGAAGTGCAGCCGCCGCCCTTGTCCAAGATCTTATTCAATTGAAGTGTATCGAGCATTTCCCTGATTTTCATATATGATCAACTCCTACCAATCCGCATTATCAATCACTTTCCAACAATTATAGTATACTCTGATTATATACCGATGACAAGGCTGGAATCCAAACGTTTGCGAATTAGGTTGACAGTCGTCAACCTGTTTGTTATACTGAAATTGTTTGACATGAGTAATACAAAAATATTTCCGCCTCAAATCGAATATGAAAAAGCACCTATTCGTTCAAAAAATATACACTCAAAAAGGAGGTCTGCAATCATGATAAACCACATCATAAACTCAACGCTGCTGCTCCTGTTCCTATTGATGCTCTCCGTCTGCCTGGAAAAACGGATAGATCCCCGCCTGAAATACGCGCTGTGGCTGTTGGCAGTCGTCAAATTACTGATCCCGCTGCCTGCTTTTGAGACGCCCATGAGCGTTCTGAACCTTGTCGATCCCACTGCCCTGGAAAGGGACAGCACGGATCAGCGCCCCGACGCACGCTCAGACACCGCAGCCGCCGATCTATCTTTAAAGCAGGAGGCGCCTGACCAACAGGCTTCGAGTCAAAAGACTTTGAACCAAAAGACTTTAGATCAACAGACTGGCTATGAAAAAACAGCCGCTCAGAAAGCGTCTTTCCAGAGAATACCAGCGATCCTCACCGCGCTGTGGCTCTTCGGCTGCCTGCTGTGCTGCGGGATCTTTCTGTGGAGCGCTGTCCGTTTGCGCAGATGGCTGCGGCATGGCCGGGTTTTGATGGGAAACTATAAGGATAGACTTTCTATCTATGAGATAGACGGACTTGGCACGCCCTGTCTCATCGGCGTCTTTGCCCCTGCGATCTATCTCGACAGGGCAAATCCTTTTGACAGGGAACAGCTCTCTTTGATACTGGCACATGAATACACCCATTTCAGACACGGGGATCACATCTGGGCTGCTGTGAGATGTATCTGTGTCTCTGTATACTGGTACAATCCCATTGTGTGGCTGGCGGCGCGCAGGTCAGCCGGCGACGGGGAGCTTGCCTGCGATGCGGGAACCCTGGAACACATCGGCGCGCAGAACCCTGCCCCATACGCCAGAACGCTGATCCTGGCAGCCCAAAACCTGTCACAGCCGGCTGCCGCGCGCATGACCGGATTCCGCACAGGCGCCGCGGGCGGTATGAAAGAGATGAAAAGACGGATCAACCTGTTAAAACATAAGCCCCGCACCCGGCTCGTAACACTTGCCGCGACACTCGCTCTGTGCGGCATCATCGTCGGGTGCACTTACGGAAGTGCTGTAGGCAGCGATCCTGACGGCATTGTGACGGCTCCAGAACTGACAGAAACCGCGCAAAAGGACATGTCGATAACCCGCACCGAGACAGAAACGCTTCCCACTGCTGAAATCAATACGGAACTCAGCACCGAGCACGCCGGGACAGAATCCGGAACAGAATCCTCCTCTCCGGAAAGTATGATCTACCACGGCACCGCGCTGTACACTGTTCCGGAACCGGACTATGTATGCATCTGCATACAGCCCTCTGTGCTCAGGGAATATCAGGACTATTTCTATATCCCGTCCGGCAGCGCGCAGAGTCAGCTAATCTCATTGATGGAACGCATGAAACCCGACTGGCAGGACGACGATGATCGCTCCGTCGTCGCAAAAAAGGGACTCAAAGAGACCGGATATCAACTGTACTATAAGGGCTGTGCCTACATGGTCTTCGAGGGCGGATATCTCTATGCGACGGAGGTCGACGAAGAGCGCGGAGTCATGGAGTCCCTTGTCCGCAATGAAGCTCTCTGCGGCCTCGTACAGCAGCTCCTGTCAGAAGACCTCGGCTATGAACCCGTCGACATCACGCAGATCCGCGACATCGTATCTGCGAAATTAGACGTGTGCAGTATCTTTACAGGCCAAAAATTTTACAGCCAGACCATCACGGACCGAAAGACCCTTGCGCTGTTCGAAGACTGGTTCTCCAACGCATCTTACATTTCATTTGGTGCAGGCTGCGGCAATGAAAACGCCTGTCTGGAGCTGACGCTCTCCGATGGAAACGTCATCCGGTTGTCCATGGCGATCGACAGCTGCTCCAATTTCGGCGTCAACGGCGTCTACTATGACTACAGACCGAAAACTTCCTGGGATAATGCTGAATTTTATCAGTGCTTTGACGAGATACCGTTTGAGTACTGATACATTATCAAACAAGCCCTAAAACAGCCTAAGCTGCTCATACTTCTGCGGATATTCCGCCAGATAGGCAAAGCAGGCATTCAGATCATGCACGATGCCGTTGTCCTGGCACTTTTTCCTGAACAGCGCCATCAGCTCCCGGCTGTGGTCGCTCTGTATCTCGTAGGCATGTCCGTACTTTCTCTGGTATCGCTCCTTCACGCCGGGAAAGTGCCTGTCCAGCGCGGCATAGAAATACTCCCTGTCGCCGTCGCGCAGCGTCACCCCCATGCCAAAGCAGATGATGCCGTACACCTTCGCCTCAATGCAGTAGTCCAGGATCCCCTCAATGTTCTCCCGCGTGTCATTGATAAAAGGAAGGATCGGTGACAGCCAGACGACGGTCGGGATCTGATGGTCGCGAAAGACCTGCAGCGCCGCTGCCCGCTCCTTCGTCGTGCACACATTCGGCTCCAGCACCCTGCACAGATCCTCGTCGTACGTCGTCAGTGTCATCTGGACGACACATTTTGCCTTCCTGTGAATGTGCTCTAGCAGCTCCAGATCCCGCAGGATCCTATCTGATTTCGTCTGGACCGTCACGCCGTACTCATAGCGGTCGATGATCTCCAGACACCTTCTCGTGAGCTTTAACGTCTCCTCACAGTGCATATAGGGATCGCACATGGCGCCGGTCCCGATCATGCACTTCCTGCGCCTGGAGCGCAGTGCGCGCTCGAGCAGCTCCGGCGCATTCTGCTTGACCTCAATATCCTCAAAATCATGTGTGAAGCCATAGCACGTGCTCCTGCTGTCGCAGTAAATGCAGCCGTGCGTGCACCCTCTGTACAGATTCATGCCGTTTCTGGCGGACAAGATCCCCTTCGCGTTCACAAAATGCATTTTCTTCCTCCTCCCGTCCCTTCACACAGTTCCCTGCCTGCCGCGCTTGCACTCCGCTCTGTACTGAACAGGAGTTCTTCCGGTCGCCTTCTTAAACGCCTGAGAGAAATAGGACTGCGAGGAGAAACCCAGGCTTGTCGCGATCTGCGAAATGGAGTGCGACGTGGAACTGAGCAGCGATTTCCCCTCCTCGATCCGCTTCTGCAGAAGGTATGTGATCGGCGAGACCCCCATGTATTTCGCAAAGGCATGAGCCATATAATACTTGTTCATATGGGAGAGTGCCGCCAGCGTGTCCAGCGTGATATTCTCCGCGTAATTGGCGTCCAGGTACTTCTTGATCCGTGCGCACTCACTGTTCAGGAGAACATTGCTGCTCTGCACGATGGACAGATTGTTGTGCCGGAGCATGCACAGCATGATCACTTCCAAAAGGTTCTGGCAGACAGCCTCGTAGTTCTCCTCCTTCTTGTTGATCTCCTCGAGCATGATATTCAGATAGGAATACACATACGAGTTCTGCGTGTTGTACTTGTACACGTCACCCGACGCGGTCTGCATCAGGATCCTGTCCTGCACCGAGGCGATCTCCTCAAACGAAAACGCGAGTCCCTCGATGCCCAGCACGATGTATTCCAGCGGTGTCGTGTACAGGGATTTCTCGGTGTGCTGCACGTTGGGATTGATGATGACCATATCGTTCTCGCACACAGGGAACTCCATGCCCTCCGTGACAAACGTACCGCTTCCGTGCACAACATAAAACAATTCACTGAACGGGTGGGAGTGCAGGATGCTCTGCCAGTCTCCTTCGTATTTTGATGTGGACACATACAAAAGTTTCACTCCGTCAAAGCCGGAGGGCTTACTGTTCTCAATACAGTGTCTGATGTTTCCCATGGCATCTCCTCCAGTCCGATCCTCACAGCGCCTGCGGTCCGTTCCTGCATACAGCTTTCCCGCACATGCGCGTCTCCTGTCTGTTCCTTATTATAATATATATCAGAATTTAGATATTTTGTCCACATGTTCCGCACCCCAAAAATTTCTAAAATTTTTTCTTTCCGCTTTTTTGTATATCCGGTACATTTCCGCAATTCTCCGCTCTTCATTTTCAGCGCTTTGACTTTATAACTTGTATAAAAAACATTGCGTATTTTCGCATTTCATATAGAACATGCACAATACACAAAACGATCCGATTTTCATTTCAATAAAAATATCTAAAAGCAAGATTTCTAAAATATCGAGCAACAATCAGATTGAATCTAATTCGCGTTTACATTATACTTAAAACAACTTAACAATCGCCTATGGCAAATCAGCAGTTTGCCACGGCAGGCATCAATGTGTCCCCGAAGTTTCTTTCGCACCTGTCTAACGTCAGGTGCACAGGGATCTCTAGGATCACATACCTTAAAAGGGAGGGACTATTTTATGAAATCCAAAAAAGTTGTTTCATCGTTACTCGTAGCTGCTATGGCTACATCACTACTGGCTGGCTGCGGCGGCAAAGATGCACCACAGGAGACTGCGTCACAGGCTGATACCCCTGCGGCAGACACCAAGACTGACACGGCACCGGCAGAGAGCACAGAGAAGACAGATGACACTGGTAACACTGCTGACGCTGAGAACACTGACACACCAACCTACGAGGAGCAGACATTGAAGGTAGCCGCTTTTGAAGGCGGATACGGCGCAGATATGTGGTCCGAGGTTGTGAAAGCTTTCGAGGCTTCCCATCCTGGCGTGACCGTGGAGCTGACCATCGACAAGAAGTTGGAAGATGTCATCAGCCCGGCGATGAAAGCCGGCGACTATCCGGATGTCGTACATCTGGCGACAGGCCGTGAGGCAGCGCTCACCGAGACGCTGACAAAGGAAAACGCACTTCTCCCGCTGACGGACGTGCTCGAAATGACTGTTCCCGGGGAAGATGTAAAAGTAAAAGATAAGATCATTCCCGGTTTCCTCGATACACTGGCAACCAACCCTTACGGTGACGGCGTGACCTACTATGCACCGATGTTCTACAGCCCCTGCGGCCTGTTCTACAATGCCGGCCTCCTCAAGGAAAAAGGCTGGGACGTTCCGACCACATGGGAAGAGATGTGGGCGCTCGGCGACACGGCAGCAGAGGAAGGCATCGCACTGTTCACCTATCCCACAACCGGATATTTCGATGCGTTTACATACGCGGCACTGGCATCGGCAGGCGGCTCTGATTTCTTTAACAGCTGCATGACTTACGAGGATGGCATCTGGGAGAGCGAGAACGCGACCAAGGTGTTTGATCTGGTAGGACAGCTTGCGAAATACACAGAGGGCACGACGGTAGCCAACGCGAACAATGATAACTTTACAAAGAACCAGCAGCTCATCCTTGACAACAAGGCGATCTTCTGCCCGAACGGAACATGGCTTCCGGGCGAGATGGCGGATGCTCCGAGAGCTGACGGTTTTGAGTGGGGATTCATGGCGATCCCGGCAGTGAATGCAGGCGGCGCCGGATGCTCTTTCTGCTGGTTTGAGCAGATGTGGATCCCTGCAGCGGCACAGAATCAGGATATGGCAAAGGAATTTGTGGCGTACATGTACTCCGACGAGGCGGCTGCAATCTTTGCAAAATCTACTGCGATCCAGCCGATCACAGGCGTGAGCGAATCCCTCGAGGGTGACAACAAGATGTTCTACAGCATCTATGACAACGGCGCAACTGCTGTCATGGGCGGATTTGCATCTACTGCACCGGTGGAAGGTGTCAACATGCTCGACACACTGTGCGGAACAGTCAACAGTATCGTGAGCGGTGACAAGACTGTTGCTGAGTGGCAGGCAGCTGTGGAAGAAGTAAGCGACAAATTGAGAGCAGCAATGGAATAGGTTTCAGGAGCGCTCCAAAGGGTTCTGCCTTTGGGGCGCCTTTTCAATCAAACAGGGAAATGCGCCGGGCACTCTTCTCTGGGTGACGTGTGCATTGATCAACGGAGGTGTGAATGTGAAAAAAAGCAAAGAACGATCCATTTTCATAACCATATGTGTAGCACCGGCAGTCATACTGTTTATTATCTTTATGATGATTCCCACTTTCAACGTCTTTAAAATGTCGCTGTACAAATGGGGCGGCTACTCCAACAACAAACAGTTTGTCGGACTCAACAATTTCAAGATCCTGATGGAGGACACCAATTTCTTCCGTTCTTTCCAGAACACAGTCCTGTTGATCGTCTGTGTGACGATCGTGACGATGGCGCTCTCCCTGATCTTCGCGGCGATCCTCTCCCGCGAAAAGATCAAAGGACAGAATCTCTTCCGCATTATATTCTATATCCCGAATATCCTGTCCGTAGTCGTCATCTCGGCGATCTTCTCGGCGATCTACGATCCCAACAGCGGGCTTCTCAACAGTATCATCGGCATTTTCAGGGGCAGCGACAAGACGCCGATCCTCTGGCTCGGTGACCAGAAGCTGGTGATCTACAGCCTGGTGATCGCCATGATCTGGCAGGCGATCGGCTACTATATGGTCATGTATATGGCAAGTATGGCGAGCGTGCCGGAAAGCCTGTACGAATCTGCCAACCTGGAGGGCGCGGGAAAGGTACACCAGTTCTTCTCCATCACACTGCCGCTGATCTGGACCAATGTGAGGACGACGCTGACTTTCTTCGTCATCAGCTCCATCAACTTAAGCTTCCTGATCGTCAAAGCCCTGACAAACGGCGGTCCCGACGGTGCGACGGAGGTATTTTTAAGCTACATGTACAAGCAGGCCTACACCAACTCGTCCTACGGCTACGGCATGGCGATCGGTGTTGTCGTATTCCTGTTCTCCTTCGGACTGTCGGCACTGATCAACTTTGCCACCAAGAGAGAACCTTTGGAATTTTAAGGGAGGGAGACGCGTATGCAGGAAAAGAAAGAGCTGAATTTCAGCAAATTATATAAAATTTTTGTCTATGTCGCCCTGCTGGCGCTCGCGGTCAGTATCGTGGTGCCTGTCGGCTGGGTGTTCTTAGCGTCCATCAAGGAGAACTCCGAATTTTACGGAAATCCCTGGACACTGCCAAAGGGCATCTATTTCCAGAACTTTATCGACGCCTTCGAGAAGGCAAAGATGGGCGAGTATTTCATGAATTCCGTGCTCGTGACCGTGCTGGCACTCGCCATACTGCTCGTGGTGGCTCTTCCGGCTGCCTACGTGCTCGCCCGCTACCGCTTTTTCGGCAGCAAGGTGATCAACGTCCTGTTCATGGGCGGGCTGTTCATCAATGTCAACTATATCGTCGTACCCATTTTCCTGATGTTTGTCGACGCCGACAAATTTCTGAGAAATCTGACCGGAGACGGTTTTTTCCTGAACAACCTCTTTGTCGTGGCGCTCGTGTACGCCGCCACTGCACTGCCCTTCACGATCTACCTGCTCTCCGGCTTCTTTGTCACGATCCCCCGGGACTACGAGGAGGCGGCTTACATGGACGGAAGCAGCTACTTCCGTACCATGGTCCAGATCATGATGCCGATGGCACTGCCCAGCATCATCACTGTGATCCTGTTCAACTTCCTGTCCTTCTGGAACGAGTACATCATATCAATGACACTGCTCACAAAGGATTCCAAGACGCTTCCGGTGGGACTGATGCAGCTGATGCAGGCACAGAAGGCGGCCGCAAACTACGGGCAGCTCTACGCAGGACTTGTCATTGTCATGCTGCCGACGCTGATCCTGTACATTCTGGTTCAGAAGAAGCTGACACAGGGCATGAGCCTTGGCGGTCTCAAGGGATAATGAGGGAGGTATGGATATGAAACACATCATCAGATTACTCTACCTGCTGGTCTTTATCGCCAGCATCACATTGATCGTGACAGGTCAGCGCAATATCGGACCTGCCGGGCTTCTGACAATGCTTGTCGGACTCGCCGGAATATTAGTTCTCCTCTATTTATACAACAAAAAATATCAATAACGATGCGAAAAAGGAGGCTGTCAAAATGAATATGGAAAACACAGGCAGACTGACACTGCCGACAGACGTGGATATGGTCGATGAGACGATCCGCCTGAAAAATCTGCTGGGCGCGGACGCCCTGCGCGACTGTGACGGCACCACCATGCCCGAAGCGCTTTTGAACCAGAACGCCAAGATCTATGCAACCTACTACACCACGCGCAAGGACAACGAGTGGGCGATGCAGAACCCGGAGGAGATCCAGCAGGAATACCTGATCAGCGACCGTGTCACGGCAAAGGGAGCGTCCCTCCGCATCAGGCTCATGAAAGGCTTCCACACGGAACAGCTCAAGGTGAACACACTGGACTCCCCAAAGCGGTGGTGGGAGGTCGTGGACCGGACGACAGGCGAAGTCGTCCCGACAGAGCGGTGGGAGTACGACGAAGCTGCGGGGGAGGTCGTGATCGAAACCATCCCTTACCACCAGTACACCGTCAGCTTCCTCGCATTCCTGATCTGGGATCCCGTACATATGTACAATTTTATCACGAACGACTGGAAAGACGCGCCGCATCAGCTGACCTACGATGTGCGTCAGCCAAAGACACAGGTCTACGTGAAAGAAAAGCTGAAAAAATGGTGCGAGGACAATCCCGATATCGACGTCGTGCGCTTCACCACCTTCTTCCATCAGTTTACCCTGACATTCGACGACCAGAAGCGGGAGAAATATGTGGAATGGTTCGGCTACAGCGCCAGCGTCAGCCCCCATATCCTGGAGCAGTTTGAGAAATGGGCAGGCTACCCGTTCCGCCCGGAATACATCGTGGACCAGGGCTACCACAATTCGATCTTCCGCGTGCCGTCCAAAGAGTTCCGGGATTTCATCGAATTCCAGCAGATCGAGGTATCTAAACTGGCAAAGGAGCTCGTGGACATCGTGCACAGCTACGGCAAGGAGGCAATGATGTTCCTGGGCGACCACTGGATCGGAACGGAGCCTTTCGGAAAATATTTCGCGGACATCGGTCTGGACGCCGTTGTCGGATCCGTAGGGGACGGCGTCACGCTGAGAATGATCTCCGACATCAAAGGGGTGAACTACACCGAAGGCAGACTGCTGCCCTACTTCTTCCCGGACGTCTTCACGGAGGGCGGCGACCCGATCGGGGAGGCGCAGGACAACTGGCTGAAAGCGCGAAGGGCGATCCTGCGCTCCCCTCTCGACAGGATCGGATACGGCGGTTATCTCAAGCTGGCAGCCGAGTGGCCGGGCTTCATAGACCAGATCCGCAAAGTAGTCGACGAGTTCCGTCAGATACACCAGAATATGCAGGGAACCAAGGCGTACACCGCACCCTTCAAGGTGGGCATCCTGAACTGCTGGGGCAGCATCCGCCGGTGGATGGCAAACCAGGTGCACCACGCGCTGTGGTATCGCGAGATCTACTCCTACGTGGGCGTGATCGAATGCCTGAGCGGAATGCCGATCGACGTCGAGTTCATCGACTTTGACCAGATCCGAGACGGTATTGATCCCGATATCCGGGTCATCATCAACGCCGGGGACGCATACACCTCCTGGAGCGGTGCCGAGAACTGGATGGACGAGAAGGTCGTGTGCGCGATCCGCCGGTTCGTGGACGAGGGCGGCGGTTTCATCGGTGTCGGCGAGCCGAGTGCCTGCCAATATCAGGGCCGCTTCTTCCAGCTCAGCGACGTGCTGGGCGTTGACAGGGAACTGGGCTTCTCGATGAGCACCGATAAGTACAACGAGCTGAACCGCGAACACTTCATCCTGGAGGACATCCCGGGCGAGATCGATTTCGGCGAGGGAAAGAGCCGCATCTACGCACAGGGGGAGCACTATCAGATCCTCGATATGGACGGAAAATACAGCCGGCTGGTCGTCAACGAGTACGGAGAAGGCAGAAGCGTCTATTTCACAGGGCTTCCGTACTCGCCTCAGAACTGCCGCATCCTGCTGCGCGCCATCTACTACGCCGCGCACCGGGAGGACGAGATGAAAAAGTATTACGTCACGAATGTAGACACGGAACTTGCCGCTTTCGAGCAGACCGGAAAGATCGCCGTCATCAACAATTCCAAACAGCCGCAGAAAACCGATCTGTATGTGCAGGGAACACTCTTTGCACAGCTTGATCTGGCGCCGATGGAGATGCGGTGGATCGATCGCGGGAACGACATTTCCGACAGAAACGGAGGCTTGTCATGAGTACTATCAATCCAGCCTGTGCCAGGATAGACGAGGCGATCGAGGCATTTGGGATCGGATCTGCGATCAACGGCAGACTCCTCCAGAAAGATCCCTATGGAAACGGTCATATCAATGACACGTTCCGCCTCCGCTACGAGACACCTGATCACAGCGAAAAAAACTACATCCTGCAGCGGATGAACCACGACATCTTCAGGAATCCGCCGCTGCTCATGGAAAATATTGTCAATGTCACAGAGCACCTGCGCGGCATCATCCTCTCCCGCGGCGGAGATGCGGATCGCGAGACCTTAAATGTCCTAAAGACACGTGACGGGGCAAGCTTTTTCCGGGACACGGACAACAACTACTGGCGGGGCTTTCCGTTTATAGAGCGCTCGATCTGTCTGGAAAAAGTGGGCAGCACAAAAGACTTTTATGACAGCGCCGTCGCTTTCGGCAACTTCCAGAAAATGCTTGCGGACTATCCGGCAACTACGCTGCACGAGACGATCCCTAATTTTCACAACACGCCCTCCCGCTTCCGGGATTTTCAGCGGGCAGTGCAAAACGGCGACAGGGAGCGCGCTGCCCTCGCCGAGAAGGAGATCGCCTTCGCCCTCGACAGGGCGTCCGAGACGGCTGTGCTGACAGACCTCCTGGATCGCGGAGAACTGCCGCTTCGGGTGACGCACAATGACACCAAGCTGAACAACATCCTGTTTGACAGGGACACAAGAAAAGCACTGTGCATCATCGATCTCGACACGGTCATGCCGGGACTTTCCCTCTATGACTTTGGGGATTCTATCCGTTTTGGCGCGAGCACAGGGGCTGAGGATGAGACCGACCTGGATAAAGTAACGCTCGACTTGTCCCTGTTTGAAGCCTTCACAAAAGGCTATCTCGAGGGCTGCGACGGAAGCCTTACCGCCAGGGAGGTCGAGATGCTCCCCATGGGGGCAAAGCTGATGACCTACGAGTGCGGCATCCGGTTCCTGACGGACTACCTGAACGGGGATACCTACTTCAAGATCCACAGAGAACATCACAACTTAGACCGGGCCCGGAACCAGTTCAAGCTGGTGGCGGACATTGCGGGCAAGGAAGGATTGCTGGCGCAGATGGTTGGGGAGGCTCTGAGGGGCTGAAAACTGGATA
>OFGR01002690.1_pt1 | contig 11489 bp, 9 predicted proteins | sample 1521811 | NCBI WGS metagenome assembly OFGR01 (sample SAMEA3504098, study PRJEB24116) | mouse gut metagenome | biome: mouse gut; feature: mouse-associated habitat; material: faeces | place: Denmark | collected 2011
GGCGGCCCTGTGGCCGACACTGCGGCCGCGGCCGTGCTCGGCGCGCTGGCCACGCCGGAAGTCGCCCGCCGCAGCCAGCGTCAGGGCGTCACCGTGGTCAACGTGGGCAACAGTCACGTGGCGGCCTTTCTGGTTTTCCGGGGCCGCATCCTCGGCGTCTACGAACACCACACCGGTTTGCTCGATACGGACGCGCTGCTCTTCGATCTGAAGGAATTCGGCTTCGGCTGGCTTCCCGACGAACAGGTGCGGGCCAAGGGCGGGCATGGCTGCGCCTTCCTCGCGCCCCTGCCTCCCGAGGCGGAAGGCTTCGCCCCCACCTTTGTGGTCGGGCCGCGCCGGGAGATGCTGCAAGGGCACGGCCAGTTCATCGCCCCGCACGGGGATATGATGATCGCGGGCTGCCACGGCCTCCTCTACGGCCTCGCCCTGGGCAGGGTGCAATAAGTTCGGGGAGGGAGCCCTTCACGGAAGTTTCCCTTCATCCTTCCCGTTCCGAAGCCTCGATGCGGACGGAGAGACGGCGCGGAAGTCCGCGTAGGGGAAGGATGCGCGGCGTCTCGGGACGCCTTAACCTTTTTCGACCTTGTACGGATACGAAGATGGATTACTTCGACATAGCGGAAACATGGGACCGGGAAACGCTGGAAAACGTTCAGTTGACCCGCCTGAAAACCACCATCCAGCAGGCGGCGCGCGCGCCTTTCTACGCCAGACGGCTGGCCGAGGCCGGGGTTTCGGCCGACAACCTGCGCTCGCTTGACGACATCCGCCGGATTCCCTTCACCAGCAAGGACGATCTGCGTTCCCAGTATCCGTATGGGCTTGCCACCGTTCCTCATTCCGAATTCGTGCGAATGCACTGTTCGAGCGGCACCACCGGCACCCCCGTCGCGGTCTGCTACACCCAGCCGGACATCAACTCATGGGCCGATCTCATGGCCCGTTGCCTCTACATGGCGGGCGTGCGCAAGGGCGACGTCTTCCAGAACATGTCCGGCTACGGCCTGTTCACGGGCGGCCTCGGCATTCATTTCGGGGCGGAACGTCTCGGCTGCATGACCATCCCCGCCGGGGCGGGCAACTCCAAGCGTCAGCTCAAGCTCGTCAAGGACTTCGGCACCACCGTGGCGCATATCCTTCCCTCCTACGCCCTGCACCTCGGCACCACGCTGATTGAAGAGGGGGAAGACCCGCGCTCCATGCCGCTGCGCATCGCCTGCGTGGGCGCGGAACCCTATACCGAGGAGACGCGGCGGCGCATTGAGCGCATGTTCGACATGAAGGTCTACAACTCTTACGGGCTCTCCGAAATGAACGGCCCGGGCGTGGCCTTCGAGTGTCAGGAACAGAACGGCCTGCACCTGTGGGAGGACGCCTACCTCCTTGAAATCATCGATCCCGAAACCGGCAAGCTCGTCCCGGATGGCGAGGTGGGCGAACTGGTGCTGACCACCCTTTGTCGCCACGGGATGCCCATCCTGCGCTACCGCACGCGCGATCTCACCCGCATCATCCCCGGCGACTGTCCCTGCGGCCGCAAACACCGCCGCATCGACCGCATCCTCGGCCGCTCGGACGACATGATCATCGTCAAGGGCGTCAACATCTATCCCATGCAGGTCGAGCGCGTGCTCATGGCCTACCCCGAAGTAGGCCAGAATTACCTCATCGTCCTCGAACGCGACGGCCTCAAGGACACCATGAAGGTGCAGGTGGAAATCCGCGAGGAGAGCTTTGTGGAAGACATGCGCGTCCTGCGCGGCCTTCAGGAGACCATCGCCCGCGCCCTCAAGGACGAAATCCTCATCACCCCCAAGGTCGAACTCGTGCAGCACAACTCCCTGCCCCGCACCGAAGGCAAGGCCCAGCGCGTGATCGACCGCCGCGCCAAGAACTAGCCTTTCCCCGCCTGCCCGGGGCGCGGCCGCGCCTTGGGAGGACGGACATTCCCCGATGTTTCCCTCCGTGTCTATCCGGCGGCGCACAAGAAGCCTTCCCTATAATGGGGAAGGCTTCTTGCGTCCGGCGTTCATGCCACCTACGCCCCTTGCCCTTGACGGGCTGGAAAAGGACGCGGCCCGGAAACGCCCCTTTATAAGGAGAGAGCCGGAGACAGCCCCCCCTTGTCCGGTTTTTCTCGCGGGCGTTTGGCACCACGCGCGCAAACCATGAAGAGCGAGCCGGGGCCAACCAAGAGGGCATCGTGTGTGGCATCACGCGCGCAGGCTATGAAGCCTTGATGCGCATGGCCTCCGGCGTGGTGTACCTTTGGCATCACATGCGCAGGCCATGAAGCAACGCGAGTGCCGCAACCCTCGCTGTTTATCTTTTGGAATCATACGCACGGGCCATGAAAAGCCCGAGCCCCTTTTGACACCTGCGGGCTTTCCCGGCTTCCGGCACGAGCCATGCGGCACATCCCGCCCTTTCCCGTACCCGTGCGGACGTCCCCTGCTTCCCGGACCTTTTCCGCAAGGGGCGCTCAGCCCGTCGACAGTGGAAACGGTCTTTCCAGATTCCCGCCCTTTCCCTCGCCGAGCGCTCCCAGTGGAGGGCGCGTGGTTCATCGGTCTTACGTCCCGCTCTTTCCCGCGCGGGGCGCTCCCTCCTCCATCGGCGGCGGGCTCGTGGCAGCCCCAACCTTTCCGGCACAGGCACTCCCCCGCAATAGCCTGTTTCTTTTTTCCCTGTCCGAAAAATCTGCCGAGTCAGCTTTTCGTGACAGCTTGTCAGAAAAAAATGACTTTCACCCGCTCTCTTCAAAACGCGGGCGGGCGTAATTCCGGCTGCTTAGAGCGCGAGAGGAACTGGCACCTTTCTTGCTGTTTGCGTGACAACGGTGTGAAAAAACGCACTACAACCGCGAACGGGATGAAACGTATGTTCTTTCGCTCCATGAAAGTCTGGATCGCGGCAACGGTACTCATTGTGCTCGTGCTGGTCGGAAGCGCGCTCGGGGTGCACATCACCTCCTCGACGTCGTTCTGCCTGTCCTGTCATGAAATGCGGGTGCATCAGCAGGAATTGGCGCTTTCTCCCCACGCGCAGGACGCGAAGGGCAACGCCATCGAATGCGTGCAATGCCACATTCCGAGCACCAACATGGTCCGTATGCTGTCGGCCAAGGTATGGCTCGGAACCAAGGATTTGTGGGTGCACGCCACTTCCGGCGAAGCCGTCGCGCTCGACCGCAGGGCCATCCAGCCCGAGGCGCGGCGCTTCATGGACGACGCCAACTGCCGCGCCTGCCATGAGGATTTGTACCGCAACGCCAAGAACGACGGCGCCATTTCCGTCTACGGCCGCCTCGCCCACCAGAACTATCTGGGCGAAAACGGCGCGTCCCGCAGCGGCTGCGTCGGCTGCCACCGCAACATCGCGCATCTGCCTCTGGAAGATCGCCACTATGAAGCGAACGCCGCGTTCGCCAGCAAGCTCACCTTCAAGGAGGTCAGATAATGGCCAGACTGCTGAAAAAGCCTCTTGTCATCGCGTTAGCCGCCGTGATCCTGCTGGTGGCCGGCTTTTTCGTCTACATCCAGAACGCCTTTACCGGCACGCGCTGCGAGGCGGCGAAGCATCTGGAGGCGGAGGACATGATCGGCGACTGCTACGGCTGCCACCTCAAGGTGACCCCGCAGATTGCCCAAGACTGGTACGAAAGCAAGCACGGCGTCACGCTGGTGCGCTGTCAGGTCTGCCACGGGCAGCCCGACGGCAAGGGGGCCGTCCCCTTCCAGCGTATCCCCGGCGTGGAAGTCTGCGCGGCCTGCCACGGCGTCGCCATCGACAAGATGACCGCCCTCTACGGCAAGCGCGATGACTGCTCGACCTGTCATCCCTATCACGCCCGGCCCATGCACGGAAAGGTTTACGAGAACCGGCAGGCCACAACCAAAACGTCGCTCGATTAGGCCCGTTCGCGCCGCGTTTCCCCGGCCGGGGACGAGGGAAGCCTCTTCCCCCCGCCGGAGAGCGTGCGAACCCGCCTCAGGAGGAATGCAATGCAGATGACTCGACGTGATTTTCTCCGTTCCGCCGCCATGAGCGCCGCGCTCGCGGCTGTGGCCGGTCCCGCCGGGGTTGCCCGCGCCGCCGACGCCAACACGCCCGAAACGTGGGTCAAGGGCGTCTGCCGCTACTGCGGCACGGGCTGCGGCGTGCTTGTGGGCGTGAAGAACGGCAAGGCGGTCGCCATCAAGGGCGATCCCAACAACCACAATCAGGGTTTCCTCTGCCTCAAGGGGGCCCTGCTCATCCCTGTGCTCAACTCCCCGGATCGCGTGACCAAGCCCATGATCCGGCGTACGAAGGGCGGCCAGCTCGAAGCCGTCACGTGGGACGAGGCCCTTGACGTCATGGCCAGGAAGTTCCGCGGGGCCATCGACGCCCACGGCCCGGACGCCGTGGCGTGGTACGGCTCCGGCCAGTGCCTGACCGAGGAATCCTACCTCGCCAACAAGATTTTCAAGGCCGGCTTCAAGACCAACAACGTGGACGGCAACCCGCGCCTGTGCATGGCCTCCGCCGTGGGCGGCTATACCACCGCCTTCGGCAAGGACGAGCCTATGGGCACCTATGCCGACATCGACCGCGCCTCCACCTTCTTCATCATCGGTTCCAACACCTCGGAAGCGCATCCCGTGCTCTTCCGCCGCATCGCGCGCCGCAAGCAGAGCGAGCCCGGCGTCAAGATCATCGTGGCCGATCCGCGCCGCACCAACACCTCCCGCATCGCGGACCTGCATATCGCCTTCCGCCCGGGCACCGACCTTGCCCTCATGAACGGCATGGCGTGGGTCATTTTCCATGAGGAACTCGACAACCCGCGCTTCGTCAGCCGCTACGTCTCCTTCAAGACCACGGACGGCAAGGACGCCACTCTCGACGACTACCGGGCCTTCCTTGAGGACTACACCCCGGACAAGGTCGCCAAGATATGCGAAATCCCCGAAAAGCAGATATGGGAGGCCGCCCGCCTCTTCGCGGAATCCCCGGCCACCATGTCCCTGTGGTGCATGGGCATCAATCAGCGCATCCGGGGCGTCTGGGCCAACAACCTCATTCATAACCTGCACCTCATCACCGGGCAGATATGCCGTCCCGGGGCCACGCCCTTCTCGCTGACCGGGCAGCCCAACGCCTGCGGCGGCGTGCGCGACACGGGCTCCCTGTCCCACCTGCTCCCGGCCGGGCGCGTGGTCGCCAACAAGGAACACCGGAATCAGATGGAGGAATTCTGGGGCATCCCCAAGAATTCCATGTCCCCCAAGGTCGGCTATCATACGGTCGCCCTCTTCGAGGCGCTCGGCAAGGCGGACGTGAAGGCGCTCATCATCTGCGAGACCAACCCCGCGCACACCCTGCCGAACCTGAACAAGGTCCACAAGGCGATGTCCAACCCGGACACGTTCATTACGGTCATCGAGGCCTTCCCCGACGCCGTAACCCTGCAATACGCCGACCTCATCCTGCCGCCCGCCTTCTGGTGCGAGCGCGACGGCACCTACGGCTGCGGCGAGCGGCGCTACTCGCTCATCGAAAAGGCCGTGGAGCCGCCTGCGGGCTGCCGCCCCACGGTGAACACGCTGGTGGAATTCGCCAAGCGCGCCGGGGTCGATCCCAAGCTGGTCAATTTCCGCAATTCCGCGGACGTCTGGGACGAATGGCGCAGGCTCTCCACCCTCGGGCCCTATAACTTCGGCGGCATGACCCGCGAGCGCCTGAAGCGGGAATCCGGCCTCATCTGGCCCTGCCCCACCGAATCGCATCCGGGCACCAACCTGCGCTACGTGCGCGGCGAAGACCCCAACGTCCCCCTTGATCACCCGAACAAGATATGGTTCTACGGCAACCCGGACGGCAAGGCCCGCGTGTGGATGCGGCCCTACAAGGGCGCGGCTGAGGAGCCTGACAAGGACTACCCCCTCTATCTGACCTCCATGCGCGTCATCGACCACTGGCACTCCGCCACCATGACGGGCAAGGTGCCGGAACTGCTCAAGGCCAACCCCGGCGCTTTCGTGGAGGTGAACACCGAGGACGCCCGGCGGATGAACATCAAGAACGGCGATCAGGTTGTGGTGGAAACGCGGCGCGACGCGCTCACCCTGCCCGCGCACGTCAACGACACCTGCAAGTCCGGCCTCATCGCCGTACCCTTCTTCGACAAGAAGAAGCTCGTCAACAAGCTTTTCCTCGACGCCACGGACCCGGCGTCCCGCGAACCCGAATACAAAATCTGCGCCGCCCGGCTCAGAAAGGCGTAAGGGCCGGCGGGGAGTCAGCCTCCCCGCCCGCTTTCCGCTGAGTCCGCCGGCGGGGTTTCGCACCCCTTGCTCCTCCTCGGCACTCGAAACCCCGCCCGGCGGACCACACCGGGCACGCCGACTTTTCCGGCGCGGGCTGGCTTGCTTCGGAAAAGCCCGAAACGGGCAACCCGCGCGCTTCTTTCATAAAGGACGTTCGTATGGCCATAGCAGGCATCACCATCCAGACTTCCCCGGAAGCGTACGAAACGGTACGCGAACGGCTGCGCGGCTGCCCCGCCGTCATTGAGGCGCGGGAAACCGGCACGCCCTGCATCTTGGCCGCCGTACTGGAAAGCGACGCGGCGCGCATGGAAGACGATCTCGGCGCGCTCAGCGGCTGGGACGGCGTTGTGAACGTGGGGCTGGTCTCCGTGCATTACGAGGACGAACTGGAAGCGAAGGGGACGATTTCCTGCCCGGCCCATAAGCCGCGCAAAAACGAAACCGCCTGCTTCGGAGAAGCACCCAACCCGCTGACCGGAGGGGGCAGGTGAGCTTTCTGCGTCCGCCCGGGGCCCTGCCGGAAAAGGATTTCCTCAAAGCCTGCGTACACTGCGGCCAATGCGCGGCGGCCTGTCCCTACGGCAGTATCCGCCTGCTCGAAACGTTGGGCCCGGAACGGCATACCCCCGTGATCCGGCCCGGCGACATCCCCTGCTGGCTCTGCCTCAAATGCCCGCCCGCCTGCCCTTCCGGGGCGCTCCGGCCCGTGGCGTCCATGAAAGAGTCCGGCATGGGCAGAGCCGTCATTTTCAAGGACCGCTGCCTCAACTGGATCGAAAGCGGGACCATGTGCATGACCTGCTATGACCGTTGCCCCCTGCGCGGCGAGGGCATGGTGCTGGACATGGGCTATATCCCCACGGTGGGGACGGCCTGCGTGGGCTGCGGCATGTGCGAGTACGTCTGCCCGAAAAACGCCGTGGCGGTCGTGCCCGACGCCCGAAAAACTGGAACGGGGGAAACGCAATGATGCGCCTTTTGCGCTTGCGCAGGCTGGTGCAGGTCGCGGCCCTTGCGCTGCTCGCGGCCACGCCCTGGCTCAACCGGGGCGGCTTTACGGGCATGAAGGGAAGCCTTTTCGCCTTCGACTTTTTCGGCTGGCCCTTTGCCGATCCCCTCGGTCCGGTCCAGATGCTCCTCTCGGGCATGGCCCCGGGCTGGCGGCTGGCCGCCGGAGGAGGCGCAGCGCTGCTTCTCGCCCTCTGCCTTGGCCGCGTCTTCTGCTCGTGGCTCTGCCCCTTCGGGCTGCTCTCCGAGGCGGCGCAAGGCCTGCGCTCCAAGGCTGCACCGCCGAAACCGGCCAAGCACAGCTTCCGCTCCCGGGCGGCGGTCATGCTGGCGGGCCTTACGCTGGCGGCGCTCCTCGGCTTTCCCCTGCTCAATCAGCTTTCCCTGCCCGGCGGCTTTTCGCTCGGGCTGATCACGGCGGCCGCGCCGCTTTCGGACAAGGCGATCCTCTCCCTTGAAACCCGCATCCTTTTTTTCGCTCTGCCCTTTCTGCCCGTCCTGCTCGTGCTGGCGGCGGAAATCGTGGTGCTGCTGGTGATTCTGCTGGTCATCTGGGTCATCGCCGACGGCCTGCGCTACAGCCGTTACCGGCGGCGCTGGGGCCCCACGGTGGTGGGCGTGCCCCGGCCCATTTACTATCCCGTTTTCTGGGGCCGGCCCGGCTGCCGCTCGCGCCGCGCCTGCAACGCTCGCTCTCCCGCTGCACCTGCAAAAACGGCGCGCACGCCTGCCGCGCAGCCTGCCCGCTGGGGCTCGATCCCCGCAATCCGCGTTCGGCCTCGCCGCTGGAGTGCACCAACTGCGGGGCTTGCGTGCTGGCCTGTTCCCATGTCCATGCCGGATCGCCCGCCGCTCTGTCCCTCTCCCGCCGTGCGCCTCAAGCGACGGCATACGAAAGGAAAAGTGACGCCGACGCTGCGTAGCCTCTGGACCGTAATGCCCTTCGCGTGAGGAACCACGGGAACGGCCCCGCCCCTGCATCGCGGCTGCCTGTTTTGCGGCCTTTCCCATCCCCAAAGCCTTCTCGGACACGGGACTCGATTCTGAAAAAACATCTCTCCGACGAGAGAACACAGCCCTTTTCCCTGCGAAGGCGTCCCGGCATACTGCGCAAGCCCCAAAAAACACGCCCGGCCACGCTTCATAACGGCGTGGCCGGGCGCTCTGCGTCCCTGTCGGGCGTTGCCGCCCCGAGAGGGATTATTGTTCCTGCGCCGCGTGCATCCGGCGCATCTCCCGGCTGAAGACAAAGAGGACGGCCATCGTCGTCACAAAGGAGAGGACGTCCGAAAGCGGCAGGCTCAACCAGATGCCGTCGAGCCCGAAGGCGCGCGGCAAGAGAATGAGGCAAGGCACGAGAAAGAGAAGTTGCCGGGTCAGCGAAAGGAAAATCGACAGCTTGGCCTTGCCGATGGACTGAAAGAAATTGCCGATGACGATTTGTATCCCCACCAGCGGAAAAACCAGCGTGACCAGCCGCATGCCTTCGACGGACAGGGCGATCAGGGCCTCGTCGGTGGTGAAGAGCCGGGAGACGAAAGCCGGGGCGAACTGGCCGCTGAGGAAACCGGCGGTGGTGATGAGCCCGCCCCCGATGATGCCGTACCGCAGGGTCTGGCGCACGCGGCCGATGCGCTGCGCGCCGTAGTTGTAGCCGACGATGGGCTGCATCCCCTGCGTCAGGCCCATGACGATCATGACGAACACGATGATCACCCGGTTGATGATGCCGAAGGCCCCGATAGCGAGGTCGCCGCCGTGCTCCTTAAGTCCCGTGTTCACGAGCACGACCACGAAACAGGCGCAGACGTTCAGCAAAAAGGGGGCCATGCCGATGGAAAAGATGCTGCGTACGATCTTCCAGCGCAAGCGGTAGATGCCCGGCTGGAAATGGACGTTGCTGTGCGGGTTCCGGAAATGGTGCAGCACCCACAACATGCCCATGAACTGCGAGAGCACCGTAGCGATAGCCGCCCCTCGGATGCCCCAGTGCAGCCAGAAAATGAACAGCGGGGCAAGGATGATGTTCACACCCACCGTCACCACGGCGGAGAGCATGGCCTTGTGCGGATAGCCCGTCGCCCGCATCATGTGGTTGAGCCCGAACATGGTGCAGGTGACGGGAAAGCCGAGCAGGATGATCTGCATGAAATCCCGCGCGTAGGGCAAGGTCTCCGGGCTGGCTCCGAAGGCCCGCAGCACGGGGTCCAGCACGAGTTGCGCCCCCAGTCCGAAACCCACCCCGTTGATGAGTCCGAGCAAGAGGACGTTGCCGAGTACCCGGCTGGCTCCTTCCATATCCTGCTGCCCCAGCCGGATGGAACTGATGGACGCGCCGCCGATGCCCACGAGCATCACCAGCGCGAAGGTCAGGTTCATGACCGGAAAGGTGATCGCGAGGCCGGAAATGGCGAGCGGCCCCACACCGTGCCCGATAAAAATACTGTCGATGACATTATAGAGGGAAAAGACCACCATAGCGGCGATGGCCGGCAGCGAATAGCGCAGCAACAATTTTCCGATGGGTTCCGTCCCCAGCAAAAGGGTGGCGTTGGAATCCTTCATGCATACCTGCCTTGAAAAAAGAGGAAAGCGGGCCTCCTGAACGGAAGCCCGTTTGCATTCTCTACCGTAGAAAGGACGGCTTGTCACCACGCGCGCACAGAGAGCCGACAGTCTGCGGAGGAAGCCCCCAACAAGGGACAGAGTGCTCCTACGGCGCTTTTTCTCCGGGAAAGCCGCAAGACCGCCGTACGCCCGACGCCGCGCCGCCACATAGGACACACCCCGAGACGCCCAGCGGTTTTGCCGGACATACTGCTCCGTATCAGGTGAGGAGCGCGTCAGTTCCCTGCGGGGCGATGCTCCAGCACAAGCCGTCCGTCGAGGGAGAATACGCGGAAAACGCCATCCTCGAAAAGACCGTAGGAAGGCGGAAAGCCGCCCTTGGGCAGAGTCGTGCTGCCGGGATTCCAGAAATGCACGCCGTCGATGGTCTCGCCGCGCGGAATATGGGTATGGCCGCTGAGCACCACATCCCCGGCCCGCACGCCGGGAACGGGCGGAAAGGCGGGAAGCCGGTGGCCGTGCTGCGCCACGATGCGCAGGCCATCCGCCGCAATCGCCGCACTGTCCTCCACCGCAAAAGGCAGCAGCATAAGGTCCACTTCCGCGTCGCAGTTGCCGCGCACGGCCAGCACGGGCGTTTCGATGGCGGCCAGAGCGGACACGGTTTGCTGCGGCGCATAGCCCCCGGGAAGGGGATTGCGGGGGCCGTGGTAAAGATAGTCGCCCAAAAGGACGCAGAGATCGGGGGCCAGCTCACGGCAGCGGCGGCGCACGAAATCGGCCGCCTCCGGGGAACCATGCAAATCAGACGCAATAAACAAACGCATAGACTTCTCCTGAAGACCTGTTCTTACCGTGTTCCACGTCCGCAGGCAATCGGTGAGAAGGGACCGGAAGCGCACGGAACGCATACGCATACGGAGGGAGGATACGGGCAAAAGGGCGAAGAGGAATGTCGATGACGGATAGGAAGCAATGTGCGCCTGTCCAAGGCGATTGGTACGGGAGAATCCTTCCATAGGCCCTTCTCAAAGCGACCGGACAACGGGGCCCTGAAACGTCACGGAAACAGACCGAAAAATCCCCCTTTTCGGCAAAAAGCGGCCTTTCATTCCTCTGTAACCGGCTTAGTAAAGCCGCCTTCCGTTTGAGGGGGGAAGCGAGTGGGCGCACTGTCAATGGTTTGGATGCCTTCTTTTCGGAATGGGAAAAGGATGCACTGCCCTTTGCCTGACCTCCCTGCCATTCGTGCCTTCCCTTCATGCAGGGAAAAAAGACGGCGGCAGGATTCCCGCCGGAAAAGTCGCGGGCGGCAAGGGGTTTCTCCACCCTGCGCGCGAGAGACATCTTCCCCCTACGCCACAGTTTTCGTAGGGCCGCCCTATGCGCGAGGGAGTCCTTGCCCCCGGAAAAGGAGACGAGGATGCTGCCCGCGCGAGAGAATCAGTACCGCGATGACTCCGGAAGAACTGCAAGATGTTGTCCGCGAGAGAGCGTTGAAACAGCCCACCGTCTTCACGACTGGTAATGCTGCGCGCGCGCGAGAGAGAGAGAGAGAGAGAGAGAGAGAGAGAGAGAGAGAGAGAGAGAGAGAGA
>OFGR01002692.1_pt1 | contig 11479 bp, 14 predicted proteins | sample 1521811 | NCBI WGS metagenome assembly OFGR01 (sample SAMEA3504098, study PRJEB24116) | mouse gut metagenome | biome: mouse gut; feature: mouse-associated habitat; material: faeces | place: Denmark | collected 2011
GGCCCCTGGGCGGCCGGCAGGCCGCCGGGACGGTCGTTTGCGCCACAGGCGCAAATGACGTCCCCAGGAGGGGCAAAGCTGAGAAAAGAACTATTTACCGTCTGCGCCGCGCAGCGGCGCAGCTATCCTAAAAAGGAGGAATATACACCATGCCTATGGATCGTGAAAATCGGCCTGCCCGCCCCGGCGCTCCCCGGAAGCGGAGAAAGGTCTGCCAGTTCTGCGTGGACAAGTGCGAGCACATCGACTACAAGGACGCCGCCAAGCTGCGCCGCTTCATCTCCGAGCGCTCCAAGATCCTGCCCCGCCGGACCACCGGCACCTGCGCCATGCATCAGCGCCAGCTGACCGAGGCCATCAAGCGCGCCCGTCAGATCGCCCTGCTGCCCTACGTGACCGAGTAAGCGAATATCTTGCTGTGAACGTAAAAAGGAAGGACCGGCCCTCGCCGGTCCTTCCTTTTGTTTTCTCTTTTTTACGGAAGATGTCACAGGTAGTTGGCCGGGTACCGGATGCCGCTGTGCCGGGGATGGACGCTCCCCAGGGGCCGGTCCACGGTGACGGCCATTCCGATGATGCCGGCTCCAGCCATCACTCAAAGGCTCCCTCAATACAGCCCACCTGCAGGATATGGTCCTCCGCCGCCCGCAGGAACGCCTTTTTCCTGGACCGGGGATTCAGATCCAGCCGGCAGTCCAGGGCGTACACGGTAAAGCGGTACCAATGGGTCTTTCTTCTGGGGGGCTTGGGCCCCGCGTAGCGGTGACGCCCATAGGCCACGCCCTGCTTGGCGTTCCCCAGGGAGGGGACGCTCTTTCCGGCGGGAATCCCGGCCTTGATGCGCTCCCCGGCGGGGATGTTCCAGATGACCCAGTGGGTGAAGTCCCGGATCGGATGGTTCAGGTCCTCCAGGGTAATGGCCAGCGTCTTGGCCTGGGGGGACAGGTTCCAGATCAGAAACTCCGGCGACATGTCCTGCCCCCGACCGGTATGGCCGATGGGAATGACGCCGCCGTCGTCGATTCCAACGCAGTCAAAATCTAAAGTTTGTGCCTCCATATATCCTCCCCGGCTATTGCCGTCCGGTTTTGATCCGCCGCAGGTTGTCCGCGGTATACAGCGACAGGCTCAGCAGCATACTGGCTACGCCGGCTGCTGTCAGCGCATAGGAAACCGCCGGCGGGACGCCGTACCAGACGATATGGGTAAAAATCGCGGCGTAGAGCACGCAGGTCGCCAGCTTCCCATGCCACTCGGCGCTGTACGCCGCCCCCGTCCGCCGGATCACCAAAAGGCCCATGAAGGTCATGAACGTCTCCTTGGCTACCAGCACCCCCAGCAGCCACCACATGGCGTTAAACCGGGTCAGCAGGCACCCCAGGGCCGCCGTCTGGGTCAGCTTGTCCGCGATGGGGTCCAGCGCCTTGCCCAGATTGCTGACCATATGGAACCGCCGGGCGATGAAGCCGTCGACGATATCGGTGAGGCCGGAGAGCGCCAGGGTCCAGGCCGCCAGAGGGTAGTCCGCCTTCCAGCAGTACAGCCATACGATCACCGGCACAAGCAGGATCCGGAAGGCGCTGAGCAGATTGGGAATGGTAAGGATTCGGTTGGTTCTGTCTCTGGCTTCCTCTGCCATGGGTTCTCGCCTCCGATTGCTTTCCGCAGATTGGGTTCGCCACATACTATAGCGAAATCGAAGCAGTCCGTCAAGGGCGGCGGGCGAAGTTTAATGAAATTCCAAGAAAATTGTAAAAACAGCGGCGGTATGCTCCTATAGTCGACGCACTTGAGAAGGGGTAAAAAGGAGGGGAGGAAAAATGGGGCAGGGCAAGGCGGAGGATGCAGGCGGGCTGACGCCCGCCAAAGACGACAACGCCGCCCCGTACCATTTTGACCCCCGAACTTTACCGATTTTCAAGTGCGTCGACTATAAAATCCACGCCCTCTCCCCGAGGGACGCGCCGGCGGGCGGCAGCGCGGAATCCAAACAAAAAGACACGCCAAAGCGTGTCTTTTTGCTTGGAGCTGATGGTGGGAATCGAACCCACAACCTTCTCATTACGAGTGAGATGCTCTACCATTGAGCCACATCAGCAGATCCGGGGCCGTCCGCCGTGCTGCAGCAGAGTTAGGATACCACATGTTTCGGCTCCCGTCAAGAGGCGGATGGGCGGAGAGAGAAAATTTTTCTCTCCGCCCGTTTTTCACGCAATTTTTTCCCCTCCGGCGCATATACTGGGAAAATCTGCAAAGGAGGCACAGCGATGGAACCTGAGTTTTCCCACGGCGACGTGGACGACCTCATCTACCAGGAGGAGTGGACTGCCAGCGAACGCTGAACAGGTCATCCCTCCGCTCCGGTGATGATTCCCCCGCCCACCACCGCCTCTCCCTGGTAGCACACCAGGGACTGTCCCGCCGTCACGGCCCGCTGGGGGCTGTCGAAGGCCACGCGCACCATACCGTCCGCCTCCGGGTACAGGATACCCGAGGCTTCGGTCTGGCTGTAACGGGTTTTCGCGGTGACGGGCAGCGGCCCGGCCTGCGCCGGCAGGGAAACCCACTGGAACGCCTCCGCGTACACGACCCGGCTCCAGAGCTGCTCCCCGCCGCCCAGGACCACCTGGTTGCGGGACGCGTCCTTTCGCAGTACATACAGCGGCCGGTCCGCGCTGACCCCCAGCCCCCGCCGCTGGCCCGTGGTATAGCAGGGCAGGCCCCTGTGCCGCCCCAATACCCTGCCCGCCTCGTCCACAAAATCGCCGGGGACAAGCTTCGTCCCGCCGTACCGCTGCAAAAAGCCGGTATAGTCCCCGTCGGGAACGAAACAGATGTCCTGGCTGTCCGGCCTGCCGGCGCTGGCGAAGCCCGCGGAAGCCGCCATGGCGCGGATGGCGGGCTTGTCATAGGCTCCCACCGGCAGCAGCAGGCGGCGCAGGAGCCCCTGGGAGAGGGGGTAGAGGAAATAGCTCTGGTCCTTCCGCCGGTCCGCGCCCCGCAGCAGCCGCCAGCGCTCCCCCTGCCGGTCCACCCTGGCGTAGTGTCCGGTGGCGATGTACGGGATGTCCAGCTCGTCCGCGCGGCGGGCCAGGGCCTCGAACTTGACGGCCCGGTTGCATTGGACGCAGGGGTTGGGTGTCCGCCCCGCCTGGTAAGCGGCGACGAACTCGTCCATGACCTGGCGGCGGAACTGGCCGCTGAAATTGAACGTGTAGTGGTCCATCCCCAGCTTCCGGCACGCCTCCCGGGCGTCCTCCACCGCCTCCAGGGAGCAGCAGGTCCCCTCCGCGGGCTCGCCGATGTCCTCGTTGTCATACAGCCGCAGGGTACAGCCCACCGGCTCGTACCCCGCCTCCCGCAGCAGCAGGGCGGCGGCGGCGCTGTCCACGCCGCCGCTCATGCCCACCAATACCTTTTTATGTTCCATCAGCGCCTCCGTCCTCAGTCCAGGTACTTCTGGGTAAACGCCTGCCTGGGCAGGGCGTCGGCCAGCTCCACCAGGGTCTGGTTGAACCCGCCGGTCAGGTCCATCACCATCCCGCTTTTCAGCCGCTGGGGGGCCCGCCGGTTGGGCAGGGACACGGTGACCGCCGTCCCCCGCCCCTCCTGGGAGGTCAGGATCAGGCTCCCTCCGTGCTCCCGGGCGATCCGCCGGCAGATGGGCAGGCCCAGGCCCAGCCCGTGGGGCGGCGGGTCCAGCCGGCTTGTCTGATGGCAGCGGTCGAACACCGTGTCCAGCCGGTGGGCGGGGATGCCCCTGCCGGTGTCGGAGAGGGTCAGATAGACGCTCTCCGGCTCCATCCGGAGCTCCAGGGTCACCCGCTTCTCCCCGTCCCCCATGAATTTAAAGGCGTTGGACAGCAGGTTCAGCAGCAGCCGCTGGACCCTGCCGCTGTCCATAGCGATGATCTGGCTGGCCTTGGCGCTGCGGAACTCCAGGCGGATGCCCAGCAGTTCGGCGGGGACCGCCGCCTGCTCCATGACGGTCCGGCAGACCCCCACGATGTCGTCGTTGTCCATCCCCTGGCCCTCGGTCCGCTCGGGCTCGGAGGCGTCGGAGAGGTTGTTGGTCAGGCGGAGGATGCGGTAATAGCTCTGGCACAGCGCCGCCGCGTCCCGGTCCACGCTCTCCCGCTGGTCCCGCAGGTCCGGGGGAGCCAGCCGGGTGAGGGCGTTATGGATGTTTCCCAGAGAGAGGCGCAGCTGGCTGGACACCTGCTGGAGCACCTCGCTGAGCGGCTCGTCCTGATGAAAAAGCTCTTCTGACATAGGCTACCTCCCTGCTCGGCGCCGTTGATACGGCTAGTGTATGCGTATGGCGGAAAAATCACACGGTAAATTTCCCCAAGGAGCGGACCGCAAAACTGCGGCACGGCAATTTTGCAAGAAACATAGGAGCATCATACCAAAATTTTGTCGAAATTACAAGAAATTTTTCACTCTGTCAAAAATTCCACAAAAAAACCTTTTCTTTTGAAAACCTCCGGTGTATAATATCCGAAGAATACCATATGATCTGTTTAATGGAAATTCCAACAAAATCTGAGAGGAGTTTTTTCTTATGAGCATCAAAGTCGGTATCAATGGTTTTGGCCGCATCGGCCGCATGGTCTTCCGGGCCAGCGTCAATCACCCCGAGATCGAGATCGTTGGCATCAACGATCTATGCCCCGCCGATTACCTGGCCTATATGCTGAAGTATGATACCATGCATGGTCAGTTCGCCGGCACCGTGGAGTCCACCGAGAACTCCATCATCGTCAACGGCAAGTCCATTCCCATCTTTGCCGAGCGCAACCCCGCCGACATCCCCTGGGGCAAGCTGGAGGCTGAGTACGTGGTGGAGTCCACCGGCCTGTTCCTGACCCAGGAGAAGGCCCAGGCCCACCTGGACGCCGGCGCCAAGAAGGTCGTCATGTCCGCCCCCTCCAAGGACAGCACCCCCATGTTCGTGTGCGGCGTGAACCTCGACAAGTACACCACCGACATGAACTTCGTGTCCAACGCCTCCTGCACCACCAACTGCCTGGCTCCCATCGCCAAGGTCCTCAACGACAAGTGGGGCATCACCGACGGCCTGATGACCACCGTCCACTCCACCACCGCCACCCAGAAGACCGTTGACGGCCCCTCCCTGAAGGATTGGCGCGGCGGCCGCGCCGCTGCCGGCAACATCATCCCCTCCTCCACCGGCGCCGCCAAGGCCGTGGGCAAGGTCATCCCTGAGCTCAACGGCAAGCTGACCGGCATGTCCATGCGCGTGCCCACCCTGGACGTCAGCGTGGTAGACCTGACCGTGAACCTGGCCAAGCCCGCTAAGTACGAGGAGATCTGCGCCGCCATGAAGGAAGCTTCCGAGGGCGAGCTGAAGGGCATCCTGGGCTACACCGACGAGGCCGTGGTGTCCGCCGACTTCCTGGGCGACGCCCGCACCTCCATCTTCGACGCCGGCGCCGGCATCGCTCTGACCGATACCTTCGTGAAGGTCGTCTCCTGGTACGACAACGAGATCGGCTACTCCAACAAGGTTCTGGAGCTCATCAAGCACATGTACAGCGTGGACCACAAGTAATCTGGCTTCTTGCACGTGAAATAAGCGAAGCGTACGCTCCCCTTCCATTGACGTAAGTCGCGAAGGGGAGCGTATTTTTATGTTGCTGATCGCTGTTCGGGACGAGTTTACCTTAGAGAAGCCGCCCCCCGACAGCCGCAAGGCCACCGGGGGGAGGGTTTCGGGATTTTTCATTTCTGCGTTTCAATGCTGGCTTTTTCCGGGGATTTTCCCGACCGCCGATAAATCACGGCGGACGCGGACGAAAACGGCGGAAACGGGGGAAAATGCGGTTGTTCGGCGGCGGTTAGCTGAAATTCAATGCGTTTTCGTTCAAAATGAAGTGAAACGCCGCGTTTTACTGTAAAATCACCGCTTTTTACTTGAAAACAAACGAAAATCATGCGAATTGCAAGCGTTTTCGTTCGTTTCATTCTGTTTTTCTGCGTTCTGATATATTTTCATATCAGTTGTTAGTGAAAATCACGATTTTTGGGAAATTTTGCGAAAACTCTTGACAATATATATATGATAGATTGTACGAAATGCTGTGTATTTTGCACAACACCGTACATTTTTATTGTTTGGAGGTAAAACAATGCGTATCATTCTCGACACAGACAAGCGCGAAATCACTGTACCATGGAACTATCAGGACAAGCTGAACGAAATCAACAAGGTTATCATGGATGCAACGGGGGACGCCAGCAAGAAAAAGACGTTCGTGGGCTACATTGACGAGATTTGGCAGGAGGCTATCAAGGATTCTGACAAGGGCGTTAAGACCGGGAAAAAGCCCGTCAAGCGCGGAAAGGCTGAATAAGCCAAAGGAGGTATACGATGAGTGAGTTAATTAAAGTATATGAGATTCCGGCAGAAGTAAGAAAGCAGTATGCACGATTTACATCTTTGGAGTTGTATTCAGACCGTCTTATTGGAAAGGGTAGTAAATTAGGTGACGTAAACTATTTTTTTAAAAACTATATGACCATTCGTTGGACACCTGCAAGTCTTGCAACCCAATATGCACAGTTGGTATTTATCACTCACGAAAATGCCAGTCAGGTTGTTTCAGCAAGTAATCTTAAAGCTCTCAACGATGTTAATCGTATACCATTTTGTAGTGGTATGTATAAATATGCCCCTGCAAATGATTATGTTAAAAACTTATATCTTGAAATAATCAAAGTTTTTGACGAGTATAAAGCTAATGAAAATAATATGGAAGCAACACAGATTGTTCAGCAAGGTTCTGCCGCTGATGAACTGAAAAAGTTCAAGGAACTGTTGGACATGGGCGTTATCACACAGGAAGAATTTGACGCGAAGAAAAAGCAGTTGTTGGGGCTGTAATTCCCTACATATCACCGGGGCGGGAGCAATCCCGCCCCGTGCCGTTTCTGTCAATAGGCTATACCCTAAATGACATATTGAAACAGTCTGCTTTTTCATGTCATATAAATTGCTTTTACATTCAAGTACAAGGGGCAAAAGCCCTGGACATGGACGAAACGCAATTCAAAGCGGTTTGCGCCAGATGGAGGGTTGAGTAACTAAGAAATATAATACGACTTGATAAAAATCGAAAAAGTGTTGATTTCCTTGGGGTTTGCTCCATCTTCAACGCCGGCATCGCTCTGACCAATACCTTCGTGAAGGCCGTCTCCCTTAGATAAATATTTATAAGACCGCCAGAAAAAATGTGTGATTCTCTGTGGAAAATCACACATTTTGACAAGCTTACGCCACCACGGCCCCGCCGTTTTTCTTTATACTGAAATACAGAAGCAGGCTTGCAGCCGGCGGACCAAACACATGAAATAAAAAGGAGGATGTCCCTATGAGTAAGTACACGCTCCACAAGATCCACATCGATCCCGACAAGGACGCCCTGATGGAATTTGACGAGTACTACGGCGGCAAAAAGACCTCGTCCAAGTACTTCATCGAGCCCTACGGCCCCTTCCAGCACAACGAGATGCTGGACACCGTATACGTGGACCCCGACCATGTGATGTGCTACCACGAGCATGAGATCGGCGCGGAAACCTTCCTTGTGGATGGCGGGTCCGTTCTGACCACCATCTGCGGGAAAAAGGCTGTGTGCACCAAGGGCGATATCATCCACCTCGCGCCCTTCACGCCCCACGCCTTCACCTGGATTGATCCGGGCACCATCTGGCGGGAGCTCTTCCAGGAGACGCACATGGCCGAGGACTGCATCACCGGCCTGCGCTTCAAGGAGTACAACAAGGACGCCTTCGACATGTCCAAGGACGGCCAGAGCCCCGACAGCCACTACTATACCTACGACCCCGTAGCCGTGGAGGTCCCCAAGGAGGAAATTTACCAGATCCGCCCCTACAACGGCGGCCTTATTATTCTGAAATTCCCCGGATGCGAGCTGCGCCAGAAGGTGGCCCGCTGGGAAACCAAGGGCCACAAGGAAATCTGGCAGCTGTGCATGGAGCCCGGCTTCGAGCTGAGCTGGAGCGCCCAGAATCCCTTCTATAGCCTGTTCGTTGTCCAGGAGGGCTCTGTGGAGGTCCGCATCGACGGCATGGAGCGTTTTACCGCCAAGGAGCGGGACATCCTGCACATCCCCAGCCACCTGTCCGGCGAGATCACGGCCAGGAACGGAGCCGTCCTCTTCGACTACAACTGCGAGGGCCAGGGCCTGCGGGCCATGGAGGAGCTGTACGCCCTGTTCGCCGCCGATCCCAAGCGGGCCGGGGAGGAGGCGGACGCCATTCTCCGCAAGCACCAGTGCTATCTCCGGGGGCGGATGCTCTAAAAGCCCGCGCCAGGCCGTATAGGAGATACGAAACAGGCGCTAAAACGCGGTTGCATTTTTTGACCGCTGGGTTACAATATCCCTGTCAGGGTGGTCAGGCCGGAGCGCGGTGAAACAGTCCGCTCCGGCCCGGCCCGCCCAAAGATGCTGTGAAGGGGGAGAAGACGCCCTATGAGGATTACGGTCTGCTGTCATAAACGCCTTGGGGATTCCTTCCGCCGCGCCGCGGAGCTGCGGGGCCATACGGCGACGCTCTGTACGGAGCTGCCGCCGGCGGAGGACCTCCGGGGCTTCCAGCCGGAGGCCCTTGTCCTCATGGTGCAGGGACTGGCCTCGGAGCTGCAGGATTATCTGGTCCTGCTGCGGGAGCAGTATCCCTTTCCGCTCCAGCTGCTTCTCTTCGAATGCCGGCTGGAGGGCCGGTGCTTCTTCACGGAGGGTGTCCGGACCAGCCCTGAGCTGCACGCCTTTTTCCTGGACGCCATGGGCCGGGAGCGGGCCGTCTTCCTGCGCTATCCGGACGAGCAGTGGGCGGAGCGGTTTCCCCACAGCTTTCAAAGCGTCCCCCGCCGGGAGGCCGCAAAGACCTTCCTCTACGGCGTCATCCGGGAGGAATTCCAGCAGACCGTGGCGCAGTACCAGCTGCGCCTGCGCGCCTCCGGCCTGTACCTTTTCGTCTGGGAACTGGAAAAGGCGGCGCTGACGGACTACGCGGTCAACAAGTCCATCCACTATTTCCTGCACGCCCTGCGGATGGAGGATTTCGCCCGCATTCTCGACGCCCACTGCGGCGGGGAGGTTGTCTTTAACGATATCTCCTTCGCCTACCTTCTCGTAAACGCCCCCCAGCGCAGGAGCAGCCGGGAGAACAGCCACGCCCTGGAGCATCTGACCAGGTCCCTGGCTCTGGCCGGCGGAGGACGGCTGGCCCACTGCTTCATCAGCGACCTCATTCCGGAGCCGGAGCAGATCTGCCTGGCCCATCAGGATTTCAAGCGCACCTGCGCCTACCGCTTCTTCTGCCGGGAGGCCCTGGCGCTCTCCAACGCCTACATCAAGAACCACCAGCGGTGGTTCAGCGCCGGCTATATCCATGAAACCATCGACACGATCCAGCACTACCTGAGCTTTGACATTGCCAACGAGGCCCTTCCCGGCCTCATCCGCAAGCTCTATCTGGAGATCGTCAAGCCCAGCATGAGCTACAAGCTCTATTACCTGGTCAGCGACGCCATTCTGAAATCCTTGAAGGACGAGCTGTCCGTCCAGCTTCTTCTGGACTCCATCGATAGCCCCTGGCTGCTGCTGACCACGCAGCTGGGCAGCATTGAGGAGAGCTGCCAGCGGGTTTTGAACTGCGTGAACGCCCTGGCCCGGCGGCAGGTGAAGCTGCACAGCATCAGCGGCACTATGGGGCGCCAGGCCCTGCGGTATGTCCAGGAGCATTATACCGAAAAATTTTCCGTAGAGGAGCTGAGCAGGCGATTGAACGTAAGCGCCTCCTACCTCAGCCAGCGATTCCGGGAGGAAACGGGCATCAGCCTCAAGCGCTACATGATTATGTACCGGATGCAGCAGGCCAAGCATCAGCTCCTGTCCACCGACAGGCCAGTGTGCGTGGTGGCCGCCTCCGTGGGCTACGACGACTACCGGCAGTTCTCCAAGATGTTTAAGGCCCTTACCGGGGTATCTCCCACCAAGTGCAGGCAGGGGGCCATGGGGAAGCCCCAGGACTATCCCCGGGAGGCATATTTCTCCGCAGACATCTAAGAATCTGTATTCACAGGCGGCAAGCGCCGTCTATCCGGCGTTCCCCGCCTATGAATACAGGTCCTGCGCGTTTGAAAAAGAAAGGATATATGATATGAGCAGAGCCGCAAGCGGCGGGCGGGCGCTGAAATTTGTCATCCTGGTCACAGCGCTGGTCTGCCAGATCAATACCATTGCGTCGGTCATGATGGCGGACATCGCCTCGGCCTTCCCGGACGCGTCCAATGTGGCGGTGCAGTACGTCATGCAGTCCGGCATGATCGGCGCCTTCGTCGTCTCGCTGCTGATGAGCGTATTTACCTCCCGCTTCCGCAAGAAGCCCATGATCCTCATGGGACTGGCCGCCATCTTTCTGGGGGGCCTCATTCCGATCCTCAACCACAGCTCGATCCTGCTCCTGGACATCTGCGGCTTTATCTCCGGCTCGGGCCAGGGATTCCTTATGCCCCTGATGGGCGCTCTGATCCTGGAGAACTTCGAGGGCCGGGAGCGCGAGAGCATGCTGGGACTCAATACCACCTTTATCACCGGCGGCTCCGCCCTCTTCCTGATGATCGCCGGTCCGGTATGCGAGCGGGGCTGGGTCAACGTGTATTTCATCTATTTTGTCACCATCCCCGTTATCGCCATCGTCCTGCTCTTCCTGGCGAAGGATGAGAAGCCCCTGCCCGCGCAGAGGGGGGAGGCGGGCGCCGCCCGCAGGCCGGCCATTTCGGCGAAGGGCTGGATTCAGTGCGCGCTGATCGTGATGATGGGCATCGGCTATACGGCCTTCCCCCTCAACCTCTCCTTCTACGTGGTGGGGAAGGGCCTGGGCAGCGCCACCACGGTGGGCCTGTGCATGACGGTTATCACCGTTATCGGCGCGCTGACGGGACTGGTCTTTGCCCAGCTGGTCAAGGCCAGCAGGCTTTATATCAGCGTTGTGGCCGCCGGCTTCGGCCTTGCCGCCACGCTGGTGACGATTTTCGCCCAGAACATGGCCCTGGTTTTCCTGGGCGCGGCCCTGGCCGGCGCGTATTTCGGCATCAACACCGCCAGTCCCGGCTACTACATCGGGCGCATCTGCAGCAAGGAGCAGTACGGCCCCACCTTCTCCATGGCCATGAGCTGCAATTTTATGGGCATCATCCTCAGCCCCATTATTCTGAACCTGCTGATCAGCCTCTGGGGCGGAGATCCCGAGGCGCCCCTCAACGCCTTCATCACCGGTGCGGGCGTGTTCACGGTCACGTTGGTCCTCCAGGCCATCTGGGGCGCGTATCTCACCAGGACGCTGCCGCCGGAGCTGCCCGAGGAGGGCTGCGCGGCTTGATACGGGGCTATATTGTCAATTGCGGAAGGACGGACCGGCATAGCCG
>OFGR01002693.1_pt1 | contig 11471 bp, 10 predicted proteins | sample 1521811 | NCBI WGS metagenome assembly OFGR01 (sample SAMEA3504098, study PRJEB24116) | mouse gut metagenome | biome: mouse gut; feature: mouse-associated habitat; material: faeces | place: Denmark | collected 2011
TCTTTGGTAGAAGCAATCGACGGTCTGATTGATAAAAAAATCAGATCGTAGAGCTTACGATTTTGTGAAGAAGTGAGAGCGGCCGTAGGCGAATGTAATTGCGGCACTCTCACTTTTCGTGCGTAGTTTCAGTAAGAAAGACAAAGGAGTTGTATGAATGAGCAGAAGTGAAGATTATCTGGACAATCTGCTGACTTCGGTCACTGACAAATTAGATGAATTTGATGATGAATTCGAGCAGAACAGGGAATCTTTAAGAGAATCCTACCAGACACAGAACGATCTTCCGTCAAAAACGCAGAGTGCGCTGGATGAAATCCGTGAGGAAAACTTTCTGCGTGAATTTGAGGATGAAATTAACAAAGGAAGAACTGACGATGATTTTTTGTCAGAATTTGAAAGGGAACTGAACGGAGAGCCGGATGATAATTTTACCCAGCGTCTGAACCGGGAAGAAGTGCCTTTGTCTGAAATGGATGCAGACTTGGAAGATTTCTTTAAGGACGATATGGCAGATGATTTGTTTGCGGATCCTGGCGTTGGTTCGGGCAATGATTTCCCGCAAAATTCCGCTGCTCCGGAGCCGATGACCGATTTTGGTCCGGCTGCGATGGACGATCCGGTGACGATGTCCATGAATGATTCAGTATCGATGGATGATCCGGTGACGATGTCCATGAATGACTTAGATCCAGTGACAATGGCGATGGATGATTCAGACTCTGTAACAATGGCAATAGATGATACAGAACCGGCGGCAATGGGGATGGATGGCCTGGACGCAGTGACGATGGCGATGGACACAGAGCCGCCAACGATGGCAGTCAGCGACAGTGCGGGAGCTTTGGATTCCCCGGCACCGGATTTGGGAGAGGATGTGGTGTCCAAAATGGCAAAGGAAGATCAGGCAATGGAAGCGCCAAAAGGCATGGAAGGGCTGGAGGATATTTTTGGGGATATTCTGGACGAAGATGCGGACAGCCTGTTAAGTGAACTGGAAAGTGGAATCGCACAGTCCAGCGGCGGTGTCGGTATCTCGCAGCCGGAGGAACCGGAAATGGATGACAGTGAGAGCCTGACAGATATTTTGAACGGATCGGATGAAGAGGCGCTTTCCGAAATTGACCGTCTGCTGGATGCCGATGACGGCGGTCAGGAAACACAGGGCGCGGAGGAAACGATTCCTATGGGGCCGGATTTTTCCTTTGGCGAGTCCGCGCTGGGAGAGGAACCGGAAGAAAAGAAGAAAAAAGAGCGGAACAAAAACGGCTTGTTCGGGAAGCTGTCACGCGTGCTGTTTGGCACGCCGGAAGAACTTGATCCTGAAGCGGCTGCAGAATATGAGGCTGCAAAAGCTGCTATGGGCCCGCAGGAAGATCCAAAAGCTGCAAAAGAAAAGAAAAAACAGGAAAAAGAACTTAAAAAGCAGCAGAAGCAGGAAGAAGCAGAGAAAAAGAAACAGGAAAAAGAAGCGGCAAAGGCTGAAAAAGCGGCGAAGAAGGCAGCCAAGCCAAAGAAAGAGAAAAAGCCGAAGAAAAAAGACGCCATGCCGAAAGAGCCGCCGCTGCCAAAGGTTCCGGTTATGATGATGTGGGGCATTGCGCTGTCCATGCTCGTATTGATTATTCTCGGAACGGTTCTGCTCGGCTATTCGATTCCGGTCAGTGAATCAAAAGAAGCGTTTGACAAAGGCGATTATGTGACAGCCTATGCAAAATTGAAATCCATAGAAGTAAAGCCGGAGGATGAGGAGCTGCTGCATGCGGCGACAGCGCTTGCGAGCGTTCAGACAGAGCTGGATGCCTATACGGCGCTGATGGAGCTTAAGCAGTACGAAATGGCGCTGGATTCCCTGATACGCGGCTACGGCAGATGTGCGATTCATTCTGCGGATGCAGAAGAATGGGGCGTGTCCAGCCAGCTTACAGAAATGGAAAATAAATTCGACCTTTTACTGAGGGAACAGTTTGACGTCAGCAAGCGCCAGGCGAAAAAGCTTTATAAGATAAAAAAGCGCAGCGAATATACATTGGAGCTGCATAAAATACTGGATAAGCTCGGACTGGATTACAAAGGCTGAACGGGATAAAGGAAAAAATGGTTGCGATTATTGATTACGATGCGGGAAATTTAAAAAGTGTTGAAAAAGCAATCCAGAGGCTGGGAGAAGAAGCGGTTATTACAAGCAGTTTTCAGACAATTCTCCATGCAGACCGGATTATCCTTCCGGGAGTCGGGTCTTTTGGAACGGCCATGGAACAGATAAAACGCCTGGAACTGGATAAAGTCATCCGCGAAGCCGCAGCACGGGATATTCCGTTTCTTGGCATCTGCCTGGGGCTGCAGCTGCTGTTTGAGGGCAGTGAGGAAAGCAGGGGCGTGGAAGGGCTCGGCCTTTTGAAAGGACGCATTGTCAGGCTTCCAAAAGCAGAAGGGCTGAAAATCCCGCATATTGGCTGGAATTCGCTCTCCCTGCAGAATCACGGAAGGCTTTTTGAAGGCGTGCCGGATAATTCTTATGTATATTTTGTACATTCTTATTATCTGCAAGCAGACGATATCCGGATTGTAAAAGCAGTAACGGACTATGGCGTGCAGGTGCACGCGTCTGCGGAGCAGGGCAATGTGTTTGCCTGCCAGTTCCACCCGGAAAAAAGCAGTACCGTGGGGTTTAAAATACTGGAAAATTTTCTGCATGTGGAAAAAAGCCTGGAGCAGCAGATAAACAGATAAAAGAAATAAAAGAGGATTTCACATATGTTTACGAAAAGGATTATTCCGTGTCTGGACGTAAAGGACGGCCGTGTTGTAAAAGGCGTGAATTTTGTAAATCTCAAGGATGCCGGAGATCCGGTGGAAATTGCTGCTGCATATGATGCGGCCGGGGCAGACGAGGTTGTTTTTCTGGATATTACGGCATCCTCGGATGCACGGGCGACGGTTGCAGATATGGTGCGCCGGGTTGCCGAGCGTGTATTTATTCCGTTTACCGTAGGCGGCGGAATCCGCACGGCGGAGGATTTCAAGGCCCTGCTGCGGGAGGGGGCTGACAAAATATCGGTTAATTCCGCAGCAATTGATAATCCGCAGCTGATACAGGAAGCTTCGGATAAATTTGGCAGTCAGTGTGTGGTGGTGGCTATTGACGCTAAGCGGCGGGCAGACGGAAGCGGCTGGAATATTTATAAACACGGCGGCCGCATCGATATGGGCATGGACGCCGTGGAGTGGGCAGTCCGGGCAGAACAGCTGGGCGCTGGCGAAATCCTTTTGACAAGCATGGACTGCGACGGCACAAAGGATGGCTATGACCTCGAACTGACACGCACCGTGGCAGAACACGTCTCCATTCCGGTCATTGCTTCGGGCGGAGCCGGGACGGAAGAACATTTTTATCAGGCACTGACAGAAGGAAAAGCGGATGCGGCACTGGCGGCATCTTTGTTTCATTTCAAGGAACTGGAAATCATGGATTTGAAACGCAGCCTCGCAGCCAGGGGTGTTTCTGTCCGGATATAGGCAGCGTACAGGCTGGAATAGCAAATGCTGAAAAAAGAAACAGGATAAAAATAAAATGGAAAAATGGAAGGCCGGGCAGCGTGCCGGCCGGAAAGCAGACAGAGGATAAAATATGGGAATGATTGAAAATGACTGGCAGCCAGCCGTACAGGCAGAATTTGGAAAGCCGTATTACCGGGAACTGTATCAGTTTGTCAAAGAGGAATACAGCACGCATGTGATATACCCGCCGTCTGACGATATTTTCAATGCGCTGCATTTGACACCGTTATCCAGGGTAAAAGTGGTGATTTTAGGACAGGACCCATACCATAATGAGCACCAGGCACATGGACTCAGTTTTTCCGTGCTGCCTGACCAGAAAAATATTCCGCCGTCCCTGCAGAATATTTACAAAGAGCTTTCAGACGACCTGGGATGCTATATTCCAGACAATGGATTTTTGCAAAAATGGGCGGAACAGGGCGTGCTGCTGTTAAATACCGTGCTGACCGTGCGTGCCCACCAGGCGAATTCCCATCAGGGGAAGGGCTGGGAAAAATTTACCGATGCGGTTCTCTCAGCCGTTAACGCCCAGGACCGTCCGGTTGTATATATGCTCTGGGGCAGGCCTGCACAGAGCAAGATACCAATGCTGGATAATCCAAAGCATCTGATATTAAAGGCGCCGCATCCAAGCCCGCTGTCTGCATTCCGCGGCTTTTTCGGATGCAGGCATTTCAGCCAGGCCAATGCATTTTTGGAAGAACACGGGATAGAGCCGGTAGACTGGCAGATTGAAAACCGATAGTTACTGGTCACGGAGTGAACAGTAACAACCGACAGGAGGTTATTCTTGCGCTGAAATTCCGGTTATGCTACACTAAAGGAAAAGAGAAGGAGGAACTGTATGATGGATCAGAACTGTGCATACTGTATGGAAGGGGAGTTATCTGCAAAATTTGGCATTAAAATCTGCGAGCTGGAGACAAGCAAGGTGTATTTATTCAAGGAGCAGAGCCATAAAGGAAGGGTAATTGTAGCTCATAAGAAACATGCAGGGGACATGAATGAGCTGACAGCAGAGGAACGAAGCGTCTATTTTGAAGAAGTGGCGAGGGTTGCAAGAGCGCTGCAGGCTGCATTTCAGCCGGATAAGATAAATTATGGCGCATATGGCGATACCGGACACCACATGCATTTTCATCTTGTGCCGAAGTATAAAGACGGCTATGAGTGGGGCGGAGTCTTTGCCATGAATCCGGACCGGGTGTACTTAGAGGAAGAAGAATACGAGCAGCTGATTGCTGCTATTAAAAAGGAGCTTGGGATTTAAGCGTATAAAACGCGGAAAGAAAAACTTCCCAGCATAAAACCATTCCCTGAAACAGAAAATAACGGTATGATTTGGATGGCATCAGGGAGGGCATATGACAGCAAAGGCAGCCGGACTGCTCCGGGACATGGATATTCAGGCAATGGAAACACAGGCAGCGCTGCGCTGTGCGCCGCTGATTGCGGGCATTAAAACAGCCTGCCTTTTAATTATAAAAAAAGAACAGGCAGCAGACGCACAGAAGCTGTTTGGCGGAACACATCTGGCATATTTTGCGTTATGCAGCACGGACAGGAAAACCATTCTTTTGATATGCAGGCGCAGGGAGCTGGAAGGATATCTGGCCCGGCAGCCGGTCAGGGAGCTGCTTTCTGAGGCCGGCTATGAGGATGCTGCACTGGAAAAGCTGCTTTGCGTATTTGGGGACAGGTATGCTGCCTGTCTGGAAGGAAGGGGCAGCTTCCCGCATGAGATGGGACTGTTTTTAGGATATCCGCCGGAAGACGTGCGCGGGTTTATCAGGCAGAATGGCAGAAATTTTCTTTTTGCCGGATGCTGGAAGGTATATGGGCATCCGGAAGAAAAACAGCGCCTGTTCCGCTGCTTTGAGCTGGCGGAAGAAGGGCTGTTAAGGCTGCTGTCACAGGGATTCTGCCTGAAAGAGCTGTTAAAATATGCATAATTTTTCCAAAAAGTATTGACGGCCGGGATAGAGGTATAGTACAATTATATCCAAGCAATTTTTTAGGAACTGTGCAAAAGAGCTGTTTAAAAGCGTTTTATCATATAGAACCAACCCCCTATATGGCAAAATTTCTTTTTGTACAGTTCTTATTCATAGCAGATAAAGTGCCTGCAGCGCATTCTGCTGCGGAAATGTATATCGTGTATGTTAAAATATCCTCCTGCAGTATCTGCAGGAGGATATTTTTCCCCTAAACATTGAGCGAATATAATGCGGCGTATGCCGGTATTGTATGTAAGACCGAAAAAGTTTATTTCAGCGTAAACTGTCCGACTAACTGTTCTAATGCTTCTGACTGTGCAGACAATTCCTCGCTGGTTGCAGAAGTTTCTTCCGCAGCGGCAGAGTTGTTCTGAATAACCTCGGAAATCTGTTCGACTCCGGATTCCAGCTGCTTCATGGCGTCTGCCTGGGTATCAGACAGCTCACTGATTTCATTGGTAGAATCAGCCAGGATGCTGATGCCTTTAATTACAGAATCAATGGCTGTTGTTGCTTTTTCCACAATGGCATTGCCGTGCTCGATTTCTTCGAGTGAATGTTCAATCAGCTTCTTTGTATCGATAGCTGCGGTTGCACTGTCAGAAGCGAGCTTGCCAATCTGGTCTGCCACGACGGCAAAGCCTTTGCCGGCTTCCCCGGCCCTGGCAGCTTCAATGGATGCATTCAGCGACAGGAGGTTTGTCTGGGAAGCGATATCCTCGATGGTGGCAATAATTGTTGCGATTTCATTGGAAGTATTGTTAATCCGTTCCATAGCCTGATTCAGCAGAAGGATGTCCTCATTGCTTTCTTCAGCCTTCTGGCGGAAATCTTTTGCATTCCGGTACGATTCGTTTGCTTTTTCGGAACTGTGTACAACCGTTTCGGTAATATTTTGAATGGTCGCGGTCAGCTGCTGTACCGATGCAGCCTGGTCTGTTGCACCTTCTGCAAGTGCCTGTGCGCTTTCCGCCATCTGTCCGGCTCCCATGGAAACCTGATTGGATGATTCGTGAATATTGGAAAGGGCATAATTTAAAGAGGCGATAATCTGGTCAAATGCCCCATTGAGTTCGGCAAAATCCCCCCTGAAATTCACATCGCAGGAAACGGTAAAATCGCCGCCTGCGAGCCTGCCGAGTACCCGCGTGATTTCTTCTACATAGGACTTTAAAATACGGATAGCTAAGTTAAAGGATTCGGTCATTTCACCGATTTCGTCCGCATACAGCTGTTCTACCTGAATGTTCAAATCGCCTTCGGTCAGTTTTTTGGTTGCTTCCTGTATTCTGACCGTAGGTTCAGCGATAATTTTTGCAACCATTTTGGAAATCCGCATCGCAACGATAAATGCAAGCAGAATGATGACAGCCATCACGGCAACCATCACATAGGACTGGATGGTAAGGCTGTCTGCTGTTTTGTTTCCGCTTGACGCTTTTAAGGCAATCAGTTCTTCTACGGTATCCGTAAGTTCTTTGAATTTTGGTTTTCCGTCTGTCAGAAGAAGATTAAGGGCTTCTTCATTATGATTGTTCATTGCAAGCGTCTGTACTTCTTCAAACAGCATGCGGTATTGTGGGAGCAGTTCGTCAATTTGCTTTATGTATTCGAGTTCTGCTTTTGTCTGGCAGTGTACTTTCATGCTTTCATAGGCGGAATCTGTCGTGGACTGAATCTGGTCCAGCTCGGCGGCTGCCGTGCGCATATCTTCTTCATCCTCGAACAGAATCAGTTCGCGCAAAACGGTAGGCTCTTTGCTTAAATATGTACTGAATATACCGATTTCACCCTGTGAAAAACCGCTGTAGACCAAAGCTTTGTTATAACTGGTATTGCAGTAAATTAAAATGAACAGTCCGATAATTCCTGAGAGACTGGCCAGAAGAATAGCGGTTGAAAAGCAGGTTTTTAATTTCTTCTCAACCTTCATGTCCTTAATTCTGTTTAACATAATATTTTTCCTTTTCTCTATTTTTTAGTATTTGCTGCTTCCAGATAGCCTAAATACAATACAATATTCGAATGTCAAGGTGCGTTCGGTTCACTGGCCGGCAGAATCTGTCCAGCCTGCAGGAACACAGGCTGCTGCACAGTGAAGTCTTAATTTTATTATACCACTTTCCGGGAAAGATACAATCATTATTTCAGCCAATTCCAAACAGACTGTAATAATTTGGTAATATTTGTATAAATTTTTGGAAAAAACTATTGAATTCACAAATGCCTTATGTTATACTAACACAAGTTACGGACTTGCATGGCATGAAACAGGGATTGCCATGCCAGGTATTTATTAAATGGAGGTGTCAATTTTGGCTGCAGTAAAGATTGCTTTGGAAATATTGTTTATTATAGTATGTATCGCGTTAACAGTTATTATATTGATGCAGGAAGGTAAGTCGGCAGGCCTTGGTGCAATTGCTGGCGCAGCAGATACTTACTGGGGCAAGAACAAAGGCCGTTCCATGGAGGGAATGCTGGTAAAGCTGACAAGGGTGCTTGTTGTACTGTTTATTGTAATTTCAGCAGTCCTGAATATCGGAAGCTTTCATTAACAACGAATGAAACTGTCGCGGGAAGCGGCAGTTTTTTTATCTTAAAGGAAGAAAGAAATGAAAAGAAAAAATATGAAAGAAAAAATATGAAAGAAAAAAATATCAGAGGAAAAAATATGGATAGGAAATTACTGGAAGAACGGAAAAAAACCGTATATGAGTTTATCTGTGATGAATTCTACGTTCCGATGAAGGCCAAGGAAATAGCCATTGTGCTGCAGGTGCCAAAGAGCCAGCGTGGGGATTTGAAGGAAGTGCTGGACGCGCTTGTCGAAGAATGCCGGATTGAGGTGTCCAAAAAGGGAAAATATGCGAAGGCGCAGGGCGGCTTTCTTGCCGGTATCTTTGAAAGCAATGCCAGAGGCTTTGGCTTTGTCACGGTGGAAGGCGAGCCGGAAGACTACTTTATTGCCGGCGAAAACCGCGGCGGTGCCGTTCATATGGATGAAGTGCAGATACAGCCGCTTCCGGCGCAGAATGGAAAACGGAAGGAAGCAAAGGTAGTAAAAATTATTTCGCACGGGTTAAAGGAGCTGGTCGGGACGTATGAAGCGAGTCCGAATTTCGGCTTTGTCGTTCCGGATAACCAGAAATTCGGGCAGGATATTTTTATTGCAAAGGAGCATGCATCCGGGGCAGTGACCGGGCATAAGGTCGTCGTAAAGCTGACTGGCTGGGGAGAAAAGGGAAAGAAGCCGGAAGGCAGGATTATAGAAATACTCGGGCATGAGAATGACCCGGGCATTGATATTATGTCAATTGTGCGCGATTTTAACCTGCCGGTCGAATTTTCACAGAAAATCCTGAATCAGGCAGCCAATGTGGCAAAGGAGGTCAGCGAAGCGGATATGCAGGGACGCAGGGACCTCAGGGACTGGCAGATGGTCACCATAGACGGCGAGGATGCCAAAGACCTGGACGACGCGGTTTCCCTGGCCATGGAAGGGGAGCATTACCGGCTGGGCGTGCATATTGCAGATGTCAGCAATTATGTGCAGGAGCATTCGGCACTGGATGTCGAAGCGTTTGCGCGCGGGACAAGCGTCTATCTTGTGGACCGTGTCATTCCGATGCTGCCGCATAAGCTTTCGAACGGCATCTGTTCCTTAAATGCAGGCGAAGACCGGCTGGCTTTAAGCTGCGTCATGCTTATTGACCGGACCGGCAGGGTTATGGACCATGAAATTATGGAGACGGTTATCAATGTTAACCGCCGCATGAGCTATACGCAGGTAAAAAAGATTCTGGATGACCGCGACGAAGCGCTTGTAAAGGAATATGAGCCGTTTGTGCCGATGCTTGAGCAGATGAAGGAGCTGGCGGCGCTGCTGCGGGGCAAGCGCATGAAGCGCGGCTCGATTGATTTTGATTTCCCGGAAACAAAAATACTGTTAGACAGCGAAGGAAAGCCGCTGGAAATCAAGCCGTATGAGCGGAATGTGGCAACAAACCTGATTGAGGATTTTATGCTGATTGCCAATGAAACCGTGGCACAGGATTATTTCTGGCAGGAAGTCCCGTTTATGTACCGTTCCCATGAAGCACCGGATGCAGAGCGGGTGAAAAAGCTGGCGGCGTTTATTGCGAATTTCGGGCTTTCGATACGCGGAATGCGCGAGGATATTCATCCGAAGGAATTACAAAAGCTGTTAGCGCAGATTGCGGGAACGCCGCAGGAAGACCTGATAAGCCGCCTGACGCTGCGTTCCATGAAGCGTGCGAAATATACGGCGGAATGCCTGGGCCATTTCGGGCTGGCTGCACAGTATTACTGCCATTTCACATCGCCAATCCGCCGTTATCCGGATTTGCAGATTCACCGCATTATCAAGGACTGCCTGCGCGGGCGGATGAATGAAAAGAAGCGCCAGCATTACGAAAAGCTTCTGCCCGGGGCTGCAAAGCAGTCCAGTGAAATGGAACGCCGGGCAGACGAGGCAGAGCGGGAGACAGACAAGCTGAAAAAGACCGAATACATGAAAGCGCATATCGGGGAAGTGTTTGAAGGCGTTATATCCAGCATTACGTCCTGGGGCATGTATGTCGAGCTGCCGAATACCATTGAGGGCATGGTGCATGTGACGGCGATGCGGGATGATTATTACCATTATATAGAGTCCACGTATGAAATGACGGGAGAGCGTACTGGCAGGAGTTTTAAGCTGGGACAGTTTGTGCGCGTCAGGTGCACGGGAGCGGACAAATTTTTGCGCACGGTCGATTTTGAGCTGGCAGACGATGACGAAATGCCGGACGAGCCGCAGGAATAGCAGGAGGAAGCAGCATGGGCAAAGACAATATAAAACTGATTGCAAATAATAAGAAGGCAAGGCATGATTATTTTCTGGAAGAAACCTATGAATGCGGGGTCAGCCTTCACGGAACGGAAGTGAAATCGCTGCGCATGGGAAAGTGCAGCATTAAGGAATCGTTTGTGCATATCGAGCACGGAGAAGTTATCCTGTACGGGATGCACATCAGTCCGTATGAAAAGGGCAATATTTTTAACAGAGACCCGCTGCGCCCGAAAAAGCTTCTGATGCATAAGCGTGAAATTGAAAAGCTGCAGGGAAAAATCAGGGAAAAGGGCTATACCATTGTCCCGGTGCAGGTTTATTTCAAGGGAAGCCTTGTGAAAGTGCAGATTGCGCTTGCAAAAGGAAAGAAGCTGTACGACAAGCGCCAGGATATTGCAAAAAAAGACCAGAGGCGCGAGGCACAGCGGGAATTCAAGGTGCGCAATCTGTAATTTTGGAATAGTAAGGAGACGTTCAGATGCCGAAAAAAAAGATATATGCGGTAAAAAAGGGCAGGCAGACGGGCCTTTTTTCGACATGGGAAGAATGCAGGCGCATGGTGCACGGATTTCAGGGGGCTGTGTATAAGAGCTTTGAGACGGAGCAGGAAGCGTCTGACTACCTGAACGGCAGCACAGGCGCACAGGCGGTGATGCCGCAGGATGGCAGCCAGCTGACGGCATTTGTAGACGGCAGCTATGACCACAGCCTGCGCCGTTATTCGTTCGGCTGCGTGCTGTTAACGCCGGACGGGCAGATTATCCGCGAATCCGGCAGCGGCAGCGACCCGGAAATGCTTGCGCTGCGCAATGTGGCCGGGGAGATGATGGGGGCCATGCATGCGGTGTCCTGGGCAAGGGAGCACGGGTATGCGGCGCTTGATATCTGCTATGATTATGCCGGAATCGAGCAGTGGGCGACGCATGGCTGGCAGGCAAAAAACAGGCTGACACAGCAGTATGCAGCGTTTATGGAAAACAGCATGAAGCAGATAGCCGTCTGTTTTACCAAGATTGCTGCGCATACCGGAAACAGATACAATGAAGAAGCAGACC
>OFGR01002694.1_pt1 | contig 11468 bp, 12 predicted proteins | sample 1521811 | NCBI WGS metagenome assembly OFGR01 (sample SAMEA3504098, study PRJEB24116) | mouse gut metagenome | biome: mouse gut; feature: mouse-associated habitat; material: faeces | place: Denmark | collected 2011
GGTGGTGACAATCAGCGGCCTGCGGCTGTGGTAGCGGCTGTCAATCACATTGTAGACCTGTTCTAAACTGTACTCCGTCCCGCGCTCCATGCCGAAGTCATCCAGTATCAGCAGCGGGGCGCGGCAGAGGCGGGTTATGTACTCGTTGCGGCCCTCGAAGCTGGCAGTCAAATCGTTCAGTATCAGGGCAAAGTTGGTCATGCGGACGGCTACCTCCTGCTCCATCAGGGCATTGGTGATATATCGTTAGGGAATAAAATTAAAAAGCAAAAAAAGCTAGTAATCATGCGGGTTTGCGGCTGGATGGCTCCCAGCGGATAAACTGCAAAAGTCACAAAGCACCTCAAAACGACAAACGAATACCACCAAACAAGGAGAATGCAGTCTTGTACCGCATTCTCCTTTGTTTTCAGGAGATACGAATATGAGCAGGACGACACTGCTATGCAAAAAGGGTGGGCAAGCCATAAGAGGTCCCCCCTCTTTCCACCCGCCAAATTGTTCTATATAAAAAAGGAGTTGAAAAACCGTGAACGCCCAAGTCATTGCCCTGGTCAATCAGAAGGGCGGTGTCACAAAAACGACAAGCTGTGTAAATCTCGGCGCAGGACTGGCTCAAGCTGGGAAAAAAGTTCTCCTGGTCGATTGTGATCCACAGTCCAGCCTTACAATCAGTCTGGGCAATCCCCATCCGGACGATTTGCCCGTCACTCTCTCGGACATAATGGGCAAGGTCCTGACCGACCAACCCATCGCCCCCGGCGAGGGCATTCTGCACCACCCAGAGGGTGTAGACCTCATGCCCGCCAATATACAGCTGTCTGGCATGGAAGTTTCGCTCGTAAACGCAATGAGCCGCGAAACTATCTTGCGGCAGTATCTGGATACAGTGCGCCGCCAGTACACCCATATTCTGCTTGACTGTCAACCTTCTTTGGGAATGCTGACTATCAACGCTTTGGCCGCAGCCAACCGGGTCATAATCCCCGTTCAGGCGGAGTATCTGCCCGCCAAAGGTATGGAGCAGCTTTTACAAACGGTCAAAAAGGTCCGGCGGCAGATCAACCCGAAACTGCTGATTGACGGTATCCTGCTGGCAATGGTGGACAACCGCACCAATTTTGCCAGAGAGATCGCCGTGCTGATCCGGGAGACATACGGAAGCAGCATCAAGGTCTTTGATACAGAAATACCGCATTCAGTCCGGGCCAAGGAAGCCAGCGCAGAAGGTGGGAGTATCTTTGCCCATAACCCTGGCGGCAAGGTGGCAGACGCATACCAGAATCTGACGCGGGAGGTGTTGAAGCTTGAAAAGCAGCGCGAAAAAAGTAGAGCTGGCATCAGCCGATGATCTCTTTTCCACAGAGGAAAGCCGTCAAGACGCCACTTTAGAACGGGTACAGCAAATTGCACTGTCTGAGCTGTATCCCTTCCCAGACCATCCCTTTTCCATAAGGGATGACGATTCAATGAAGGAGACGGTGGAAAGCGTCAAGGAGTATGGTATCCTCACTCCTGCTATTGCCCGTCCCCGTGCTGACGGGGGTTATGAGCTGTTGTCTGGGCACCGGCGCAAACGTGCTTGTGAGCTGGCTGGGCTGGATACTATGCCCGTCATTGTCCGGGACCTGGATATGGATACTGCCATTATTTTTATGGTGGACAGTAACATCCAGCGTGAAAATATCCTGCCTAGTGAAAAGGCAAAAGCATACAAGATGAAGATGGATGCCATTCGTCGAAAGGCTGGCAGACCCTCCAAAGAAAATTGTGCTCAAGTTGAGCACAATTTTAGCGGGAAGAAAAGTATCGAAATTGTTGCGGAACAAGCTGGCGAAAGTCGTGCGCAAGTGCAACGTTACATTCGCCTTACTGAACTATCCCCTCCGCTTCAGCAGATGGTGGACGACAAAAAAATTGCTATGACCCCCGCTGTAGAGATTTCCTACCTAAAGCCGGAAGAACAGGAGCTGTTGGTGGAAACCATAAGCAGCGAACAGGCCACACCTTCACTGTCCCAGGCCCAGCGCATGAAAAAACTCAGCCAGTCTGGGGAGTTGAATGAGGACACTATGCTGAACATCATGTCGGAGGAGAAAAAGCTGGAGGTGGACAAGATTGTGCTGACCACAAATACCCTGCGTAAATACTTTCCACGCTCCTACACTCCCCGCCAGATGGAGAACACCATACTAAAACTTCTGGAGGCATGGACGAAGAAACGCCAGCGCAGCCAGGAACGCTAATCAAATATCGGACAAATACACCGGACGGAGATTGTTTTTTCTCTGGCCGTTTTTCTTTGTCCGGGAAAGGAAAAAGCCTATTGTTTATCAACACATTTCAGTATGAGCCAGAACACGTTAAGTGCAAAAACTGTGCTGCTTTCGTCAAAGGAAAGGGCTGTACCGAACGCGTCTGCCCTTGGCTGGCGGAACGAATCAAGGCCGGTACAGCAGGCTACCGGGAGGCCGTTATGGACTCATTTCCCCGCAATCCCCACATGGACGCCCGCCTGCATACGGCTGTCCGCCGCTTCACCGGTTCGCTGTTCCTTACCTCTGTCCACCGGCAGCGCATGGAGCGGCTGAAAACCTGGCTGGGCTACCGGCGCCGCCGGGATACTCCGGCCTTTTACGCGGTGATGTATCTGCTCACGGCCAATGAGGAGCTGTACGACCGCACATATAACTGCTTCCGCAAGCACGGCCTGGAGTTCGACTACGCCGTCCTGCGGGATATGTCCCCCCACAATTACACACTGTTCAGTGCGGCGCGGGATATTTACACACACACCTCCGGGGTTATGGTGAGCGATCTTGCCGATGCGGAGGTGGTGGACACGCTGGCGTTCAGCCTGATCGTTAATGCCATGCTGGTGGCCCGCTACGGCTGTTCGGTGCTCAAAATCAGCAACCGGGAGGGACGAAAATGAAAGGTCTGCATCTGCCCGTCACCGGCCATGATCTGCTGGCCGTGGAACGGTTTCAGGACAGCACGCGCCATATGGCCGAGTTCCTTGTGCGGAAGGACTGCGCCCTGGGCGCAAGGGACCAGTACATCCGGCGTTTTCTGACGGAAGAGGGCTATACCCAGGTGTTGGAGGCCCAGAAGAAGGGGCACATCCGGGTCTGCAAATCAGCCGCTGTCATTGAGGGACACATTGTTCCTGACAAGAAGAAAAAACGCCGCAGAAAATAATTTTAGGAGGAATTTTAATGTACAACACACAATGCCTGCAATTCACCATTGAAACGCTGTTTCGCGGTGGCATTGGAGAACACGGCTATACCGATTCGGAAATCCGGGAGCTGCTGGACGAGCTGGACTATGGCAGTTTGCTCCAGGGCGTCCGGCACAATGCCCAGACCGTCCATGCCTATGCGATGCAGGGGCGGCAGTGCAAGGCGTTCAACTACCGGGGCGGGGACTTGTTCGGCCAGCGGGCCACCCTGCTTTACGAGGACTATGAACAAAGCTGGTCCGGAATCGTGACAACGGACCGCAGCTATGAGCTGTGGCTGCTGGAGGACATGAGCCTTGTTACCGTGGCCTGCGTGTCCCTGGACTGCGGAGACGGCGAGTATGTCACCGAGTACCGGGAAATCAAGGAAGGCGGTCCCTGGCATACGGAAATCCACCTGGACCTGGATGAACTGGCTGAACGGCTGGACGACTTGTGCGGGGGCAGCGCCGAATGCAATATCCCCGTATATGAGCTGTAAAAGGAAGAAAGGAGTTAAAAAGGCAGTTTTCCCACCGTGGAAGCCACAACGAACAGCAAAATATTTTCGTCGGTTGCCCTTTCGGGGGGCAAGGACTCCACTGCACTCCTGCTGCTAATGATTGAAAAGGGTATGCCCATCGACTGCGTACTTCATGCCAAAACCGGCATGGACTTTCCAGAGATGGAGGCCCATATTGCCAAGTTGGATGATTTTCTTTTTCAAGAGCGAGGTTTGCACATCACAATTTTACAAGCCGCCCATAGTTTTGAGTGGTTTATGTTTGATGTTCCTTTACAGCAAAAACGAGCCATAGATCGCCGCCTTGCACTCAATCAACCACTCCATGGCTATGGCTGGCCAGGGTCAAGAGTGCGCTGGTGTACGGGCAAGCTTAAAACACATTTGATGGACAAGGAGGTCAACCGGCTAAAAAAAGAACAAAACGCTCTGCATTATATTGGCATCGCCGCCGACGAAGCCCATCGCTGTAAAACAAATGAACATCACAGCTATCCTCTGGTCGAGTGGGGTATTACGGAGGCCCAGGCCCTGCAAATCTGCTATAGTCGAGGCTTCGATTGGGGCGGACTGTATGAAATATACCACCGCGCTTCATGCTGGTGCTGTCCCTTGCAGCGGATCGGAGAACTGAAACAGCTCCGCCGTCACCATCCGAAGCTGTGGGCGCAGCTGTTGGACCTGGACAATCGGGCACGGGCGCAGTTCGGTCCCGGTCCGCTGGGGCAGTTCAAGAAAAATTGGAGTGTAAAGCATTTGGAGGAACGCTTCGCCCGTGAGGACGAGGAAACCAATGAACAGTACAAAATTTTATAGGAAGTGAGTGAAATGGCCGTCTATCGTGTAGAACGGACGCGGGATTACACCGTTATGTCAAATTATCACCTGAAAGATACTACCCTGTCACTGAAAGCCAAGGGGCTGTTGTCCATGTTTCTTTCTTTTCCGGAGGACTGGAATTACAGTACACGGGGACTTGCGAAAATCTGCAAGGAGGGCGTGGAGGCCGTAGGCAATACCATCAAGGAGCTGGAAAAGGCGGGCTATATCATCCGCCGCCAGCTTCGCGGGGCCAATGGACGCATTACCGATACTGAGTACATCATTTACGAAAAGCCCCAGACGCCAGAACCGTCCCCACCGGATACAGTCACACCAGATATGGTCCCACCAGATACGGAAAACCCGGATGTGGCTGGCCCGGATATGGATGCACCGCATATGGAGAACCCTGCGCAATTAAATATAAATCAATCCAAAACGCAAAAATCAAATACGAAGCGATCTAATACTCATTCAATCCTTCCCCCTGCCCCTTTCACTGGTCCCGCAGAAGGAATGAAAGAAATTTTGGAAAAGCGGGAGGAGATCAGAGAGCAAATTGAGTATGAACTGATTGTCAATGCGGACAATCAGATGCAGATCGACGAGTTTGTAGAAATCATGCTGGAGGTGGCGTTGAGCCGCACACCCAGCATGAGGATTGGAAGAGATATGGAGTATCCCACAGCATTTGTGCAGCAGCGGTTCGAGCAGATTACCGCCACCCACATCGAAAAAGTGTTGGATGGCATCCGAGAAAACACTACACGTGTCTGGAACACCAGGGCGTATCTTTTAGCGGCGCTGTTTAACGCGCCCGCCACGATGGACAATCACTACACGATGCTGGTCAACCACGACCTCAACCACAGCGGCTGAACAGCCGTTTTATTTTTTACCTGGATATCAGGAGAAAGGATTACGCCATGAAACGTCCCCTTGCCTACATCACCGCCGCCTGGAGCGGCAGCACGATTGAGGATGCTGAAACCGCCGCCCGATACTGCCGTCAGGTGTACGATGCTGGCTACTCCCCCATCTGCCCCATTCTGCTGACCTCCCGTTTTCTCCACGCCGCTGTCCCCCAGGAGCATAAGGACGGCCTGGACATCGCCAAGGACTACCTGCGCCGCTCCCGTGTCCTGGTGGTCTGCGGAAAGACTGTCAACGAGACGGTCAAAAACGACATTGCTATGGCGGAGCGGCTGCGCATTACCGCCACCACCCTGGACGGCATTCTTACCGTCAAGGGCCAGGGACGGTGCAGTGCAAATTCACACTGACGGAGAGGTAGACGAAATGGAACAAGATGCAAAACAACGGCTGGCGGAACGGCTGGACCAATCTCTTTTGGAGCACACCCATGCGCTGTCCCAGAAGAAGGAAGGTCCTCAGCTCCCAGATGTGTATGAGCTGCAAGCGCTTACACATCTGCATCATTATTTAAAAACAGAATATCCAATCAGCCCGGCTGAAACAGAGGCTTTGTTATCTTTTGCGGACCCGCTGGCCGCTGCCAACGCCTGCTGGGAAGCAAATGGTTGTGAGTTTAGTGTTTCCATCTGTGATCTTCTGTATGAAATCGAAGCATTTGAAACGCTCCCACAGACAGAGGAATTTCAACAGCAAGCTGCGAGGCTAAAGACGGCGCTGGAACAGGATTATGCGCAATACCATGCGTCGCTTCTGAAACTGAGCCGGGAGGAATTGATTGAGCGCAGCATGGAAATTGCCGCAATGAGAGAAACTCACGCTTTTTTGGGGGATGCGTTCTGTTTTCAACCCATTGAAATAGCAAATCTGCTGAAGCTCCAGCACCCCATGCACTTTCTTGCAGACAACTGGTTCATCCACGCCTCTTTCAACGAGGATATTGAATCGGTGTTTCGTGAAGCAATGAAAGACCTGAATCATCCGGACTATGTGGAAAAGTTGAACAAGCAAGCACCCTCAAAGGGCGCAAAAATGTCAGTACGGGAACAGTTGCGGAATGCTTCACAAAAGGCTTCTGCACGTCCCCAGAGCACGCAGAAGCCCCCCAAGGATAAAACACGCTGAATCTATGAAAAAAGGAGGAATCAAACTATGAAATCGCGCACCACAATGCTTTTGTGTACCATAGTCCTGCTCCTGCGGATCGCTGCCCCTCCGGCGCTGGCCGCTGGCGGACCCTACTATCCCATTTCCGTGGAGGAGTACACGGCGGGCAGCTTGGACGAGCCGCGGATCAGCAAGGTCTATCAGCTCTCTCTGGCCGACGACCCGTCTGGCATTCCTACGGAGGATTTCGTGCGGGACGGACGGCGATACTATCTGCTGGACCTGATAAAAGAGGACGAGGTTGGTGTAGATACCCAGGACTACACCGACACCGTCACCCAGGACAGCGACACCAACGACTTATCCCAGGTCTTGAAGCAGTTGGAGCCCCACCGGGAGGTCACGACCGAGGACGGCTATACCGGCCTGCTGGCCCTGGACTACACCTCCGTGACCGTGGAGGCCAAGGGCTATAAGACCAGCACACGCAGTCTGTCCGCCAGCCGGACCTATCCTAATCTGTCTGACGCGGATGTATCCTTGGTTCCCAAGACCATCACCGACAGCGGGAAAACACTGAACCTGGGCGCGGTGGAGTGGTCCGGCGGCGAGGACGGGCATTACACCGCCACGGCAACCTATACCGGCACCGCCTCCAGCAAGTACGCCACCGGCTACACGGTAACGGCCAGCTACACCGGTCAGGTATCAAAGACCGGCTGCGAAGTTGTAACCTACACCGCTGTATTCGGCAGTGAGGAGGTGGCTGAGAGCGGCAAAAAAGCCAGCCAGCATCCCCGGCCCGTTCAGCCGGATACTTCCTCCCAAGGGGTGGACTGGGCCGCTGTACTGGGCTGTGCAGGGGGCGTGACTGTGCTTGCGGCGGCAGCGGCATGGAGCATCCAGAAATTCAATGAGAGGAGGAAAAGGCCATGAGACACTATCTGCATCGTTTCTTTTTACTGGCCGTGTTTACGGTCCTTCTGGTCACGCAGGCCAGCGCACTGGAGTACAGCTATGACCCTCCGGAGGACTATTTGTTCGGCAGGCCCACCAGCCAGGACGCCCCCTATACGGCGGAAAATCCCAATGTGGACCGGAGCAAAAACACTGCACTGATCGCCCCCGGCTTTGGAACGCCCACCAGTTATCTTCCGGGTAGCGGCGAGTATCTGACCCCCAACCTGGTTCCCGGCGCACTGAGCGGCGGGTTGGTAAACCAGGTGGGCAGTGTAAACTCCCCCACGGCTGACACGCCTCCCCAGGCCCCCTCCGATACAGACAATTTCAGCTATACGACCAGCCAGACACAGACGCAGACCGTTGGTTTTACTGAGGTCACACCCGATCTCTACTATTCGGAAGGACATCTGGGAACGCTGCATATTCCCACGCTTGGGGTCAATGTGAAAGTTTTTGAGGGCACGGACAGCACCCAGCTTGCCAAAGGAGCGGGCCACTTCACGGACACCAGCATCTGGGCGGGAAATGTCTGTATCGCCGGGCACAATAGAGGGACCAACTGCTACTTTGGAAATATCCACAAGCTGAATGCTGGCGATAGCATCAGTCTTACCACCCGCTTAGGGACCCGCACCTATGCTGTCACCAGTGTATCCAAGATCAGCGAAACGGACATCAGCGGCACGGCCCCCACTTCGGTCAATCAGATCACCCTTTACACTTGTGTTCGCAACGAAAGCCCTTACCGTTGGTGCGTCGTTGCCCAGGAGGTATAACGCCCCGGCGGCATCCTCGACAGAGTTCTGTCTTTATGGTATCCTTTTACCAGTGAACCAAATAAAACAAAAAAGGAGACAGAACACTATGAAAACTACATTGACCCGCATTGTTACTGGTATTTCCTGCGCCATCCTGACCACCAGCCTGACCCTGCCCGTCCTGGCCGCAGAGGCCCCCGCCAAACCGGAAGCAGCCTCCGCCAGCATTTCCTTCACCTGCGCACTCCCGGAAGCCGAGACGGCCACAGAAGCGGCTGGCGTGACCTACAACGCAGACGGCACCATCAATGTCCCCACGGATGATTCTGTCAAGTACATCCCAAAGGATGGGGACCGGGTTCTCTGTGATGACGGTTTTATCTATGAGGTCAAGGACGCCAGCCGCTACGACAACAACGTATTTGCGGAGGGACCGGTAGGCGAGCTGCCCGAACCCACCTGCGACTGGAGCCTGTTCCCGGAGCTGGAGCTTCCCAAAGCTGAAGTCCGGCACTTCGCCCATGAGTACGGCGATTCCATGTTTATCCGCAATCTGTATGAAACCCGCCGGATGCAGTACACCCTCTACAACGCCCTGGCTACAGAACCCAGCGCGTGGCGGGACGGAAAGCCCCTGGCAACGGTTCAGCTCACCATCCCTGCCGAGCTGGAGGATTACAACGGCTGTTTCTGGCCCTGGCGGGCCTCCGAGCTGGAGAATCTGGTGGCAAGCTGTCCCAACAGCCGGTACTATGTAGAAGCCTGGGACTACTACAGCAAGGGTGTTTTCCAGTACACCCGCTACTGCGTCGTTTCTCTTTAACTCCTGCCCTGCGCCCCCTCTGAAACCAGAGGGGGTACTTTTATACCCAAAATACAATGAGGAGGAAATCATTTTGAAAAAAAGAATTATTTCTCTTTTCCTGGCACTTGTTACCCTGCTGGGTATTCTGCCCGCCTCTGTCTTTGCGGCCCCCACGCTGGAGGAAGCAATGGCTGAGGTGGACGTGTACGCCAAGGGCGGTGCGCTGAACTGGCTAACCATGAACGGCAGCGTGAAAGAACAGCACTACACCTATTACCGGTTTGAATCGGCTCAGGGAGGCGGGACCAAGGAAATCCCCGCCTACTGTGTGGACCCCCGGCTGTACGGCGTTCCGGCCCTGGTGCCGGAGGGTACGCCCATCAAGTACAGTGCTCCAGACACCGTGTCTGACCCCAAGGTCTGCGGCATCATTGGCAATGGTTACCCCCACGAGCCGCTGTCCACGCTGAAGCTGAACAGCCCGGAGGAAGCATACTACGCTACGAAAACCGCGCTGTGGATTTATCTCTTGGGCGGCTGGAGTATCAGCGGCCTGGGGATCAACCCCAATCTGTCCGGAGCGGACCGGGAAGCCGCCCAGCGGGTTCTGGAAGCAACCAAGTGGATTTACACACGGGGAACTGCCTGGACCTCCATCCCCAGCCCCAAGCTGACCGCCACCGCCGACCAGGACAGCGCCTATCCGGTCACAATCAACGGAGAGTCCTATTATCAGCAGGTGATTACTGTCACCAGCGGCACATGGGCCAATGACCGCATTGCGCTGACCCTGGCAGCGGGCGCACCCAGCGGAGCGAAAATCCTGGACATGAACGACCAGGAGATCACAGAACTGACGATGGATACCTTCAGTGTAGAAAGCGGACATCAAGGCCAGTGCAAGATCGTCTATCCTGCCGCCAGTGTAGCGGGGCAGTCTGGCACCGTCCACTTGAACATGAGGACCAAAGTAGTTCAATATGAAATCTACTACGCAAAGTCGCTCCAGGCCGACCAATACGGCAACATCCAGGACTATATGCTGGATACCGACCCGGTTCGGCCCATGGAAGGTTCTTTTATCAGCCGCTACAACGGAACGGATGACTCCAGTACCCCCGGTGAACCTGGCGACCCCGGCACTCCCACGCCTCCGGCCACTCCTCCCGGAACTGGCATCAAGGTCTACAAGCTGGAAGCCGGGACCCGGACCCCGCTGGAGGGCGCGGTATTCAAGATTACCGGCCCAGACGGCACGACTGTCGGCTCTTTCTCGACCCAGGCAGACGGTACTGTAGAGGTGCCGGTTACGTTGACCGGCCACTACACCGTGGAGGAGCTGGACCCGCCCAAATGGCACCTGATCTCCGAAAATGCCACCCAACACGTCCAGGTGGTTCATGGACAGATTGCCGAGGTCACGTTCTACAATGAGCCGTTTGGCAACCTCCGTGTGGAGAAGTACAGCGATACCGGCGAACCTCTCACCGGAGTTACCATCCAGATCAAGCACATCGCCACCGGTGAAACCAAGTCCGGCCAGACCGGCCCCGGCGGCGCGATTGAGTTTACCGAACTGAAGCCCGGCGGCTGGGAGGTCCGGGAAACCGCTGGCATTGAGGGCTGGATTGCCACCACCGATACCATCCAGACGGTAAGCATCGTCAGCGGCCAGACCTCCACGGTAACATTCACGAACAAGGAAAAGCCCGGCCTGCGCATAAAGAAATTTGACCGCAGCAGCCTCCAGGTCCTGGCGGACATCCCCTTTGAAGTCTGGCGTGACGGGGTGAGCCTGGGTGTTTTCCAGACTGACCAGCAGGGCGAAATCCTGATGACCAATTTGCAGCCCGGAACCTACGTGATTGCGGAGGTCAACAGCGATGACGACCATATCACAGATACCACGCCCCAGCAGATTGAGCTGAAAGCAGGAGACGGCATCAAGGAAGTTGCTTTTTTCAATGACAAAAAGCCAGGAATCCGTCTGGTAAAGGTGGACTCTGCCAATCTGTCCAAGGTCCTGCCCAATGTCAAATTTGAAATTGCGGCGGTAGACGGCAGCTACGGTCCCAAGGAGTTCACCACCGACCAGAACGGTGAAATTGATTTGTCCCAGCTTCCGCCTGGGGCCTATGTGGTCACGGAGCTGGAATGTCCCGGCTACGTGATCGACGATGCCCAGCGAATCATTGAGCTAAAGCCGAACGAAACGGCGGAGTTCGTCTTTACAAACAGCAAAAAGCCCGATTTGCTCCTTCTGAAAACCAGTTCGGACGGCACTCCCCTGCAAGGCGTAACCTTCCGGCTGGCGAAGATTGAGGACGGCAGCCG
>OFGR01002698.1_pt1 | contig 11451 bp, 10 predicted proteins | sample 1521811 | NCBI WGS metagenome assembly OFGR01 (sample SAMEA3504098, study PRJEB24116) | mouse gut metagenome | biome: mouse gut; feature: mouse-associated habitat; material: faeces | place: Denmark | collected 2011
GGTGGTGCCGGTTTCGGGGAGCAATGCCCGAGCCTATACCACCGTTTGGGGCAATTCGGGCGGAGAGACGCCCCAGGAGGACAGCAAATGGCAGTACACCCCTGAGGACCTGAAACGGGTGGAGGCCCTGGCGGCGGAAGGCTGGGAGAGCCGGAGCGTCCATGACTTCGCCAAGGCCCTGGCCGACTGGAGCGACGAGGACGCGTTCCACAAGGGCGAGGAGGCGATGGAGCGCCTGGACCGGACCTATGAGGAGGATGGGAAGCACGCCCAGTTCCTCCGCCGGACACTGGACGCCTCCCTGGGAGAGGCCGCCACCCGGCACTATGGGGGCTACTGCACCCGGCACAGGGACTCCTTTTACGACAGTGTAACCAAGGAGCGGCAGGCGGATGTATTCGGGGATCCGTACGTCGTGTTTCAGGCGGAGGCGGCTTACCGGCTGTGCTACACCATCACCGACGGGGACAAGCTCACCGTGGGCGAGCGGGACCGTATCCTGGACGCCTACCGGGATGAGGTCCGCCGGTACCTGGACGGTTTTTCGGAACAGCAGCTTTTGGAGGAAACCTCCATGGTAAAAAAGCTGGAAGGCTATTTGGAGACTTTGGACAAGAAGCTCTCCACGGATTTGATGAAACTGGAGGGGAGTTCTCTTGCCTGGTACAGCGCCTGGGGCCCGGATGCCCACAACTGAGTCCCGTCCGGGGCTGGACGGGGAGGCCCTGAAGCTCATTGCCATTTTTGCCATGACCGTGGACCATATCGCCTATGCCTTTGTGGACAACGGTACCCTTTTGGCCATTTTCATGCACGCCATTGGACGCATCACCGGCCCGGTTATGTTCTATCTGGCGGCGGAGGGATATCACCACACCCGCAGTGTTCCCCGGTATATATTGCGGCTGGCGGTGTTCGCCCTCATCAGCTTTCTGCCCTTCCAGCTGTTTGTTTACGGCCGGGAGCTGCCGGTTCGGTTCAACTTCTTGCGGCTTAACGTCCTCTATACCATCCTGCTGGGTGTTCTGGCGGTATGGGTCCGGCACGAGGTCCGGCCTATGCCCCTAAAACTCCTGCTGCTTGGGGGATTGATTCTCCTGGCCGCGCCGGGAGACTGGGGGACTTCGGGCGTGCTCATGATTTTAACCTTTGAGTTCTATTACGGGGCCTTTCCACAGCAGGCATTCGCCTATATCCTTTTGGTCCTGCTGGATATGAATGTACTCCACCTGTTTACCGGTCCGACGTTCAGCCTGCTCTATGAGGGGACCTTGGACCTCACTATGTGGACCTACGGGGCGGAAAATCTGGGGCTGTTTCTCCCGCTGCTCCTTTTGCGGCAGTACAACGGACAGCGGGGCAGGCACAGTCTTGGGGGAAAATGGCTGTTTTATGTCTATTACCCCGCCCACCTGATTGTCCTGGGGCTCATTCGCGTCGCGGTGGGGGTTTAGGACCAAGCGGGATGAAGAAACACCGTTCCCATTGCCGGGATTTTTCTCCAGGCAATGGGAACGGTGTTGTTTTTGGGGGAATGCTGTCTGTACCGCTTCTGATTACGGCTCCATCAAACGACGTAGGCCCTCTTCCAGGGACACCGCCGGACTCCAGCCGGGCAGAGGCGGGTACAGCCGCACCGCCCGGTGAATCTCACGTTCTGGCTGTGGCCGCTGACCCCACGCCGCGCGCAGGCTGAGTCCGTTTACTTGAAGCATCTGCTCCACCGTCTGCCGGAGGGTCAGCGGATTGCGCGCCGCTGCCTGAAAGACCGCATTGTTCCACCCCTGCGTCTGCAAAAGCTGTGCCCCGGCCTGCTGGAACGCGGACACCACATCGTCAATGTACACCACATCATAGTCCTGTTCGCCGCTGGACAGCGCCAGTTCCTCCCCGGTCCGCACCGCCCGTTTGACCAGATTCAAAATCTTCGGTCTCCGGTCGCCGGGGCCGTAGGTGTCGGAAAGGACCACCGTCACGGCCCGCAGCGGCCCTGCATCAGTGTAGTAGGCCAGTAAATCAGAAAAGGCCTGCTTCGTGGCGGCGTAAAGATTCAGGGGGCGGTAGGACGCGCCCTGGTAGTGCGCCATGATGGTTGAGGCGCAGACCAGCGCCGTGCAGCCGCAAGCGGCCATCGCCTCCAGAAGATACGCGCCGAACATGAGGTTGGATTCCATCAGCTTCGGCGTCTGCTCAGGACCATGTGCGCCTGTGTAGTGGGCCGCAAGGTGGTAGACCACCTCGGGGCGGCTGGCCTCCAGTGCGGAGGCGATGCTGTCTATCGTTCCATCACAGGGCAGCAGGCGGACTTGTGTTTGGATGTCCTCTAAATAGGTCAGATTGACGGGCTCCCGTACCAAGCCGCAGACCTCGCAATCCGCCAGCAGCCGCCGGGCCAGGTTGGAGCCGATGTATCCGGTTATGCCGGTAATCAGAACGCGCTTCACGGTGCTCCCTCCGCCGGAAGCGGCCCATACTGCGCCAAAAATTCCGCCAGGGTGGGCAGCGCGGCGTCTTTGTCGGACAAAATGACCTGCTCCACCCGCTCCAGCGGCCAGCTCACCGACAGCTGAGGGTCGTTCCAGCGGATACCTCCGTCGCTCTCCGGGTCGTAGCGCTCACCGCACAGGTAGCTGAACAGGGTGTTATCCTCCAGCGCCAGAAAGCCATGGGCAAAGCCCTTGGGTATGTAGAGGATATTTCGGTTTTCCGCCGAGAGATAAAAGCCCTCCCATTGGCCAAAGGTTTCGGAGTCCTTCCGAAGGTCTACCGCTACGTCAAAAACCGCGCCGCTGAGGACCTGGACCAGCTTGTCCTGGCAACACCGGCGCTGGAAGTGGAGGCCGCGGAGTACGCCTTTTTTGGAGCAGGAGCGCAGCTCCTCCCTAGGAAACAGTTCTATGCCGTGGGCGGCAAAGATGGACTGTTCAAAGGGCTTGGAAAACCACCCCCTGCCGTCCAGGGCAAAAAATGGCCGCAGCATCGTCAGCCCCGCAATGGAGGTTTGTAAGAACTCAAATGTACGCATTAAGAGGCTCCTCCCTAAGCCGGGCACAACGGTCAGCGGTATGCCCGCTGAATCAGCTGTTCCGCAATTTCCTCCGCTGCCGCATCAATGTTGTCATAGCAGCCGTGGGTGATGACCTGACACACCCGGCACAGCTCCAGGCGGTCCTTTTCTCCGCGCAGGTGGGTGAGCTGATAATGTCTTTGGGGCTCACCCTGCCAGATTTCCTTTAAGCTGCTGCTGTGAATGTCGCCTACCACCTGATGATGTTTCCAGTCACCCACGCAGGTAGAAACAGTACCGTCGGCATTGACCACCATAATATAGAACAGATAGGGGCAGACCTTTCGGTTTTCCAGGGGCTGTCCATAATTTCCGATATTCTCAAAGCGATAACCGCTCAGTGACACATCAAAATCCGGCCATGCGGGGGAGAGCCGCTCCAGATAGACCCGATCCGCCAGTTCACCAAACAGCTGGAAAAATTTCTCCTGTTCCGGTTCTGTCAGCACATCCTGGATAGATTTGATGTATATGGTGCAGTTTCCCCGGTGCTCGCATAAATCTTGTATATTTCGGACATAGTCCTGAAAATCCACCCGTCTGCCGGTATGTCTGTACATCTGCTCCGCACTGACTCCATTGACTGACAGGTTGATCTGGTCAATTCCGGCCTGTATGATGCGCCGGTTTCGCTCCGGGTTCAGCAGCAGGCCATTCGTCGTTGTGTCAATCCGGGAAAAGCAGCCGGACTGCTTCGCCAAACGGACCATATCCTCAAACCGGGGATTGACCAGTGGTTCCCCCTCCTTATACAGACGCAGGACTCGGAAGGGAGCGCCAAACGCGGCGGCCTGACGGACGAGCGTTTCAAAGAGTTCAAAGGGCATAATCTGCTGTGCCCGCTTTGTTTCCGCAATGATATGTTCATGACCGCTGGGACACCACTTGCACCGCAGGTTGCACAGGCTGGAGGGGTCTACCAGAAGCACATAGGGCTGCGCCAGCGGCAGTACGTCGCTCAAGTCATTTCTGGTACCCGGACGCAATCGGTTCTGCACATTCATATTTGCTTCTCCATATGGCTTTCGAGGGACGCCGTCTCATTTTCATAGCCCAAACTGCGGATATTTTTCTCAATGTTGCGCTTATAAGCTGTTGACAGGATAAAAATGACTGCCTCGGGGCTGTATATTTGGGACGGGTCCTCCACTTGAAGTACGCGATTTCCCACCTGAAACGAGAGTCCCTGTCTGGCAGGGTTGGAATCCACCAGCTGAATGACATTGCACCGGTCAAAATTACCGCTCAACAGCTGTGCGGTGGAAGCGCCGATACCCCATAGAATCAGCGGAACCTGAGAGGCTTCAAACCGGCTAACCGCTTCGGCAATGTCTTTTTCACATTTTTTTATATAATGTACAAGTGCAGGCTCACTGGCGGAATCTTTTTGTACTGGTCTATTTGCGGAGTCGAGCGCATACATGACGCATAGAGTTGGGTAATCATTCCCTTTCAGGCATTTGTTCCGGTTCACAATTTGCAAGCCGAAACAGTTTGCTAAATTATCCATTGTTTCATCCGAAAAATGACATACATGCTCATAGGTTAGAAAGTGGTATGGAGCCTCATCTTGCTTTTGATAACCTTCTACATCGGGCACCTCGATATAGAGATGTCCGCCGACCTTTATTAACATTTTCATTTTCTGTATAGCAACGTCAAGATTCACAAAATGCTCCAGGGAATGGTCACAAAGCACCAAATCGTATTCACCGTTTTGTATCTGCAAATCGAATAGGCTATCCTCCAAAACATCAATTCCCAACGCCTTTACCGATTGGATACATTCCGGCTTTATTTCAAGAACTGTAATGTTAGGATATCCGTGCTCAATTAGATACTGTGCCAGCTGGCCATGCCCGCCAGCCACATCCAAAATACGGCTGTCCTTTGTAATATAGTGCTCCAAATTGTGCAGGAGATGTTCAAAATATGCGTCGATTATATCCCGTGGATAAATGTCATAATAGTCCATTGTCTTGCTGCTGGAAGAGCGGTAATAGCTGTCAAAGCAGCTCTGATCTGCATTTTCGTATTGATTGAAAACAAAACCACAGTCAGAACAGACAACAATATCGCAGCTTCCCTCTGAAAACTGCGGCCCCATAATCTTCATGTTGGAGCACAGCGCACCAAGTTTTTTGAAATGGGTTCCTCCACAGATTTTACACGGCTTGCTGTTCATCGCGTAATCCCATACCTTTCATAGATGGCCATCAGGGCGTTGTGAATCTGGTCCACATGGCGCTTATGACGGGCATCCTCATTCAGCCACCGTACAGTTTTTTGAATGCCCTCTTCAAAGGAAACCTTTGGCGCCCAACCAGGTACATATGTCTTGACCTTTTCCACACAGCTGGAATTGTTTCGCATCCGGTGAAACATCATGATCCTGGGCTGTATTGCTTCAAGCGTCAACGCATCCTTGCACGGCACATGAAAGGTTCCGCTTGCCTCTGCGCCCAACGCTTTCAGCACCAAGGCCGACTGATCGTTCCACGACAAACGCTCCTCCGCGCCGATATTAAACGACGTTCCGACAGTATCTTTATTCTCGGCCAACCCAACTAAGGCAGCCGCAAAATCGGAGGAATGTGTAAAACTCCATTGATTGTCCCCATCGCCCGCAATCAGCAGAGGATAGCCTTTTAGAATCAATTCCGGTGCGGTAAAGCAGTTATGTCCAATACTGACAGGGAAAATCGTATCATAGGTGTAGGAGGGGCGGACGATTGTGATAGGAAATCCCCTCTGACGGCAGGCATCCATAAAAATTTGTTCTGCTTCCAGCTTGCCTATGATATACTCACATTCACAGCTTGTGTCGTATTGTTCGCTGTCCTCTGTGTAAAACTCAGTATCTATCCCGGGATTTCGTTTATAGACAGACTCGGAACTGATAAATATAAAATGCTTTGTCTTGTCATGAAAGATTTCAACGTCATGTTTGGCATGTTCCCCGTTGTAGCAGATAAAATCACAGACCACATCAAAGGAGCTGTGCTCCAAAAGTGCCTTGATTGCCTCCGCCTCGCGCATGTCTCCTTTCAGCTTGTGGACCTGGGGCTGGACCCTCCTGCGGGTCACTACGGAAATTTCCCGGTTCAGCTGCCATACCTCATGGCCGCGCTCGATTGCCGTCTGAGTGCAATGCCAGCTGATATTCCCGTTTCCTCCAATAAAAAGGATTTTCATAACCGTTCAGCTCCTTGTCTGTTCCAGCCGCTCCAGCAGCTCTGCCGCAAACATGTCTATGTCATCCGGCTGTCCCTGACAGAGCTGCCCACAGCAGCCGCAGACCGGATGGGATTTCCGCTCTCCCCGCAAGAAAAGCTCCTGATACGCACGCAGCGCTTCTCCCCGCCAGATATCGGTTATACGCTCTGTCTTTACATCTCCCAGAACCAAATCCCGCTTCCAATCCAGAAAACACAGGCTTACCGTTCCATCCGAATTGACGGAAATCGAATAAAATACATAGGGGCATACCATAACTTCCCGGATTCCCTGGCCATAGATGCCGCGCTCCTGGTTGACCTCTACCTTCTTCTGCTCAAAGGTGGGCCAGCAGTCCATGATACTTTCAATGAAAATGCCGTCTGTGATATCGCCAAAGAGGTCATAAAACTGCTGCTTCTGATCCTCAGTCAAAATGTCGCCGTTGGTCTTGACGATCATCTCTGTGTGGGTTTTGTTCTCGTAAAAATATCGTATTTCATCCACCAGACGGGAAAAATCCAACCGGCAGCCTGAGAACTCGGCGTACTGTTGGGCATTGACCCCTTCAATGGAGATGTTGATGCGGTCGAGCCCGGCTTCAATGATACGGTCACTGAGTTCGTGGGTCAAAAGAGAGGCGTTTGTGGTGGTATCCACGCGGTCACAACACCCAGAGTCCTTGGCATAACGAACCATTTCCGCAAAATTCGGATTGAGCAGCGGCTCCCCATCTTTATACAGCCGAATCACCTTGACCTTGTCCTCAAAGGTGCAGATATCGTCAATGAGCTTTTTATACAGGCCGAGCTCCATGCTCCCATGGCCGCGTCCCTTAGTTCGCCGCATCAGCTCCCGGTCGCCCGTCGGACAGAATTTACACTGGAAATTGCATGTGTCACAGGGGTCGATGTTGATGATAAACGGTGTTCGCAGAGGGATAACCGTTTCCAGTCTGGTTCTATGCTCCAAATCAATTCTCGGCTTGATGACTGCCTTCATCGTGTGATATTCCTTTCTGCCGTCCATGCCCCTTTACATTCAACATGAACAGAACTTCTTCATAGGATCGAGCGCCGTCCCTTATGCAGGACAATTCTTCCTGCGTCAGCTGCTCACCGGGAACAATGCGGAGAGAGTCCTCGCACAGACCGTTGCAGTACGAACAGGCAGACAGGCTCTTCATTGCGTAAATTGCCGCTATTTTCTCTCTCTGCGCTTCCGCAGAAATGGATGGGTCCAGCAAGTCCAGATACTCCGAACAGTCTGGCGAAGGGTCCAGATACCTCCTGCGCCGGGCAGGGTCGCAGGGCCACATTTCACGCCCTGCAATCAGAAAGCAGAAGTGGATGCTCTGGGCATTTGCGCACTTGGAAAACACCCGCTCCGTTTCCTCCTTTGTCTGGTGAACCCGCTTGGTCAGCCCCCCGAAATCCACCCAGCCGCCGCAATGGGGATCGTCCCTTGTATAGTTGCGGATCGTAAATGGAATATCATGTTGAGTCAAAAGGATCTCTATTTCGTTCACCGCCCTGGAAACCTCACCATAATTGTCTACATTGAAATACAGCTGTGCGCCAAACTCCTTGGCAGCATCCAGGACAGCCCGACTTGGGACAATCGTACCGTTTGTTACAATCTGTACCCGGCCAATTGCATTCCGGTACCGCAGTAAGGAGTGAATAAAGCCCGGAAGCGCGGGATATAAAAGCGGCTCACCGCCGGAAATCGCGAGCACATTGACATGTGTCACAATTTTGAAATACCGGTCCAGAATATTGTTCCAATGCTCCAAAGGATATTCCTGCCGCATATCCTGTCCGCCGTTTTGCAGGTAGGGTATGTAGGCTCCACACAACCTGCATTTCAAGTTACAGGAACAGGTGATATTGAAGGTAACCCGCTCCATAGTAAACTCTTCCATACAAAATGACTCCTTCCATTTGCGGCTGTCTTATTCCGGACTGAAAATCCGCATCCACAGCTTTCATCATCATTTGTTACAGCTCACAATACAACACCGTCTCTTCGTCTCGGGAGGAATGATGGCGAATGTGAAATTGATATTCTGGAACCAGCTCTTTTAGATACAGCGGGATTCGGTACAGGTCATAAATATTGTGATAAAGGCAGATCGCCAGAAGCGGTTTACAGCGCCGTATGGTTTCCGCTGCACCGTGAAGCATATCCCACTCCGAGCCCTCAATATCCGCTTTGATAAATGCAACATTCCGGGCTTCCCGCTGGGCAAAGTATTCGTCCAATGTGATTACTTCGACGGTGTCTCCTGCTGTGCTGCACTCATTTGAAAGAGACGTGGTGGAGAGGTCGGCGGTATTCTCTCGGAACGCCAAAACCCCACGTTTTGCTCCAACCCCTTTCTGCTCATAGACAATTTGCCCCTTTGTTAGCGCCCAGATATGCGTTAAAAAAGCGCCCCGCTTTCGCAGTGCCTGAAATGCGCGCTCAGTTGGCTCAAAGGCACAAATTTCCCGAAAAATCGCCATTGAATATTTTATAATGTTCTCCACTGTGTCACCCACAAAAGCGCCGCAGTCCACAAAGACACCGTCACGGTTTTGCAGCCAGCTGAATTTCGGCAGGCAAAAATATTGGTTCGGTGTGTAATACTGTTCAAATCCACGAATATCGCCAGTCATTCTACAGAGCAAAACACCAGAAAAAACGTCTTTTGAACTATCATCCAAGGAACTATACACACACTCAAACTGCTCAAAATTTGTCTTTACCACATATGCGTCCAAGCTGCAATGCGGAATCTTCATTTGCTCCAGCTGCTGATGCACATCTTGATAGTATTTGTTGGTACTGACCAGGACAAAAGGGGCCCTATGCTGGGCAAGCTCATCGGGTGGGATGCAGGGCAGGCCCTCAATCGTCGTGCCTTGCTTTCTGGGGCTGTTATCACAGATGGCGGTGATGTTGAGCTTATCGCGCAGGACCGAAGCGGCCAAGGCGCCAATCAGTCCTGCGCCAAAAAGAAAGAGTTCATTGCCTTCCGCTGGGAGCTGGATACCGTTTATCAGCTCCCTGATTTGATTCCAATTATCTGTATGACTCATGCTCGGTCTCCCCCTTGCGTTTTTCTGGCCCACCGCATCAACCGTTCATCCTCTGGAAAATAGGTATAATAATGCGTTGGAGAGCCCTTTGTCTGCTCCTGGAAAATCAGTCCCGCTTTTTCTGGATAATTTTCCGCAAAGCAGCTCCGGTCAGGACCCGCGCAGGTTAAAAACCAGTCTGCTGGTCCGCCGGTGAAAAAATCGCCAAAGCTATGTATCCGTTTGGGCCGTGTGACCGCCCGCTCGCAGGAGCTCACAAAGCGTTCCCGATTGCGGCGGAGGCTATAGCTTTGCAGTATATCGGATTGTGCATTTGCCCCTAACTCCGCCGCTCTGGAGGGATTTTCATATAGCCGCCGTACAGCAACGCCGTATTCTTCCGGGGAATGTACCAAAAGTCCCGTCTCCCCATCCCGGATGATATGACGCTCCACACATTGGTCCAAGGCCACTACGGGTAATCCGGCTGCCATCGCTTCCAGCAGGGCGTTTTCCGTCGCGCCAAAATGCTGCGGGTTCAGCAGGTAACTAAAAATGTCCATCTGTGCCAGCGGTTTTGTCACATCTGAAAGCTGACCGCAGAATTGAAATTGCCCCTCAATCCCGTTTTTGACTGCGGCATTCAGCAGCTCATTTCTGGTGGAGTGCGTCCCCACCATTAAAAATCGTGCGTCCGGCAGCCTCACCGCCGCACAGAACCCCACAAATTCAGGATGCAGCTTGCAAAAGCCCATTGTACCCACATAGCCAATCGTAAATTGCTTATGGGGGCTCCTTTGGATTTGAGCAAAACGGTCGAGAGCATTCAAGCCATATACCACCTGAAAGTGTTCCTGCATATATGCCGTCCCCAGCGCCTGAATCTGCGGAAGTCCCAAGCTGTAGGGCGTGGCAAACATACACTGATCAAACTTTTTCACAAAATCCGCCGGTATAGCGGGGAAGTAGTTCCCAGAAACATGACACCAAAGGATACTTCGAATGGGGATAGATGGAATGTCGTGCAGGAATTTTGTCAGCGCCGGATGATGGTGCCAGCTGAATACCACGGCATCAGCCTGCCTCAGCTCCTGCTCTGCCTCCAAAGTACCAGCGCCCTTTATAACCCGAAAGCCAGCTTCCCGTACCCGTGTCAGGGATGCCGCATCCTGGGGCGGTTCCAGCAAAAGAATGCTCTGCTCCTGCCCACAGTCACCAAGCCCTGCGTACGCAGCGCCAATCCCGCCGCCCATGTGGGCGGCAATATGTAAAATCCTCATTTCTCACCACCGGCGTAAAAATACCTGCGAATTATCGGTTCGCCTTCATTATGGGTGCTTCTGTACGACAAAAAGATACTCTGCACACTGCATCTGCGCTAAAGCAGCGGTCTGCTGCTCCTTGGACAGGCCGGCGGGATAGAGGGAGGCCAGTATGGACTGCCCTTCCTGACCAAGTGCCGCGTTGATTCGCAGCACGCTCTGGACTGTCCCCCATTGCTCAAGCGCAGACTGAAACTGCTCCACCGGAATATTCAGGGAAATATCCTGATTATAAACATCTGTCTGACCCAAAAGGTGCAGATATTCCCGGAAAGAGTATGCGTTTGTCAGTTTACAGATCAAACAGCCGCCCTTTTTGCAGAGCAAAAACAGGTCACGGAGCATTTTTATGGGCTCATGATATCGGTTCATCGGACGGTCCACGACGATGTAATCAAAGTGATTCCCGGGAAATGAATCCACCAAAAATTCTTCACGGTCACAGATGACGGGACCCTTGCAGATGGTTTTCAAATCCAGCCAATATTTGGGGTCCTGGGTAAATGCGGACAGGTCCGCGTCCGGTAAGCCACAACGGCGAAGCCAGTTTTTCACATCCAGGATAGGCGTCCCGCAGCGGGTGTCCACCCCCAAAATCTGAGGCCGGCCAGCAGCAGAGGGCGGCGGAACATGTGAAAAGTATGGGAGATAGAAGTTGTTGACATCATCCCAAGCGTCAACCCCGAAAAATTTTTCTCTGAAATTTGCCCGGCCAATGTCCAAAGATGTTTGAAACTCGGCCGGGTCTTTGCCTTCTCCGCGGCGCATGTCATGGTCATGGCAA
>OFGR01002699.1_pt1 | contig 11449 bp, 5 predicted proteins | sample 1521811 | NCBI WGS metagenome assembly OFGR01 (sample SAMEA3504098, study PRJEB24116) | mouse gut metagenome | biome: mouse gut; feature: mouse-associated habitat; material: faeces | place: Denmark | collected 2011
AACCCCCTGCGCCGCAAGGGGTTGCGTTTCTTTTTTGGTAGACTTTTGGTAGACCAAACCTATCTGGACTCCAGCTTGTATTCTTCCAGAATACCCGCCTCCTCCAGCACAGCCAGGGTGTGCCGGGCCTGGGGCGTCAGAGATATGGAAACCATGACGCTAGGCCCGTAAGTTGCCGGTCTGTCGGGGTAGCTTGCCGGGTCTGCCCAGTAGAACCGCAGTATGGCATCATACATATCCTGCCATCCTTCCTCGGCAAACAGATACTGCACGCCAATGGTTCCTTCGTCAAAGTCCTTCTGTACCGCGGTCCAAAGCCGGGTGGATACTGCATTGTCCAAGCTCCCGGTGGTGGTATACTGATTCGTGCTCGCATTACGCACACCGTCCACCTCTGCCCACAGGGTATTTTCCTCAGGCTGCTGGTCCAGACCATAGCTGTGCCATAGCAGCTCCCGGTCCTGGCATAGCTGCTCGATACAGTAGGCCACAGTGCCGGGAACATCCCGGTCCTTGTACCAGACTGGAACGCCGTAGTATCTGCGTGTCAGTTCACTGCCGTCTGCCAGCTTATAGCGCAGCTCTACACCGACGGAGTTGTCGCCGCTTGCGTCCCGCAGGTCCTTGGGCAGGTCTGTAATGGCCTGATGGAGCGCGATCATCTTCTCCTGACGGGCAGGGTCTGTGCCCAGGCCGGTGTCTTCATCCACATAAATCGAATTTCCGGTGCCGCTATAGTAAAAGCCGTAGATGGAGAAATAGGACATGTCCTGCACGTCCTCGACTTTGGGGACCCGGTGTATAAAGCCAAACGCGTCAAATTCCAGCGCCAGGGAGAAGAGCACGAGTACCGCCGACAGTACTGCCGCGCCCTTCCACTTGTGGAACACGCGGAAGGTTTTGTCCAGCAGCATGGTGGCCGCAAAATAGCCCGCCGCCGGCCAGAGCACCACACTGACGATCAGGGTGAAATGGTCCGGGGCGGAGAGACCCCAGAACACAAAGAGCAGAATCGTGCCCAAAAGACCCGTGGAGATGGCAACGCCGTACTGGAACACAGGGCGCACCAGCCGGACCGCCACCACATCTCCGGCGGACTCGATGTGCCGGCGCTTGTAGACCATCAGGGCCAGCACAGTCAGCACGATGCCAGCCAGCGCATAAATTGCCAAAATCTCCGGCCGGTCCATGTAGACTGCATCGGACTCCCGCCGCAGCGCCACGGACATCTGGAGCATCGGCGTAGCCCAGTGGACAAATGAATGGTTTGTCCAAGCGCTCAGGCTCATGCCGTACAGAAATTCTGACACAAAGCCCGCAATCGTCTCCGTCAGGTAAAAGACCAGGAAATTCAGGATGCCGTAGAAAATGGGGAGCGCCAGGATATTGCCCGTGAACATCCCGCAGAACACGGCGAAGGAGTAGAAAAACAGGCACATGGCGCTCTGCCCCAGCAGCCAGACCCCCAGGGAGTCCAGCGCCGTCACGCCCCGCAGGAGTTCGATGCCCAGGGTAACAAAGGCGACGATCAGGTGGGGAACGAGCGAAAAGGTCAGCCCGGACAGATAGTTGCTCCAGAACAGGGTGTCCCGCCGGAGGGGCAAGGCGTGGATCATACAGGCGGCCCGGTTGTTATACAGATACTGGAACACCGCCATGGCCGACGCCAGACCGAACAAAAAGGCCATAAACTGCCCCAGAGCCAGCGACTCATGGACCGTCTGGACGGCGTTTTCCATCCATTCCACACTCCAGTCCCGGTGGTCCATGAAAAGCAGACTGCCAGGGAGGAACAACAGCCACAAAAACAGGTAGCCGCCCCACAGAGGCCAGTAGCGCTGGATGTTTTTGCGAAAAACTGTAAAATCAAAGAATGATGTCCCGGACCGCATAGTCCTCACCTCCCAGCTCATAAATAAAGATCTCCTCCAGGCTCAGGGGCAGCGCCTCCATGAACAGCGGCGACAGCGTGGACAGCCGCCCTTGAATGATATCCAGGTTTCCACGGACGATCAGGGTGTGGACCCGGCCCAGCTGGGAGGTGTGCAGTACGTTCAGGCCTTCCGGCAGCTCCGGCAGGTCCAGCTCCGGGAACGCGAGCTGTATCTTGATGATATTGTCCTGCAAGTCCGTGAGCGAGCGCTCCAGCAGCACCCGGCCGTGGCTCAAAATGCCCACATGGTCGCACACGTCCTCCAGCTCCCGCAGGTTGTGGGAGGAGATCAGCACCGTCATGCCCCGCTGGGCCACGTCCCCCATCAGCAGCGACCAGACCTGACGGCGCATCACCGGGTCCAGGCCGTCCACCGGCTCATCCAGCACCAGCAGCTCCGGCTGACAGCACAGCGCCAGCCAGAACGCCGACTGCTTCTGCATCCCGCGGGACAGCCGCCGGATGGGCGTCTTTTCCTTCACGTCCGGGAACGCCTCCCGCAAAGCCTCGTACCGCGTCTGGCTGAACCGGGGGTACAGCCCCTGGTAAAAACGCATCATATCGCGGGTGGAGGAGGCGGGAAAATGATAGGGGTCGTCGGGGATGAAGAACATTTTTTGCTTGACCGGCGGGTTTTCATAGACCCGCTCCCCGTCCACCAGCACCGTATGGCCCTGGATGGCCTGGGCGTAGTTCAGGTTCACCAGGTAGCAGCTGTTACACCGGGCGAACATAGCCGGGTCCAGCGCAGCCTCCGCCTCCCTCAAGTTGCCGTAAGCGTTCACGTCGCCGCCGGTGGTGTGGTAGACCATCCGGTGGCCGGATATCTCAATGTACTTGATCTGGGACGCCGGCAGGCGGATCATGTGGTCGGACTGGGTGACCAGCACCTCCCCCTCCCGGCGCGCGGCCAGCTTGCCCAGCAGGCGGTGGATCTTCAGTACAAAGTTGGCGTAGGACACCGGCTTGACCACGAAATCAAAGGCGTCCACCTCGTAGCCCTTCACGGCGAACTGGGCCATGTTGGTCACGAAGATGAGGGGCACCGACTGGTCCACCCGGCGCAGCAGGGCGGCGGCGTCCATGCCGCTGGTCTTGGGCAGGCAGATGTCCATGAGCACCAGGTCGTACACCGGGCGGTAGCGGTTCAAAAACGCCTCGGCGGTGAGAAAATGGGTGACGGTGAAGGCAGTGCCGTATTCCTGGGTATAGCGGGCAAAATAGGAGCGGAGGGTTTCGGCCTCCTCCACCTCGTCCTCTACGATGGCGATGTTCCGGTTCATGCCCATCCCTCCCTTTACCTTGTATTATATCACAAAAAGCGTCCGGCGCCAGATGCAATTTATGTATGCAAAACGACAGGATACGTGATTTTGTAGAAATGAAAAAAACCAAGTGGTATGATACCCTCACAAAGCGCCGCTCCGGCGGACAGAGGGGCGGCGCGGGAACAAAATATGAGGAAGGAGCAAATACCATGAAAAAGTGGAAGAAATCCCTTGCGGGCCTGCTCAGCGCGGCCATGCTGCTGGGCCTGCTGTGCGCCTGCGACAGCGGCGAGAAGCCCACCGATACCCCGGACAGCCCCGCCCCCACCAGCACCCCGGCGGTGTCGGACCAGGAGTATCCCCTTACCCCGGAGGAGCTGGGCTCCGGCGAGGTGAAGTGGAGCGAGGAAAAGACCGCCGACGGCTGGATGAAGGTGACCAACCAGGGCGGCGAGACCCTGGGCTACTCCCCGGACAGCGGCGTGAAGCTCATCCAAGTGGACGGCTTCGCGTTCAAGGATCTGAACCGCAACGGCAAGCTGGACCTGTACGAGGACTGGCGGCAGGGGGACAACGAGCGGGCGGCCGACTTGTCCAAACTGATGACCCCCGACGAGATCGCGGGCCTCATGGTGTATGACGGCAGCCTGGCCAACAACATCTCGTCGAAGCTGGATGAGACCCAGACGGCTGCTCTGAACGACGGCGTCAGGGGCATCCAAAATGGCGCGTCCACGTTTGGCATCAAGGAGCAGGCCGAGTGGTCCAACGCCATGCAGGCCTATGTGGAGGGCGTTGGGTACGGCATCCCTATCATGTTCACTGGCGACCCCAGGAACAGCGGCTGGGGGATCGGCCTGTCCCACTACCCCGACAACATGGCCCTGGCGGCCACCTTTACCCCCGAGCTGGCCCGGCAGGCCATGGAGCAGATGTCCAAGGAGTACCGCGCCATTGGCTTCGGTACGTTGCTGGGCCCCCAGATTGATGTGACTACCGAGCCCCGCTGGGGCCGCAATACCGCCGCCTTTGGCGAGGATCCGGCACTGGCCCGGGATATGGCCAACGCCGCCATCAGCGGCATGCAGTCCACCTACGATGAGAACGGCAACGACCTGGGCTGGGGTGCGGACAGCCTCAACGGCATGATGAAGCACTTCCCCGGCGACGGCGCCGCCCAGGGCGGACGGGAGGCCCACGACGCCACCGGCTGCTTCAACATCTATCCCGGCGGCGCCTTTGAGACCCACCTGATCCCCTTCATCGACGGCGGTTTGAACCTGGACAGCAAGACGGGGATGGCCGCTGCCGCCATGACCTCCTACTCCATCGCATGGTCCGAGGACGAGGAGTACGGCGAGCTGGTGGGCACCTCCTTCAGCGAGTACAAGGTGCAGCTCCTGCGCTCCTACGGCTTTGACGGCGTCATCTGTACCGACTGGCAGGTCATCGACGACGAGGGAAAATGCTGGGGCGTGGAGGATCTGAGCCAGGCCGAGCGGGTTCAGAAGGCCATTGAGGTCGGTGTGGACCAGTTCGGCGGGAACAATGTGGGGGACATCCGCCCGGGCATTGAGCTCTTTATTGAGAATCTGGGCGAGCAGGCCGGGACTGAGCGGATGCAGGACACTGCCCGACGGCTGCTCAGGACCTATTTCCAGATTGGTCTGTTTGAGAACCCCTACCTGGATGTGAAGCACAGTGTGGACACCGTGTTCAGCCACAACGAAGAGGGCTACGACATGCAGGAAAAGACCGTCGTGATGCTCAAGAACGACGGCGCCATCAGCGAGAACGCCAGCGGCGACAAGCCCACCGTCTATATTCCTCTGGTCTATACCCCCGCCACCATGGGCTTTGTGGGGCAGAACTTCTACTCCGCCGACCTGCCGGTGAGCATGGAAATCCTGGAGCAGTACTTCAACGTGGTGACGGACACCGTCAGCGACACCCTGACCGGCCCCGCCGGCGAGGACGGCAAGGCCACCCTGGCCTATGCGGACGTGATCCGCGCCACGCCGGAGCAGCTGGCCCAGTGCGATTATGCCATCGTGTTTGCCCGCACCCCCAAGAACACCACGGGCTGGAGCATCACCGGCGGCTTTGACATGATGACCCAGAGCTATGTGCCCCTCTCCCTGCAGTATTCCTATGTGGCCGACTCGTCCAGCGTGCGCCAGGAGTCCATCGCCGGCAGGATGGTGGAGACCATGGTGCAGACCCCCTACGGCGAGCAGGCCGTGAAGGAGAAAGAGAACCAGTCCTACTATGGCAAGGCCGCTCTCATCGACAACGCCACCGACCTGGACATGATCCTGTACGCAGCCCAGAACATGCCCGAGGACGCCAAGGTGATCGTGGCGATGAACGCGGAGGGCAAGTCCCCCGTGGCCCAGATGGTCATGAGCGAGTTTGAGGACAAGGTGGACGCCATCCTCTACGGCTTCAACATCGACAACCGCGCCTTCCTGGACATCGCCACCGGCAAGGTGGAGCCCAGCGCCCTGCTGCCCGTAGGCATGCCCGCCAGCATGGAGGCCGTGGAGGCCCAGCTGGAGGACGTCCCCCGGGACATGGAGTGCTACGTGGATGCCGCCGGCAACACCTATGAGTTTGGTTTCGGCCTGAACTGGTCCGGGGTCATCCAGGACGAGCGCACCGCGAAATACTGCGTGCCGCCCCTGACCGCCCCCGCCACCCAGCCCGTGAAGTAACACACCCCGGACAGCAGGGGGCGGCGCTCCCGCCCCCTGCTGTTTTATACCCTTTTCCCTTTTCAAGGAGGTATTTTTATGGCTGAAAAGAGCCAGAAAAGGAAAATGAGCAATAAAAAATTCCTGGCCGTCTGGATTCCCGCGCTGTGCGTGGTGCTGGCGCTGGCGGTGGCCGTGAACGTCCTCACCCAGGTGTTCCGGCCCTACGTGGACCTGTACCTGGGGGGCGGCGAGATGGTGGTCACCAAGACCGAGGGCAGCGGGGACTGGGAGAGCGAGTACTACCCCCTGGACTACAAGGACAAAAAGGAGACCGCGGCCGCCGCCGACGCCCTGGTGGAGGAGATTGAGGGCGAGGGCATTGTGCTGCTGAAAAACAACGGGGCGCTGCCCCTGTCCGCCCCGGCCAAGGTGACCCTGCTGGGCCGGGACGGGGCCGATCCGGTGTACGGCGGCTCCGGCTCCGGCTCGGTGGACCCGGCCAAGGCGGTGGACCTGCGCGCCGGGCTGGAGCGGGCCGGGTTTGAGGTGAACCCGGCCGTCTACGACGTGCTGGCCTCCTACGCCTCCTTTAAGGAGGAGGCCACCGCCCTGGGGCCCCAGCGGGTGTACGACCACCCCAAGGGGGTTATCACCATGGACAAGGGGAACTCCACCTACTACATCGGCGAGATGCCCGTGGAGGGCTATGACGGCGTGGTTTCCAGCTTCTCCGCCTACGGGGACGCGGCCATCGTGGCCATCGGCCGGGTGGGGGGCGAGGGGGGCGACCTCACCCAGGACATGAAGGGCTGGGACGACAACTATGCCCCCGGCCAGCACCAGCTGGAGCTCAATCAGGACGAGAAAGACGCCATCGCCCTGGCCAAGGAACACTTTGATACGGTGATCGTGCTCATCAACGCCTCCGCCACCCTGGAGCTGGGCGAGCTGGAGGAGGACGAGGGCGTGGACGCCATCCTCTGGGTGGGCTCCCCCGGGCAGACCGGGTTTTACGCCGTGGGCGGCGTGCTGGCCGGCAAGGTGAACCCCTCGGGCCGCACCGCCGACCTGTGGGCCGCCGATTTCACCCGCGACCCCACCTTCGTGAACTTCGGGAACTTCCAGTATTCCAACCTCAGCGCCTCCAACGCCATCGGGGACGGCTACTTCGTCCAGTATGAGGAGGGGATCTACGTCGGTTACCGCTACTATGAGACGGCGGCGGCAGAGGGCTTCCTCGACTACGATGAGGCGGTGGTCTACCCCTTCGGCTACGGGCTGAGCTACACCGGCTTCGACTGGGCGGTGTCCGGCCGGGAACTGGGCGGGACGGACGGAGCCGTTTCGGTGGACGTGACCGTCACCAACACCGGCTCTGCGGCGGGCAAGGACGTGGTGGAGCTGTACTACAGCCCGCCCTACACCCCCGGCGGCATTGAGAAGTCCAGCGTGGTGCTGGGCGCTTTTGCCAAGACCGGGCTGCTCCAGCCCGGGGAAAGCCAGACCGTCACCCTCGCCCTGGACGTGGAGGACATGGCCTCCTACGACTACAAAAACGAGAGGGCCTACGTGCTGGAGGCGGGGGATTACGCCCTCACCGTCCGGACCGACTCCCACCACATAAAGGAGGGCTGCGAGCCCATCGCCTACAAAGTGGACAGGACGGTGGCCTATTCCGGCGAAAACCACCGTTCCGGCGACGCGGCCCCCGTCACCAACCGGTTTGACGGCCTGTCCGCCCAGTTTGCCGACGCGCCCCAGGAGGGCCGCGCCGTGAACATGAGCCGGGCGGACTTCGCGGGCACCTTCCCCACCGCCCCCACCGCCGCCGACAGGACGGCGGGCGAGGAGGTGATCGCGGGCTTTCAGGCCTACGATCCCAAGGCCCATGAGGACCCGGAGGCGGAAAAGCCCGCCGCGGGCGGGAAAAACGGCCTCAACCTCATTGACATGCGGGGCCTGCCCTACGACGACCCCTCCTGGGAGCTGATGCTGGACCAGCTCAGCGTCAAGGACATGGAAAAGCTGGTGCTCAACGGGATGTACGCCACCGTGGCCCTGTCCAGCGTGGGCAAGCCCGCCACCGTGGACTTCGACGGGCCCGCCGGCATCAACTCCTACATGACCGGCCTGAGCTGCACCGCCTACCCCTCCGAGGTGGTCATTGCCTCCACCTTCAACGTGGAGCTGGTGCGCCGGATGGGCGAGATGGTGGGCAATGAGTCCATCGCCAACCAGGTCAACGGCTGGTACGCCCCCGCCATGAACCTCCACCGTTCCCCCTTCGGCGGGCGCAATTTCGAGTACTACTCGGAGGATCCCCTGCTGTCCGGGGCCATGGGGGCGGCCTGTGTGTCCGGCGCGGCGTCCAAGGGGCTGTACTGCACGGTGAAGCACTTCGCTGTCAACGACCAGGAGACCAACCGGGTCAACGGCGGGGGCATCGCCGTCTGGGCCAACGAGCAGGCCCTGCGGGAGCTGTATCTCAAGCCCTTTGAGTACACGGTGAAAAATGCCTCCGCCTGTGTCAAATACATTTCCGACAGCGAGGGAACCATGTCCGAGAAAGATATGTCTGCCTGCACCGCCATGATGAGCTCCTACAACCGCCTGGGCCCCACCTGGGCGGGGGGCAGCGAGGCGCTGCTGGACGGCGTGCTCCGGGAGTGCCTGGCCCCCTATTACAGCGGTGCGCTGGCCCCCATCTCCGGGAAAGGCTATATCATATTCGCCCGCTGTGCCGGGAAGAAGGACCAGGACCGAGCTGAGGTGGGGCTCCGGCAGCTCCAGGAAGCGTTCCGCCAGTGTTTCCATCTGGAGCTCACGGCCACCCAACCCGTCTTTGGGACGGGGTGCGCGGAGTTTTCCAAGTGTATCGCCGAGGTGTGCAGCGAGCTGGCCTATCTGGAGTTCTGGTGCTCTGAGGTGATGAAGGAGGAGAAGCTGGGTTCCACCGACGCTTATTACTACCGCAAGCTTCTGCGGATCTTCACCAACCGGCTGAACGCAAAGGACTACAGCGGCGCGATCGAGTCATTCGAGGATATCCTGACCACCGGCCTCCCCACCGATGTGGAGGACCTGGACATCACCAAGTTCCGCATATACGGCGTCACGTCCATGCTGAGCGCGGCGATCGACGAGCAGTTCGGGATGGATCGTGAGTTCGCCGCCGGACTGAATGTTGAGGAACGTCTGTACCGCGCAGACAACATCGGCCAATTCCGTTCCGAGGTGGAGAAGCTCCTGCTGGAGATCGTGGAGCATGAGCGGACACAGGGCGGGCGGGAGGACCGGAAGCGGGAGCGGGACGCAGAGCTGGTGCGGGGATATATCCAGGAACATTACCGGGACAGCGAGATCTCCCTGGCCGGCGTCGCCAAGCACTTCCACATGAGCGACGCCCACCTCTCCCGTCTGTTCAAGCAAAGCTTTGGGATTAACCTGCTGGAGTACGTCCAGAGGCTGCGGGTAGAGGTGGCGAAGGAACTGCTGGCGGACCATTCGGTGAAAGATGCCGCGGTGCTGGCGGGCTTCTGGGACGCGCAGGGGCTGGCGCGGGCCTTCAAAAAGCTGGAGGGCATCACCCCCGGCGATTTCAAAAAGACCATACGGGACCGGGAGGGGCAGCCGTAGCGCCCTCCCGGTCTTTTTCTTTGGAAACAGCGGAAAGCGGAATTTTGGTGGATATGCTGGCTGAAAGGCCGTGACAAAAGGCTGTTTTGAGCAAAATGTAAATACGCGGATCAAAAAATGAGCCTTGAAGAAAACGATTGTCCTCCGTACCATTGATTTGAGCCCACGGGACAGGCACCACAGGGCACGGTCCCGGCATCGGATTGGTTGGAAAGATCGACGCCAGGGCGGGAAAACTATGGACGAGACACATGTAGACAGGAAGATCAAAAAGGAGGACAATCATGAAAAAGATTTCTGCACTCTTGCTGGCGCTGTGCATGGCGCTGTCACTGGCGGCCTGCGGCAGCAAAGATCCGGACACCGCCGCCTCCCGCCCCCCCGCCTCCAGCGGGACTGAGAGCGAGGCTCCCAGCACTGTCAGGACCCTGGGCGGCGACCTGGTCCTGCCCTTTACCTCCACCATGGGAGAGTTCTTCAACCCCTATAAGCAGGGAAACCTGATCGAGTACGGCTGGCCCTGCTATGAGCCCCTGGCCCAGCTGAAGCCGGACGGCCAGTGGCATCCCTGCCTGGCGGAGAGCTGGGAGGTGGATGGGGAGGGCCATACCATCACCGTCAAGCTGCGCCAGGGCGTCACTTTCCATAACGGAGACACGCTGGACGCGGACGACCTGGTGTTCACCCTCCAGTCCCGCCTGGACTATGGGACCGCCTCCGCCATCGGCAACCCCAGCGCCGTGGAGAAGGTGGACGACTACACCGTGCGGGTCAGCTGGGACGCGTTCTCCCTGGACTATGAGCTGTGGGTCCTGAAGGAGTATGTCTATTCCAAGAGCGCTGTGGAGGACAACGGACTGGACTGGATTTTGAACAACATGGTGGGCACCGGCCCCTACGTCATGTCGGAGTTCATCCCCGACGTACACCTGCGCTTCACACGCAGCGACTCCTACTGGCGGGAGATCGAGTCTGGTCCGGACACCATCACTTTCCAATACTTCCCCGAGGAGACCACCCGCCTGGCCGCTTTCCTCAACGGAGAGATCGGCGCCATCGACACCATTCAGTCCACCTCCATCGCGCAGCTGGCGGCCGCGGGTTTCGTGGGCAACAGTGAGTACAACACCAACAACATCACCCACTACTACGTCCAGATCCTGAACCTTGACGAAAACGATCCGCTGGCCGATGTGGAGGTGCGCCGGGCGCTCTACCCCCACGGCATCGACTGGGACTACGTGGCCGAAGCAGCGTCCGGCGGGCTGGGCCACCACAACGACTGCATCGGCAGCGAACGAATGGCCTATTATTCTCCCGAGTTGGAGCAGAGCGCCTATGACCCGGAGAAGGCCAAGCAGATGCTGGCGGACGCCGGCTATCCCGACGGCTTCGAGACGGTGCTCTATATCTACCCCGGGCTGGAGAAGGATGCCACCTTGATCCAGGCCGACCTGGAAAAGATCGGCGTACGCTCCACCGTGGAGGTGGTGGACGCGTCCGTGGTGTGGAACTATATGACCGGCTATGTGGACGGAGTGGAGTCTGGCATCTTCCCCCAGTACCTGTCCTATGACTCCTCGTTCCAGACCGACCGTTTCATCAAGTTCAACAGCCCGGAGGGCGCTGTGGCGGAGCACACCGTGTGGGACAGCGAGGGCGTCGCGTTGTGGAACGCGGTCAAAACCGCCAAGACCCACGAGGAGCAAAACGATGCGCTGCGCGCTTTTGTGGAGTATTATGTGCTGACGGACTGCACCTACTGGCCCATGTATAACGTCGAGGGCAAGATGTATTACCAGGAGGACGTGCATTACAGCGACATGGCGCCCATCGTCGGCGCGGGTTACGACCCGCTGGAGATCTGGATGGACGCGAAGTGACTCTTCCCGGCGCCGCGATCCGATTCAAAGGGC
>OFGR01002702.1_pt1 | contig 11430 bp, 13 predicted proteins | sample 1521811 | NCBI WGS metagenome assembly OFGR01 (sample SAMEA3504098, study PRJEB24116) | mouse gut metagenome | biome: mouse gut; feature: mouse-associated habitat; material: faeces | place: Denmark | collected 2011
AACTCTCCAACTCTCCAACTCTCCAACTCTCCAACTCTCCAACTCTCCAACTCTCCAACTCTCCAACTCTCTTAACTCTCATCCTGCTAATTCAAAACAAAAAAGGCCGCAAATCTGCGGCCTTTTTTATGCATATTGGTGATTCTTACCAGATCACTACTCGTTCTGATTCCGGACGGAACATCGGCTGGCCTTCTGTGATATTGAATGCCTTGAAGAACGGCTCGATGTTGCGCAGAGTTACGTTGACACGGTTCTCACCGAGTGAGTGAACGTCGCCGGTGGTCAGCGAACGGATCTCTTCGTCGCGGATGTTCTGACCCCAGAGGTTAGCGTAGTTGAGATAGAACACCTGGATCGGGTTCAGACCATCGATGGTCACGGTCTCAACGTCCACACCCTTCTTCTTCTGAGAGTCGAGGAACGCTGTCATTGCAACGCGCAGACCGCCCTGGTCGGCGATATTCTCACCCATGGTGTAGGCGCCGTTGGCGTGAAGGCCCGGAAGCACTTCCACTGCGTCGAACTGTGCGCCCAGACCCTGTGTCTTCGCTGTGAAGGCTTCAAGATCCTCAGGCTGCCACCAGTTCACCATGTTGCCGTCTGCGTCGAAGTTGCGGCCCTGATCGTCGAACCCGTGGGTCATCTCATGACCGATCACAACGCCGATACCGCCATAGTTCTCTGCATCCGATGCTTCCGGATCGAAGAACGGTGCCTGAAGGATTGCTGCCGGGAACACGATCTCGTTAGCCAGAGGATTATAGTAAGCGTTGACGGTCTGAGGTGTCATGCCCCATTCGGTGCGGTCAACGGGTTTGCCCCATTTCTTCAGGTACTCTTTCTGATGCCACATGCTGACGTTGTGCATGTTCTCATAGTAAGAGAGATTGGGGTCGATCTCCATTGTGCTGTAGTCTTTCCATTTGTCGGGATAACCGATCTTCACGGTGAATGCGTTGAGCTTCTTGATAGCATTGAGCTTGGTGTCATCGCTCATCCAGTCAAGATTGATGATATGTTTGCCGAGTGCCGTGCGGAGGTTCTCAACAAGACCGATCATATAGTCTTTCGACGACTGGGGGAAGTATTTCTCAACATAGAGCTGACCAACGGCCTCGCCCATGGCTCCTTCTGTTGCGCCGAGCGCACGCTTCCAGCGTGGACGCTGCTGCTGAACGCCGCTCATCACCTTGCTGAACTCAAACGCTGCATCGGTGAAGTTGTCGCTCAGACGGCCTGCGGCCTGCGAAACGTATTTCCACAGATAATAGTCCTTGATCTCGCGGTCGGTCAGCGATGCCATCAGGTCGTTGGCCTGTTTCACGGTTTTGATCTCGGTGACGATCACTTGTTCGGGAGAGGGGATCTCCATTGTTTCGATGAAGAAGCGATCCCAGTTGATGTTGGGATACATCTCCTTGAGCTGGGCAAACGAACGGGGATTGTACATTGCAGGAATGTTGCGGCTCTCTTCGCGTGTCCAGGTCGAGTCGGCGATTGCTGTCTCGATCTTCATGACGTTCTTCATGATGCGGTTGGCATCTTTCTTCTTGTAGCCGGCGTTCATCATCTGTTTGACGATCAGCTTCTGATAAGCTTCGCGCACTTCTTTGTTGCGCTTGTCGTTCTGTAGATAGTAGTCGCGGTCACCGAGGCCGAGGCCGCCACCGCTCACGTACATGGCATACTGGGTTGAGTTGGCCAGGTCTTCCTGGATGCCGGCTCCGAAGAACGGGCTGGAATAGTTGGCGTGCATCCACAGGAACAGATCTTCCATTCCTTCGTGGGGGGTGTTCTCGATCTTCTTCAGGTCAGCCTGGATCGGGGCGGCTCCGTCGCGGTTACGGCGTACGGAATCCATCGCCTGATTATAGATGGTCGATACTTTGAACGCTACTGTTCCGGGCTGGGGATTGGTCTGGGCAAGTCCGAGAACGAGGTTCTTGACGCGCATTTCTGAGGTGTCGCTCAGTACGTTGAACTTGCCATAACGGGCATGTTCAGCGGTCAGGGGATTGGCATCCTGCCAGCGTTTGTTGACGTGGCGGTAGAAATCGGTGCCCGGAGCGATCGAGGGTTCGAGCTGCGAGGCATCGAGGCTGTGCAGATGTTCCTGAGCAGCTGCGCCGATAGTGGCCGATAAGCTCAGTGCCATTGCTAATGAGAGTGATTTTAAATTCATAAAACTGTGGTTATTATGTTTTTTGTTGTTTTTTAGTGATTAGGCTTGATTGCGGTGTAGATGCAGCAGGTGCCGAATGTCAGCGATCGGTATGCCGCCTCTTTGAAGCCTGCCTGTTCCATCAGTTCTGTCATTGCGTTTCGCTGGGGAACCGCGGCTATGCTCTCCGGAAGATAGGCGTAGGCTCTTACATCTTTCGACACCATTCGTCCTACGGTCGGGATGATCCACCGCGTGTAGAGTTTGTACATCGGCTTGACAATGGGGTTGCTCGGAGTCGACAGCTCTATCACGGTCAGGACTCCGCCGGGTCGAAGCACGCGCAGCATCTCGCGGTAGCCGCGCAGCAGGTTTTCGAAGTTCCGGACACCGTATGCCACGGTGATTGCGTCGAACGTGTCGTCGCCCCAGGGCATCTGGAGGCAGTCGCCACACTGCATGCTGATCCGGTGGCTTAGCCCGGCCTCTGCTATCTTTTTACGGCCTATCTCTATCATGCCCTCCGAAAGATCGATCCCTGTCACTTCCGAGCCTTCTATGCGCCGTGCCAGCAGCATGGCCAGATCGCCTGTGCCTGTCGCCACATCGAGAATCCGACGGGGCGATCTCTTTGCCACCATATCCACGGCTTTGCGGCGCCAAATCCGGTCTATCCCGAATGTCATGGCGCGGTTCATGAAGTCATAGGCCGGAGCGATGTTGTCAAACATCGTCTTGACCTGCTCCGTCTTGCTGCGCGGATCCGAACTGTAGGGATTGATGCTTTCGCAGTTCATTGTGTGAGTATGTTTACTTATCGGTTGAGATTCTGCAGGCAGTCGAGGACATTGACGGCGATGCGGTCGGTCAGGTTCGATTCGTCGGCCTTGACAAACGGCTGTCCGGTCACATGCTCATACAGCTCGATATAGCGGTCCGATACACTTTGGATAAATTCGTCGGTCATTTCGGGCATCTGCTGGCCCTCGCGTCCCATGAAGCCGCGGTCAATGAGCCACTGGCGCACGAATTCTTTCGACAGCTGGCGCTGCGGTTCCCCTTTCTCAAAGCGTTCCTGATAGCCGTCGGCATAGAAGTAGCGCGAGGAATCGGGGGTGTGGATCTCGTCGATCAGATAGACTTTGCCGTCATGCTTGCCGAACTCATATTTCGTGTCTACAAGGATCAGGCCCTTTTCTGCTGCCATCTTGGAGCCGCGCTCGAACAGACGGCGTGTGTAGTCCTCCATGATAGCGTAATCTTCGGCCGATACTATTCCCTGGGCTATGATCTCTTCACGGGAGATATTCTCATCGTGACCGGCATCTGCCTTGGTGGTCGGGGTGATGATTGGTTCGGGGAAACGTTCGTTCTCACGCATGCCGTCGGGGAGCTTGACTCCGCACAGTTCGCGGCAACCGGCCTGATATTCGCGCCATGCGCTGCCCGTCAGATAGCCGCGGATAATCATCTCCACACGGAATCCCTCGCAGCGGAGTCCCACTGTCACCATCGGATCCGGCGTCGCGAGCTTCCAGTTTGGAACTATGTCGGCCGTTGAATCGAGGAAGTAGGTGGCTATTTCGTTAAGCACCTGTCCTTTGTAGGGTATGCCTTTGGGTAAGATAACATCGAATGCCGAGATTCTGTCTGTGGCGATCATCACGAGGGTGTCGTCGCCGATTGAATAGACGTCGCGGACTTTGCCGTGATACACTGAACGTTGTCCGGGAAAATTGAAATCTGTGTTGACAAGAGCTTTAGCCATAGTGTGATTGTTTATGGAGATTGGTGTTAGAGTATGCATGATGTTAAAGATAACATGCTCTTAAATTTATGCGAAGTTAGTTATTATTTCGTTTTGAGGCAAATTTACTTGCATCTGTGCCCAGTTTGATGCCGAGTTTTGTCATTTTTGCCTGCTCCCGGGGCGAAAGTGTACTGATCTTGCGTGTCCCTCCTACGCGCACTGTGCCGCTTTTGCGGAAGCCCGATGGCCTGAATATCCTACGCAGATCGCCAGTCGTGTCCGTGAACATTGTCAGTACATTGCCCGGCCAGGGTGCCGTCGAGGTTACTACGAGAGAATACGGCTTCCCTTTGTGGAGCGGACGGGGAATCATCTCTCTTTCCGAAGATGTGTCGACCATGGCATACACCATTCTGTCAAACAACATTTTCATCTCTCCCGGAATGCCGCCCCAGTAGCTTGGCGTTCCGATCATCACGCCGTCGCTCTCTCTCAGAAGGCCGGCTATCCGGCTGGCATCATCATCCGGCAGGACGCAGCGGCCGGCCTTGCGGCATTTCATGCAACCTGTGCAGGGGCGGAAGCTGAGGTTTGCAACATTGATCCGCTCCACCGTGCAGCCCCTCTCCCGTGCAGCTTGTTCTGCCGCTTCAAGCAGCCGGGCTGTCAGTCCGGTCAGCCTCGGAGATCCCAGTATCGACAGGATTCTCGTCTTCTGTCCATCTTGCCTCAGGTTCGGAATTTGTTTTGATGTTGCCATGTTCTGTTGTTGATTATCAGTGGATTGTGTGGATTGTGGTGCGTCTTGCCCGGTGCTATCCGCGGCGGCTTTTTGTTCGCCATCGGATTCGACGTTGCAAAATTAGGCATTAAATTCCTCCTTTGCGTGCTTTTCTGCGCTTTTGCCAATTTTTTTTGTACCTTTGCGTTGATACCGCTCCGGAGTCGTTGGAGTACGCATCGGGCGGTAGAACATACGAAAGAGCGTTTTTTGCTTTATCCGATTCCCGAAATCGCCAAATTTCATCAATGTATGCTGGATAATGCAGTCTGAAAAACGCTCCATGCTGGCTGTCTATCTACTACCTCGCCGTAGGTCGTTATATGCAGGCTTGCGTGGGGTGGACTGTTATCGCATACAAGGTGTTTGGCGATGCCTGGGAATGATAATCAGAACATTATCCCACGCTTTTTGCATCCTGTAATCAACCATTTTTTCGCGTAACGGGGATAAATCGCGGCAAACATCTAAAACCTTTCAATTATGCTGAGGAAATTTCTGTTTCTTGCTGTGACAGCCTCGCTGCTCTCCTGCCTGAACGCGTATGCTTGGGGAGCTAAGAAAATCATCATCAAGACAATTCCCGAAACTGCCACTATCTCTGTCGACGGACAGGAGGTGGGTGAGGGATCCTACACCGTCAAGTTCGACGGGGGTAATGAGTTCTATGTCATCAAGGTCACTGCGCCGGGATATATGGAGAAAAGCTACCGGCTGCTCAAGTCAAACCCAAAGAATACAGTGGTCTACACCCTGCGTGAGGACGAGGCCTACAAAGCTTCGTCAGGTGGCGACAGCGAGGATGGCTCAGGCATGGATATCGCTAACCAATGGATGGACATAACTTGCCGCCGCGGACTGTCGGAGGATGTTATCTGGAAGCGACTTATGAGTGTCTGCACAAGTTATTTCAACAATATCGAGGTGCGCGACAAATCTGCCGGATGGATAAAGACGGCATGGCGTGTTACCCGATTCACAAATCAGACTGTCCGTTCGCGTCTTGAAATCCGCATGTCCTTTACCGACGACGATGTGATCAGCTACCGGGCTCGCATCGTCTCTGAAATTAAGGACAATGAATGCACCACGGGGCAGAACTGTTTCAAGACATTCCCACGTTTGCTCAAAGTGCTTGAGCCTCTGATTGATGAACTCCAGACAACCGTTGGCGGTGGAGAATAATAACCGGATAATCCTTGAAAATTATGAGAAAGATAATATCGCTTGTGTTGATGCTCCCGGCGTTGGTGGCCGGTGCGCAGTCGTTTTCTGAAACCCTCGACCAGAAGGTAGTCGATTATGAGGCAGGAAAAATGAATGCCGACGACTTCACCGGGCTTGTGCTGACATCAGATCCTGAATTTGAGTGGATGCAGTTTGACGAGAAAACCGGAAAAGCAATGTTGACAAAGAAAGGGCTTGAACTCGAATCCAAGAAGGACGGTAGCCTCATATTCTCCTGTTGTGACTTGCCAGTCAATGTTGTCGACGACGATTTCTCGGTTATCTTCAGCATGAATCCCGATGGATTCAGCGACGACAAACCGTTCGGCATTGTCTATGACTATGAGAACGACCGCAACTTCAAGGCTTTGCTGATTTTCAAGAAAGGATTCCAGCTTGTAGAAATGGCAAAAGGCGAAATGTCTGTGAGCCGCAAAGGTGTCTACAAGGCCAAAAACAAGAAGTCAATGCTCATCGGCATAACAAAAGAAAACGGCAAACTGGTATTCAGCATCAACAGCCTTCCGCTCGCCACTCTGAAGAAAGTCGACCTCACGAACTCATCGTTCGGCTTCATTGTCGGCAACAAAGCCAAGCTCACATGCAACTACCTCGCCTACGCCATCGCCCCACGCGATGACTCCGACGCCCCAACCACCGACTAATCCTCCCGAACGCAAACGCCCGGAAGCTGATCTTCTCAGATCTTCCGGGCGTTTTGCTTTACTCTGATCATGCCTATGGTGCTATTCCGTCGGAATGCTATGCTTTGAGGCAATTGATCGGCACGACGTATATACCGTCTTGTCGTTGATATGCCGGACCTGTGGCTGTGAAGAAACGGTTAAGTTGACTTTTTGCTCCAACCTATTTCTGTGTTGATTTCAGAATATGTCGGAGTGTGAGCCGGAGCGAAGCATAAGCAGTGTCAATTCCATATCGTTTTGATCCCATACCATCAGCCAATCGCTGTTAGGTCCATCAATGTGGCACTCCCATTTGCCGGCATACTTGCCGACAAGTTTGCGGGGACGATATTCGGGAGGGAGTGATCCTGTTTCGGCAAGAATCTGGATTGCTTTCTTTAATTTTTCAATGGGCATTCCACGTTTTTTCAAACGTTTGTAATCCTTCTTGAAACTTCCGGCGTAGTCTATGGAGTATGACATTGGTTAATTTTCAAGCTGATTAAACAGGTCGTCCACACTTGTGGCATGATATACTCTGCCGGCAACAACACCTTCAAGAGCTTCGTCAAGACCGGTCTTGCGCTTACAATCAGTCTTTTTGAGGGTCACGCCGTCAAATTTTGCAAGGAGTTTCTTTATGAGTGAAACATCCTTTGGGTCTTCGATAGTCAATGTAAACTGAGTCATGACAGAAAATTTTGTAGTTATAACAAATGAAGGCGGTGAATTGCTTCATCGCCTTCGCAGGTTGTTTTTTGTGATCCGGACGGGATTCGAACCCATGACCGTCTGCTTAGAAGGCAGATGCTCTATCCAGCTGAGCTACCGGACCAACCTTTATTGGTTGAGTTAACCGTTTGCAAAGTTACGCTTTTTCAATGAAATGGCCAAATCACTGTTGCAATGAGTTGAGCACAGTGCGTATTTTTTCGAGTGTCGTGATGCGAGTCGGGACAAGCGGCAGACGTAATTCGTTCTCGCATAGCCCCATGGCGTTGAGAACACATTTCACTCCGGCCGGGTTGCCATCCACGAAAAGCAACCCGAAAAGGTCGTTGAAACGATGGTGGATGGTACGGGCGGCGGCATATTCACCTTCCAACGCCAGTCTGACCATGCGTGAAAACTCACGGGGAAAAGCGTTGCCGATCACGGAGATCACACCCACTGCGCCGAGCGTGATCAATGGGAATGTGACAGCGTCATCGCCTGATATCACCATGAAATCCTCCGATTTGTGCTTGATGATCTCATCCACCTGAACCATATTGCCCGATGCCTCTTTGATGCCGACAATGTTGGGGAATTCGGCGGCCAACCGGAGTGTGGTCTCGGCGGTCATGTTCACGCCGGTTCTGCCGGGAACGTTATATAGCACAACAGGCAGCGGCGATGCCTTGGCTACGGCGGCATAGTGTTGGTAGATGCCTTCCTGGGATGGCTTGTTGTAGTAGGGGACTACGGAAAGGATTGCAGAGAAAGATGAGAGATTGGTGGTCTGCAACTCGCGCACAACGGCGGCGGTGTTGTTTCCTCCGCAACCCAATACCAACGGCACGCGCCCGGCTACATGCTTGACTACGAATTCGCGCACTGCGGTGCGTTCCTCGGGTTCAAGTGTCGGGTTCTCGCTGGTGGTGCCAAGCACAACGAGATAGTCCACTCCGCCGTCTATCTGATAGTCAAGCAGGTGGGCGAATGCTTCGAAATCTATTGTTTTATCGGCTTTGAAGGGGGTGACAAGTGCCACTCCCATGCCTTTGAGGTTGATCTTTGGCATAATCGGGATATTCGTTTTGCAAATTTAGCCATTATCAATTTTCCAAGCAAAAAAAATGTGATAAAACCATCAGGCCTCCGTTTTTGTTTATCTTGGTGAAAAAGCGGGGTATTAGTTGGACCAGGTGCAACAACATTTACGCGAATATTATTTTTACCGTAATCAATTGCCATTGCCCGAGTCATGTTAATAATTGCTCCCTTGGCGGCATTATAAGCAACCATTGCTCGATCACCAGCCATTCCTGAGACAGAGGAAATATTAACGATACTACCATGATCTTGTTCAATCATTGTTGGCAAGAAGGCTTTGCTAACGAGGAAAGTTCCTTTAACATCAACATCAAAGATTTTATCCCAATCTTCTTCACTTGTTTCATGAACCTCGCCGTGAATAACGATTCCTGCATTATTGATAATCGCATCAACGGTTTTAAATTTATTGAGGGTTATTTGCTTAACATGTTCAACCTCACTTGATTTACTAATATCGGCTTGAATAAAAGCAACTTGTGCCGGAGAATACGTTTCGCCTAATTGTTGTTCAACTTGCATCCCCTTTTCTGCATCACGACCGATAAGCACCGTATTCCACCCGTTTTTAAGAAAAATATTAGCAGTGGCAAGACCAATCCCAGAGGTTCCACCAGTAATAACAACTGTCTGCATATATAAAACTCCTCTCTAATCTTTTCTCTAATTATGGCATTTTTGGTTGGATTTAGCTATTTGTTAGGAAAGTCTTTATAATAAAATAAGGATGAGGAGGAAACGCAATGAATACAGCAACCTTAAAAGCGCTCCAAAATTGGCTTCATGGACGTGGCTATACATTAGAACAAGTAGACGTACAACTAATTCTTAAATATCATGGACAAGAACGAGCAGTCATTACGCCACCTGATCGCTATCAAGTGAAAGACCTTGACCTGAATTTTAATGAATGGGTTGAGTTTAATAAATGCATTCGCAACATTCGGCATTATTTAGCTAGTAACGAATAGGAAGCCTTTTCTTTGGCAAGAATACTTCCTCGTGATAGAGTTATTCATGAAGGGAATGTAGTCCAAGGAGGGATAGTCATGATAAGAGTTGGAATAATTGGTGCTTCTGGAATGGCAGGCAGCGCAATCTATAAATTAGCATCGACAAAAAAAGATTTGAATGTAACTGGAATTGTTCGAAACGAGAGTAAGGCAAGAAAGATCCTTGGTGACAATGCCAATTTGATTAGTGGTGATATTTTCGCCTTAAATGATAGTTTGCTATCACGGTTTGATGTGATTGTTGATGCATATGGTACTAGTCCCGAAAATGCTGATCGGCAAGTAAGACTGGCTGAGAAATTAGTAGTTTTAGCCCGAAAACATAAAATTCGGTTAATTTTCATCCTCGGTGCCGGAAGTCTTAAAACTGGTAAGGATAAGCATCTATTTGTTGATGATATTGAAAAGATGCCTGGTGCGGAGACGTGGATTAATACACCCCGCCAGCAGTTAAAAGAATTACAGTATCTTGAAACTATTTCTGATATTGACTGGCTAGGAATTTCACCATCAGCAGTATTTGAAGCTGGGGTTGTGACTAATTATATTCTTGGTCAGGATGAATTATTATTTAATGAACAAAATGAATCAAAGGTAACTGCAGGGACAATGGCGAAGTTAGTGGTCAATGAAATTTTAGCACCACGCCACCATCGTGAACGAATTACCGTTATTGATGCAGAATAGTTATTAGAACTACAGTAAATACTAAAAGGCATGAGAACGCAAATCAATTCTCATGCCTTTTAGTATTAATCAACTAATTTTCCAATAATTGGGAGTTTTGAAACCGGTGAATACTTTTTAGCTGCTTGTTGATAGGTAATATCCGATAAATCATGGCCGAAAACATTACCGTGGATTTCTGCGCCTTTCCATTCAGGAACTTCAGAAACATCATAAACATTTCCACGCACCCCGATATATGCTGGACGACCTTCTTGCCCGTTATATTGCGCTAATTCATTGTGAGTAAATGACCGCATAATAATCCCTCCTAATAAGAAGCTGGGAATTGACTCGGCCTCTTCCTGTATGAGTGTAACGACATATGAAAATAGATGACGAATTTACTCGTTATCCTATCATCACTATAACACGAAAATGGTAATGACATCGGAAATTCAATTTATTCAGTTGCTAAGTTTGCTGCAGGGCTTTTGACTGGGACTTTCACGAGCATTCCTGCAATGATGGTTAGGATTGTAACGAGGAATGGGAAAAATGCCCAAGGAATGAAGTTTAACGGATTGATTTGTAAGGTACTAGCGATGAATACCCCAGAAACACTCCATGGGACAATTGCGTTAACTGCCGCCCCTGCATCATTGAGAATTCGAGTTAAATCAACCCGCTTTAAGCCTAATTTATCAAATGACGGGAGAAATGATTGCCCAGGAAGAATAATTGCGAGGTAGTGTTCCCCAACAAGGAGGTTAACCCCAATGCAAGTAAGGGCTGTAGAGAATGCTAATCGACCAGGCGTCTTTACAATCCCAGTTAAGTGATTAATGATGGCGCTAATAATATTGAACTTGATCAATAAACCACCTAAAGCAAGCGCGAAGATAATTAGGGCTAGAGAAGTAAGCATACTAGAGATACCACCTTTAGAAAGCAATGTATCGATTGTTTTATCACCGGTATGGGAGACGTAACCAGTCATGATAGTATTAGTGATCGTAGTAAGGCTGGTTTTAGGGGCATGAATCCAGCCAAGTACGACCGCGAAGAGTGAGCCAAGGCCAAGGGAAGGGATAGCAGGGACTTGGAAAATGGCTAATACGATTAGGAGCAGAACTGGGAGAAGAGCCCATCCAGAGATCCAGAACCCATTTTGTAGCCCGGCCATCATTTGGTGAACGGCGCCTAAACTAACATTTTTGGAGTTTAACCCTAAGAAGGTGTAAAGAATAAGACAGATTGCCCAGGCAGGAATATCGGTGGCGAGCAGGGATTTAATATGCTTGTAGATGCTAATTTCTCCAACACTG
>OFGR01002703.1_pt1 | contig 11429 bp, 6 predicted proteins | sample 1521811 | NCBI WGS metagenome assembly OFGR01 (sample SAMEA3504098, study PRJEB24116) | mouse gut metagenome | biome: mouse gut; feature: mouse-associated habitat; material: faeces | place: Denmark | collected 2011
ATCATCGGTATCGCGGATTACGACGCTGCGAATGCCCGCGTTGATAATCAGGCGTGCACACATCGAACAGGGGCTGGCGTTCTGGACATAGCTGCCGTCGCTGACCTCCCTGCCGACCAGATAAAGGGTGGCTCCAAGCATATCCACGCGGGAAGCGTGGATGATCGCGTTCATCTCGGCGTGCACCGACCGGCAGAGTTCATACCGCTGCCCCCGCGGGATATTGAGCTTTTCACGGGTGCAATAACCAAGATCAGAGCAGTTTTCGCGCCCACGGGGTTCACCGACATAGCCTGTCGAAACGATCTGGTCATTTTTTACGATGATCGCCCCAAAATTGCGGCGCAGGCAGGTGCCGCGCTCGGCCACTGTTTCGGCAATATCAAGATAATAGTTTGCTTTATCACGTCTTGTCATATAGAACACTTCCTTTATATTATCAATCTCTGAAAATGGAGCGGACTGTTTTAAGGCCGCTCCAAGAGGACCTGCGTTCCGCAAAGCCGCTGTATCCGGACAAGGCTTGCGACTTTGTCCTGGATGCATTATAATAGAACCAGCCAATCTTGGTGAATTTTACAAGAAGCCGCAGCAGATGCTGCGACAGAGGAGTTTTATGGAGCAGCTTTCCAACATCGGCGTGATCCGGGATGTGCTGTCCCGACACGGGTTTACCTTTTCCAAATCACTGGGACAGAACTTCCTGATCAACCCGGCGGTCTGCCCGCGGATGGCCGAACTGGGCGGAGCCGGCCCCGGAGTCGGGATGCTTGAGATTGGCGCAGGAATCGGGGTGCTTACCGCCGAGCTGGCCAAACGGGCGGATAAGGTGGTCTGCGTCGAGATCGACACCCGGCTGCTGCCAGTGCTGGACGAGACCCTTGCCGGCTATGACAACATTGAGATCGTCAACGCTGATGTGATGCAGGTCGACCTTTCCGCCCTGATTGCCGAAAAATTTGCAGGGATGCAAGTGGCGGTCTGCGCCAACCTTCCCTACTACATCACCTCGCCGGTTATCATGCGCCTGCTTGAACAGCGGCTTCCCATCCGGTCGATCACCGTTATGGTGCAGAAAGAGGCGGCCCAGCGGCTTTGCGCCCGGCCCGGCACGCGGGAGGTCGGTGCAGTCAGCATTGCAGTGCGGTACTACAGCGAGCCAAAGCTGCTGTTCCAGGTGTCCCGCGGTTCGTTCCTGCCCGCTCCTGATGTGGATTCGGCAGTGATCCGGCTGGATGTGCTGCCCAACCCGGCGGTGGACGCACCACCCGAAGCATTTTTCCGGGTGGTCAGAGCAGCGTTCTCTATGCGCAGAAAAACACTGCTGAACTGCCTTTCGGGCGGGCTTGGTATTCCCAAGGCCGAGGCGGACAGCCTGCTCATACGGGCAGGGGTCCCATCCAGCGCGCGGGCAGAACAGCTTGATCTGGAGCAGTTCGCGTCGATCGCGCGCAGTCTTCTTTGAGCAGGATTTCCGGCGATGGACGCAAACCCGCGGCTTCCGGCCAGCGGGAAAGGGACTATTTTGCTTTTCCGGATAGGCCGGTTGCTTCCTCATCCGCGTAATAGGCATTGATCTGGTAGCAGAGTGTCATCAGGCTGTCCCCGAGGTGGACATTCTCCACCACTGCCCCTTCAAAGTTGAGGGTCAGGTCGTAATGGGAGAAATTCCAGAAACAGTTGACGCCCAGCGCCATCAGTTCTTTTGCGCAGTCATAGGCGACCTCTTTGGGGATGCACAGGATTGCAGCGCGCGGGCGGTGGGCTTCGCAAAAAGCGGAAAGCCCGGCTACATCCTGAACCACCAGCCCATTGAGCGCCTGCCCGATGATCTGGGGGTTGACGTCAAATATCCCTTCGAGCCGGAACCCACTCGATTCGAAATGCATATGTTTTGCGATTGTGCGCCCAAGGTTGCCCGCGCCCAGCAGGATTGTGCCATTCAGCTTGTTCAGCCCCATGATGTTGGCGATCTCCTTATGGAGCGCCGCTACATTATAACCGTATCCCTGCTGACCGAATCCGCCAAAGCAGTTCAAATCCTGCCGGATTTGCGACGCGGTGAGCTGCATGAGCTGCGCAAGTTCACGGGAAGAGATGCGGGTCACATCTTTTTTCAAAAGATCACCCAAAAACCGGTAATATCTGGGGAGACGTCTTACCACCGAGCGGGAAACCCCTTCATTTTTTGGCATAAGACCACAACCTTTACTAAAAAATCAAATAGCAGGTAAAAACCTGTAGAAAATCTGTACAATATGATAATATTATAACAGGTTACGGGAATTGTCAAATAAAAAGCAACCGTGTGCTTTTGGGATAAATGAGAAAAATAAGCGAAAAAATTCTGTCCAAAATTTATGCATGATATGGTAATTCTGATTCAAATATAGTAAAATAGGGATAGAGGATAGGAGGTGAAGCAAGAATGGATCCGGAGAAAGAGACTCAGGTGTTGGAGCCGGAACTGGATGAACAGGATCAGGAGACGCAGGAAAGCCGCAAACAGGCCAGCGCTAATGACGGAGACAAAACACAGACCCTGCTCTACCGCCTCTGGCTGAAGAGCCAGCAGAAGCGAAAGCCGAAACCCGGGCGGGATGGAGCGGAAAAGTCCGGCGAAGACGAGCCGGACGAGGAGGACGCCTCCGAACCCACATTCGCGCAGCAGGCTTCGGTCATCAGCGATGCGAAGCAAACTGCATGGCTGGAGGACAGTACCGGGGATGGTATTCTGGACCTCTGGCAGCAGTGGGTGCTGGCATATAGAATACAAGGGCAGACATATGACCCGTTTTCCGAGATCGAGCCTGCGGAACAAGCCGAAAGTCCAGAAGGCGGAGAAGGGGATGCCGCATCGGAAGAAGCCGGACAATCCGATCGCCTTCCGGAAAGCTCGAAAGAGAATGAGCGGGACCATATGATGACCGAGCTTCAGCAGGCTGCACAGGTACGCCGGGCGCATAAACAGCTCGACGAAGGGGAATCCAATAAAAATGCCCTGCTTTATTTCTGGCTGTCCAAGGATGTCATGACCGTCTGGATGTTTGCATTCCCTCCGCTCAACGGTGGGATGGAAATGACCGTAGATGCGGTCGATGCGCGGTTGGAAAGCATGGGCGTCAACTTTGGAATCAACCGTGACCTCATCCTTCAGGCAGTATCCAAGCGGATGTATTTCAAACTGCTTCCGATCGCGAAAGGCCAGCCTCCGGTTGACGGAATCGACGGCAGGCTGGAAAACTGCCGGGAGATGACGGTCAAGCTCGAAGAGGAAGCCGATGAGGAACAGAACGTCTACCATAGCATCAACCAGATTACCCGCGTTGTAAAGGGGACGCCGCTTTTCCGGGCGATCCCCCCGGTAGAGATGCAGATGGGGATCAATGTGCAGGGAGGCCCGGTGCGCGGGAAGACCGCGAAACCGGTTATGATGCCCAAAATCCCGAATACGCAGGTCTCATCCGACGGTTCCATGCTCGTCTCGGCGATTGATGGCTATCTCACCTTCGAAAATAACCATTTTTTGGTCAAGACCCTGTTGGTCATCAATGGGGATGTCGATTACTCAATGGGCAACCTCGAACATTCAGGGGACATCCTGATCTATGGAGATGTCTGTGAAGGGCTGGTCATCCGTTCCACCGGCTCGGTTGAGGTGCGCGGGATGGTCGAGAGCGCGCAGATTTATGCCAAAAAAAACATCACGCTCGGCAAAGGGATCAACGGGAATCTGACCGGCAGGCTGGAAGCGCAGGGAGATATCCGCAGCAACTTCATCGAGAACTGCGAGGTAATCGCGGCCGGGGACATCTACGCCAGTTCGATCCTCTGGTCGAATGTCTCATGCGGCGGGAGTTTACATGTTACTACCGGGCGCGGCACCATTATTGGAGGCCAGCTTGCGGTCATCCGCAATGTCGAGGCCAAACTGATTGGCAACGGTTCTAACCGGTACACCAAATTTGTGATTGGGAGTACCCCTCAGATCGTTGAAAAGCAGCGGGATCTGGAACAGCAGGTTGCAGACATTCAGAAGCGGCTGCGGGAGGTGCTGAAGGATCTCGAATTTCTCAAACGCCAGAAATCTTTGGATGAGGACCGTACCAGAATTCTGGGAAAGCTCCGTCTGGAAAAGCCGTTGCTGCAAATGAAGGAGCGTCAAAAGCTCAGTGAGCTTGGGGAGGTCTGCGAGATCATCCACAACTCGAACAAAGGGAGGATCCGCTGCGATGTGCTCTATTCAGGAACCAGCATCTCGATCGGTTCAGCAAGCATCGTTGTAACCTCTACCTACTATAAATGCAACATTTATTATTGGGAGGACGAGGTCGTGATCGGCACCTGTTGACCTTGATAAAAGGGCTGAAAACAGTGGGTTTTTCTGCAAAATCGGCTAAATCAGGCGGTTAATGTATGTTAGCCGCCTGATTGTTGGTTTTTGAGCAAAATCCGTTTGCAATCGCGGATTTCTGTGGTATAATAGCTGCAAAACAGCTATTATACCAAAACGATGGCCAGAACGATACGCAGGCACAGCCTGCTCCCGTCCTGATGGCCAATGATACCACATCGCTTCGCAATTGTGGCATCATAGCTGCAAAACAGCTATGATACCAAAACGATGGCCAGGGCGGTGCGCGGGCATAACCTGTTCCCGTCCCGGTCAAAACAGCAGGAGGTGTACAGTTTTGAACCCTGACCCAGGAAACGGCCACAGTAGCAGGCTGCAAAAAGAACAGGACCGAGTGTCAAGGGGAACTGCCGCCGAGGGAGCTACCCCTTGAAGAAAGGGGTTTGCGATGCTGAATTTTTACAAGACAATAGACAACCGCGTTCTGCGGATTGACGCTCCGGAAACGGGGTGCTGGATCTCTGCGGTCAGCCCGACCGAAGGGGAAATCGCGTTTCTGACCGGAGACCTCGGAGTCGAGCCGGATTTCGTGCGTGCCGCGCTCGATGAGGAAGAAAGCTCCCGTATCGAGAGCGAGGAGGGACAGACCCTCGTGATCGTTGACTATCCGTCTGCGGAGGAGCAGGCGGATGAGAACAAGACGATCCTTTATACGACACTTCCAATGGGAATTATCATCACACAGGAATATGTAATCACCGTCTGCCTGCATGAGAATATGACCATCCTTGATCTTGCGGCCGGACGGGTGAAAGGGCTGCAAACCTCGCTGAAAACGCGGTTTCTGCTGCTGACCCTGCTGCGGATTTCCCAGCGGTTCCTGATCTACCTCAAGCAGATTGACAAAATTTCATCGACTACCGAGCAGCGGCTGCACCAGTCGATGAAAAACAAGGAGCTGATCCAGCTTCTGGGGCTGGAAAAATCGCTGGTTTATTTCTCCACCTCGCTGAAAGCAGATGAGATCACCCTTGAAAAGATTCTGCGCGGGCGGATCATTAAGCTCTATGAGGAGGATGAGGACCTGCTCGAGGATGTCCTGATCGAGATCAAACAGGCAATCGAAATGGGGAACATCTATTCCAACATCCTCTCCGGGACAATGGATGCGTTCGCGTCGGTTATCTCAAACAACCTGAACATTGTGATGAAGGTGCTGACCTGTATCACGATTGTTATGGCGATCCCGAATATCGTGTTCAGCTTTTACGGCATGAATGTAACCGGACTCCCATTGGCGGTCTGGTGGTTCCCGATTGTAATTGCGCTCATCGCCAGCGCGATCGTGACGCTCGTGCTGATGAAAAAGGACATGTTCCACTGAACATCAAAATCAGGATAGAAAGCAACGCGGGATAAAATTTCCGGCACAGCCTCTGCCGCGGGCCACCCCCAACGCAGGGGCTGCTGCTTTCCAGGCAGCAAAACGGCTGGCAGGATTCGAGGATGGGAAAAAATCCTTCAAAGCGGCAATTCTGCCCTGCAAATCCCTTGCCAAACCTTGTAAATGGGTGCATAATATGACTGTAAGATCAACTGAAATTTTGCCGGGCATCCCCCAGGCCCGGTAAGGAGATGGAGGAAACCCTATGTCCAAGAAATTGATCCGACAGGCAGCGCTCGATCTTTCCCAGGCGATGTGTGGACGCGAGTTCCTGCAGCGGCTCTCGATAACCAAAAAGTCGATGACCGCCCTGATGCACGATGCCGACTGGCCCACCCTGCTGGGACAGATTCTGCCGATCCAGGAACGCTTGAACTGCGGGAAGGTTGCCAGCCTTGTTGTCGATCTGCTGAACCGGCTCTCCCCGGAGCCGGAGGAAGGATGGCTCGAGTTTACCTTCCTGTTTGCCCGCAACCTGATGTTTCCGGATGCGGAATTTGCTGCGCGTGCCAAAAAACACAACGACGGCGCCCGGTTCCTGCTTCAGCTTTTGCAGGTGCTTTTTGCCTACGAAAAACAGGCCCTGCCGTTTGACTGTCTGTACGATTTCCGGTTTGTCCCCGAGGAGGATCTCACCGGATGCGACCATGCACAGGATTACCGGCGCCTGTTGAAAATCTTCCGGGAGGAGTATGTCTATGAGCTTCTGCGGATCGCCCGGGAGGTGACCCCGTTCTGCCTGATGGAACATGTGGTCGGGGTGCACCATGTCGCCATGACAGTTGCCTATGGGCTGCATGAAGCGGGCATACCGGTAGACCTTGCACTGGTCTCGGGCGCTGCTGCGGGGCACGATCTCGGGAAATTTGGCTGCAAGCCGGGGGAGCGGGTGCCCTATCTGCACTACTATTACACCGACCGCTGGTTCCTTGCGCATGACATCCCCACGATCGGCCATATCGCCGCCAACCATTCGACCTGGGACCTCGAGATCGAAAACCTGTCGGCCGAATCTCTGGCGCTGATCTATGCAGACTTCCGGGTCAAGCAGAGCCGGGACAGCGAAGGCCGGGAGATCACGACGATCTATGATCTGGATGCTTCCTTCCAGGTGATTCTGGACAAACTGGACAATGTGGACGAGGCCAAGCGCCGCCGTTATCGGTTTGTCTATGACAAGCTGCACGACTTTGAAAACTATCTGCGCCAGCTGGGGGTGGACTTTGACCTGGCCGGCCGGCCCCTCTCGCCGCCTCCCCAGAAAAACGTCTCGCTGATGGATGCGGACGAGACGATCGACAAGCTGGTACTGCTTTCGGTTGAGCACAACCTGGGCCTGATGCACAACCTGAGCAGCAACCGTCAGTTTGGCAACATCCTCGAAGCGGCCCGCAGCGAGAAAAACTGGGAACGCCTGCGCGCCTATCTGGATATCTTCGAAGAGTATTCCACCTATCTCAGCCCTCACCAGAAAACGCAGGCGCTCTCCTTCCTGTACGAACTGCTCATGCACCGCGAGGGGGATATCCGGCGTCAGGCCGCAGGGCTGATGGGCATGATTATCGCACAGTTCCGGATGGGGTATCGAAAGGAGCTTCCCAAGGATGCGGTGATCGACCCCACGGAACAGACCCCATTCAGCCTCTGGGAAAAATACCTTGAAATGCTGATCTTCCCCGACCACAAGATCACTGCCCAGCAAAAAAGCCGGATCGGCTATACGGTCAAGATCATTGTCGGGTCCGCGCTGGACACCTGCCGGGAGGATGACGCACCGGTCTTTCTGGGGCGGTTTACCCGGTATTACAACAATCCGGAGCGGTACGATGACGGGTCCGCCTTTGCGCTGCTCGATACCATGCTTTATCTTCCGCATACCCTTTGCAGCCCGGAACTGATCGAACGGCTGATCGCATTTGCAGGCTATTTCCTCAAGCTGGATGGGGAAATCCGCCTGGCCTCTGCGGCAATGCGGTTCCTCACCCAGCTTGCGTCGGCGCTCGACCGGGAACATCCCTGCATAGGAATGCTCGGGGAGATGATCAGTGGGCTGGACTGCCAGCAGAATATACCGATGCTGTTTTTGCAGTATAAGGCCCTGCAAAGCCTCGGCCTCGGCACCAGTATGCAGGAGGAGGTCCTTTACAGCCAGGATGTGTTCAGCGATATCTATCTGGACAACCTCAAGGCGGCCACCCCCTGGATTATCAAGTCGATCAATATCGAGGTGCTGCTCGACCAGCTCACCCACGGACAGCGGGAACATATCCTGCACATTGCGACCCACCTTTCCAACCTGATCAAAGTCAGTGAATGGGTGGTTGTCCGGCATGACGCCGGTTCCGCGCTGCTCCGGGTCATGCCGCTGCTCTCGCTCGACCAGCGCAACGAGATCGCGGTCGAGCTTGCCAAGGGGCTGGAGGTCGGCGAATACGAGTTCTCGAAGTACATCCCCAACTATCTGGGCGAGCTGGCACTTTATCTGCATCCTAAGGAGCTGGATGAACTGATCGTCCGGCTGGAGGAACTGCTCGGCAGCTCGAACGACTGGATTGTTGCGGTCTCGCTCAATACGCTGGGCGTCCTGCTCGAGCACTACCCGGTTTATCAGGAGCGGTTTGTACAGAGCGAGCATACCTTCGAAGCACGCCGCCAGCACCTGCTTGGGCTGCTGCTCGACGGGCTTGCCAACTATCGTGAGTCGGTGCGTCAGGAAGCGCTGCTGGTCATCGGCAAGTCGATCTTCGGCACATCCAACCTTTCCCCCGAGGAAAAAACCAACCTGTTCTCCCACTGCTATAAAAAGCTGGTCTTTCTGATTACCGAGAACCCGGGCGGCGGTCTGGCATTCTTCTATCGTGCAGCCGCCCTTTCTCACATCTACCGGTTTATTGCACTCCATCGGATCGATTACGGCAGCTTTCACTTCGAGCAGCGGCAGAAAGTCGCCTTCTTCCCCGGGACCTTCGACCCGTTCACCCTCTCACATAAGGGGATCGTGCGGGCGATCCGCGACCTCGGGTTCGAGGTCTACCTCGCGATAGACGAGTTTTCCTGGTCCAAAAAGACCCAGCCCCACCTGATCCGGCGGCAGATTGTCAGCATGTCGGTTGCCGACGAGCTGCATGTCCAGCTGTTCCCGGATGATGTGCCGGTCAACATCGCCAACCCCGCTGACCTGCGCCGCCTGCGCGGGATGTTCCCCAGCAAGGAGCTTTATATTGTGGTCGGCAGCGACGTGGTGCGCAACGCCTCCTCCTATCGTGCGGCTCCGTCTGCGGATTCGATCCATTCGATGAACCATATCGTGTTCCGGCGGATCAGCGGCGAGGAGGGCGACGAGGGAGAGCATGACCGCGCGGCGCTCTCGCTCATCACCGGCAAGGTGGTCGAGCTGACCCTGCCGCCCCATCTGGAGGACATCAGTTCGACCCGTATCCGTGAAAACATCGACCTCAATCGCGACATCTCCAACCTGATTGACCCGGCAGTGCAGGAGTTCATCTACCAGAACAGCCTCTATCTGCGTGAACCGCAGTACAAGCCGGTGATCCATACCGATGAGATTCTGTTCCAGCGAGAGGATGAGCCACAGCCCGAACTGCTGGCCGAACTGGAGCGCTCGGTTCTGGCCGACCGGGCAGGGGTTGAGCATATCTGCCAGAGCATCTCAGAGAATGGGGATACCCTGATCCTGCTCCGGCATCTCGGCAAGCGCAGGCAGATCATCGGGTATGCCAGCCTGCGGCAGATCACCAGTTCCGATCTGTTTTTCTCCTTGCACCGCGATGATTACGCGGATTATGTCCGCCGCCGCGCCTCTGGGAAGATTCTGCTGCTCACCGGCATCTATACCCAGATCACCGAAACTGCCTACGACCTGCCCCAGCTCCTGCTCACCGAGGCGCTCGCAACCTCGCTTGCGGAGGGCTGCACTTATGCGGTCTTTTCCTCCTACGGAAGCGGTTCGCCTTCGTTCATCCATGAGATGCTCGAACGGCAGGGATTTGTCTGTGCACCATGTTCGGACAAGGCGCCAAGCCCACTTTATGTGGTCGATATGCGTGCGCCGCTTGTCCTGATCCAGAACCTTGAAACCACCATCAAAGAGCCGTTCCGCTCCAACCGGCGGGTGCTGGACGCCATCAAGGCCGCGCACTATCGGCTCCAGCTCGCCACCACCCAGATTCAACCGGGCAGTCTGGTGCTCTCCCTCTCGGCGGACATGATCCACCACCGGATGGTCGACAAGATTACCGCACTCAACGGGGTTTCAAATACCCAGACCTTCCCCCGCAGGCTCGGAAAGAATATGTGTGTGCCGTTCGGCAAGATTCTGCGCGGTACGGTAGTGCCAAATACGGTCACGAAAACGCTCCATACCGATAAGGTCTACACCCCCGATATCATAGACAACTGCATCGAAGCATTCCCCTACTATTCCCCGATCGAGAGCCAGGTCCGGACGATCAAATCCTTCAACCGTCCGGTGATCCTGGTCGACAGCCTGCTGCACGAAGGATACCGGGTGCAGGCGCTCGACCCGCTCTTTATCAAGGAGGATATCCGCATCAGGATGCTGATGGTGGGGGTGCTCTCGGGCCGCGGGCGTGATTTGATGGCGATGCGCAACCGTCCGGTTGACTGCATCTACTATGTGCCGAATCTGAAATACTGGTTCGTGGAATCCACCCTCTACCCGTTTATCGGCGGTGACACCGTCCGGCGGGAAAATATGCCGGTTGCAGGGCTGCTTCCGTCGGTTAACCGGATTCTTCCCTACTCGACCCCGTTCTTTGTCTCCGACTGCTCCCACCTGGCGGCGTTCGAGTTTTCCCGCTGCTGCATTGAGAATTCGCGGGACATCCTAATGGTGCTCGAGTCGGAATACCGCGAACAGTTCGGGCGCAACCTTACCTTGAACCGGCTTTCCGAGGCGGTCATTCTGCCGCTCTGCCCGGACAAAGGCGCCTGTATGGCCTATGACCCCAACCTTTCGGCATCGGTCTATCTCGAAAACGACCTCGAAATGCTGATGCGTACCCGCAAGCTGATGATCTGAAGAGCTGCCTTGTATCCCAAACCCTTCGGTGATTTTTTGAAAGGCTGCGGGATCGAAAGGTGGAACATTTTCATAAAGGAGCGTATATTAACTATGTTTTATTACAAAATGGACGGACATCTGCTTTGCAGTGCACGTCATGATCTGCCGTTTCCCGCTGTAGAACCGCCTGCGGATGCACCCAAAGCGGTTTTCCTGTTTGAGGCTGACCCGCAGTCCTGCCGCGCTTCGTTCTCGGTTGGGCATCCGGGACAGCTCGCCCAGCCGGAGGGCATCCGCTGGCTGGATGCCTCCCGTCTGCCGGACGGCGACCCGGACCCGCTGCTCGGACGCCTGATTCAGGAAGGCAGGCTGCGTGCGGTCAACTACCGGCACCCACAGTGGGAGTCACTCATCTCCTGCACGCCGGACAAACGGAAAAAACGGGTCAATATCCTTGCGATTGGGGATGTGGGAAGCACCCTTTTAACCGGACTGAAGCTGCTCGGGCAGGATGTGATCTCCTCGATCGGCATCTAGATCGGAAGAGCGTCGTGTAGGGAAAGAGTGTAGATCTCGGTGGTCGCCGT
>OFGR01002705.1_pt1 | contig 11423 bp, 7 predicted proteins | sample 1521811 | NCBI WGS metagenome assembly OFGR01 (sample SAMEA3504098, study PRJEB24116) | mouse gut metagenome | biome: mouse gut; feature: mouse-associated habitat; material: faeces | place: Denmark | collected 2011
CGAAGTAAGGGAGGCAGGTGCATAATGGCAGATATAATTAATGTAGGATTTATTGGAAATCCAAACTGCGGTAAGACAACGCTTTTTAATGCCTTTACAGGCGCTAACTTAAAGGTTGCTAACTGGCCTGGAGTAACCGTCGAAAAAAAAGAAGGCAAAACAATATATGAAGGTCAGGAGTTCAAGCTTATTGACCTTCCAGGTATTTATAGCTTAAGCTCCTACACTATGGAGGAGACTGTATCCAGAGAATGTATTATGAGCGATGATGTGGATGTCATTGTAGATGTTATCGATGCCTCATGCCTTGAGCGCAGCCTCTATCTGACTCTGCAGCTTTTAGAGCTAGGAAAGCCGGTTGTTCTCGCCTTAAATATGATGGATATTGTGGAGGAGCGGGGAATGGAAATTGATCTGCACCGCCTGCCGGAAATGCTTGGTATTCCGGTGATTCCGGTATCTGCCCGCAAGCGCACGGGCCTCGACTCCCTGCTGCACGCGGCGGCTCACCATAAGGGACATCATGACCCGGACAGCCTGATCCATCATCACAAAGACACTGGACATCATGTCCACGATCACCACAAAGAATTTGCCATGGTCTATTCGGACCCGCTGGAAGATAAGATCGACCAGCTGATCGCGGCATTACAGGAATCATATCCGGATATTTCCAACTATCGCTGGCATGCAATCAAGCTTCTGGAACACGACACAGAAGTTTGGGAAAAATATCCGCTTGACCTGCCGGATGTGCTGGACAAAAACTATGAATCACAGATCATCAATGAAAAGTATGATTTTATAGAAGAAATTATTGATGAAGCGCTGCTGCATAAAAAGCGGCAGGACCAGTTAACGGAACGGGTTGATCGGGCGTTAACGCACAAGATCTTTGGCATTCCGATTTTTCTGGGCATTATGGCGGTCGTATTTTTCCTGACCTTTGCGGTCGGAGACTGGATCAAAGGCTATTTTGAAACAGCCATTGACTTGATCTCCGGACTGACCATAGACGGACTGCGCGCCATGCATACCCACAAGGCGCTGGAATCGCTCGTTGTGGAAGGTATCATTGGCGGCGTAGGAACGATTGTTACATTTTTGCCAAATATCTTTATCCTGTTTCTGGCGCTTGCATTTTTGGAAGACAGCGGCTATATGGCGCGGGTTGCCTATATTATGGAAGGTCTGATGAGCAGACTTGGTCTTTCCGGCAAGGCGTTTATCCCGATGCTGCTCGGATTTGGCTGCACGGTTCCGGCAATTATGGCTTCGCGTGCATTAGAAAATAAACGCGACCGCTACAAAGTCATGCTAGTAACCCCGTTTATGAGCTGCAATGCCCGCCTGACAATTTACATCCTGTTTGCAGAAATGTTTTTTGGCAAAAACGCTCTGCTTGCCGCCTATTCCATGTACCTGATCGGCATTGCTGTCGCTATGGCCGTCTCATATGTCCTGCACCTGCTTGACCGGGAGAAAAGCGCGAACTATCTGCTGATCGAACTGCCGGAATATAAGCTGCCGGACGCGCGGACCGTAGGCATTTATGTATGGGATAAGGTCAAGGACTATTTGGGAAAAGCAGGCACGACCATTTTTATCGCAACGCTGCTGATCTGGTTTTTGCTGAATTTCGGACCACAAGGATATGCACCGGACTTATCTGAAGGATTCGGCGCAATCATTGGCAAATGGCTGGTTCCTGTTTTTGCGCCTGTCGGGCTCGGCTTTTGGCAGATTGCGGTTGCCCTGATCGCCGGAATTTCCGCAAAAGAAGTCGTTGTATCCAGCTGCGCGGTTTTGTTCGGCATCGTAAACGCCAATTCCGCCTCTGGTATGGCAAGATTTTCCGAAGTATTAAAGGGCATCGGATTCGGGCCGTTAAACGCATTCTGCCTGATGGTCTTCTGTCTGCTGTATGTGCCTTGCGCGGCGACATTGGCTACCATACAAAAAGAGTCGGACAGCTGGGGATGGACCTGCTTTGTCACACTGTTCCAGCTGGTTGTGGCATGGGGCGTTACCTTTTTAGTATACCGTATCGGACTGGCCATTACATTTTAATTTAAGAAAGAGTGGAAATCATTATGAAATCATTAGTAATCGCAGAAAAGCCCAGCGTGGGCAGAGATATCGCCAGAGTGCTTGGATGCAGCAAAGGCGGAAATGGATTTTTAGAAGGCCGTGATTATGTCGTCACTTGGGCGCTCGGACATCTGGTGGAACTGGCCGACCCGGAAAGCTACACAGACCAGTGGAAAACCTGGAAGATGGAAACGCTTCCCATGCTGCCGGAAAAGCTGGAAATCCAGGTAATCCCAAAAACCGGCAAACAATACCAGACCGTAAAGACACAAATGTACCGCAAAGATATCGGTACAATTATTATCGCCACCGACGCAGGCCGGGAAGGAGAACTGGTGGCCCGCTGGATTATCAAAAAAGCAGGCGTACACAAGCCTATGAAACGGCTGTGGATTTCTTCGGTCACAGACCAGGCCATCCGCCAGGGCTTCGCACACTTAAAAGACGCAAAAGAATATCAAAAGCTTTATGAAGCAGCCGTAGCAAGAGCCGAAGCAGACTGGCTCGTCGGTCTGAACGCCACCCGCGCCCTGACCGTACGGCACAACGCCCAGCTGTCCTGCGGCAGAGTGCAGACTCCCACCCTGGCTATGATCGCCAAGCGCGAGACACAGATCAAATCATTTCAGCCAAAATCCTACTATGGTCTGAAAGCAATTGGCAGCGGCGCGACCTTTACATGGAAAAACAAAGACAACAGCGATTTTGTCTTTTCATCCGCAGCATTACAAACCATCCGCGGCATACAGGCAAAGATCACCAACAGCACGGCAACCATAGAAGAAATCAAGAAGAAACAGCAAAAATCCTATGCGCCCCAGCTGTACGACCTGACTTCTCTGCAGCAGGACGCCAACCGCATGTTCGGATTTTCCGCCAAGCAGACGCTGGACTATATGCAGCATCTGTATGAACACTACAAAGTAGTCACTTATCCAAGAACCGATTCCAGATATCTGACGAAAGACCTTGTAGCCACACTGCCGGAACGCATCCGCGCCTGCCGTTTTGGCAGCTACAGTTCCATCTGCGGCCAGCTGCTCAAAGCCCCGGTCAAAGGAAACGCCTCCTTTGTCAACGACAAAAAAGTCTCCGACCACCATGCCATTATCCCGACCGAACAGGGCGTCAGCCCGCGGGATCTGGAATACGGAGAACGCAAAATCTACGAACTGGTCGTTTCCCGTTTCCTTGCCGTTTTCATGCCGCCCTGCGAGTATGAGCAGACAGAAGTAACCGCTGTCTGCGAAGGCGAACGATTTACGATAAAAGGAAAGATCATCCGCAAAGCCGGATGGCAGGAAATCCAAAAGATCCAAAAAGAAGCCGGCATTCTGCCTGAAGAAGACCCGGACAGCGACAGCAGCTATGCAGACGAAGCCGGACTCGCGCAAGGCAAAACCCGTGAAAACGAGATCCAAGGCAGTCTGCCAGACTTTACGAAAGGCCAGAAGCTCCTTTTTACAGAAACGAAGATTACAGAAGGAAAAACCAAGCCTCCGCTGCCATTTACCGAAGCCACCCTGCTTGCGGCTATGGAAAATCCCATAAAATACATGGAAAGCAGCGACCAGTCGCTGAAAAAAACGCTGGGCGAGACCGGAGGCTTAGGAACCGTCGCGACCCGCGCGGATATTATCGAGAAACTGTTCAGCAGCTTTATGATCGAAAAGAAAGACAAATATATTCATCTGACTTCCAAAGGCAGACAGGTACTCGAACTGGCCCCGCAGGGACTGACTTCTCCGGAACTGACAGCCAGATGGGAACAGCAGTTAGCGGATATTGCAAAAGGGACATCCGAAAAAAAAGATTTTGAAGCAGAAATCCGGGCCTATACCGTAGATCTTGTCAAGGATATCGCGGCCTCTTCCAAAACTTACCGCCACGATAACCTGACCGGAAAAAAATGCCCGGAATGCGGCAAGCTGCTGTTGGAGGTCAGCCACAAAAACGGACGAATGCTGGTATGTCAGGACAGGGAATGCGGTTACCGGAAAACACTATCCAAAAACACAAACGCCCGCTGTCCGCAATGCCATAAGAAAATGGAGCTGGTTGGAGACGGAGAGAATCAGAAATTTATCTGTGTGTGCGGTTACCGGGAAAAATTGTCTGCGTTTGAAAAGCGCAAAAAGGAAAGCGGGGGAGGCGTTTCCAAAAAGGATGTTTCCAAGTATATGAATAAAATGAAGCAGGAGGCGAAGGAGCCATTGAATAATGCTTTTGCGAGTGCTTTTGCTAAGATCAAGATTTAGGTGTGAGTTTTAATATTTGTGTGGGATTTTGTGGGGATGCGGATGTTGGTTGAAGGGCGGAGGATGGCTTCCCGGACGTGTCTGTGTCAGCGGAACGGGATGGCTTCCCGGACGTGTCCGTGTCAGCGGAACGGGATGGCAGTCCAGTCCGCCCAGGGTGTATCTCCCAGCCCAGTCCCAGCCCTACGCCCGCAGAGTCGTCCGGGAAACTCCCAAAATGCAACACAATGTCAAAAGTGTTTCTTTTGGTTCATGTTAAGGAGGAAAAATGGCAAAAAATAAATTTTATGCAGTCCGTGCAGGAAGAAAAACAGGGCTGTTTTACAGCTGGGAAGAATGCGAAAATCAGGTAAGCGGATATCCAGGCTGTGAATTTAAAGGATTTGCAACAGAGGATGAGGCAAAAACCTGGCTGGGGAATAAGAAAATAACAAAAAATAAAAAACAGCATACACCTAACAGCGCCGCAAACGTCCAAAGCGATTCCGTTTGCAGCAGGAAATCAGGGCCGCACAGACACAAGCAAAAGCATAATGATCCCTATAAACAGCTAAACGAAGAGCAAAAGCGCGCTTTTCAAATGCTGCAGGAAGGCGGAAATATCTTTCTGACAGGAGAAGCAGGCACCGGGAAATCTTTTTTGCTAAATGCGTTTTTGAACCGGATACAGGGAAAAAATGTCCTCGTATGCGCGCCAACCGGAATTGCGGCGCTGCAGATTGGCGGAGCTACCATTCACAGCGTATTTAAAATCAAGCCCCAGCCGTTCCTGCCCGGCCAACCGCTGAGGGGAATTAAAAATACCGTAAAGGCCGCAGATGTAATTGTGATTGATGAAGTCAGTATGTGCAGATTTGATCTGTTTGATTATTTGTGCCGCTACATACAAAAAGCAGAGCAGATGTCCAAAAAACACAAACAAGTCATTGTAGTCGGTGATTTCAGCCAGCTGCCGCCAGTGGTTGCCAAAGACCGTGACGTGCTGGAAGAAGGCTGGAAAGATCACATCAGCAATATTTCCTCCGGGTTTGCGTTTCTGGCTCCCGGATGGGCGGATATGAATTTTACGACAGTGGTCTTAAGACAGGTGATGAGGCAAAAAGAAGACGCGCAGTTTCTTCGCAATCTGAATAAAATCCGCATCGGCGACGAAAGCGCGATCAGCTGGTTTAACCAGTATACCGCGAAAAAAGAACAGCCGGGCATTTATATGTCCGCACTGAACAGACATGTCGATCAGAAAAATGAACAGCAGATGGCCGGGCTGCATACAGAGAAAAAGTCCTATGAAGGAATCAACGAGAATTTTCAAGATACGCTTCCGACCAAACAGTCGCTTGTGTTATGTGAAGGCGCAAGGGTTATGAGCCTGTTAAACGATCCAGGCGGGGATTATCAGAATGGATCGCTGGGAACAGTAGAAAAGCTGAAAAACCACTCGGTAATTGTAAAATTTGACCATGGCGGCACTGTGGAAGTCGCGCCATATACGTGGGAAGATATCGAGTATCAGGTAGTTATAGATGAAAAAACAGGCGTTCCTTCTTTAACGCAGGTCGTGACAGGCAAATTTACACAGCTGCCGCTGCGGGTGGCGTTTGCCGTTACGATTCATAAGTCCCAGGGACAGACGTATGACAGCGTCAACCTGGACCCCTATTGTTTTGATGTAGGCCAGCTGTATGTCGCGCTGTCCCGGGTGCCGGGCGCGGACCGGCTGCATTTGGAGAAAAGTATTAAAAAACAGGATCTTCGGGTATCGCAGGAGGTGCAGCAATTTTACCAGGCTCTGGAAACTGGCGCAAGTCCTGCATTGACCGATGGAACATAAACAAAAGCTGAAGAAAGGGGACACGGCTTATGAACCTTCCAAAGTTTTTAAGAGAAACAGATCAGGCGGCGGGCAGCCAAACCAAAGAACAGCTGGCGCAATTTATCCATTCTTTGGCAAGGAAACTTCCAGCAGAAAAACGAAACCAGTTTTTAGCCGAGTTAAAGAATCAGGAAAAAGACAAGACCCATTATGCGGAAGAAAAAGCAGAATGGTCCGACGCATATGATGACTATAAAGAAAAAATCATAAATATTGAAGACGGGGAATGGGAGCTGGACAGTTCCATACAGGAATGTTACGATAGCGGATCTTATAACGACTGGTATGACGAGGATGAGACGGAATATACATTTCAGGATCCAAATGGAATCGTACGAATCCTTACAGACGCCTGCCAGTTTATCCACCATTGTGTAGACAGCGAACATTACCAGGCTGCATATGAACTGGCAATGATGCTGATTACTTTAGAAGTTGCCGTTACAGGCGAATACTCCGACTATGTCAGCGATACGATCTCGCTCGAAGAACTTGAGGAGCAAGGACTGTGTACACTAAATCTTGACCGTTTGATCATAGACGCCGCCTATGCGGCCTACTCCATCCATACGCCGTCCGAAAGACCAAAAGCGATGTATGATCTGCTTGGATCTTACTGCGGAAGGAACGTAACATTAGAAATGGTGCTGCAAAGCGGCGATGAACTGCCGGATACAGACGCGTTTTTTCGTCAATGGGTGATGTATCTGGGAGAAGAAGGTTCTGACCGGGCAGCGGCGCTGTTAAAAGAAGCGCTGGAACTGTCCAACGATCCGCAACTGGAATTGGAAGCTGCACGCAAATACCATCCGCAGCATCCGCGTCTGTACATGCAGTATATCGAAAATAACACCGGTATCGTACCAGATGAAAACCTGCTGGAAACCGCAAAAGAAGCACTAAGCGCAATTAGTGTCCAATATATTGCCCGCAGTGAACCCGCATTATGCTTCAGCCAAATTGCTCTTCGCCTCGGCAAACAGCAGGAAGCAGAATTGGGCTGGCTGGAAGCCTTCCGCTCAGACTCTGGCATTGTAAATTACCTGCGCCTGCGCGTCGAATGCGGGGACTATTCCAAAGTCAGCGCAGAAGTAACTAAGATCTGTAACAGTCTGGAAACCAGAAAAACAGACGGCTCGTTTCCTTCCAGCACAAATTTGGAACTGCGTGAAAATCTGGTCGCAAATGCAACCGTGCATTACCTGTCATTTTTGCAGGAAAGATTTACCTATGTGATGGAACATGTAATGAATGTGAAAGAAGCATTAGGCTGGAGCTATACGTTTATGAAAAAAGGACTTGCCTTATATTTGCTGCTGTTGTATAAGAGCGCAAATCTGAACGGAAAAGGCTGCCTAAGAATGTGTAAAATAGCTGCAGAAGCCGCAAACTTTAAAACAGCCGATTATGAAAAAGGACTGCTGAAAAAAACAGAACAAAGCGATGAAGAGCTGTTCTGGCAATGCTTCTGCAGCTGGAAGGAGACGGTTTCCCTGACCGATGAAGACTGGCACAAATATCTGCACTGGGTGGAACAGCTGGTGGTAAAACGGGTGCGCGGCATTATGGAGGCCAATCGCCGTAATTATTATGAAGAGTGCGCGGCGTTTGTTGCAGCGCTTGGAGAAGTCAGGGAGTCCATCGGGAATCCGGGTGCGGCGCAGCATGTGATGACGGATTATAAAAAAATGTTTCCGCGGCGTTCTGCTTTTCACCGGGAACTAAGGGCATATGGCATGTACAGATAACTGTCTGCGGGGGTGTGGGTATCAGCCGCAGACATGCAGCATCTTTTCAATAACATACTCCTGCTGCTCCCTGCTAAGCCCCGGATAAATAGGCAGGCTGATCATCTCTTCATAAAGTTTCTCCGCCTGCGGGCAGCTCGTGCCGCGATATCCGTGCTTCTGATAATAAGGATGCCGGTATACCGGAATATAATGAACATTTACCCCGATTCCGGCGTCCCGCAGACTGCGGAATACTTCTGCGCGCCTGCCGTTACGGATCCGGATAACATACAAATGCCAGCCGCTTTGCACTCCTTTTGGGACATATGGGATTCCAATGCACGGATGATCTTGAAACGCTTCCTGGTAACGTCTTGCGATGTTGCGCCGCTTTTCCAAAAACAGATCCAGTTTGTCCATCTGGCTAATACCCAGCGCTGCCTGAATATCCGTCATCCGGTAATTAAACCCAAGCGCGGTCTGTTCATAATACCAGCTTTCTCCGCGGTCTTTACAGCTGCCTCCTGTCTCCTGCATCTGCAGCGGATCTCTGGTAATTCCATGGCTGCGGTATAGGCGCAGCTTTTCGTACAGCCGCGCGTCATTGGTAACAACCATTCCTCCTTCACCCGTCGTAATTGGTTTGACCGGATGAAAGCTGAATGTCGTCATTGCAGAAAACGAACCGATTTTTTTCCCATGCCAGCAGGCGCCAAGGGCATGCGCGCCGTCTTCGATCACGGTCAGATGACAGGCATCCGCGATCCGGCCGATCGCGTCCAGATCGCAGGGCTGCCCGGCAAAATGAACGGGTATCACTGCTTTCGTTCTTGGCGTAATCTTTTTTTCGATTTGATCCGGTGAAAGATTACAGGTATCCGGATCAATATCGGCAAAGACCGGCCTGGCGCCGCAGTAGAGGATACAATTGGCAGAAGCCGCAAAGGTCATCGGAGACGTGATGACTTCGTCGCCTTCCCTGATTCCTGCGGCCAGGCAGGCAGTATGGAGCGCCGCCGTGCCGTTTGCAACTGCAGCGGCATACCCGGCGCCCGTATAAGCGGCTACTTTTTGTTCAAATGTCTCTACAGACGGGCCAGTCGTAAGATAGTCAGACCGCAGGACAGAAATCACTGCCTGAATATCTGCTTCGTCAATTGTCTGATGCCCGTATGGTATATTTTCTTTTTCTAAAAGCATACGCGGTTCCTTTCTGTAGCAATATTGCCGCATCCAAAGTGTGTCTTTCCATTGCTTTTCATAAGATGTGCTTTCCGGTTTGTGGAAATGAAATTTAAAACATACGCTTGCATTCCATCTTGTATATTTCATACGCTTTCTGATATCCGGCTCGCAAAAACGCATTTGCGGAGGCTGTGTTACCTGTCAGTACGTTTGCAGCCAGATATTTCACCTGTGGAAAGTCTTTTTTTATTTGCCCAGGCAGCAGGCACAGCAGTCTTTTTCCATGTCCTGTCCCGCGTTTTTCTGCACAAATACTGTAACTGATTTCCGCAATGTCTCCCGATACCGCAATCCGCGCCTGCCCAACCGGCACTCCATTGTGCATATACAGATACTGTCGGCGGTCCGGATCTGACAGCAGCTTTTGATACCATACTTGATGTTCTTCATAAAGAATTTCTTTGGAAGAAAAAGAATTTCTGCGGACAGCAGGGTCATTCGCCCAGACAAACAGTAAATCCATGTCTTCCCACTGCGCTGTTTTTAAATAATACTCCATGATTACACCCCTTTTACAAACAGCCAGTCATTTCAAACTGTATAGGTGTACCGCGCGGAATGTCCCGCAAAGCTGTCTGTCCCAGCACCTGGGTATAATACTTTGGTGCAAGGCCATATCCCGGCCGGATCACCCGTACATTTTTTTCTGTCAGTTTTTCACCTTTTTTAATCTCTTCCACACTGAAAACAGAGCGGCGCAGCTTGCGGTTTTCAGCTTCCTGCCTGGAAACACCATAACACACCCTGCCAATCGCTTTTTCTGCCTGGCGAATATCTGCTGCCATTGCTGCAAACTCTTTTGGTTCCATAGAAAAAGAAGCATCTGCGCCGCCTGCTTCCCGGCTCAGGCAGAAATGTTTTTCAATCATATTCGCTCCCAAAGCTGTAGCTGTTACTGCCGCTACAGATCCCATAGAATGATCAGAAAGACCGACCGGAAGCTGAAAAACAGCGGCCATATGCTGCATCGTTGTCAGATTCATTTCATCTGTTACAGCCGGGTAGGCACTGGCACAATGCAAGCTGCTGGTTGCCCTGCCCTTGTATCGTCTGCACAGCCTCGGCAATTTCGTAAAGGGAGGCCATTCCGGTTGACAGTATGATCGGTTTGCCTTTTGATGCTACATACGCAAGCAGCGGAAGATCCACCAGCTCAAAAGAAGCGATTTTATAAAATTCCACTCCAAGTTCTTCCAGAAAATCAACCGCTGTGCGGTCAAAAGGCGTGGAAAAAAAGTCGATTCCGGCCTTTTCCGCTTCTTCTTTTAACTGCGGATGCCATTCCCATGGCGTATATGCTTTGCCATACAGCTGATACAGGCTCTCTCCGGCCCAGATCCCGCTCTCTATACGAAAGTATGCATTCTGACAGTCGATGGTAATGGTATCCGGCGTATAGGTCTGGATCTTGATACAGTCCGCGCCGGATTCTTTCGCGGCATGAATAATCTCTTTTGCCTGTGCGAGACTTCCTGTATGATTTGCGGACATTTCTGCAATAATATAAACGGGCTGATCTGCACCGATTCTTGTTTTTCCATGAATATGTAATTCCTGCATTGCTGCTGCATCCTTTCTATATCCTTCCTATAACCTTATATAACTTTTCTATATGCTTTCTATATGCTTTCTATATCTTTTCTATATCCTTGCCATAATCGTATCCATAAGATTTTCAAATCCTTTTAAAATCTTATCTGCATCTCTTCATCCAGGAATACCAAACCCATCTGCATCTTCGCAGCTACAACTATAAAACCGAATGCAGCCGCCCGTATTTGAGTTCTGCAATCTCCCAATCCTGCGGCGTATCAATATCCTGCACTTCCTGTTCCGGCACAATCAGCGCTTTTGCGTATTCTGTAATCAGACGTCTTTTCCGCAGCAAAACATCCGGCTTAAAACAATAAAACTGCCCGCAGTCATGATACATCGTTTCCAGATCTTGTGAACGGCAGTCTGCATATTGCGGGCTGCAATACTGCAGACTGCCTTCGCGGATATACATGCCGCGCAACGGAGGAAAAGAAAACGCCGTCACTGGAACGACCGCTTCGGTATGTTCTTCTTGCAGGAGTTCCATCGCAGCTTTTAATTTTTCAGGCGTCACAAACGGAGCGGTCGGATAAATACAACAGGCTCTTGCAAAAAATTGACCTGTTTTCTGATAAGTTTGAATCACTTCTGTCAATACCTCTGCCGTCGCAGCATAGTCGTCCGCAGCTG
>OFGR01002709.1_pt1 | contig 11409 bp, 15 predicted proteins | sample 1521811 | NCBI WGS metagenome assembly OFGR01 (sample SAMEA3504098, study PRJEB24116) | mouse gut metagenome | biome: mouse gut; feature: mouse-associated habitat; material: faeces | place: Denmark | collected 2011
CACGCCAAGCCGCTCGGCCAACATTTCTTGCGTCAGCCCCTCCAATTTTCGGTAATAGGCTATTTTCAGGCCAATCTTCTTGTATTCCTGCTCAAACTCATATTTCATCAGGATGCACCTCACACATTCATTTTATCTGACAGATTGTGTGTATTCCATCCGAAATATATATTGCAATTATTACTGTATAGGTTATAATAACGATTGTAGAAGTTGGATTTGTTAAAGAGGATTCTCCCCAAAATATTCAAGAGAATTTTTGAATGCGTCAATTGTTGTCCATCTTATTTGCTATACTGGTGATTAGGGGTGAATTACGATGGAAAATTTGAGTGAGGCGAAATCTTCACGTCTCCTGGTTGTTTATTCCCGCTTGGTAAACGGAGAGGTTGTTTCCAAGGCTGATTTGAGCGAGCAATACCATGTATCAGAGCGCAGCATACAGCGGGACATGGAATCCCTGCGGTGTTTTATCGCCAATCAGTCGCTGGCACAGGACATCATCTATGACTACAAACAGCGGGGCTACCGGCTGGTAAACACACTGCCCAAAGGTTTGAGCAACAGCGAAATTTTAGCGGTATGCAAGATTCTGTTGGAAAGCCGCTCCATGTGCAGGGACGAAATGCTCCCGATTCTGGACAAGCTCATTGACTGCGCCGTACCAGAGGAGAGCCGCCGTGCTGTAGTGGAGCTGATCGCAAACGAAAAACATCACTACATAGAGCCGCACCATGGGAAAAGCGTACTAAATGGCCTGTGGGAGATCGGGCAGGCGATCAAGCAGCATCAATACATGGAGATTGAATACGAGCGGATGAAAGGGCCGAAATATGTACGGCGGCGAATACAACCCGTGGGCCTGATGTTCTCCGAATATTACTTCTATTTGACAGCCTTTCTGGAGGACAAGGCGGACTTTGAGAATCCGGATGATCTGTTTCCCACCATCTATCGGGTTGACCGTATCCGGTCTTTCCAAGTGGTGGAGGAACATTTTCACGTGCCCTACGCCAAGCGTTTTGAGGAAGGCGAGTTCCGCAAGCGGGTACAGTTTATGTACGGAGGGAAGTTGGAGCGCATCAAATTCCGTTATACAGGGCCGTCCGTGGAAGCGGTGCTGGACCGGCTGCCTACAGCGGAGATCATCAGCGCAGACAATGAGGGCTGGACAATCAGAGCGGAAGTGTTCGGCAAGGGCGTTGATATGTGGTTGAGAAGCCAAGGAGATTATATTAGATTGGAGGAGGTCAGTTATGGAATTGGATAAGGATGCGCAAATCAGATTAGCGGCCCTAAAAGCCCTTGAAGCAGAAGTCGATTTAACAACTGCCCAGCAAATTGATCTTGGCGTTTCGTCAGAGTATATCCGCAAAAACTATGACAGCCAAGCGGCACACAAAGCGTTCCACGACTCACAGTTTGGCAATGCAAAAGTGATTACGGGACCAAATGGAGAAATCCTTCATCGTTCACAGGCCGCTGCCCAAAATAAATATGGCGTTAGACGCGCCTCCTATCATCAGGCCCAGGCAGATCACATTGATCCAATCAACAATGTCTATGAGCGTTGGAAGGATAATCCATTTCTAACAGACAAAGATATTAAAGAAGTAGTCAACCGGATGAAGAATTTCCAAGAGATCAGCCGGCATGAGAATGCCAGTAAAAGAGCAACCGGCGCGGTTCAGGATGGAATGCAAAAACATGATATAGGGAGAGTAATTAAAGGCTTAAAAGCGCAAATAGAGACGGATGCACTTCTCTCTGGCCATGTCGTAAAAAATGCCGCTGGAGCTGTCACCGAAATAGTTAAGAATACGGCTGGAGATGCAATTGAGGCTGGCAAGGAAGCGGCACTTATTTCACTCACTGTCTCAGGTTTGCATAATCTTTCCGCCGTAGCTTCCGGAGAAAAAGATTTGGAAACGGCATTGAAAGATGTCGCAATTGACACCGTAACCAGCTTTGCAAGCGGAGACGGACTTAAAATGACGCAGGAGGTAGTTGCCGGTATAGCGACTATTGTCGGAGCAGATCCCGTCGCAAATATTGTAGCGGGTGGATTTCCTGTTGCAGAAATTGCCACAGCCACCATGGCTGCAAAATGCGTGAAGCAATACTTAGATGGAGAAATATCAGGAGAGGACTGTGCGGCTCAGATTTTAGTAAGCGGCGCAGGCATTTTGGTATATCAGCTTGGAACGGTGATTGGCGGCCCTGCCGGTGCGGTTGTGGCGTCCATGATTACAACACAAATTACAAATACCATTTTGGAATACCGGCAGGAAAAAAAGATACAACGTGCCAGGGAAGCAGAAATTTCGCGGGTGCTGTCCCATGCAATGGCAGAAATTTCTCATCAGCGAGATCTGTTGAAAAACTACGCAAGAGAAGAATTAGAACGCTGGGACAATACAATCGACACTGGATTCGGAATTATTTTGCGCTCTGCTGTTGACCAAGATGCTGACGGTGTTGCTCGGGGACTGAACACGATTCTTGCGCTATTTAACACTCAGGTTTTATACCCCAGTTTGGAAGCATTTGACCGAGACTTTTATGATCTGGACGCACCACCGCTTATCTTATAGAGAGGAGGCCTGAGTATATGCTGATTGAAACGATTGCATTGGGGATTACCTTTGCGCAGGCTTGGAAAGCAAACGACCTCGACAACAAATCTTTGAACACCTTAAAAAAAGCCTATGACACACACGCAAACGCAATTGCGCTCTTTGAACGCCATAAACAGGATGCTGATGCCAGTCTTCGTAAGCTGGTCAACAGGAAAAAAGGAATCTTATCCACTAGAATGAACCGATTTGTTTCGGTCTATCAGCAAATCAGGAAAATTGATTTTCGCCCAGGTGATGGCATTTGGGAATTGTACACCAACTCACTCTCTGTTAAGCAGGTAGAGGAGCTGGAGACTATGGCTGTCACATCCATGGAGATAATGTCCGAAAAAGAGCTGGCTATCAAATATCTCTTTACAGGAGCCGGTGGGATGATTTTGTCCGATTCAAAGCGAAACGCTGAGATCGCAAATAGTCAAAGGAGAATTGCGAATACGATCTATTCGCAAGCAGAGACGTTGGTGATTGCCGTGGACGCAATCGGAAAGCGTGCAGAGCAAATGGCTGGTTTGCTGGCCCGTTTTAGTATGTTGTTTGGAGAATCAATTAAATCCACAGAACAAATCATCCAGCAAAATGGTACAGTACGGGATCGTTATTCCAGGGCCGACAGAGAAACCCTGATGAATTGCATCAACTTGGCTCAGGCGGTCAAAGCGATTCTGGATGTTCCCATTCTAAATGCGGACGGTTCCGTCACAGAAGCCTCTTTAGCCGCATTGGAAGAAGGAGAGCGCCGACTTCAGGAATTACAGCAAAACGTCTAATTATTATAAAAGGAGACATAAAGATGAAGATTTTTTCTGTATCAAAAGCCTGCAATGCTTGCGGGGAATGCATCCTGCGGACGGCATTACTTACAGAGGATAGCAACGGCTTTGCGGTTCCGGCGCAAGGGCACTACATCCAAGAATGCGATTTGCCCGAAGCGGAGCAGGTTGCCGCACAGTGCCCCGTGAACGCACTCTCAATCATTGAGCAGAGTTCTGTAACATCGAAAGGGAAGGCTGGCCTGGAGGAGCTTGCAAAAGTTTTGGAACAGCGGCTTATGGCGGGGGATATTCCTGATGTCAGTAGCCGCGATATCGCATATCATGAGGAAGATTACACGGTAGATTATGGCTACATCAGTGATGAGGGACGCAGAATTTATCCTTCGGAACGGAAAGCGGAAGAAGCAGGGAAAACCCAGTTTGAACGAATGTTTTGGAATCGGCGTGCAGACTTTGTTCTTAGTATTATGGCTCAATACAAATCTAAAGTCATGCGTAAATATTATAATTTGAGTGAGCCAGATCAAACCTATTATGCAGAAATTGGGCGGAAAATGGAATCGGTTCTGAAAGAAATTCAGGCTGAGGCATCTTATTTGGCAGAGGAAGCTATTTCGCTTTCCACAGATTTTACAACCTTCCACCCGGAGATGGACGACCGCGACTTTAAGGAAACCTGTAAAGCCTGGTATGAGAACCTAACTGCAAGCCCGTCCTATGTCAGGGATTTCTGCGGTGGCTTTGAAAGACTGGATTATTGTCGGAAACGTGATTATGAGAGTCATATCATTTCAGAGTCTCATCAATCTTTCGAGTATGACAAAAAGGGACGTCAAAAAACCATCTTCATTTATAGTTTTGAAGGAGCTAATCAAGCGGGAAGGGATCTTGTAAAGGATATCCTTTTTTATGTGGGCTGTGCCGAATCTTGCAGCTGCCGCAGTATTGATGATATGACAGCAGATGATTTGAATCATCATGTTCTGTGGCGATATCGTGAACTCGTAAAAAAAGAAATCGCTAAAAAAATTGATGAATTTAAGAACGCGATCAGTAAATGTTAGGCTAGTACAAGCCCTTCTGTTTTCTTAATCCTTTGAAATATATACTATAACCATGCAGGCCACGGGGTAATTCCCCGTGGCCTTATTTTGTTGCTGCGAGGAGGTGATGTATATGCACAGCAACATATTTGAGCTTACCTATGCGCCTGTCCCTGCATCGAAACGGGTCAAGGCCGGGAATCTGCCTGACTGGTTCTATGAGCAGATTTGTGACTATGCCGAAAACACAGACCTGGTACAGAGGCAAGATGCTATCAGTCAATTTTGCAGGGCTTTAAGAGGCTTGTGCGCACTGGATGGGGACAAACTTACCGTTTTCCCACAAATCAGGGAAACCTATTTCCGCAAAAATTTCGGATGTTTCATAACGGCGGCGAAAACGCTTGTGCAGACTGACTATGAAACGTTTTCGGGATGCCGCACCGACCAAACGCTTTCCTTAGTTCTGGACAAGCTGAATAACTGCTATGAGGATAAACGGGATATTTACATCTATCTATCCAAAACAGACGAGTTAATGACGTTAGATTGTTGGCTTCGTACCGCTGATTTCTCCAAGCCCCTCTACATCGGCGGCACGATCAATTATCATTACTAATTTAGAAAGCGAGGAATGAAAAATGGCAGCGAATGTTGAAACCATGTTCTACGTCCGTGAAAAGCCTTGGCATGGCCTGGGAGTGGAGGTCAAGGAAGCGCCTACCTCTGCTGATGCGCTGGTGTACGCTGGCTTGGATTGGGAGGTCGTGCAGAAAAACGTCTATGCTGAGGATGGCCGCCTGATCCCCGGCTACCGGGTCAACATCCGGAGCGCCGACAACGCCGCCCTGGGTATCGTCAGTGACCGCTACAAGGTGGTGCAGAACAGCGACGCCTTCCAGTTTACCGACGATCTGCTGGGCGCCGGCGTGACCTACGAGACTGCCGGGGCCTTGCAGGGTGGCCGCAAGGTCTGGATGCTGGCCCGTATGCCCCACCGCTACATCATCGCCGGGGACGAGATCGCTCCCTATCTTGTTGTGATGAACTCCCATGACGGCAGTTCCGGTATCAAGGTTGCCATGACCCCCATCAGAGTTGTGTGTCAGAACACCCTCAACCTGGCTCTGGACAGTGCCAGGCGTATCTGGACCACTAAGCACACCGAGAACGTCATGCTCCGTGTCCACGAGGCCGAGGAAACCCTGGGACTGGCCGAAAAGTACATGGGTGAGCTGGGCCGTGGTATTGATGTCCTGTCCAAGATCAAGCTCACCGATAGGAAGGTCATGGAGTTCATGAGCGACTTCTTCCCTGTCACCCTGGATATGCCCGATGTGCAGCGCAAGAACAATCTGCGGCTGCTGGAGGACATGAGGCGGCGGTATTGGGATGCTCCCGACCTCTCCAATGTGGGAAAGAACGGCTACCGCTTCGTCAATGCCATCAGCGACTTTGCCACCCATGCTGACCCCATCCGCAAGACCAGGAACTACAACGAGAACCTGTTCCTGCGGACTGTCGAGGGTAACCCCATGATCGACAAGGCGTACAAGCTGGCACTGGCGGCGGCGTGATGTTCAATGGCAAACAGGGAGCGCATGGCTATATGGCTGTACGCTCCTTATCTTATTTCAGTGAAAGCGAGGTTATCAAAATGTCTGCAAAAATCTTAGTGTCCACCGAGGGTATGCCCTATGCTGACTGGCTGGAGTACCGGAAGCAGGGCATCGGCGGTTCTGACGCTTCTGTAGTCTGCGGTATCAACCGCTACAAGTCCCCTGTGGAGCTGTGGCTGGATAAGACAGGTCAGCTCCCGCCCCAGGAGGCCGGGGAAGCTGCCTACTGGGGGACGCAGCTTGAACCCTTCGTTCGGGCCGAGTTCTCCAAGCGCACCGGGATCGAGGTCTGCCACAAGAGTGAACTGCTCCAGAGTGAGGAGCACCCCTTCATGCTGGCGAATCTGGACGGAACCTGTGAAGTCCCGGACGTTGGGACTTGTATCTTCGAGGCCAAGACTGCCTCCGCATACAAGGCTGGGGAGTGGGAGGACACCATCCCCGACGAGTATATGCTTCAGGTACAGCACTACATGGCCGTCACTGGCTATGCCGGAACCTACATCGCCGTCCTGATCGGCGGCAACACCTTCAAATGGCGGTTCGTTGAGCGTGACGAGGAATTGATTTCTATGCTCATTGAGCTGGAATCGGCGTTCTGGAACCATGTGCGGGACAGCACACCTCCGCCGCTGGATGGCTCCGATGCCTCCGCTAAATTCCTGGCTGAACGGTTCCACGACAGCATCCCCAAGTCCCACATCACCTTGCCTGACACCGCCGCTGATCTGCTCTCCCAGTACGATGAAGCCTGTGAGGAATTGGAGATCGTTACCGAGCGGAAGCAGAAGGCCGAGAATCTTCTGAAGGAGATGATGGGCGAGAATGAGGTTGGGACTATTGGTGATCGGATTGTCACCTGGAAAAGCGTGTCCCAGGAGCGGCTTGACAGCAAGACCTTGAAGGCCGAGCATCCCGCCCTCTGCAAGAAGTACACCAGCAAGTCATCCTACCGCCGCTTCACCATCAAGGCGGCAAGCTGAATGGAGGTCAATCATGGATAACACAAGACTCAAAGGCCGTATGAGCGGCAAGGTGCAGGAGTTGCAGCAGCCCACTGGAAATCAGGCTATCGCCGTTACCGCTGCGCCGGAAACTTCTCTGGCCCCGGTAGATTCTGCCTATCTGGCCCTGACCAACAACGCCCTTGACCTCATCCGTGCCAACTTGAAGAGCCAGCCGTTGACGCTGGATCTCTTCGACATCGTGAAGTCGCCCTCCGGCGGCTCCACCGTGTTTGAGGTTCCGGGGTTGGCGGGGAACGAGGCCGCAATGGAGCTGTCTGGTATCATTCTGGACTACACCACGCCCAGGGCATATTGGGATACGCCCGATCCGGTGGAGGGTACGCCGCCTGTCTGCATGAGCCAGAACAGCATTATCTCCCACGATGGGAAAGCCTGCGCGCACTGTCCCTACAATGACTTCGGTTCCAAGGACGGGGACAGCAACGCCAAGGCGTGTAAAGAATCCGTGCTCCTGTTCCTTCTGCGGCCCAACAGCATTATTCCTCTGCTGGTGCGTGTCCCCGTGACTAGCAAAGGACGGTTCCTGAAATACTCCACTCGGCTGTTGAGTACCCTGACGCCGATCAGCAGCGTGGTCACAAAGATCACCTTGGAGAAAGCCACCAGCAAGCAGGGTAAGCCCTACGCCCTGTTCAACTTCCAGACGGTCAGCACTCTCAGCCCGGAGGAAGCGGCCCAGGCGAAAGCGTTCGGTCAGCAGTTCATGGAGATTGTGAATGCCGCCCAGCTGGCACCGAAGTTGGCGGAGACCAGCTAAGATAGGATGCGCTATGATGGCCCGGTGTCCCTGCCTTATGGTGGGGGATGCCAGGTCATTTGCTTTTCGGAAAGGGGAAACAGATTTGTTTGAAACCGTAAAAATGTCGGCTGTGGCTCTGCGGCGTGTCATGGATGAATCCTTTGACTACGATAAGTTTGAGCAAGGACGGCAGGAAGCCAGGGAGTTCTTTCATAACCATTCGGAGCAGAGGAAAGAAAAACTGGCAGAGATCAAGCGGAGAATTGAACACTGCGACTTCAAGCACACGCCCGGTGCCTCCTATTGGATCGGGTGTCTGAGTGAAGCGGATTTCTCATAAGAGAGGTAACCATATGAACTATGCTGAACTGAAACAGATCTTCCGAGAGTTAAAAAGTTCTTCTCCAAAGGATGATCTGACGGCGCACATCATCTTCACAGAAGGTAGCTTTAATCAGCTCTAGAGGTGTACTAATGCAATACCGTGTCTACATTACAGCCTTGCAGTATGGGTCTGAAATCGTTGAAGCTGAGAGCGAGGACTTTTACAAATTTGAGAAAAACGCATGAAAGGGGCGTTTGTTAGCTATGAAAGTGCAAGCGTATATCCATAGCTTGAAAGACCATGAGCATAATCGCCATGTGATAGGTGAGGCTGAGATTATTCGACAGATAGGCAATAATCTGTATCTGGCCGAGGTCAACGGCGTCCGGTGTACAGCGATCTTCAACCCGTTCGCTGGCCGCTATTTCGTCGATGACGTGTACGGTATCCAGAGGGAGGCTGCTCATGCGTAAACTGACGGAACAGGACATTGCCAATATAACCGGGAGCACGCTTCATGGATACCACGTCGAGGCCGCGAGGATCAAACAGGGGCCGTTCATTGACAGCGACCACTACGGATTTATCTTGGGTAAAAACTCCAACGGCCAGTATGTGACGTGGGAATTTCATCTGACGGAGGATGAATCGGTGTCAGTCTATTGGGGCCACTACATCATGGACAGGGAGGAGGCCCTGCGGGACTTTGACGCCCGGTGCATGGGGCCCTCACAGTGATTCGATGTGACCATCACCGAGATATTGCGGTTGACCGTCCGGGTAGAAGCCCACAGTCCAGCAGAGGCGGAACAGATCGTGACCGATGACTAAACGAAGCGAGTACATCCTTGGGCCGGAATGTTTTGCAGGAGTGGATTTTGAGGCTGTGCTCGCAGTAGAAAACCCGGAAATCTAATAATATCAAAAATGCGTAGGCGCATAGCCGCTTCGATAGAACACGTTTCAAGGCCATCCCGTTAGAGTGCCGATCAGTTTGTGGACTATTTCAAACTTGAAGCCAGCTCTAACGGGATGATGCTTTTTGCTTTGCAGAAGCGAGCATAATGAGGCTAAATCTGTCCGGGGCGGAATTTATGATTGTTAATAGCTCCATTTTGTGGTATACTATTTATTATAGTTTGAACGCATGATTGGGGGCAGGAGTAGTGATAAAATCATTTATTTTTGAGAAATTCAAAGGATATGATCGTGCGGTTCTGTGGCTGGAGCAGGTGACAACACTGATTGGCTCAAATGCGTCAGGAAAAAGTAATGCAATTGAGGGTATCCAGATTCTTTCCGAGCTTGCTTCGGGTCGGGACTTGAGCGTAGTTTTCGACGGTACAAAAAACAGTGAGGGCAGCATCCGCGGCGGCGCAAAAGGCTGTTGCCGTTATGGGGCCAGTTCGTTTCTTCTGGGCTGCACTTTGGATTGGGATAAAAAATCTGATTTACTTTACCGTATCCGAATCAACGTATCCGGGCGTATTATGGTTGAGGAAGAATCTCTGTACTTGGTCAAAAACGCACAAACTGATGCTGCAAATGGGACTGTAATTTTCAAAGCGTCTGCTGCTGATGTGGACAGCGGCGATATTGTTGTGGAATATGCAAATGGAAAACGGGGCAAGAATCCAGAATGTCGGGTGTTGCGCAGTATGTCTGTACTTTCACAAATGCAAAGCCGCCTTCCGTTGGATATTGTCAATTATGAAGATACTGTTCAAAAAATACGAATGACGCAAAACAATCTCACTCAAATGTTTATTCTTGATCCGGTTCCTTCCCTCATGCGGGGCTATAGCCGGGCTGGGGATGGTACATTGCGCCGCAACTGTAACAATATATCCGCTGTCCTGTATGAGATTCAAAAAAATAGGCCGGACGAGTGGAAGGATTTTTGCAGGATCGTGAAAGACCTGCCCGAAAACGAAATCAACGACATTCAGTTTGTAAAGACACAGATCAACGACGTTATACTTGTTCAAAAGGAACTGAATGGAAAACGATCCGAAAGCATCGACGCCGCACGGCTGTCCGATGGCACCTTGAGGTGCATTGCGGCTTTGGCTGCGGTAATGAGTGAACCTGAACACAGTTTGATTGCCATTGAAGAAATGGACAACGGTATTCATCCCAGCCGGGTCATTAAGTTGTTGAACGCCCTCTGCGAGGTTGCGAAAAGACGTAACATCGATTTGATTTTGACAACACACAACGCCACTGTACTAAACGGGTTGGGTAAGCAGGAGATTTTAGGAGTGTCGGTTGTATATCGCGACGCTAAGACGTTGGCCAGCAAAATAATTCCCTTTGTTGATATAGAAAACCAGGCGGGCTTATTGGCGTCAGGTGGTTTGGGCGATGCGGTAGAATCAGAAAAGCTAATTGCGGCTATCAAAAATGAAGTGCCAAACAAACCGTTCTCATTTGACATAGAAATTGCGGGGAATAAATATGAGTAAGGTTCACTTTATAGATACCTCCGTGTTGACAGAGTTGCTGAACATCCCCGGTTTTAACGAGCGGCATGAAGAAATAAATGCGGAATATTTGCAGCTTGATAAAGCAGGGGATACATTTGTCCTGTCAATGGCAGTTTTGGTAGAAACAGGGAATCACATTGCTCATGTCCCTGATGGAAACATGAGACGTCAAATTGCGAGTATGCTGGCCTCCCTTGTAAAAGACGCATTGGATGGAAAAAGCAGGTGGAATGTCATGCCCGAAATATCGCCTAAAGTTCTGAAGGCTATTTTGGATCAGCTTCCGATGCAAGCCCAACAAGGAACGGGTTTTGGAGATGTAAGCATTATTGAACAATTCAATGATTATTGGGAAAACAAGCAGCCGATCGGAGAGATGCGGATATGGGCGCTTGACAATCATCTATTAGGATACTCAAAAACTGGTGGACTGTCCCGCCGGAAAAACAAGTGATTGTTGTACGGCTTATAGTGATACAGGCAACTACATAACTGTACCAGCCCTTTATTGGTCGAATAATTTTCCCTTACAGTTTCCCTTAAGGGGCAGGTCCAACTCGACGCAGGGCAGTACTTCTTAACACATCTGGTGTGAATTTTGCCCAGATAAAACCCGTTTTATCAGACATTAACACCAAGAAAAAGTTATTAAAAAGTTATATGACGAATTCGACTCCCGCCTCGCGCACCAAGTTGCATTGACAAAAAAGATGCAGGCAAAAATCCGCACTTATGTGTGGATTTTTGCCTTATTTCC
>OFGR01002714.1_pt1 | contig 11394 bp, 12 predicted proteins | sample 1521811 | NCBI WGS metagenome assembly OFGR01 (sample SAMEA3504098, study PRJEB24116) | mouse gut metagenome | biome: mouse gut; feature: mouse-associated habitat; material: faeces | place: Denmark | collected 2011
GGAGCTGACGCTCCCCCAGCTCCGGGCGCTTGGGCCCGTCGCCGTACAGAATATATCCCAACATCATAAACCGCCTCCCGCACCATACTATGGTCCGGGAGGCGGTATTATACGTTATCCTCAAAGAACTACCACGCCTTGATGTATCCGGGCAGGTAGTTGAGGGGATTGACCCGGCTGCCCCCCTCGGTGATCTCGTAGTGGAGGTGGGGTCCGCTGGAGATGCCCGTGGAGCCGGTAACGCCGATCACCTGCCCCTGGCTCACCACATCCCCCTCCTTCACCGCCCGGGAGCTCATGTGGGCGTAAAGGGTGGTGTTCCCCGGACCGTGCTGGATGACCACGTACTCCCCGTAGGAGCTGGACCGCTTGGAGATGGTCACAATGCCAGCCTTGGTGGCCAGTACGTTGGTGCTGTAGCCCACGCCGCCGATGTCCACCCCCTTGTGGTTAGTGGACGCGCCCTTGATGCCAGTGTCACGTCCGCCCATGGGGGAGGTGATCCGCTTGCTCTTGGTCTCCGGCCAGATGTATCCGCCCGCAGTGGCCGTCCAGTTCATTTGCGCCGCAGCCATCTGCTCCGCCAGCTCCCGCTCCTTCTTCTTGATCTCCTGCTGGATGCGGGCCTCCTCTTTTTCCTTCTCCTGGAGCAGCAGCTCGGCGGCCTCCTGGTCGGCCTGAAGCTCCTTCACCATCTGGTCGGCGGCCTTGCGCTGCTCGTCCAGCTCCGCCTTCTTGCTCTCCAGATCCTTCTTGGCCTCCTCGGCCTCGCCCTTCAGTGCCTCCTGATAGGCCTGCTTCTCCTCAATCTGTCTGCGCAGCTGCCGCAGCTGGTCCAGGACGGCCTGGTCGTAGTTCATGACCTCCTGCACGTCCGAGAGGCGGCTGAGCAGGTCGGAGAAGCTGTCCGCCTTGAAGAGGACGGACCAGTAGGTGGTTGTTCCGGACTCCTCCATCACCCGCGCACGCTCACAGAACAGGGCGTACTGCTGCTCCTCCTCCCGCCGGTTCTCCTCCAGCTCCAGGGCTGTCTGGCTCAGCAGGGCCTCGTAGCCGGAGATCTGGTCCTCCGTGTTTTTGATCTCCCGCTCGGTGACAGAGATCTGCTGGTCCAGCAGCGTCCGGCGCTGGATTGCGTTATTCTTGTCGTTTTTCAGCTGAGAGAGCTGGTCCTGGATGTCCTTTTTCTCGCTGGTCAGGCCCTTTTTGTCGTCCTTCAGCTTGTCTATGTCCTTTTGGCTCACCGCCTGGGCCACAGGCAGCACGCCACCCTCCTCCTTCACAGGGAGCACGGCCGCCAGCATCAGCACACAGCCCAGGTACTCCTTCCCGCTCATCTGGTTGCCGAAGGCAATGGCCCCGGCCACGGTGGCGAACACCGACTCCAGGCTCATCAGCAGCGACACCACCGCCGGGTCCGCGTCCTTCTGGGAGAGGTTGGAGGTATCCACCCCCGCGTCCTTCAGCTTGGCCCCGGTCGCCTCCAGTTTCTGCTTTTGGCTTTCCAGGGCGGCGGACGTGGTACTGATCCGCTGCTCCAATCTCAGCTTCTCCCGCTCCAGGGCAGCGGTAGAGCCATTGGTTTCACTGATCTCCTTTTGGAGAAGATCGTGCTGTTTCTGGAGGTTTTGCAGTTTGGCGGTGGTATTGTCCACCGCCGTTTGCTGCTTCTGATATGCGGAAATGTCGCCCTGGAGTCGGTTGAGGGTTTGAATCTCTTTCCCCAACCGGGCAAATTCCTGCTGCGCTTTCGTAAAGGCGCCGCTGAAACCGCCGTTGAGTTGGGCGTTCAGCAGAAATTCCATTCTGTATTCCTTACCACTCGGCATTTTCAGAGGCCCCCTTCCGTTTCTCTATAACGGCATTGTTCGCCGCAATCCACCGCATTAGTTCCGGCAACGTCATGGACAGCCAGCGGTCAACAGGCGTGTTGTTGTTCCCCGATAGGATCAGACATTGTTCCCGGAGCCATAGTCCGCCGTCACCGACTACCGCCCCGTGCGAAGCAAAAAAGTCCGGGCCTTCTTGACAATGCGCATGAAGTCTCCCAGGGGAAGCCGTTTCAGCGCGCCGGCCGTTAAGACCCGGACGCCCTTCTCGTTCCGCTCGGTACAAGCCCGGACCGCCATACCCAGGAGGAAGTCGCCGGTGTACTCAGGCATCACCAGCGTTTTGCCGCGGACCATCATTTCATTCTCAATGTCCAAATAGTCCTCACCCGTCAGCGCGTCCCATTGGAACACCAACTTCTCATAGGTGCGGCCCTCCCACTCCAGGGGGGCGCTCAATTCCAAAGAAAAGCTCCCGACATCCACAGCCTTCTGCGCGTCATTCGCCTGTTTCATAGCGGCATCAACGGCAGCATCCAGCGCGTCAGACAGCTCCTCGACAGCGGCCTTGCCGCTGGTTTTCTTAGCGTCGCTCATATTGCGCTCCTCTCAAAAAATAGGGCCTGACGCGGTGTTGCGCCGCGTCAGGCGTTGTTGTGTTCCGGGATTAAGTCATGCCAATCGCCTTACGCACAGGGGCGGCGCAGTCCACGCCGTTGACCTCGTGAATCTGGCTGAACTGGTCAATGTCCGTCACGATCTTCCCGTTCTTATACACCACATACCGGCAGGCGCTGTAAACGCCGGAGGCGTCAGCGGCAGAGGCCGTGGCAATGGTGCCGTGGTTGATCTCCGTGGGGCGAATGGACATCTCGAAGCGGTTCTGCTCGATTTCCTCCGTGCGGGCCACGTTGTCAAAATACTGGTCCGCCACATACACCGCAATATCGTGCCACTCGTTGGAGCCAAGCTCCACAATGGCGTCGGTGACGCTGGAGAACTGGATATTGACCTTCAGGGCCTCGATCATGCCGGCAAGCGGGATTTCCGCGTCGCCCATCAAGCCCGCCCCAGTTGCGGTGACGGTCTTGTATTTGATGGGCGGCATCGTGATTTTGGCAACCCCGATCAGGGGACCGCCATTTTTGTAGACCAGGTAATCTACATGGCCGTTGGGATAAATCATCGTCATGCCCTCCTTACGCGACTAACGCCGTCTCCACATAGGAAACGTCGTACTCCAAAATGAAGTCGATTCTCTGGGCGGGGACGGGCGGAGCGTTGTAGACGTGCAGGGTGATGTGTCCGGCCAGAAGGTTCGTCAGGGGGTTTTCCTCCGCCAGAAGCGCACACCGCGCGCCATAGAGATAGCCGCTGCCGCACAGTCCGCCCAGCCAGATATTGCAGGTCTGCAATATGGAATCCCGCAGCGCCGTGGTCAGGGGCTTATCCTGCTTGGGCCAGAACGTCCGAATCAGGGTGTTGCCGATGAAGTCGAACATCCGGGATACCGGGATAAACTGGTCCTTGACATCGGTATTGCCGGGGAAGCAGGCGGTGTAGTTGCCCTTCGCCACCCAGCCGCTGTCCATAAAGTTGACGGCCGTGACCACGCCCCAATCGCCGGATACCATTTCCACCTGGGGCCACGTCAGATTGACCTCCGTGCCGTCCTCCAGGACACAGGCATCCATCTTGAGATTTTTGTTGGACGGGCTCTCGTAGGGGATACCCCGGTTGTCGGTATCCACCTTCGACATCAGGCCGCACAGCTGAGTAGACAGGTGGAAGGTATAATCCCCCAGCTTGACCATAGGCCAGCAGAGGATTTGGTCCACATCCACGAAGCTGTTCTTGTTCTTGTAGTTGGACAGCTGGGAATACTCGGTGACGCCCTCCGCGCTGCTGTCCGCGTCGATCACGGCCTTGCCCTTGAACAAGCCGCTGATTGCGCTGGCCTTGGTAGCCATCACCGCCGCCACGACGGTATTATGGGACCAGCCAGGAGCGGCGATCAGGTCAGGCACCGTGCCCACCACCGTCATAGCTGCGTCTACCTGGCCCACGCCGTCCACCACATCGGCCACGGTTGCAGTTTCGGGGGTGACGGCATCATAGCCAATATTGAGTGTGGAGGCGTCATAACCCGCGCCGTCCTCCAACAGCTCCACGATGCAGACATAGGTATCGCTGTCGTCCCGGTCATAGAACACGCTGTAATCCTCGTCCGCTTTCAGCGTGGTACCGGCGGCGTCCTCGCCGTCCCCCTTGACAGTCACTTTCAGGGAGGCGGCAATCGCGTCAATGGGAAGGACTACCTGATGATTGGTTACGGGATAGTCCTTCGGCTCCGCCGCCGCCTTCATCTTCGCCGGGTCCAGGATATTGCAGAAGATCGCGGGCTGCTGCCCGAACAGCTGGAAATGGGAGTACATGAACTCGCAGAGGGTGTACTTCTTCCAGTCATAGGAGAAACCCAGCTTCTCCACCGCCTCGTCCCAGCTGGTCGCCAGAACGGGGGTATTGGACTTGGCGGGCTTGTCGGCGGACTGGACCGGGGCCGTCCCTACCACGAAGGGAATGCCCACCTTTGCCACGTTGGGCGTACTGACCGACGTGGCTTTCTCGTAAACTCTTACGCCGAGAATTGCCATAGTTTACCTCACTTTCCCGCCAGCTTCTGATAGTTGGCGTACAGGGCATTGCCGGGGGTTTTGACCTTCAGCCGCGCCTCCGGCAGCACATCCCCCGCCACGATCAGGGACTTCACCTTGGGATGCGACTTAACAGCGGCCGCGGCCATCCGCAGGGCGTGAGTCCGGCTCCCCCGGTAAATGGTGCCGGTCTGGATCAGGCCCTTGATGTTGGGGCCGATGTAGATATAGAAGCCGGATTCATTCTTCTTTGCCGCCGCAGAAGCGGCAGCGGGCTCCTTCACGTCCTCGGTACGCACAGGGGCCTCCGCATCAGATTTGTTTTTCGGCATCTTGCTTTGCTCCTTCCAATGTAATAATTTCTTTCCCCCGGTTTCCCCAGGGGTCTTGCAGGGGCAGGCCGCCGGTAATCGGCGCGGTATCCAGCCGCGCCACAGGCGGCATTTTCCAAACGGAGATCATTTCCCCCGCATAGTAGGGGGACAAATTCTCCGGATACACCAAGGTTTCAAGCCCCGCCTGCAAATCCAGCTGGTATTGCTTGCTCAAAACCGGCCACTGAAGCAGAGCAATCCTAAACTGCTCCATTAGGTTTAACAGAGCGATACCACCCTCCTGCTCGTCCTGGTGGTACACACAGAAAACCGAACGTACCGTAGCAACAGCGGCAAGCGGAAGGCCCTGGGTCTGGCTGTCCTTCCCGGTGATGATCTGATGGAGGATGTAGGGCGCTTTTTTCTTGGCCGCGCTGCTGTCCGGCAGACGGGTCCGGTAAACCTCGGCGGCGCGGGGGGCCGGCGGCTCCTGATCCCCCTTCTGCATAGCCACCGGAAGAATCAATTCCCCGGTGACCTTTTCGGTGAACTCCTTCAGCCGCTCCAGCAAAATCACTTTTGACATCGCTCTACCTCCAGCCGTTTAGAATAGCCAGCGTTTCATGGTCAAGCCGTTCCTCGAACTTCTCCATAGCCTCCCGCGCCAGCTTTTCCTCAACCTCCGGACTGCCCAGCATTTGCGGAACGGAGGACCCCATAAGCTCCTGAATCTCGTCCCCGCCGCTGGAGGCCGTACCGCCGGTGCGCTCAAAAATGCCGGTATGCCCGGATTTCATCTGCGCCACAAAAGCATCCTGGAATCGGGTGGGTGAAGTGCCTTTCAGCTGGTGCCCGGAGGCGGCAAGGCCGGGATGAACGGTATGCCACGCCCCTCCAAACTGCGCCCGTACCCATTCGCTGGTGTCCTGGGTGGGAACCTTCGGCGCGGCCCCGTCATAGCGGTACAGCGGAATCTTCCTTCCGGAAAACGTCACCGCCGCCTGGACACCGTTCTGATAGGTGTAGCGGACTTTGACGTTCTCATTGGCCCGGATATTCGCCTGAGAAATGGCATACCGCTCCCGAATTGCCTGCGCGGTGCTGGCGCGAAGGTGGGATACAGACCGGGACATGGCACTCTTGACAGCTTTCTGCAAACCGCCCTCCACTCCGGCCAACATCCTTGTCGCCCGGTCCAGCGCCTCAGCGCCGGCCGCTTCTACCCGGATCGTACTCATTCGTCAACCGCCTCCAGTTCAACCCGAAGCATCCCCATTTCGCAGACGGAAGAAGCGACGTAGAACTCCCGAAAGAATCCCCCGCCGCCTTCTTCGTCATTGATGCTGATACGCTGGCCCTTTTCCGGCTGCTTGCCGCCCAGGTCGTCCAGCGCACAATGTAAAACACTTGCAACCAGGTAAAGCCCCTGGGCATGGTCGGTCACCAGCTGCCGCCGATCCTGCTCCTTCAGCCCGGTCAGCACAATGGGAATACCCCTATGCTCCGGGCCGTCATAGTCCATGCCGTCATAGCGGACGGTACGCAATTCAGCAAACTCGTCCGTATTCAAAAAAACTTTGCGGATGTCGGCGGCTACCATGTCCTTGAAGCTCATTCCACCGGCCCCGCTGCGCTCAGGTCAGGCGGGGCTTCGACGCCGTCCTGCGCAAAATACTCGTCCAGCGCGGCCACCATGTCGGCCTTGTTCATGCCGCTCTTATACGGAACATCGTACTGCTCCATCAGCGCGCGAAGCTGGTCGGCCTTCATGTCGGTGCTGTACTCCGGGATTTCGTCGCCGTCCTCCTCCGGGGGCGTATCCTCCGCAGGGGGCGTTTCCAGCCCCGTGGAGAGCGGGTCGGTATCGGACGGGTGTTTACCCGCCCCGCCGTTCTTCTCGCCGTTGCCGAGGCTGTCAGCGTCGCTGGCGGGGGTATCCTGCGGGATTTCGTCCAGATAGGCGGCAACCCCGAGGGATACCAGCCGGGCGGCCTCCTGATCGGAAACCTCCACCCGCTCCCCCATGTGAACCGGACATACCCTGACCGCCTTTGTCACCGAATTGACTGTCCGCTGACCGTAGGTGCCTTTAATAATTTTGATTTCCATGCGGTACTCCTTCCATGTCAGCTCACCACGTCGGCGGCGTAAATGTAGGGGCAGTAGTTCTTGGGCGCGGCCAGGGGGCGGGTCGCCAGCCGGAGCTTACGCATATCGTTGTCCTGATCCAGCGTGAACTTCGGCACACGGACGCCGGGGTGGGAAATGGGAACGGTGCTGCCGTAGTCGATCTGCGTGATCTGGCCGTACATGAAGTGACCGCAGGCGGGGGCCGTCACCATAGCGCCGGTCTTGGGGAAGTAGGGCTTGTTGGCGCCGTCGTCGTCCATGTAGCTCTCGTCCACGGAAATGAGATTCAGCTGGAAGCCGCCAAAATTGAGAACGCCCAGCAGAACCACGCCGGTGTAGGCGGTCAGTTGCTCCCGAATGGAGCCGATGGCGATACCGCTGTTCTTGTCCAGCAGGCGCTGCAAATCCTCAAACTGGAGAATCGCGTCCGCCGTATCGGTACCCAGCAGCAGGTCAGTCACGGGCAGGCCCCGGTAGGAGAGCATACGGCACATGGCAATCACATCCGCCCGCATTTCCGCGAAGCTGGTCCAGGGCTTTGCCGGGGTGTAGATGTGCTCGCTGGCAGAACCCTCAAAGAACTGGACGTGGAGCTTTTCGCCCTTAGTCTTGTCGTCAATGAAGGTCTGCATGGTACACTCGTTGTTGAGCATGGTCTGGACAGCCATCCATTCCTCCCGGCGGCGGATACGCAGGTCCATGTCGCCCATGTCGTCCCGCAGAAGCCGCGCGGCCCGCTCGGCGGGGGTGGAAACCGCGTAAAGGGCCTCACCGAAGCCCCGCTTCTTCAGATCGTCCAGGGTCAGGAGCCGGGACACGCCGATGTAGGCGGGCTGAAGCTCGTGGATTTCATAGCCAATCCGCCCCATAGGGATGTCGCCCACGCGCTCGGATACGAACGCGGCCATGCGCCGGTCACCCTTGCGGTACTCGGTCAGCACCTTATCAGCGGCGAACACATCATTGTCGCCGGTGGGGAAATAGCGGTCGCGGAAGAAAAACGTGTTGGGGACGTGTTCCTCCATGATCGCCGCCAGAATGTAGGTATCAAAGAAATTCAAAACAGCCATTGTGTTGTTCCTCCTTACAGAGCGGGAGACACGGACTTGAACACAATGCCGCGCTCCCGCAGTTTGTCCTTGTCGGCCTCGGTGACGGTGTAGCCCTCGGCCACGGTCAGCTTCTCCAGGTCGAAGCACCCGGCCTTGTAGACCGCCGTGGTCACATCCTCGTCCGCGCCGATCTCGGTGTCGTCGCACAGGATGCAGTCCGGGGTGCCGGTGCCGCCGTACAGCGACAGCAGGCCGGTATCCTCGGCCTTGCCCAGCAACGTCCCCCGCTTCAGTACAGCGGCCTCGGTCAGCTTGCCAATGGTGCCGCCGTCCACGCGGACAGGGGGATTCAGACCGGCAACCAGCCCGTCATACTCCATCTCACCCAGCTTGTTTCGCAGTTCCTTCATGGTCTTAGCCCTCCTTCTTTCCGAACAGCGCCTTTACCTCCGCACGGGCGGCGGTCATGCGCTGCTCCGGGTTCATGCTGTCCAGGGGCGGAGCCTCGCCGCCGGTAGGTGCGGAGCCAACCGCCTGCGCACCGGACGCCTGGGTATCGCCCTCCAGCATCCCCAGGTAGTTCTTGCCGTCCTTGGCCGCTTTCTGCGCCATGCGGTAAGCCAGCTCCTGGGCGGTGCAGGCGTTCTCCCCAAACTTGGCCTCCCGAATCGCCTCGGCGTCATACAGCCCCGCCAGCGCGTCAATCTCCTGGATGCGCTTCTGCTCCGCCTGGACAGCGGCAGAAACCGCCTCCGCGCCCGTGGCGGGTGCAGGGTCAGCCCCGCCCGCTCCAGAAGCAGACACGGCGGCTTTGGCTTTGGCCTCGGCCTCAGCCATCAAAGCGTCGGCCAGCTCCGGGTTTTCCGCCCGAAGCTCTTCCAGATTTTTTGCCATGAGTTTTCCTCCTTCGTTGCTGCCGGTCTGCGCCGGCTGATTTTTATTTGTCACAACCGAAGTGTCACCTTCGGATTTGACCGTAGGAATATTGTCCGGGGCGAACATCCCCGGCGCGAGGTGGAAGGAGCGGCCGCGCACCAGCAGACTCCGCCCGTCCGCACTGGCGGCAATCTCCAATGGCTCGGCGTCCTCCATGAGTTCATCCGCAAAGCCTTTGTCAACCGCTTCTTTTCCCGTCATGTAGGTAGTATCCGACATCATGTGGGAAATGACTGTTTCCGAAAGACCGGTCTTGCGCTTGTAAATCGCCACCTGCGCTTTGTCCCAGGCATCGTAGGAAGTGGCGGCCTCCCGGAGTTCATCTGCGTTGTAACCACCCCACAGAAATCCCCAGCACTTGTGAATCATAATCAGGCTGGAGGGGTTGACCTTGACCGTATCGCAGGCACACATGATCAGGGAGCCGCCAGACATAGCCACGCCATCCACAATGCAGGTCAGGTGCGCACCCGCCCGGGACAGCTCCCGAAGCCGGTTATGGATAGTGTTGGACACACCCGCGTCGCCGCCATAACTGTTCATTCGGATGGTGACGTCACTGCACCCGGTCAGTTGCTCCAGGTCCTTCATAAACTCGTCCAGGGTGATGAACTGCCCTTCAATGGGGTCCCCCCACCAGTCCGTGGGCGTCTGCTCGTAGATATCCCCATACATGGTGATTTCTGCGCTCTGACCGTCTGCGGTTTCCATAGCGTAAACGGTCTTTTTGATATTCACCGCAGGGCTTGGATTAGGCATTTCCTTCTCCTCCTTCGTCCTCATCTTTTTCATTCGGGTCAACGGACATGGCCGTAGACCGCCAGCAGCGGCCAGCTTTGCATTTTCCGCCGCCAGCTGTTCGGCATTCTCGTCCCAATCGCCGCCGCCCATTTCCCGGGCCACCTGCTCATGGGTTTTTAGCGCGTTCTGGATTTGCAGGATCGCAGCCTTTGCCTCCTTCAACGGGTCAAGGGAATTTTGGACCGGCCCAATCCACCGCGCTCCGCACCATGCGACCCGCACAAGCGGGTCCTGGAAAAAGCCGGGGGCCTTAATCCGGCCACGGGCTACCGCTTCCGACAGCCAAACCTCATAGGCCGGTTGGCAAAAATCCCCCACAAACCAGTGTCGGCGCATACGAAAAGCGTCCCAGGCGTCTTGCAGAGCGGCGCGGGACGCTGAATAGGAAGCGTTGTATTCCTTCAGCAGAACGTCATAGGGGATTTCCAGTGCGGAGCCGATCAGCTTGCAGAAGGTTTTCACAAAGCTGTCAAACCCAGTCACCGGCATATTGGGGTTGCCAAACTTCACATCCTCGTCCGGCTGCAATACGTTGATGATGCCCTCGCCCATCTCAAGCTCGTTGGCGCTGCGGGACAAGTTTTCATCCCTGGGGTTCGCGCTGGGCACCCCCGCAATATCCCCCGCCCCCACTTCGTTGAAGGGGATTTGGTCGGGATCTGTCTTGGTGATAATCCAGGCCGTGAAAAAGCTCTGAATTAGGGCCATCATCAGGGAGGACTCCGTATATCGGCGCAACTGCAAAAGCGGCTCGATCACCTGGGCAAGATAGGTCACGCCCCGGTACTGATCGCACCGCTCACTGCTCATAACGTGAAGAATATTCGGCAGTCCCGTTTTGGCCCCATACGCTTCGATCCGCGTCCAAGTATCCTCTTTGCGGGTAATCTGCCAGGGGTAGTTATTGTGGATGTAATAGGCCACGACCATACCGCTGCTGTCTACCTCCACGCCGTCATAGATGCGGTTGCCGGTATGCGGGTTGGTCCCGTCGGTCATGCCCGCATAAATACCGCCATATTCTGCCGGAGTCCGCACCCGGTCCGCCTCCACCATATGAATCCGAAGGGAGTAGGGATTAACCGGCGTGGGCGCCACCCGCTTGAAAACCGGGAACACGTCGCCGGACATTAGCCAGGAGATCAACGCCAGCTGCTGCATACCGTCAAAATTGTTCATCCCGGTAGCGTCACAGTTCTGTTTGCGGTCCGCCCACAGCCGAAATTCCTTCTCCGTGTGCTTCTGCCAGTCCTTCGCCGCCTCCGGGCTGAGGCCCAGCACGTCCCGGTCAATCACGCTTTTCAGCGTCAGACCAATGCCTACCACCTTTGTCCGGTTGGTGTTGATTGCAGAAGTAGCCACGGGAGCGGCCATATAGAGCATTCGGCCACGTTGCCGCAGCGTGGCATTATTCCAGTCAATATCCTCATTGGGGGCGCTGCTTCGCGGAGTAAAGCCCTTCATCGCCCGGCGGATCAGGCTGGCCCCGGCTTCACTGTATCCGCTGGCCTTGGGCTTCACCCCATCGGGCAGATATAGGCCGCTGCGCTTATCCTGATACATCGTCTATTCCTCCCCTCACCAGTCCCTGGGAATTACCCCAAAAGACTTTCGGGGCTTCTGGCCGGCCAGCAGAGCCTCCAGCTCGTCCACCTTGGCCTCCGCGTCCTCGATTTCC
>OFGR01002715.1_pt1 | contig 11393 bp, 12 predicted proteins | sample 1521811 | NCBI WGS metagenome assembly OFGR01 (sample SAMEA3504098, study PRJEB24116) | mouse gut metagenome | biome: mouse gut; feature: mouse-associated habitat; material: faeces | place: Denmark | collected 2011
GCCGGCTAAGTCGGCGGGATTACTCCCGCTTTCTCGCCTAAGAACTGTACGTGACAGTTTCCCGTCATACAGCTCAAGCATTTCATCACGCTTTCGCGCGGCGCTCCAGAAAGATACTTTGGCAGTGTTTGTGGACATAGGCCATATTTGGCACATCGTCCTTGCCGCCCATAGATTTCGGGATTTTATAGAAAATCTCCCGTTCATCACTGATTTCCATGGGTAAGCCGCAGTGATAACAGCGTCCATGTTGATTCCTCCATATCTGCTTGAATTTCCCGGACAACCGTTTCATGCCATGGTTAAACTTACGCTCGGCAAAATACTGCGGTTCCAGGTAGGGATTGCCATTTGCTCTCACTCTTGTGTGACGGATAATCGGGATATTGCCCATCTGGAGCAGCTGAATGTTCTCAGCCGAAAACACCCAGTTCCGTGTACCTTTGCTGTGCCAGTATCTTGCACTAATCCATTTGCGGTTCTTTTCCGGGTGGCGGCGCTTTGCCCAGCGCCACAGCATTTCGTACAGCGTGTTGTGGACAAGCTGGAACGCATCCTTGGCGCAGACCGATTGATGATAGTTGGCCCAGCCCCGGAGTTGTTGGTTTAGCGTTCGGATTAAATCCTCCTGCTTCCATGCCTTGCCGCGCAGAAGGACTGTGTTGTGCAAGTTGGCATATAAGGCTTTTGTGGACTTTTGGGAGGGTTTGATGATGAGCTTTCCGTTGAATTTGCGGAAAGTCCAGCCCAGCATATCAAAGCCGTCATCGATATGGGTGATCAGGGTCTTTTCCTCAGACAGCTCCAACCCTCGGGTTTGCAGAAAATCACGGAGCAGAGTCTTCGCTTCCTCCGCAATTTCTTTGGTGGCGGCGGTCACGATAAAATCATCAGCATAGCGCACCAGATTAACTTTGTGGGCATTTTTGAACCGAAGGTCCACCTTGCCCAGCCGGTTGGTGTGGAAACGGTCTGCCAGAACCTTTTGCATTCCGTCCAGCGCCATGTTTGCCAGTATGGGAGAAATCACGCCGCCCTGCGGGGTACCCTCGTCAGTTGGGAACAGTTCGTTGCGGAAAATGAATCCCGCTTTCAGGAACTGCTTTAACACCGATTTGTCCATGGGGATGTTTTCAATCAGCCACTGGTGGCTGATGTAGTCGAAACACCCTTTGATGTCGCCTTCCAGCACCCACTGGGGCGCGGTTTTATGGCTGAGGGCGCCGAAGATGTGTTCACAGGCGTCCTGTGCGCACCGTCCCTTTCGGAAGCCAAAGGATTTGGTATCTGCGGTCGTTTCCGCCACCGGGTCCAGGGCCAGCGCATAGAGGGCCTGCATGGCCCTATCGTACATACAGGGGATGCCCAGTGGACGCTTCTTTTTCTTCCCCGGCTTCTCAATGTATACCCGACGAAGGGGTTTTGCCTTATAGCCTTTGTCCGTCAAAGATTTTACGCCGCGCATTTTAGCTGCTGGCGTTTTCCAAAGTTCATGGTCTACGCCCGGCGTATTTTTGCCCTTATTGGTGGTCACTTTACGCACTGCCAGGGCTTTTGCATGGTACGAGTGAGTGAGCAGATATTGCAGACGCTTCACTGTGTTCCATTTCTTTTCCTGGGTTGCCTTGGCAATCCTGGCTTGCAGCCTATTGACCTCGGCCTCCGCTTTTTTCCAGTCCATTGTTTTCCACTGGTACTCCAGCGTTTCCGCGTCCGGCAACTTCTCAGGGCTTTTACACCCCGCCGTTGAATGATTACCGTTCATAGGTTTACCTCCATTTCTTGCCATGAAATACCATGGGACAAGTCAGCGCCCTTTCGGGCCGGGGCAAAGTTTGAACCCCTATCCGCCCCATTACAGAGCGGCATTCGCTTTTTATCCCGTTCCTCTACCCTCTGCGCCATTTCTTGCCCTTGCGGGCTCGATACCTCAGCACATGACCAAGGAACGCATAGGGCTTACCACGTTCCGCATAACGAATAATTGTGTGTACTTTAGGAGCCATCTATGAGCCGGGAGGGCTGTGTCCATTTGCCTGGGATACAAGACAGTCACCCAGGCCGCCTCCGCACCTTTTGGTTTAGGCGTGTCAGCCTGATTTCGCCTATTCAACTTAACGACCCTTACGATGGTTCACATTACATTCTCCATGGCACACTTATCCTGGCAGTACGGCTGGGTTAGGCTCCCAGCTTTCCCACGTTGTCCCGCAGGTTTCCGACCCGGGCGTTACCACCCGCGCAGGCTGCGGTAGGATTACTCCAAATGGATAGAGCAGCTATGACAGCAATTCGCTACGCGACTTCGTGTCGCAGGTCCTGGCAGTTGTCCTGAATGATCTCCGAGCCCTCCTTCCCATAGTTCTTTTCCAACTGCGCCAGGGATTGGATGATGGGGAGCATAGTCAGCTTCCGGGACCGCCCCGCGCTGAACAGGGACAGCACGTCAAAGGGCGGCATGGTGCCGAACTCATCGCAGAACAGCACCACCCGGTTCTTCAGCTTGCCCCCGTTCTCGTCCGCCACGGAGAACAGCTCCCGGCTCAGGTTCTGGATCATCAGCCCCGCCATGAAGTTCTTGGTCTGATCCTCCTCGGGGAGCACCAGGAAGATGGCGGACTTCCTGCTGGCAAAGCTCTCGGCGTCGATGGGGCTGTCGAAGCAGATGGTCTGCTCCAGCTCCGTGTCCAGGAAGGCGTTCAGCCGGGACAGCACGGTGGACAGTACCGAGGCCATGGCCTGCTCCGAAGTGTTCAATGCGGCTCCGGCGAACCACCGGGCCTTGTGCTCGGAGGGGAGGCGGCCCATCAGCACCTGGAAGCAGCTTTTCCCTTTGGCGCCGGAGGGCTCCAGCAGATCCTGCACCAGCTTGAACACCGACACGATGTGGCGGCGCTCCCTGGGCTGGCCGTCGATCTCCCTGGGCGGCAGAAACTCTGCCAGCAGAAGGATCACGGCGGTGAGGAGTCCTTCGGCGGAATCATAATGGGATAAGCGTCCCCGCGCCTTGCCGCGTCTCCACGGTAGGTTTCGGGTCAGCTCTCCCCCGAACCGGACGTACACCTCTCAGCGTATCCGGCTCTCCATCTACCAGCCTAAACGATTAGCTGTGTATCTTTTCGTGGCAGGCTTTACATACGGCAAGGGATTTGCGCCGCATTTTTCTCATCAACATTTCCCAGTCGCTATCGCCAGTAAGGTCTTTCAGCCTTCTGACATGGTGCATACGGATATCATTGGTTTTTTGTCCACACAGTTCACAAACGCCGCGCTTGATTCGGGCCGCGTTACTGTTTGGGCTGGTGTACATTCTGACATATTCCGGCAGGGTGTCGGCGCTCATTAGCACCTCTTTGATACGCTTGAAGCCATCATGGTAAAATTCGCACCTTTTCATGCCCGCTTTCGTTTGATACGGGACATAAAATATCCCATTGTCCGAATATCTGTTGATGATTTTTCTCACCGAAGTGCGATATTTGCAGGCGAAGGTTTTGTACATACTGTACTCCATGATGTGGGAAAATTTTCCCAGCACTGACACGTTGTTTGCCAGCCGGTAGTAGTTGTAGAGACCTCTGATTTCCGAGTTGAACTTGGTAATGATTTCGATATCGGGGTGATTGACGAGTTTGCCACGGTGTACCGTTTTCCAGATTTCTTTTCCAGTTTCGTCATACTTGATTTTGAATGTGTGGTATTCCAACAGTTTCCCCATCCATTTTTCTTTCGGAACGTACAGCATGACTCGTCCGCTGTACTCCCGTTTCGCGACGCCCTGCTCATTGTATTTGATGGCGTCACTGCGTGAGATGCAGATGTCGTAGCCCAGGAACCTGGCGAAGTCGGAGGAGTGCGTGATTTTGGTCTTTTCCTCGGACAGCTCCAGCTTGAGGGCGCTTGCAAGAAAATCTTTTACATCTGCTTTAATGCGCTCTGCGTCCTGCTTGCTTCCAATTACACTGATAATAAAATCATCGGCGTATCGGCAGTAGTGTAGGCATTTATAGCTGCTGTTGCATTGTGCATAGTAGGGGTAAACGAACATTTCATTCCTCGCCCTGCGGAGCTCCCGGTCCATCTCCGCTTTCTGTTCCGGGGCTGCTGTGTCCCATTGCCCTTGAAAGGATTTTTCCAGCCTGTGGTATTTGCCGCTGGCTTTCAGATAGCCGCTATCCACTTTCCGATTTTTGGATGTACCAACATCAAACGACTTTTTATAGCCGCTTATGAAGCAGTCCAATTTGTCCAAGTAGATATTTGCCAGAATTGGGCTGACCCCGCTCCCTTGCGGTGTGCCGGAATAGGTTTTGTGGCATTGCCATTGCTCCATATACCCGGCCCGAAGGAATTTCCAGATGAGGGCGAGAAAATATTCGTCACTGATGTGCGCACGAAGAATGTCCACCATGATATGGTGGTCGAAGCTGTCGAAGCAGGCTCTGATGTCGCCTTCCACGAACCACACCGCGCCCTTAAAGTTGATATCGATGTGCTTGAGCGCGGTGTGACAGCTCCGTTTGGGTCTGAATCCATGGGAATCTGGGGAAAAAGTGGGTTCGTAAATGCTTTCGAGAATCATACGGACGACCTCCTGCACCAGCTTGTCCTCGGCGGAGGGAATGCCCAGCGGCCTTTTCTTGGCGCTGTTTTTCTTGGGGATGTATTCCCGTCTGGCAGGGTTGGGCTGATAGCTGTGGTTTTTGAGAGAAGCAATGATTTTTTGGATGCGTTCATCGCTCATTCCATCAATGGTCTGTCCGTCAATCCCCGCCGTCATGTTACCTTGCCCAGCACAGATGTTGTTATAGGCAAGGTAGTAAAACTCGGGGTTATACAGATTGCGGTAGAGTCTCTGGAATTGGTACGATTTGTTGAGTGACTTTTCGCTTAGGGTTTTCAATACTTCTGTCGGATTTCTCAACGTCTCCACGTCCTTCCTAAAAAATATCGAAAGTAGACTGCCCCCCTTCGCCATGTGAACGGTGCTGCCGTCTCGGACTACTATGGGGGCTGTGTTTCCATATCGGATTTTCAGCGGCGTTCCGCATAGCCATCTACATGGCGCTCCAACTTAGGAAATCTCCGTTTAGACCTGTTTGGACATTAGCATATCATGTTATCGGATAGGACGTTCGTCATTTGCCGCTTCCTGCGGTTGGCCGCGCCCGAGTATCCTGCATCGGCACTTTTCCTAAATACCTTTGCCGGGTGCGTACAGCAAGTTATAACCGCCGTATGCTGTGAACAACGCTAAGTTCTGCCTTTGACTGTCCTTTAAGCAATTCAGCTTTTATCCTCGTACACGAATTTTCATCTTGACACTGTGGCACCGGGCGTAACCCCAGCCCTAAGTTGCAGTCCGAGCGGTTGGACTGACTTGTGCCTTTCCCGGCATGCTACACTCCCCCTTGGGTTTCCCCGCAGGATAAGCCGGTTGATGATAGGCCGCATTTCACGGTTTTACAGGGCCTCCTCGTCCCTTTGGATTTGTGAGCCGCTTTGATACTTTTACCTACCGCTTGCTAAAGGCGGTATCCATAACAGACCCGCGCACAACATTCGATGTTTGCTGTATGTTGCGCTTACGGACGCACAAAAAATGCGTTCTGCCCGTAGTTGGAAGAGTCGCCTTCCGGGCTGATGATTGTCTTAACCAGGATTTTGGCGTACTTCTCCGCCTTGGCCCTTGCCGCCAGATTGGACGGCTGCTCCCGGCAGATATCCATGTAGCGGTTGATGAGCGTGAGGAGGTTGTAGCCATCAGACTTTGTGGGATTGCGCAGGTCAATCACCGCCACCTTGTATCCGTAATGCTGCGAGGCAACAGCGCCGTAATTCCGGGCGAGGTCGCCCTTGGTATCCAGTGCCAGGAAACTCATCCCGCTGGCACAGGCGTACTCCATATTGGGGTACAGGAAGAACGCCGTCTTGCCTACGCCGGACGCGCCGATCATCAGGCAATGGATGTCGTCCGTGTCTACCAGCGCGGTGACAGCGTTCTTCTTTCCAACGCAGCCCAGCACCAGCCCCTGCTTCTTGGGCAGATTCTTACCGGAGCGCCACTCGGCGACATGGAAGGGGATGTGCTGATAGGTCTGCTGGATCTCCTTCTTGTTCGCCCAGCGCGCCGTTCCATGCTGGCCGTCGCCAACAGTCTTGGACTTGATGTTGTCCAGATTCCCACTTCCGGAGAAGTGCGTGGCGGCGGCGATGAGCAGAAGCATCCCGCCCGCCAGTAAAATTAACATGATCGTCTGCGGCGTCATAAATTCACCCCATTTCTTGTTGCAGTGCCGCTTGTTCCTGTTTCTGCTGCTGTTTCAAAACGTCCGCCTCATACTTGACGGATATCTTTGCGCAGGACAGCGCCAGCTCCAGCCAGCCTTCCGTCAGCTGTCGTTTTTCCGCCTCACTGCGGATGCCAGGCTTTGAGGCCAGCTTCAAAACAGCATGAGCCTGTTCCGCCAACACAGCGGTGCGGCTGTTCAAGCTGCTCCGATTCTGGTGGGGATGGATACAGCTCCGCAGTTGCTCCAACAGTTCCTCACTGCTATGTGGTTCACCCAGCTGTCGCAGCCCCCGGCCATAGGCGTACAGAGCCAGCGCGGAGGCCAGCTCGATGCAGGTCGTGGCTCCCTCCGGGTAGTCCCTGCGGAGATTCATCTCATATCCGCAGAGCGCATTTGTCAGCTCCCGGCCTACCCGTTCTGGAATGACACACTCCTCCATGTAGACTCCGATCCTGCCGCAGACCTCCGAAGCGGCAATAAGCTGGGGATGCTCCTCCGCCTCCTGAACGGGAAGCCCACGCCGGGCCTTGAGATCCTCGTTCCAGTCCTTGTTCCAGTCCTTGTGTTTGGACTGGAGCATCCCCACATCGTCATAGCCGCGCTCATGGAGGATGTCCGCCAGCCGTCCGCTGGCCTCGATGCCCGCCTCGTCGTGATCCAGGCAGAGACAGACGGTGCGAAGGCAGGGGTTCCGCTCCAGCATCCAGAGCATGGCGTGTTCTGCGGTTCCGCAGAGCGCCACGTAGCTGTGCCGCTGCCAGTCTTTCCGGTATAGCGTGATGAACGACAGCAGATCAATGGGAGCTTCAAAAACGTAGAGCCGTTCGCTGGAACCGGTGTGATGGAAGCTGCATCGGGGATCGCTGCCCTCCACATTGATGCGGAAGGTTTTGCCGATGCTGTTGATGCTGCGTTTGTGAGCATGACGGGCAGCACCGGCGGTATCTTCTCCGACAAAAACAACATTATGATATTCACTGGTTCCACCTTTGAATTTTTCGCAGCTCTCATATAGCACCCCTGCTCGGACAAAAGCGCTGATTACATCCCGGTCCAGAAAACGGTTCTTGAGTAAGTAGGCGTACATCCGGCGCATATCCCGATTGGCAGGCGGCAGAGTGAACGCTTTCTTTTCCTTCATCTCCTGCTTGGAAGCAGGGACATAAACAACTCCTTGTTCCCCGCCCAGCAGACAGGTGACGGCCTCCGGGTAGGAAAGATTGTAGAACTGCTGGAGAAAAGAGATTGGCCCGCCGCCCTGTTCTGCGGCGTGATCATACCAGCGGTTTCTGCGTATGGTGATGCTGTTGTCGCTGGCAAGCCGTTTTTCAAAACCGGAGGCCAGCAGCTTCTCTCCCCGCCGGAGCAGGAATTGTTCCAGATCAACTTCGCCGGCGCGGCGTTTTTGATCGTCTGTAAAATGAATGTACGGAATATGTCTCACCCCTTTCTTGATTTTCCTGCCTTCATCTGCTATACTGGTTTCCTGGAGGGGGATTGAGATGCAAGTTGTTGTTTTGAACGGGACGCTGACCGAGGCCGAGCAGGATTCTTATATCCGCCAGGCCACAGCAGTGCATCCTGTAAATATCATTGAGAAGCTGTTCCTGGATGTCCAAGGTGATCGTGTAGTGGTCAGCTATGATCTTCACCGATTCCGCAACATGCGGAAGATGGGCGGTTACTGTATCGGAGAACCAGCGGGTTGGAACGCCGCCAAGCAAGCGGAACTGCGGGATACAGTTCCGAACTCAATTGACGGATTGGTTTGATATGAACAATCAGGAATTAGCCGCCAAAGTGAATTCCTCCATGTACCGCCAGTGCAGAAGCCGAGGCTATGCAACAGTGGTAGATGTATTGATGGATATCGGCGTACTGCAAAAGGATAAATATGAAGACTGGCGGTTTGGCCGGATTCCCTACCTGGAGCGGGTCTGCATGGTCAACCTGGGGAAGCTCTCCACCGTCAGGCATCAGATGCGTGTCTATGCACAGAAGGCCGGGTTGAAGCCATCCTTTTGCTGTTACAAACAGTGGGGCGTAAAAAAGAAGGGCGGGCAAGGCCGCAAGCCGGTGATCCATCTGCGCTTCAGCAAGAGCGGCAATCCGGAGGTTGAACGGTGGTATGCGACACATTTTGTTGATACTAAACGGGTTGCAGAAATCAAAGCAGAGAAGCAAACCGAACCGCCTGCAGAGGAATAATGGCGGTATTACCCGTGCAAACTGCATGTCTTCTTTGGCATCATGCTGCGATAATATCGTCTGGCTCTGGCCCGCTGGTTGAGGCGTTTGTCCCGCTCAACGATCTCACATCTGGTGCAGCGGAAGCCGTCTCCGTTGAAGATTTTTCCGCAGCAGATACACACATGACGGGGGACGGTTTCCTCCCGTTCGCACTCGCAGAGTGCGGCAATTTCTTTCCAGGGAACGTCCCACCACTGAGCAGCCTCTATGGTCGCCTGCTCCCAGTTGGGTGCGTTGACGATAGCCAGCCCGCACTCCGGATGGCGTACCCACCAGAGGTGCATCGGCGGCGCTTTCTTTGCTGTTGGCATCGTATCCTCCTTATCATGACAGTCTCGGCGCATGGTCATCCGGTTTATGTCCATGCGCGATTTTTTTCTCCCTGAGTTTTCGCAGTAGCTTCCGGTCGGTGTGATATACCGGACTGGCTGGAGGCTGCTGCTCCTGGAAAACGCGGCTCATGTGGTGCAGGAGACGGGTCACGGAATTGAACAGCAGGGTAGAGGAATGACCGTCATTTCTCTGCCCTGCCGCCACATTCGGAGTTGCTGGCACAGTATGATTTTGCTCCAACTGAGTGCCTACCCGCACCGCCTCCTGGACTACAATGTTTTTGATACGTTTGAACTCCTTCTGCCGTGAGAGGGGAATCCGTTCTGGCAGCTCGTCCTTGTAAGTCCGCAGAACTTCCTCCCGCATCTCATACCATAGATTATAAGCGGCAGCGATACGCTCGTCCCGCTCCAACTCATCTACGATTTCATCTACCAAAGATTTCACAGATGGCTTGAGATACCCGTACTGTTTCTTGCCGGAGGTGATCCGGAGCTGCCGCGACAACTCCATCATCAGTTCCTCAATACGTTCATTGGACAGAGTGCCATCCTGCATCTGTAGCGTGATCCGGTGCAAAACCTTCTGCGAATCCTGGTTCAGTGAATCTCGACGCTGAGTCTGCCTTTCATAAATTTCAGTCAAGTCATTCCGGAAGACTTCCTTTGCAATCCCGGATTTGATTTTCTCAATTCCTTGCTCGGTCAGGAATCCAGATTTGCCATCCGCACTGTAACAGACCATATGCACGTGAGGGTGATGTGACTCGTCATGGAACGAAGCATACCACCGAAACTGATCCAACGGGATCTTCATCGCCTGCGCCATATCCACTGAATAAGCAGAGAGGAAGTCCTTCCATTTCTCCACACTATCAAACCCTAACCGCGCGGCATCCTCCCGGCGCAGGGAAATCACCGGCAGCCAGACCGTGCCTGGGTGGTGCGCCACCTCATCTTGGATTTTGGACAGAGTCAACGGATGATTGCCGCTGGTGAACAGGCCATGGGAACCAAACCTCTGTGCGCGAGGGCGCTTGGCGATGTAGTCCACATAGTTTTCCAGCTTGGCGATCTGATCAAGATTGTCTTCGATTGCCCGCGTGATGAACTCAGACGCACTGCTGCGAGTAGGAGATTCCTGGTAGTCAGCGTACTCTTCCAACCCTTTACTCAGAGGAAACTCCCGCACCAATTTCTCCACCATATTGACCTGATTTTCTGTGGCGGGCAGATTCATCTTTCCGGAATCAATGCGCTGGACACCCTTGCGGGTAGCAATATAGGCCACCATATTTCCTAGATGAGCGGCGGCCTTCGCCGTGCCTCCCTTGACATGTGGACACTTGAAAATGATGCGCGGCATAATAAATCACCCCTCCCACTCTGTCACATGGACATTTGCGGATAAGGATCGGCTGTTTGAGCGTCCATGACGCTCTGCTGCTGCTCAAGAATGTCCGGATAGGTATCCAGTATACAAGGATATGCCTGCACCAGTTCCGGGAGTGTATCCAGCATTTCCGTAGACATCTCCCATAAATCCAGATGGTGATTCTCCGACAGTATCTCTGGGGGATGGAAGATAACCCATTCTGTAAGTTCCTCACCATATGCCCAGCATCTCGCCATCTGCGCCGCGCCAGTTTTAACGCTTACGTCATCTGCGATACCGGTGGAAGCCGCCGCTGGCCGGACGGTGAGCGCCGCAAGCAGGGTAATATCATCCGCACCCAAGTTGACTGCGTACTCCATCATGCCGCTCCATGCTTCCACGAAGTTAAGCAGCGCCCGTCCATTTTCCGTGGTCTGCTGCTCTGTGGTAAAGTTTGCGTGAGTTTGCTCCATACCATTTTTAATTTTCATAATGTGATAGCCTCCTGAGAAATTGCGGCGTGGCAAACCGCTCCTATTCGCCTTTCTGATACTTTAACGCATCCGCAAAAGTGACTGCGCCGCCAGTCTTCTTGACCTCCTGAATGCACCGCCCGCGCAGACGCTCCAGTGCCTCTGGGCTGACGTCCACCTCGGAGGCCAGCACGTTCATCATCATATTTGTTTCCACAGCCAGCTTGAAAAGTAACCGGGCAATGTGGTTTTCCGCATTTGCAACTGTCCCCTGGAGCGCAGAAACAAGAACGGGTGCAAGAAACTCCGTGGCGTTTTTGCTGGCAACATAGCCTGCATAAAAGTGGATCGCTTTCTCGATAAATTCGCTCTGGTTCTGGCAATTATCCAACGGGTAGAAATCTTTGACGGTCTGCTGTGTCTCCGGCAAAATCCGCAGGGCAAACTTGATCTTCTCTCTGGGCATAGCATACCTCCATTTCTCTGATTTTTGACCGTATCCCCGCTTGGAACCCCAGGTAACCCCTACAGCGGCAGTCGGTTTCGGCCACGCGGATGCAAATCTGACCCCCGTGGCCGAAATCGTACCCCCGCCTGGAACCTCGTCCCCGACCCGCATTGCGGGGCGGTGTGGCACGAGCGGGGGCGCAGCGCGACCCCCGCTCTTTAT
>OFGR01002717.1_pt1 | contig 11379 bp, 10 predicted proteins | sample 1521811 | NCBI WGS metagenome assembly OFGR01 (sample SAMEA3504098, study PRJEB24116) | mouse gut metagenome | biome: mouse gut; feature: mouse-associated habitat; material: faeces | place: Denmark | collected 2011
AACGGGGGCTTCTTTGGAAGCAGGCCCTTTAGTCAGGCGAATGAATTTCTAAAAGCTAATGGAGTAGAGCCGGTGGACTGGCAGATCGAGTAGACATGCCGTCAAGCCAGAGGCCAGGGGGCATACGTTGTAATCAGGAGGAGGGAAATGATGGGGAAACAGTATGATTTAGTCATTATTGGCGCCGGTCCAGGAGGATACGTGGCGGCCAAGAAAGCGGCAAAATTGGGGATGTCGGTTGTCATTATTGATAAGGGGGAGGTGGGAGGCACCTGTATTAACCGTGGGTGCATTCCTACGAAGGCGCTGATTCACACGGCCACGCTGTACCGTGATATGGTGGAGTGCGGGAAATTTGGTTTATTTGCGGAGAAGGTGGGCTTCGACCTGCGTAAGATATATGAATATAAGGATTTGTCCATTGTAAAGATGCAAGATGAGCTTAAGAGGGAGTTTTCTGAGCTTGGGATAACGTCTGTAAGGGGAACGGCGACGGTTCAGAGTGACAAGAGAGTGCGGGTGGCGCTGCCGGACGGCGGGACGGAATATTTTTCGGGAAAATACACCCTGATTGCCACAGGAGCAAAGGCGCGGATGGTAGACATTCCGGGGATGGATTTGCCTGGAGTAATGACCAGCGAGGAATTGCTGACGGCAAAGAGAAGCAGGTATCGAAGCCTTTTGATTCTTGGCGGCGGCGTAATCGGAATTGAGCTGGCAACAGTATTCAATGCCCTTGGCGGGGAGGTGACCATTGTTGAGGTGTCCGACCGTCTGCTCCCCAATATGGACAGAGAATTTTCGGATACACTGGAAGAAATTCTGACGAACCGAGGAATTAAGATACATAAAGAGAGTATTCTGGAGGAAGTGTCGAAAAAGGGAAATAACTTGAGATGCCGTTATGTGTGCCATGGGAAGAACCAGGAGGCCCAGGTGGACGCTGTTCTGGTGTCCGTTGGAAGAACGGCGAATACGGAAGGACTTTTTGATACGGATGTACCGATACGGAAGGAAAATGGACGTATCGTGGTGGATGATTTCTTTGAAACGAATATTTCAGGCGTCTATGCGGTGGGTGATGTCATAGGCGGAATCCAGCTTGCCCATGTGGCCTCTGCCCAGGCGACTTATGTTGTAGAGCGAATGAACGACGTTCCAACCTCTGTTATTGTGGAGATGGTGCCAAGCTGCCTGTTTGTGCCGATATCTATTGTACCGAGCTGTCTGTATACAGATCCGGAGATTGCGTCAGTGGGGCTTACGGAGGAGGAAGCTAGGAGGAAGGGCGTTCCGATTCGATGCGGCAGGTATGTGATGGATGTAAACGGCCAATCCATTATATCGAAGGAGGAACGGGGAGTCATCAAGATTTTGTTTGCTGCTGACAGTGATGTGATCCTGGGCGCCCAGTTGATGTGCCCCCGTGCTACGGATATGATTGGGGAATTGGCGACGGCCATTGCCAACGGGCTGACCTCGGCCCAGTTGATGTACGCCATGCGCGCTCATCCCACCTACAATGAGGCGATTTCCTGCGCGGTGGAGAACAGCAGGTAAAGGGAGATGTTTGGAGGAAAAGATGGAAGAAAACAGGATAGATAAACAGTTTGATTTTTTTCGTGAGATTGACAAGGAAAAATTCATTGGAAGACAGACATATCTGACGGATGCCGTAAGGAAGGAGAATGATGCAGAACATGCGTGGCATATGGCTGTCATGACCATTCTTTTGAGCGAGTATTCCAATGAAAAGATTGATGTATTAAAAACAGTGACTATGCTTTTAATCCACGATTTGGTTGAGATTGATGCCGGTGATACCTATGCTTATGACGAAGAAGGTAAAAAGACTAAGCGGGCGCGGGAGGTTGCGGCGGCAGACCGAATCTTTGGGCTTCTTCCAGAGGATCAGGGGAAAAAGCTTAGAGAATTGTGGGAGGAGTTTGAGACAGCAGAGACAGCAGAGGCTAGGTTTGCCCATGGGATGGACCATATCCAGCCGTTGATGTTAAATGCCGCAACGGATGGTAAGAGCTGGATGGAGCATAAGATTCGTCTTAGTCAGGTATTGGGGCGCAACCAGAATACGGCAGAAGGCTCTAAGGTTCTGTGGGAGTATGCATACCAGAAGTTTATTGCCCCCAATGTTGAGAAGGGAAGGCTTGTCAAGGACTAAGATATTTTAAGTATAATCTGTATAATAAGTTGAGCATGACTGCCATGCCTTTTTGAGTGAGAGAAGGCATGGCAATATTGTATACCAAAAGGGCAAGGGGGAGATACGATGCTTAAAATTGCAGTCTGCGACGACGAGAAATACTATAGAAATAGAATCCGCGCTCTGCTTCAAGATTATCTGAACCTCCATAATCTCAATGCATCTACAGAGGAGTTTTCTTCTGGAAAGGAGTTTCTCTCAGAGAGGGACAATCTAGTAAAGTATGACATTGTGTTTCTGGACATCAACATGGACGAGGTGGATGGAATCAGGACGGCGCAGCAGATGCGCAGTTACCAGTCGGAAACCTGGATTGTGCTTGTGACAGCATTTATAAATTATGCGCTGGAGGGATATAAGGTAGGAGCAGTCCGTTACATTATGAAGGATGCCCTTGACGTGCAGATGACAGAGTGTATGGATGCAATTCTCAAGAAAATGCAGCTTCAAAAGGTTACGTTATCCTTTTTGGAGGGGGAGAGGACGCTGTATACAGACAACATCATTTATGTAGAAAGCAGAAAACATAAGTGTGTTTTTTTCTATATGGAGAAGGAAATGACCATATATGAGACCTATGGGAAGCTTGATCAGATTGAGGAAGAACTAGCAAGATATGGATTTCTTAGGATACATAAAAGTTTCTTTGTAAACATGAAGCATGTCAAAAGAATCGGCAATTACCAGGCTGTGTTAGACAGTGGGGAAGAATTTTCGGTGCCGCGCCTCAGATTTGCCAAGGTTAGGGATGCGTTTGTGGCATATAAAGGAGAGATGTAGGTAGATCTCTGTGTTGTGATACAGATTTTTTATCAGGCGGGAATCAGAATGACTATTCTGCTTACTGTATTCTGGTGTGCAATCTATTGGGCTTTGAATCTTCTGGCTGTAGCTATGGTCTATGCCCTGCCTGGGCATTTTGAAAAATCATGGGGAATGTCGGACTGGTTTTGTAATATCCTGTTTCTGTGCTTGTCTCTTTTTTTTCATCAACTCTGTAAGGGATGGTCAGACAGATGGGAAGAAAAGGACTTAAGCCGTTTTGCATGGCTTCCTGTGCTGAGTCTGATTGTGACGACACTGATGAGTATTACCGTGTGGTATACGAATACCCTGAATAAGATTGGTGTCATGGTAGTGGCAGTTGGGTATAGTGTGATTAATGTGTTGATATTTTACTTCATGGGCAGCGTAATGGAGAAAGAGCGAAAGGTGAGGGAAGCGCAGTTGATGCAGGACAGACTTGAGAATCAGATGGAGATGATTGAGAATATACAGGAAAAGGATATGCGCTATCGCAGGCTTCTTCATGACTATAAGAATCAGTTGGCATGTATTCAAGGGATGTTAAAGGAGGGCCAGACAGAGGAGGCCCTTGGCTATATTGAGGAATTGAACGGGAGTATCCGAAAAGGAGAGGATTATGTCAATACTAATCATACGGTGGTGAACACTGTGCTGAACCAAAAGTACCTGCGCGGGCAGGAGAAGGGAATCTCCCTTGTGATGGCAGTTAATGACCTGTCAAATCTTACAATGGGCAGGGAGGATATAGTCACTCTGCTTGTAAATCTGCTGGACAATGCAATCGAAGCATGCGAGAAAGTAGATGAGAACAAGGTGATACAATTTAAGATGATGCTGGAGGAAGGGCAGCTTACAATCTCAGTGCGCAATCCGGTGAAAGAGAAGGCTTTGGTAAAGGGAAAAAGAATTCCAACGACGAAGAAGGAAAAGGGCAGTCACGGATTGGGGATGCTAAATATCAATGGGGTAAGTTCTATTTTTCTGCCGTAATACCGGACGTACTGTAGTTTGTATATAATGTAAAGAAAGTGAGGATAATCTATGAGATTCAGAGAATTGGGAAAGACGGGATTAAAGGTCAGTGAAATCGGGCTTGGCGGGGAATGGCTGGAGCGCCATAATACAGAGGAAGTTAAGGCAGTTATTGACGCCTGTGAAAAAGAGGGAATCAACATTTTAGACTGCTGGATGTCTGAGCCAAACGTCCGCTCTAATATTGGTCTGGCCCTTATGGGACGGCGTGAAAAATGGCTGATACAGGGACATATCGGCTCAATCTGGGAAAATGGTCAGTATGTCCGGACAAGAGAACTTAGGAAGGTGAAGCCTGCATTTGAGGATCTGCTGACGCGGCTTAAGACCGATTACATAGACCTGGGAATGATTCATTTTGTTGATACAAAAGAAGAATTTGACAGGGTGATAAACGGAGAATTTATGGAATATGTAAGGCAGTTGAAAAGGGAGGGGAAGATTCGCCATATCGGCATGAGCACTCACAATCCGGAGACTGCCATGATGGCTGCGAAGCATGGTGAAATTGAAATGCTTCTCTTTAGCATCAATCCGGCTTTTGACATGATGCCGCCTGTAACAGACCTTGAGGAATATTTTGCGGAAACATATGACGAGAAGCTTAGCGGGATTGCTCCGGAACGGGAGGAATTGTATAAGCTCTGCGAGCAGAATCGAGTAGGGATTACGGTTATGAAGGGATATGGGGGAGGACGCCTGTTCCATGCTCAGACGTCGCCGTTTGGGGTTGCGCTTACGCCTGTTCAGTGCCTGCATTATGCCTTGACCCGTCCGGCTGTTGCCGCTGTGATGGTGGGCTTCGATAATCCTTGGCATGTGACTGAAGCCGTGGCATATGAGACAGCCTCAGAGCAGGAGAAGGATTACGCTAGTGTTCTTGCCAAAGCTCCCAACCATGCATTTTCCTTAGGCCAGTGTACCTATTGCGGTCATTGTGCGCCGTGTCCCTCTAAGATTGATATTGCCATGGTGAATAAACTATATGATCTTGCCGTCATGCAGGAGGAGATTCCAGGAACTGTACGCGCGCATTACGGACAGCTTGGGGCAAATGCGTCAGACTGTATCGGATGCAAAGGCTGTGAGGAGAGGTGTCCCTTCCATGTATCCGTTGTAGAGAGGATGCGAAAGACAAAAGAATTATTTTCATAGGAGTATTTTCTTGTCGCAATACCGTCGATTTGTGTTCTGTGGGTTGCTATGTCTGCGTTGAAGGAATAAGATGTGGGCAGAACACAAAAAAAGGAGGAGTGACATATGAGGATATTTGCCAAAAAGGGAATCGCATTAATCCTGACAAGCGCAGTTCTTTTTACTTCCTGCGCAGGAGAGGTCAGAAAGGAGGGCGCAGATACTCCAAAAGAGGCGGCAGAGCAGGTGATGAGCTCAGTAAAGGAATTGGACTTAGAGACCTTCAATGCATATACGGACAACTATGAAGGAGCCTGCTTAAAGCTGTTTGGATTTGCTGTGGAGAAGGAGTATAAGGTCTTTCAGGACCTTTTAAATCCCCATGTTTTCGAGAGCAGACGATACAAAGAAAAACGCAGGTTTGCCAAGAAGGTTGTGGAGAATACTGTAAATGAAACGGGACTTGGGGCTGATTTTGTCATCAAGAATATATCAAAGGTTGTAAATGAGTGTGACGATGATTTGATTCGATTTATTGACGAGACGGAACATACATGGACAGAGGATATTACGGTCACGGCGTATAAAGAGGACGGCGTGTGGAAGCTGCATCTTACGGATGAGTTCATAAATGCATTTATGGGAAATATTGACTCAGAAGAATATGAAGATGGGATTAATTGATCAGTAGAAATCTTGGAACCCATGGGAAAGAGGGGCTGTAGGAGAATGAGGTAACGGAATCATTTTCCTGCAGCCTTTTTTATAATATATAGCAAGCTATTTAAAATAATCCAAAAAATATACTAAAAAGTTGTTTCAAAGGATTCATCTCATTTCATGTAGGATATTTACCATCAGAATAATGAAAATAAATAGCTTACTATGGTTTTTTTATTTATTTCTGCTTAGTTGCAGTCAGAAATGTGAGTACAGCAAATAAAAATTTTCTATATAGAATTCTTTTTATGTGATATGATAAAAAGAAGAATGAAAGCAGCAGTATTAAGGAGAAAAATATTAAAATGGACGAGATTACATATGAATGGATACGTACCCGCCGCAGGACGATAGCAGTCCAAATAAAGGAGGGAGGACGTGTGGTAGTGCGCACCCCTTGCTTTGTATCGCGTGCACAGGTGGAAAAATTCTTAGAAGAACGGAGAGATTGGATTATCAAGAATCAGAAGGCGCTCAAAGAGGTCCATGAGCAAAAGCTTAGAATTACAGAGGAGATGCGAAGGGAGGGCATGGAGAAAGCAAAGAAAATTTTGCCAGAGCGCGTAAAATATTATGCCTGTCTGATGGGCGTTACTTACGGCAGGATTACCATCCGTGAGCAGAAGACAAGGTGGGGGAGCTGCAGCGGCAGAGGGAATCTGAATTTTAACTGGAAGCTTACATTGATGCCAAATGAGCTGTTAGATTATGTGGTTGTGCATGAGCTTGCCCACCGGACAGAAATGAACCATTCCAGGAATTTCTGGAGAATTGTGGAGCAGGTATTACCGGATTATCAAGAGCGTAGGAGACGGCTTAAAGAGATGTCAAATAAGCTTTAGCGCAGGCTGGTGGGAGACGAAAGGCGGGACAGAATATGAAAAAGCCCTATTTTCCATTATTCGTGGATATATCGGAGAAAAAAATGGTGGTGTTTGGCGGAGGAAAGATTGCCACAAGGAGAGTTGATACACTTTTGGGATTTACAGAAAACATTACGGTTATAGCGCCTCAGGTAACGGATCGGATTAAGAAGTTAAGCAAAGAGAAACAGATTCAGTGGATTTTGGACGTCTATGACGTAAAGCTTTTGAAAGGCGCAGATTTTGTGCTTGCGGCCACAGATGACCCTGTATGCAACACCCGCATTGTGGCGGACTGCAAGGCAGTCAATATTCCGGTTAATACTGCCCACAGAAAGGAATTGTGCGACTTCTATTTTCCAGGAATCATCCGGCGGGAAAATCTGGTGATAGGTTTCTGTTCTGGCGGGCAGAACCATAAGAAGGTGCGGGAAATCAGAGAGAAGGCAGAGCAAATATTTAAAGAATATTGATAGTGAAATATCAAACAAAGATGTCAGAAAATTAACGCAATTTAGAGGGAAAATTTGTAGATTTTTGAAAATTTATGTGGTAGAATGAAATTTAGCGGATGTGATTTTAAATGTTACAAAAAACTTTTATCAAGGGAGGTAAAATACGAATGCTTTCTAACAAATCTACAGTTCAGTTTAATGGAACGAAAGAACAGGAGAAAGAACTGCTGGACGTAATCCATGGGCTGAAGGATGAGAAGGGCGCTTTAATGCCGATTATGCAGAAAGCGCAGGATATCTACGGATATCTGCCTTATGAGGTGCAGAAGATTATTTCCGATGAGACGGAGATTCCGTTGGAGAAGATTTACGGAGTTGCAACGTTCTATTCACAGTTCAATTTGAATCCGAAGGGGCGTTACCGTATATCTGTCTGTCTTGGAACAGCCTGCTATGTCAAAGGCTCCGGAGATATTTATAACAAACTAATGGAAAAATTGGGGATTGTGGGCGGAGAATGTACTCCGGACGGTAAGTTTTCTCTGGACGCCTGCCGATGTGTCGGAGCCTGCGGTCTGGCTCCGGTTATGATGATTAACGACGAGGTATACGGACGGCTTACTGTGGACGATATCGACGATATTCTGGCTAAATATGAGTAAAAAAGACAGGGAATATCATAGTATGAGGAACATAATGACGACCATAAGGGAGGAATAAGGATAGAATGAAATCTCTGGAAGAATTAAAAGCGATTAGAGAAAAAAATCAGGGGGAAATCAACCTTCGTTCCGGACATGAGGTACAAACAGGATCTAAGTATCGCCTGCACGTTTTGGTATGCGGCGGAACAGGATGTACCTCCTCCGGCAGCCAGAAGATCAGAGAAAAATTAGAAGAAGAAATTAAGAGAAACGGGCTGGAGGAAGAAGTTGCGGTAGTCAAGACCGGATGTTTTGGACTGTGTGCATTAGGTCCGATTATGATTGTATATCCGGAAGGCGCTTTCTATGCAATGGTGAAGGAAGAGGACATACCGGAGATCGTATCGGAGCATTTGGTAAAAGGAAATGTAGTAGAAAGGCTTCTGTATGATGAGACCGTGAAAGGGAATAATGAGATTCTGCCTCTTCAGGATACGCAGTTTTATAAAAAGCAGCACAGAGTTGCACTGCGCAACTGTGGAGCTATTAACCCTGAGAATATTGAGGAATACATTGGAACCCGCGGCTATGAAGCATTGGGTACAGTGCTGACCACGAAGAAGCCGGAGGAGGTTATCCAGACTATTTTAGACAGCGGGCTTCGGGGGCGCGGAGGCGCAGGCTTCCCCACTGGATTAAAGTGGAAGTTTGCCGCAGCGAATCAGGCAGACCAGAAGTATGTATGCTGTAATGCAGACGAAGGTGATCCGGGAGCGTTCATGGACCGTTCCGTACTGGAGGGTGATCCCCATGTAGTACTGGAGGCAATGGCGATTGCAGGTTATGCTATCGGCGCATCTCAGGGATATATCTATGTCCGCGCCGAGTATCCGATTGCAGTAGAGCGTCTGAATATTGCAATTAGTCAGGCAAGAGAGTACGGTTTGCTTGGAAAGAATATTTTCGATACAGGATTTGATTTCGATATTGAGCTTCGTCTGGGTGCAGGCGCCTTCGTCTGCGGCGAGGAGACGGCGCTTATGACATCCATCGAGGGCAACAGAGGCGAGCCGCGTCCGCGTCCGCCATTTCCGGCGCTTAAGGGTCTGTTTCAGAAGCCAACGATTCTGAATAACGTAGAAACCCTGGCGAATATTCCGCAGATTATCTTAAACGGCGCAAGCTGGTTTGCAGATATGGGAACAGAGAAGTCCAAAGGAACGAAGGTATTTGCTCTCGGCGGTAAAGTAAAGAATACAGGACTGGTGGAGATTCCTATGGGAACCACCTTACGGGAGATTGTAGAAGAAATTGGCGGCGGTATTCCAAATGGCAAGAAGTTTAAAGCAGCCCAGACCGGAGGGCCATCCGGCGGATGTATTCCGGCAGAGCATTTTGACGTGCCGATTGATTATGACAACCTGATTGCTATTGGCTCTATGATGGGCTCCGGCGGATTGATTGTTATGGATGAGGATACCTGTATGGTGGATATTGCAAAGTTTTTCCTGGAGTTCACGGTAGATGAATCCTGCGGAAAATGTACGCCATGCCGTATCGGAACCAGACGAATGCTGGAGATTTTAGAGAAGATTACCAATGGACAGGGAACCATGGAGGACTTAGACAAGCTGGAGGATTTAGCGGCTCACTTAAAGTCCAACTCTCTTTGCGCACTTGGACAGACAGCCCCCAATCCTGTACTTTCCACTCTGCGTTACTTTAAGGATGAATACATAGCACATATTATTGACAAGAAATGTCCGGCAGGCGTATGTAAAGCCCTTCTTTCTTACAAGATTGACGCGGACAAGTGTAAGGGATGTACTCTTTGTGCAAGGACCTGTCCGAATGACGCAATCACAGGCTCCGTAAGAGAACCGCATGTGATTAACCAGGATAAGTGCGTAAAATGCGGCGCATGTATGGAAAAATGTCGTTTCGGCGCTATCTATAAAGAGTAATGGAGGATGGAGAATATGGAAAATATTAATCTTAAAATCAATGGTCTTGATGTATCCGCTCCTGTAGGCTCTACGATCCTTGAAGCAGCGCACCTTGCGGGAATCAAGATACCTACGCTTTGCTATTTGAAGGAAATCAATGAGATCGGCGCATGCCGTATGTGCGTGGTCGAGGTAAAGGGAGCAAGAAACCTGGTAGCTGCCTGCGTACACCCGATCAATGAAGGGATGGAGGTATACACCCATACTCCGAAGCTGATCGAATCCAGGAAGAAGACCCTGCAGCTTCTCCTTTCCAATCATGATAAGAAATGTCTGTCATGTGTGAGGAGCGGGAATTGTGAGCTGCAGCAGTTATGCCGTGAGTATGGCGTGGACGATGAGGATTTCTATGAAGGCGCGGTGAATCACTATGAGCTGGATGATTCCGCGGCTCACATGATCCGTGACAATAACAAGTGTATCTTATGCCGCCGCTGCGTGGCTGTCTGCGAGAAGACGCAGGGCATCGGCGTGATCGGCCCGAATAACCGCGGATTTGCGACTATGATCGGCTCGGCATTCGAGATGGGGCTTGGCGAGACAAGCTGTGTATCCTGCGGTCAGTGTATCGCTGTCTGTCCGACAGGCGCGCTGTATGAGAAGGATTATACAAGCCAGATCATCGAGGCGATCGCAGATCCGGAGAAATATGTGGTGGTACAGACTGCTCCGTCTGTCCGCGCAGGGCTTGGCGAGGAATTCGGCTACCCGATGGGAACGGATGTGGAAGGCAAGATGGCAGCTGCGCTTAGACGGCTGGGATTCGACAAGGTATTCGATACCGACTGGGCGGCAGACCTTACCATTATGGAAGAGGCGACAGAGCTTCTGGACCGTGTCAAGAACGGCGGCGTACTGCCGATGATCACCTCCTGTTCGCCGGGATGGATCAAATACTGCGAGCATTATTTCCCGGATATGACAGAGAATCTGTCGACCTGTAAATCTCCGCAGCAGATGTTCGGCGCGATGTTAAAGACCTATTTCGCAGAAAAGGAAGGCATTGATCCGAAGAAGATCGTGTCTGTGAGCGTGATGCCTTGTACGGCGAAGAAGTTCGAGATCGGAAGAGACGATCAGAGTGCGGCGGGCGTCCCGGATGTGGATATCGCGATCACGACCAGGGAGCTTGCAAGACTCATCAAGCGCTGCGGCATCGAATTTACGAAGCTTCCGGATGAGACATTCGACAATCCGATGGGCGAGTCTACCGGTGCGGGCGTGATCTTTGGCGCGACCGGAGGCGTTATGGAGGCGGCGCTGCGTACTGCGGTCGAGACGTTGACCGGGGAAGAGCTTGCGAATCTGGAATTCACAGATGTGCGCGGAACAAAAGGGATCAAGGAAGCTTCCTACAGTGTGGCGGGCATGGATGTGAAGGTTGCAGTCGCGTCAGGGCTTGGCAATGCGCGGGAGCTGCTTAACAAGGTGAAGGCAGGCGAGGCGGACTATCATTTCATCGAGATCATGGGATGTCCGGGCGGATGTGTGAACGGC
>OFGR01002719.1_pt1 | contig 11378 bp, 18 predicted proteins | sample 1521811 | NCBI WGS metagenome assembly OFGR01 (sample SAMEA3504098, study PRJEB24116) | mouse gut metagenome | biome: mouse gut; feature: mouse-associated habitat; material: faeces | place: Denmark | collected 2011
AAGGCCCGGTACTGGGACGCGCCTGATCTGTCCAATGTGGGCAAGAACGGCTATCGGTTCGTCAACGCTGTCAGCGATTTTGCCACCCATGCCGACCCCATCCGCAAGACCAGGAACTACAACGAGAACCTGTTCCTGCGCACTGTCGAGGGCAACCCCATGATCGACAAGGCGTACAAGCTGGCGCTGGCGGCGGTGTAAGCAAATTTCACACAAAAGTTTGAAAAGGGCTGGGAGGATTCGTCCTCCTGGCTCTTTCTGCTTCTGGAGGGATGAATTTGGAGAAACACTGTGACACCTGCGCCTATTCGTATCGGGCCAAAAACCGGGGACCTCTGCGGCTGTTCTACAAGGCCCGGCAGCGTTGCAAATGCCCGGAATATAATTCGCCGGAGTACACAAGCGAAATGTTCATGGAGGATCGCAGCCATGACTACTGCCGCTTCTGGACTCCGAGAGAAGAAGGGAAAGCGTCATGAAAAACAACTACTCGATTGCGGAGCGCAACCGCATTGTGGAAGAAAATCTTCCCATGATCGACAAAGTGATCCGCCACAACTGGGCGCTGATGGTCGCCGCACACCTGGACTACGATGATGTGTACCAGGATTTGGCGATTCGGCTGATCCGCTGCGTGGAAAATTTCGATCCCGATAAGGGAACGCTCCACACCCACATCTACTCCCAGCTCAAGTACGAGCTGCTGAACTGCAAGGCTCCCCGGAAGCTGACGGGCATTGTCGATGCCCCCGCCGATTTTCGCTGGTGCAACATCCTGTCGATGGATGCACTCGGCGAAGATAACTGCGCCTTTGCTGTGGCGTAATCACATTTATTACGATAAGGGAGGATGATGAAGAATGGCAATCGTTTTAGCGTCAACTGAAAATATGTCCTATGAGGACTGGCTGGAACACCGCAAGCTGGGCATCGGCGGCTCTGATGCTTCCGTGGTCTGCGGCATCAACAAGTACAAGTCGCCTGTGGAGCTGTGGATGGACAAAACCGGGCAGCTTCCCCCGCAGGAGGCCGGAGAAGCTGCCTACTGGGGGACGCAATTGGAGTCCATCGTCCGGGACGAGTTTACCAAGCGTACCGGGATTGAGGTCACGAAGCCTACTGTGATTCTCCAGAGCGAGGAACACCCGTTCATGCTTGCCAATCTGGACGGCACCTGCGAGGTCCCGGATGTCGGCACCTGTATCTTTGAAGCCAAGACAGCTTCGGCTTATAAGGCTGGCGAATGGGAGGATACCATCCCGGACGAATATATGATTCAGGTGCAGCATTACATGGCGGTCACCGGATATGCCGGCTTCTATATCGCTGTTCTCATTGGCGGCAACACCTTCAAGTGGAAATTCGTGGAGCGTGACGAGGAATTGATTTCTATGCTCATTGAGCTGGAAACTGCTTTCTGGAACCATGTGCAGGACAGCACACCTCCGCCGCTGGATGGCTCCGATGCCTCCGCTAAATTCCTAGCTGAACGGTTCCACGACAGCATCCCCAAGTCCCACATCACCTTGCCTGATACCGCTGCTGATCTGCTGGCCCAGTATGATGAAGCCTGTGAGGAATTGGAGGTTGTCACCGAGCGGAAGCAGAAGGCCGAAAATCTCCTGAAGGAGATGCTGGGTGACAACGAGGTTGGCACTTCTGGGGGTCGTATCGTCACCTGGAAAAGTGTATCCCAGGAGCGGCTTGACAGTAAGACCTTGAAAGCCGAGCATCCCACCCTCTGTAAGAAGTACACTAACAAGACATCGTATCGCCGCTTTACCATCAAGGCGGCAAGCTGAATGGAGGTCAATCATGGATAACACAAGACTCAAAGGCCGTATGAGCGGCAAGGTGCAGGAGTTGCAGCAGCCTACCGGAGATCAGAATATCACCGCTACCTCTGCGCCGGAAACCTCTCTGTCCCCGGTGGAATCCAGCTATCTGGCTCTGAACAACAACGCCCTGGACACCATCCGGACCAACTTGAAGAGCCAGCCGCTGACGATGGATCTCTTTGACATCGTGAAGTCGCCCTCCGGCGGTTCCACGGTGTTTGAGGTTCCGGGGTTGTCGGGGAACGAGGCTGCCATGGAGTTGTCTGGTATCATTCTGGACTATACCACGCCCAGGGCCTACTGGGACACCCCTGACCCGGTAGAGGGTACGCCGCCTGTCTGCATGAGCCAGAACAGCATCATCTCTCACGATGGGAAAGCCTGCGCCCACTGTCCTTACAACGACTTCGGCTCTAAGGATGGGGATAGCAACGCCAAGGCGTGTAAGGAATCGGTGCTGCTGTTCCTGCTACGTCCCAACAGCATCATCCCTCTGCTGGTGCGTGTCCCTGTGACCAGCAAGCCCCGGTTCCTGAAATACTCCACTCGGCTGCTGAGTACCTTGACGCCGATCTCCAGCGTGGTCACGAAGATCACCTTGGAGAAGGCCACCAGCAAACAGGGTAAGCCTTACGCCTTGTTCAACTTCCAGACGGTCGGCACTCTCAGCCCGGAGGAAGCGGCCCAGGCGAAAGCGTTCGGTCAACAGTTCATGGACATTGTGAACGCCGCACAGATGGTGCCGGAGCTGGCACAGGCCAGCTAAGATACTATGATGGCCCGGTGTCCCTGCCTTGCGGTAGGGATGCTGGGCTGTTTATTTTATGGAGGAATCACTATGAACTATAGCGAACTGAAGCATATCTTCCGGGAACTGAAAGCCACTTCTCCCAGGGATGATCTGACGGCGCACATCATCTTCACGGAGGACAGCTTTGCCACGCAGTATCCGTTGTTGAGCCGTACCTATTGTTTCGACAGCGACAACAAAGGGTTCCGTCCTCGTATGTTCAGCAACTCTATCTTTGCCTACTGCCTGGACAAGACCTCCGATCAGGGTGTCCGGCTGGACTGGTACATGGCTGAGGAAGGGAACGCCGGTGGCTGGAAGGTAGAGGACTGCTACATCCTGGAACAGATGCGGGATGTGGCAGCTATTCCCATCCTGACCAGCACAGAGCAGGGTGACGGGACTGTCTGCTACTTCTTCGGTGACACCTGTATCCGGGTCCATGAATCCCATGAGAACGGGAAGATACACTTGGAGCCTGTGGCCGGAGATCAGACCGCCTGTGGTGAGTGGGTGGAGTTGCCTGTTGACCGAGTGCATGGCTACTGCACCCTGCTGGAACGGCATTTGAATAGAAAGGAAGGGCATTGAACATGAAGATTGGCGATTCAGTCTATACGCCTCGCTTCTGCACAGTTCGGATCAAAGCTGTCTTTGAGAACGAGGCTGAGGCCCGTGCTGCTGGGTTCTGTGAGCCGACCTACTACAAGGGCGATCACATCATCCTGGGTAAATCCCTGGATATGTACCACATGGAGTTCGCCGCTGTCCCCAAGGGAGCGAGCCATGCGTAGAAAACATAAAAAGGTACACGACAGGCCCACGCCCAAGAGGTTCTGTGATCCTGCCGTCTGTGACTGTTGCCAGTACATCGGCGAGGGTGACTTCCTGTGTGATAAGCACATGGAGATCGTAGTCTCTAACTGGGAGCCAACCGCAAACTACCTGATGTGTCAGAGCCGGAACACAGCCATTGGAGGTGATGCGGATGGAAAAGAAACTTAAAATCCAGCGTGTCAGCTCGGGGGTTCTCGGACAGGTCATAGAGCACCGTACTCCCTGCGGCCTCTTTCTGACGAAGGAAGGCCGTAAGTGGGTGGCGGTAGACAACACCACAGGAGACGCATGGACGGAGGAATTTTCCCGGAAGCGTCAGGCCGTCCGATGGCTGCGTGGGAAGTTTGAGGTGGGAGCATGAAATACGTTGTCACCCGTCCAGTAGACGGTATCACCATCAACCCCGAACTGGAAGTTCTGCTGGATGATAACGGCGATGTGCGTATGTTCGACAGCGAGGAACAAGCCCTGTCGTCCCTGACCGCCGCTGGCGTTGGGCCGGAAGAACTACGGCACATGACCATCATGGAGAGCTGCGGCACTTGCTGTAAATGCGGCAGTCCGTTGTTCAGGAGCCTGTCACCCGGTTACACGTTCCAGTGCTTCACCTGTGACGAGGACTTTTACCAATTTGAACAAGACACATGAAGGAAGGGAGTGCTGCTATGCGTGTCTTAGTAGTTGAACCGGAGCGCAGACCGGAAGTACGGGAGATTGACGATTCCTTGAAAGCCATGCAGGAAATCGTAGGGGGCTATATTCAGCCTATCTATCCTTTCGATGATCCTATTGCGCTGGTCTGCAATGACGAGGGCCGACTGATGAATCTCCCGGCGAACCGTGGCCTGCGTGGTGAGGATGAAAAGTTATACGATATTGTATTCGGCACGTTCTTCCTCTGCGGTGCGCCAGCAGACAGTGACCATTTTACCGACTTGACCCCGGAGCAGATCGAGCAGTACCGGAAGATGTTCTACACCCCTGAAATGTTCTGGGGCGCGGATGGCCGTATCGTCTGCCTGCCGCTGGAAGTCGATTGAGAGGTGGGAACATGAATCCTGATAACCCTTTCATGGGGAAGTCTGTCGCTGTCACTGGCAAACTGAACAACTATACTCGTGATGGCATCCAGGCCCGGCTGACGGAGTTGGGAGCCAAACCTGTATCCAAGGTGAGCAAGCGGACGGACTATCTGATCCTGGGAGAGCGGCCCGGCAATAAGCTGGCCAAGGCTCTGGCACTGGGAATCACCGTCCTGTCTGAGCAGGAATTTGAAGCTATAAACAGTTAGCGGAGCGGCGGGGTAGGTAACTGCCCCGCTGCTTCTTTATAGGAGGTCAACCAGATATGAGGGACATATCTGAGAAGCGTGCTGTTGAACTGAGCTGGGACAAGGTTCGCAGCATCGTATCAGAGGAGATCAGGGAAATCCTGGGACTTCAAATCCAGTGCAGGGTCAATGTGGTAGAGGGTTCGTTCTGGGACGTGACCTTTATAAACTGCCGTCTCCCTCTCCCGAAGCTCTGCCAGCTCTTACAGGCTGTACAGGCCACCCAAGAGGATTGGGAGGACGCTTTGCCTGATGAGGGCTGTTTAGATGTCGGCGGCATTGGGATCGTGCTGGCTGAGAAATTGATCTCCCGACACCTGCATCTCACCTGGGAACACCATTTGATTACTGCGGACAGTTTATGGCTGGTCGGGATGGCAGACATCCCCTGCTGAGAATTATCCCATGTATCAATCAAACCATCATGAAGGAGTTGAGAAGAATGAGGGCTTTGCGGCCTATGACACAGGAAGAAAGGGACTTCGCCGAGCAGCGCTACGATCTGGTGATCGACTTCCTCCGCTACAGGCGTCTCCCGATGGACGAGTTCTATGATGTCGTGATCTTTGGCTATCTCTCCGCTGTGCAGCAGTACATTCGCAACCCCCCGGCAGGAGTGAACTTCAAAGCTATGGCGTTCCGGGCCATGAAGGACGCCATTCTCCGGGAAGGTGAGTATCATTCCCGTGCCAAGCGTTGCGGCGTCACCGTAGGGCTGGATGATGTTGAACTTACAGACCCCAGGCAGGATACCGAGCAGCGGGTTGAGGGCAAGGCCCTGCTGGAACAGGTGGTGAACGTGGCTACTCCGAGAGAGGCCAGGATCATCAACCTTCTAATTGATGGCCTTGCTCTCCATGAAGCGGCACGGCTCCTGAAGATGCCAAAGGGTGCTGCGGTAAGCTGCATGGAGGACTTCTGCTACCGGGCCAGAGTTGCCATTGGCTGAGATTATGGCTGGGGCCGGTGTTCATCGGCTCCAGCTCATTACTATTTTATGGAGGTGGAGCATGAAAGTCAAGGCATATAAGATGGAACTTTGGAAGGAGCGGTGACAATATGCAGCGATTCAATATCAACTGGACGGCAAAGGCCCTGGTGAATCAGATGGAGAAGGGCAAGGTCAACTATGACAACGCTGTGCAGCGCAACCTTGTGTGGGACATTGAGAAAAAATCTCTCCTGATCCACAGCATGATCTATGGTTATGCGATCCCCGCCATGTACTTTACCCGTGACGAGAACGGCGTATATGACAGCCTGGACGGGAAACAGCGGTCAAATACCATCAGCGAATTTCTCCATGATGAGTTTGCGCTGTCTGCCGACACCCCTGCCGTTGTAGATGAAAACGGGAGCATGGAGGACATCAGCGAAATGTATTTCTCCCAGTTGCCGGAGTGGGCAAGGGATCGAATCAAAGACTACAATCTCACAATTTACTACTATGAGGGAATGACGGAAGCAGAGGTCAGAGAGTTCTTCCGTAGGCTGAACAACGGTAAACCTTTGTCGGCAATCGAGTTGACCCGTGCCAACGTCCCCAGCTTGACGATCTTCCAGCAGCTCGCCAAGCACAAGGCAATTCAGTTCGTAGTCTCGGAGGCTGGCAGGAAGCGGTTCACCGATGAGATGATCGCCATGCAGCTTTACCAGCTTATCACAGAGGAATCCCCCGACTTCTCTACCAGGCCCTTCCGGGAGTGGGCCAGCAAGGTTGAGGTTGACAGCGAAGTGTTAGACACGATCAACGCCGGATTGGATGCTTACTCGGCGTTCGCCAGAAGCCTGATTGATGTCAATAACAAGGTTCTTCGCACTGTCAAGGGCAGGACGCATTTCATTAGTTGTGCCTATTACTGCTGTCTGGCAGTCCAATATGATGTCAGCCAGGACGAGATCAACCATACCCTGACCGAGTTCTTCAGTGGGCATCCCTCTATATCGCCGGAGTACAATCATACGGTATCCGCTGGCAGCGCAAAACCTACGTCAGTCCAGACACGGCGGGATGTGATGCGGTCTTTGCTTCCGGTGGCTGATGAGGTGGAGGAACCTGACCCGGAAGACGATGACGGCGATGGCTTTGATAATATGGACGAGCCAGAGCAATTCAAGGAGGAAGAATATGCGGTGTAAATATTGTGGCGCAGAGATAATCCGCATCCATACTATGGGAGGTCCGGCGGTTTGCTGGGCCTCTCCTATTACCTATTGGCCTGTGCGTGATAGCGAGGCTAGGGAACTTCTGACACGGAACGGAGGCAACGTCAATGGCAATTTGACCGGAGAGCTGCAAGATGCTGTTGGTGTAGGGTATCTCCCGCACACCTGCCACCAAATGCTCCTGATTCTCCAGGGCCGCGACAGTTGGGATCGCCCTGTCTACAAAGGGCCTGATGGAAACCTGTATGTCGATGTTGACCCTCGGAAGGGTTGGGGACCGAATATCTGCACCAAGTATCAGAATGACTTTGATGGAGAGCCGGATGATCCTGTGCGTGGCGTTGACTTCATCTTTGCGCCGTGCCGGGATGTCTGGTAAATAAAGGAGATCGAAACCATGAGCCATGAGTGGGGAAACTACCCCGAGAATTTCACCCCAAAGATGTACTGGGGTGCCAGGGCCATCCTTGAGCGACAGAGCGACCAATCCGGAAAGGCGTTGTACCTTCTGCCGGATCGCCAGAGCTTTGAGCGGCTGGATGGGAGCCAGAGGGAGCAGGATGCGTTCTTTGACTGGATCAACACAAAGGTTCTGCCCGAACTGAGACGCCTTGCCAGCGAGAACCACTTTCATGAGTGGAAAGACTTGGCAACGATCCAGTCCGAGGACGGTGCTTTCATGTGTCAGGCAACGCCGAAGGGCAGCTATGGGGAATATCTCTACATAGGCTGCTGGGAGGTCGAGCAGGAGGCCACGATAACAAAGACCATGCTGCGGTCACAGCTCCAGCAGGGCCGTACCCTCAATGACCTGTTAGCATTTGGCCCTGGCCAGGACTGCGAGATATTCAAGGCTGACAAGTTCTATCCTGGGGACGTGGTCATCTATGTTCCTGATGTGATTTTGAACCACATTCCTCTTGATCGTCCAATCACAAGCCCAGAGGAATTTTCCGAGGTCTTATCCAACTGCTACACAGGGCAGGACTTCATCGACGAGTGCCAAGGCGATACAGAGAAAGCCGAGCACCTGTTTTGGTACTGCGACTGGCAACATCCGTCCTCTGCGGTGGACGAGCTGGCCGATGACGAGGAGGACACATAATGAAGTACACTCTGATTGATGAAAATGGGCAGTATGCTCTTATCCTGCGGGGCGAGAGCATGACCCAGTATGCAGTTGTAAGCGGTCTGGACAAGGAAACCGGAAGCTGGGACTGGACGTGCTGCTACTACGATTTCGGCAAGTTCTCTGGGCTGACAAAGGCTGAGGCTCTTTTCAAAGCTCTGGACTATTACCTGGCGCGGACAGATGAAAAACACATTCCCTGGGCCAGAATGAGCGAGATCGCTACGGTTCTGAAAGATGGGCTGATTGAAGATGGCGAGGAAGAAGCTTACCGCTACATGGCTGATATTGCCGAACTGTCGGACACCGAGGCTGAATACTTTGGGCTGGATATGGAGCAGTACAAAAATGCCGCAAGTGAAGATGCCGATAATCTTACGGCTCCATCCAGCACAGGTGGCGATTACAGTCCCGCCCATCCGTGGGATGCCCCCGGAATGAGTGCGTCCGATTTCATATAGCGTTCCGTTAGGGTTTAGCCAAACGGGACGGCGAAAAAGCGTCCCATTAGAGTTGGTTTTCGAGTTCTGACACGTCCCAGACTGGAGGCCGGCCCTAATGGGACTTTACTTTTACTTTGAGGGGATCGAACATGAAGATCGGCTATATCAGGGTCAGCACCCAAGAACAGAACACCATTCGGCAGGAGGTCTTGATGGAATCCTTGGGTGTGGATGAAGTCTACATCGACCGTATGAGCGGCAAGAACACCAACCGGCCAGAGCTACAAAAGATGATGGAGTACGTTCGCCGTGGGGACACTGTGATCGTGGAGAGTATCAGCCGCTTCGCCAGGAATACTCGTGATCTTCTGGAACTGGTGGAACGGTTGACGGCCAAGGGCGTTGAGTTCGTCAGCAAGAAGGAGGCCATCGACACTACTACGCCCACCGGGAAATTCATGCTCACCATCTTCGGGGCCGTGGCAGAGCTGGAGCGGGAATACATCCTACAGCGCCAACGAGAGGGGATCGCCATTGCTAGGGAGCAGGGGAAGTACACTGGGAGGAAGCCCAAGCAGTCACCTGACTTTGATCGTGTGGTTGCACAGTGGCGCCAAGGGGAAATCACGGCAGTTGAGGCCATGCGGACATTGAAGATGAGTAAAACTACGTTCTATCGGAGAGCGCAGCAAGCTACCAATCGTTCTGCACTGGGAAATCAGGTTAAGCCATAGATAAACGTGAGGGATAAGGGATGGGGACATACCCGTCCTTTGTCCTTCGCATTTATTTTTTGTAATCAACTCCTACAGGGAGGTAAATCAATCCCTTAAAGGAGTTGAAGTCATGAGTAAATTCAAAATTAGCATTTTAAAGGCTCTCAAAGACAAGCTAATCGAGGCAGAAATGAAATCTATGGTCATCAAAGACAATAACCTTGTTTCACTTATGAAAGCAGTCGGGGAAGAAGGCTGCGTGTTCTGCCCATCTACATTCAAGGATGGTATAAAGAGCCGGGAGACTTTTGAACAGTCTCAGTTATTCGTACTTACCTTTGGCAATGCAAACAATGATGGGCTATCCTTTATCAAAATAAAAAGCAGGGCAAAGTACTATGGTCTTCCTATGTTGTTCGCTTACATCACCGATCCCTTCTATTGTATTGATGCAAATCGTGAACAACTCTCCATCGTGTTCTTGAGTGAAACTTCTCTCTCGGATTTGAAAGAGGCTGAGGCCATGCAGAGAGCGTTGATGATGATATTCCCGGAAGCTGACAAAGATTGCAGTGTCCTCAATGTGTGCCAAGGCGGGAACAAGTTGTTGTATTCTGATGAAACCATGCCGACGATCAATGCTGACTGGTTATTCATGAATATGTGTCTTCGGTTGAAAAACAAGTTCGGTTCCACCAATTACAAGCGGAAGATTGCCGAGTTTTCCCGAGTAACAGGTGTTCGATTGGATGATAGAAATCTTCCTGATGTTTCTGTTGCTGAGGTTCACACTGAGCATCGTAAAGAGAAGATTGATGATAAGAATTCGTCAAAGTGTATTATAGAAGAAAGATCTGACGAGATCTTATCACATCATGAGTACAGGATCAACTTTGAGAGCAGAAGCACTTCTCCAGAAGTTCTTCCAGATCAAAAGAGATCATCTATCATCGGTCTTCGTGAATCAAAGATACTCAAGTCATTCAGATCTTCCTGTAGATTGTATCAAGAGTTTGAATCAGAAAGTAGATGGTTGACTCAGCAAGAACTTCTTGGACTGGCTTCAAATCTGTCTCAGGTCAGATCTGGGCAAAAGGTTTTCAAGGAAGTTCTTGGCTCAAATACATATTTTGAATGGGAAAAGCAGATTGACAACTGGGATTACTACTTTTACTACATCAAAGGGAAAGGTTCCAGACCATGTACCTGCTTCTGTCCATACCGTAATACCTGTCAACACGGGACAAACATCTTGTCAACTGTAAATCCCAAGTATCATCAAATTGAAAGAATTGATAACTGGGGTGTTCCCTTAGTTGATGTAGATGAAGCGTGGGAAGATTTCAGTGAGAAGTTCCGGGAAGCGGTAGCATCTGATGAACCAGGCTGGCATGTCATTAAAAGTCAAACCGCCCTCGGCAAGACCCAAGCATTGCTGGAATTTCTCAGGGATACCCCGCTCAGAGTATTGATTGCTGTTCCAACTAACAATCTGAAACGTGAGGTCTGTGAGCGAGCTAAGAAGATGGAGATAGAGGTAGTCACATCACCTTCATTGCATGAAATAAAGGACGACATTCCTGATGTTGTCTGGGATGAAATACAGGCCCTGTATGATGCTGGAAAGTCACCCATGTTCCGTGTGAATCAAGCGATTGCTGAGGATGATCCAGCGTGTGCGGGGGTGTTCAAGAAGTATAAAAAGGAACTTGAGGAGTTTGACAGGTCAGATGGCCATGCGATCACCACCCACAGACGTCTGACAAACATGGATGTGAGTCAGTATGACCTTGTGATTATTGATGAAGATATTATTTACAGTACCGTTATCCCCAGCAGGGAGACAGTTTCTGTCCGGAACATGATAAAATTAAAAAAGAAATTAACCGCCAGAGACCCGCTGGCGGTTAAAATCAAAAAAATATTGAAACAGATTAAGACATCAGAATTTTTTAACCTGAACAAAACAAAATACGATAAGCCATATGCTGACATTAAGATACCAGTAAACATACCGGCTCTCTGTCTGGCAGAATGTTTTTGCTACCGCAAAGAAACAGGCCGGGAAGAGGACGCTGTGGAAAACTGTATCAGTTTTATCAGGAATGTTAAGTTTCAGAAAAATAAAA
>OFGR01002720.1_pt1 | contig 11376 bp, 9 predicted proteins | sample 1521811 | NCBI WGS metagenome assembly OFGR01 (sample SAMEA3504098, study PRJEB24116) | mouse gut metagenome | biome: mouse gut; feature: mouse-associated habitat; material: faeces | place: Denmark | collected 2011
CTTAGATACTCACGTTCGGTAATGCTCAAATAAATTTGGCATTACGCTCAACTTAATCGTATCTTTGACTACGTCTTAGATACTCACGTTCGGTAATGCCTAAATGAATTTGGTATTACATTCAACTTATTCGTATATTTGTATCATACATATTTGTAACGATAACAGAAAATGAAGAAAATATTATATCCAATAGCGGCAGCTGCTGCGGCGTTCTGTCTGATATCCTCGGATGTATTGGCTGACACGGCCAGCAGAAAAAGTGCTATAAGCAGAAATCTTGATATATTCAACTCGATATATCGCGAATTGCAGACTAATTATGTAGATTCGATTGATGCCGACAAGTCGATGAACACGGCTATATCGGCTATGCTGAATCAAATAGATCCTTATACGGAGTATATATCTGAGACGGATCGTGAGGATTTTCAGACGATCGCGTCGGGAGAGTATGCCGGTATTGGATCTGTGATTCTTCAGCGAAATGGTAATGTGTATATTTCCGATCCTCAGCAGGGCTCTCCGGCGCAAAGAGCCGGTTTGAAACCTGGCGACCTTATCGTTGCAGTGGACGGTGATACTGTGCTTGGTATGACGACTCCGGAGGTGAGCAAGCGTCTGAAGGGGCAGCCGGGAACTTCGGTAAGTGTGCTTGTGCATCGTCCTTATGTCGGAGCTGACTCAGTGCTGACGTTTGATATAGTCAGAGCGAATATACCGGTGAACACGATGCCTTATTATGGCGTGGTAGGAGACGGAACAGGCTATATCTATCTGGCAACTTTCAACGAGAAGTCGGCCGGTCTTGTGAGCGATGCCGTAACTGAACTGAAGAAAGATCCGAGAGTGAAATCTATAGTATTGGATCTTAGAGATAATGGAGGTGGCCTGTTGGATGCAGCCGTCGATATTGCCGGTATCTTTGTCCCCAAGGGTACGGAGGTAGTGCGCTACAGAGGACGCGAGACATCCCAGGAGAAAGTATTCAAGACCACACGTCAGCCTATTGACACGAAGATTCCTTTGGTGGTATTGGTAAATGGAAATACGGCTTCAAGCTCGGAGATTGTAGCCGGTTCGCTTCAGGATCTTGACAGGGCAGTGATCGTGGGTACTCGTTCGTTTGGCAAAGGCCTTGTCCAGAATACGCGTCCTCTGCCATACAACGGTCTATTGAAAGTGACTTTTGCGAAATATTATATACCGAGCGGCCGTTTGATCCAGGCTATAGATTATTCGCATCGAAATGCCGACGGATCTGTGGCGCGTATTCCAGACAGCCTGACCCGTGAGTTCAAGACGGCAGGTGGTCGTATAGTGCGTGATGGTGGAGGCATAACACCTGATGTCACAGTTGTCTACCCTGAGGGAAACAGGCTGACGTATAATATTGTCAGCGATCTGTGGAGCTTTGACTATGCCAACAGATTCGCGGCCATGAACGATACGATTGCACCTATGAATGAGTTTGTGATCACAGACTCCATATTCGAGGATTTCAAGAAGTTCATAGATCCCGACCGTTTCAAATACGACAAGTATTGCGAGAGCGGACTCGATGCGCTGCGCGAGGTTGCCAAAGTGGAAGGATATATGAATGATTCCGTAGCGGCGCAATTCGATGTGCTTGCAGCTATGCTGAAGCATGATCTGAATAAGGATCTTGACTTGAACCGACAGGATATAGAGGAGATTCTCGGAATGGAGATTGCCGGACGTTATTACAATGATGCCGGTGAGACAGTGCAGCGCCTGAGGCATGACATTGCCGTGGACTCAGCATTGAATGTGCTGACCACTCCGGGACGTTATGATTCTATCCTGCGTAAAAAATGATCTGGTCCAGGGACTCTATCGCCTGAGTGTGTCGAATAGCCTTGCGCATCCGTTCTGCAGAAGATCGAGCACGAGTTCGAAGCCTTCCGCTCCTTCGTAGTATGGATCAGGGACATAATCATAGCGCAGAGCCATGTCTATGAACTGTGCCATAGGGATAATTTTCGACTCCTGCTGTTCGGTAGCAGCAAGCCTGCGAAGATTTTGCTCATTTGATCCGTCCATAGGGATGATCAGGTCGAAGTCGTCGAAGTCCGTTGCACGTACCTGACGGCAGTGGTGTGTCAGTTCTATCCCGCGGCGCGAGGCATGTACGCGCATGCGTTTGTCTGGCAATTGTCCGATATGATAGTTTCCTGTCCCCGCCGAGTCTATCTCCCAGCGTCCGGCTTCTCCGGCTTCGTTTACAATAGCCTCCAACACACCTTCTGCTGCAGGAGATCGGCATATGTTGCCAAGGCATACGAACAGTATGCGGATTTTATCCTTGTGCGAAAGAGTATCGTGAAGTTGGTCTAAGGTGGGATAATTGGGCATGATGATAATAATTTAGGTTGTCGGTGCTGCAAAGTTAGCTAATTATTTTGTAAATTCGTCTTATGTCTGATTCAGGTAAATATAAAGGCATAAAGGTAATTGTCGCTCCCGATTCATACAAAGGGTGCATCTCATCAATGGAGGTGGCTCATTGGATGGCGTTAGGTGTGGAGGATGCATTGCCTGGCGCGACAGTGATTCGGATTCCTGTAGCTGATGGAGGCGAAGGCACAGCAGGGATCATAGGTGCAGCACTGGGCATGTCTAAGGTGGTGTGTGCTACGGTAGATCCTCTCGGTCGAGACATAGAATCGTGTTATTATATGAATGGCGATCTGTGTGTGGCAGATGTGGCATCGGCCGGAGGTATAGGACTTCTGAAACCGGAGGAGTATTCGCCGCTGGTGGCGGATTCATATGGAACGGGTAAAATTCTTCGGGATGCTTTCGACAGAGGTTGCCGTGAGATATATTTAGGACTCGGAGGAAGCGCTACTGTAGACGGAGGTGTTGGGTTGGCCCGTGCTTTCGGAGTCAGGTTCTCGGATGCCGGAGGGCGAGAGGCTTTGAGGCTGTGTGATGTCTATAGCATTGATTTCTCCGGAATGTCCGGATTTCCAGAAGATGCGAGAATCAGACTTATGGCAGATGTAGTGTCACCGCTGACGGGGCCGCGAGGTGCAGCCGCGGTATTCGGTCCCCAGAAGGGGGCTTCTGTGGGTGATGTGCGTGTGCTTGACAGCGCTCTTTCGCGACTTGCGTCCCTCGCAGGTGGAGATGCGCAAGCCGAGGGTACAGGTGCAGCAGGCGGCATTGGGTTTATGATGAAGGTTCTGGCACAGCGTGCAGGTGCTGATGCGGCGATTGTATCCGGCGCTAAATGTGTGCTTGATCTCGTGGGTTTTGATACGGTTGTAAAAGGCGCTACTCTTGTTCTCACGGGCGAGGGGCACAGCGAGTTGCAGACTTTGCTTGGAAAGATTCCGGCAGAGGTGCTGTCGCGGAGCTTGAAAGCAGGTGCTACCGTGGCGCTGCTTAGTGGCGGCGTCGACAATCGGGCTGAGCTTATGGCCGCCGGATTCTCCATAATACGCTCAATCCATCCTCCCGGATTCAATCCGGCGGAAAGCATGCAGCCCGATGTGACGCGATGCCATCTTAGGCAGACGGCCTGTAGTGTCTCGTTGTCTGTAGTGTCGGGTATGCAGCATGGCTGAGCCCCGACATAAGATGAGTCCAAACGATAATATCAGCTAAGCACCTTATTCTGGTGGTAAGTCTCGCGGAATTCTTTCGGAGAGCAACCTTTCTTTTTCCTGAATATGCGATTGAAGTTGGACACGTTGTTGAATCCGCATTCGAAGCAGATTTCGGATATTGGACTTGATGAGTCGACAAGGCTGCGGGTGGCATGGCCAAGGCGTACATCAATTATGTAGTCTGATACAGATATTCCAGTCCTTATCTTGAAAAAGCGGCTGAATGCCGTTGGTGTCATGCCGGCGATGTCGGCAAGCTGGCTGAGGCGGATCTCGCCACGGTAGTTGGCGTTTATGTATTCATGTACCATACGTACGCGCCGCGAATGGCCTACTGACTTGGCATTGGCAAATGTCGAGCTTGCCAAAGACCTGTAGTTGCCCGGTGCGCTTAACTCGTAAAGGATTGAAATAAGTTCCATCACCCTGTAGAATCCATTCTCTATATCCGATATGCCTATGATACGGCCATATACTTTCATGATGCATTCCGGTGTGAATACCACGCCTTTGTATGAAGCCTCGAGCAGCTTGCGTATGGATTCAAACTGGTTTTTCTCAAGGAGTGTTTTGCTGAGCAAGTCGGGTGCGAACTGTATTGTGACCTCACGTATGTTGCCTGTATGGCATGTATGTTGCTCCCATGCGTGTTCTATGTTGTTGCCTACGAGGACAAGGTCGAAATCGCCAAGTACCTCAATTGAGTCGCCTACTATACGTCTTGCTCCTTTGCAGTTGCTTACGAGGTTAAGTTCATATTCCGAATGTCTGTGTATCGGGAACGTAAACCTATCCTTATGACGGTCTATCATGTAGAAACAATCCTTGTCCGACAACGGAGGTATTTCGCTCAGGATGTGTGTACGTGCCATATCGTTTGCTTTATAGATGTTAATGATTCTGTGTAACTTCGGTTTTTATGGTGTCACCTCGTTCTATGCATTGTGGATAATACACCCTTGCAATAAAATCATTGCATCCGTGGATGCATAATTATGTATTGTTAAGAGCTGGAGGGCGTCTGCTTGCCTTTTTGTAATGATTAATTGTGTTGAGAATGCTGATTCTCTTAAAATCAGGAAGAGAGTGTGGTCGGCTTAAAATGTAGTCTAGTTATGGACTTAGTTAAGTAAACTCAGGAACTTGCCCGTGGTCCTCGAAAGGAACAAAGGCTTTTATCATTATGTATTTTGTGTCGATGGCCGAGCCGCTGTTCACGGCGATTCAAGTGCTGATAATGTTACACGTTTGCTACCTCACGATGCAAATATAGTGCATTTGTGGATAAAAAACAAGAGATTCGCTATAAATTTGTACTGAAAAAAACACCTTGCAGGTGTAGAATGCTTAAGTCAATATGGAATTTGATGCAAATTTGATGGAAATAAGCCGCCGTTTTTGAATGTAGCGCGTTTATTCTTATTTTTGCAACATGGAATCACTTGCATTGCCTGCTATCAAGGTTGATGTGCGCACGGATGCCGATGGTACAACCCGCATTTACGACCTGCTGCGCAAAAAATATGTGGCGCTCACCCCGGAGGAATGGGTGAGGCAGCATTTTGTAGGCTATCTTATAGATAGTCTCGGCTATAGACCCGCGTTGATGGCCAATGAGGCAGGCCTGGTGCAGAACGGCATACGCCGCCGCTGCGACACTGTTGTGTTTGACCGCAATGGCCTTCCTTTGGTCATAGTGGAATACAAAGCACCCGCCGTGCAGATCACACAGCGGGTGTTCGATCAGATTGTACGTTATAATTCAGTTTTGAAAGCGCCATTCCTTATCGTAAGCAATGGCCTCAGACATTACTGCTGTCGTGTGGATGTCCAGAGTGGCAGCTATTCTTTCCTCAGGGATATTCCCTGCTGGGACAGCCTTATGGAATAGTAGCGGCAGGCATCAGGCCGAAAGCACTACATTGCGCTCCCGTGCAAGACGCCGCATGTTGATCAGAGCGTAGCGCATGCGTCCGAGTGCGGTGTTGATGCTTACGCCTGTGGCAGCTGCAATCTCCTTGAAAGACATGTTGCGGTAATATCTCATTATGAGTACTTGCTTCTGAGGAGCAGGTAATTCGAGGATAATACTGCGGATATCGTCGCGGATCTGCCGGTCAACCAACGTGTCTTCGATGTTGTGTTCTGCCAGTTCGATGCGGTTGAGCAAGTCTACCGGTGCATCGTCGGCCGAAGTGGTATTCTCTGATTTTTCCTGACGGAAATGGTCTATTATCAGATTATGTGCGATGCGGTTTATCCAGGCGGAAAATTTGCCTGAATCCGTATACCGGCCTTGACGTATGTTTGTAATGGCCTTCACGAAGGTCTCCTGAAATATGTCGTCGGCCAGATCGCGCATTCTCACCACGCGCATGATGTAGTTGAACACCTGTTGCTGGTGTCGCGCGAGCAGAGTATCGAAAGCCTCGTTGTTGCCCTTAGCATAAGCAGCCACCAACTGATCGTCGGTTAGCTTCTTGAGATTTTGCATTACTGTGTATTGACTTTACTTTAATAGTAGATTTGTTGAGTAATGATTTGCTATAGGCCGAAAAAGTGTTATAGGTTTGTGGTATTGATTGTTTTTAATTAAGATAAAGAATATACTATATTTCTATTATCTACTGCAAAGATAACGATATTCTTTTGGATTGGCAAGAAAACAGCGCGTGCTTTAATGATTTTTTGCACAACCTGCACAATATCTTTCGCAGTGTCAATTGTGAGTTGCTTTTCTTGATGGAGCGTCGATGACAAATTCCCGGTAGTAACCGAGCAGTAGTGTAGTTAGAGGAAGAGCTACGATCATGCCTATTATGCCCATCAATGTGCCCCACACCGACAGGGAAAGCAGGATTATGGCAGGATTGAGGCCAAGTGCCTTGCCCATGATCTTTGGTGTCAGGATATAGTCGCAGATGCTTTGGCTGACAACGTATACTATCAGGCATTCGCCCAGAGTCATGAGAAATCCGCCATGTTCGAGCGAGTTTATGAAGCACACGATTGCAACAGGGATGAGCGTCACATACTGGAAGTAGGGGATCATATACAGCACACCGACGAGGAGGCCGAGGACAATAGCCAACGGAATTCCTACTATTGAGAATCCTATGCAGTAGAATACTGCGGCACAAGAGGCTATCAGTGCCTGCCCGCGGAAGTATCTGTTCATATTCACCTTTATGTCGTCGCTCACGCGATATACAATCTTACGGTATCGCGGGGGCACGAGTTTTCTGAATCCGCGCATCAGATGCGGATAGTCTATCATTATGAATATCACATAGATGAATGTTATCAGCCACTCCAGGGTATGAAATACCAGATCTATAGACTGGCTTACGACAGAAGCGCCGGACTGGACAATCTCCTCAATCTGCCTGGCCTCAAGTGTGCGTTCCAGTGCCTTCAGGCTCAGGTGGTCATGAAGCCATTGCTGCAGTTGCCTGAGAGTGTCCTGCATGGCACTGTTGCCAGTCGAGGCGTTTTTTATCATTTCGCCCATTTGAGCTATTTCGTCGAGTACCGACGGGAGGAAAAAGTACACGAGCGAGCCGATTACAGCAGTAACTTCGATGAGAGTCGCGAATGTTGGTACTACACGGTTGTGGACACGCAGCCATTTCTGGTTCAGTTCGAGCAATGGTTCGAGCATATAGGCTATCAGGCACGCAAGGCAGAATGGCAGCAGCACGTTCTCAAGTATGCCCACAAGCCATACCATCACCGTTATTACGGCAATGGCGAATACTATGCGTATTATTCTGTCTGGTGTGAATGGTTGTGATGATGCCATGCTTTGAGATTGATGTGATGAGGACAAATTGTCTGCGTAGATATATATATTACAATGTGAGGGTGAAAAAAGATTTTGGATCTTTGACATAAGGAATGTTAAATGACTTCGGGGGTGGTTTTGTTGCAGACAGGTGACGCGGGTGTTACGTGTCGGTTAGGAATGTTACATTGTTATGAATATTGTTACAGGTCAGTTTAGAAACTTGACTTATAATATCCATATTTCTACATTTGTTTACCGAATATGAAAAAAGTTGCAAACATAGTATCATTGTTCACGCTTGTGTTGCTGGCGTTTCTGGCCGGTGTTCAGGAAGCAATGGCAGAAGATGTGGATTTTGACAATATATTCTCGAGGCTGGAGTCCAACAGAAGGGTTTATAATCGTTATAACGTTGCGGTCAAGCGACCGACAGAACGAGATATGTGGATGAATCTATTCCTTGAGAGAAGCGATATAAACACGGCAATGTATAAGGAAAACGAGTATCTGATCGGGCTTGTTACGGATGTGTTCAAAGCAGGTAAAGTCTCCGACAGTATTTATGATGCATTGGCTGACTGTGTTATTGAAATGGAGGACAACCGCTCGGGAGATCCGTTTCTTGTCGAGGAATTCATGAAGATACTGATTCCTCATTATCTGTCACGACCTTCGGGCGATGTGGAACGTAAGGCAAGGCTATATCATTTTTATGCGTCGACACAGCATGAGATTGCACTGCTGCAGTGCGACGATGCCAAAGCGTGCTCCAACGAATTCTATCGGCGTACAATAGCATTGGCCGACAGTCTGCCTCCTGAAAAGATGTGGCCTGTGGTGAAGTCGCTTACAGAGATGGCTGAGATCGTATGGACACGCCGTGGCTATAATACACTGGCCGAGGCGCGTAGTTGCGTCACCCGACTGTCCCGGCTAATAAATAAAGTGAAGGTTGTGGCGGCTCTTGATCCGGCGACTCTGTCAGCCGCGCGCAAGGCTGTGGCCAATTTTGACCGACGGCTGATACACGAAGGATTTCTGATAGATTCCTCCATCATGCCGCATGCAGAGGCCGACAGCATGATAGACGAGCATATCACGGAATATGAAACGATGGAGAATCCTGAACTGAAGACATTCTGCATCAAGAATCAGCTTGAGTTGTATAAGGGATATATAACAGCCGATAGCGCCCTTACGGCTACAATGAAGTTCTATCGTGAGAAGGTGCGTATTCCGGAAGTAGTGTCGGCCGAGGACATGAACCGGTTGCAGATACCCCTGTTCGATCTGATATATTTTAACTCTTTAAGCGACATTCCTGACAGCCGGAAATATGATAATGTATTGTTTCTGTGCGATGAAATTATAAAACTGTTTTCGGCTATAGATGACAACCAGACAGACAACAGTTTTGTGCCGGTACTTATAAAATTCGTCACATACCCGCACCTGATCAAATATCTCACGCTTGAGGATAAACTACGTTTCATGGCGGAACTGATGGTGAAAACACAGGTTGCGACAGTGGCTCATTCGGCTCATGTTGCCGCTCTTGCCACACGCATAGTGGACGGGGTCAGCCATTACAGGCCGGACCTGTTGCCTGTCGGTATTGACCCTGGGCAGGGGGGCTGGCACGAGTTCATACGCCGTGCGGCCATATACCATGACCTTGGAAAAATGTCCATAGTATCGGTGGTGACAAATGAATTCCGACCTCTTACAGCGCATGAGCGCGAGATGATACGCCGGCATCCGTCACTCGGTGTTGATTTTCTTGGAATAGATGAGGACCTGCTTAAGTTCCATGACACTACGCTGGGGCATCATAAGTGGTTTGATGGAAATGGCGGTTATCCTTCCACTTACGACAATACAGCTTCCGATGTGAGGGTGATGACCGATATTCTGACGATAGCGGACTGTCTGGAGGCTGCTACAGATATGATCGGCCGCAATTATTCTCCGGTAAAGCATTTCAGGAGCACAATTGATGAAATGTCTCAGCAGGACGGTACGCGCTACAATCCGGAAATATTGGATCTCATAAGAAATAATCCCGATGTTTTCGACGAGCTCGCCTCTATTGTAGATAATGACTGGATGTATATATATTACGACATTTACGAAACATACTTCAATCCTGATGATAGTACGGGTGTTGTTAACAAGCTCCGGCGCGATAAACTCTGAAGATTTTTTTGCGCTTAGATAATAATTCGGTGCAGATATGCGTTTTATTTGTGTACTGCGGCAGTGGCTGCGGTGCATGTAAATTCATCACACAACTGAATGCAACTTCTGCCTATGAAGAAAATTTCTACTCCTTCTGTATCCGGTAGTCCGGAAAGTGCCGCCGGCGTCGACTGTGCGGAATCTAAATCAAAATCAGGTTCGACCGTTTCTTCCGTAGGACCGAGGGCGATGACCTTATCCGTTTTGAGGCAGTTTGCCCGCATCTACACCGCTGCCGGCGGTTATCATCCTTCGCTCAGGGGATTTGTAGCCAACTGACATGGCAGAACTAACGGCCGCTTGCGTGTGTTATCATTAAAAAAGATTATGTCCCTACAAAAGACCACACCTGAAGGCTTTCGCGCTCTATGGCCGAGCCATCTGTCAGGCATCGTTAAAATAGCACTCGTATTCATTGCTGTACTGGGTATTGTGGAATGCACGGAGAAAAAAGTGAAGACGGCTGAAGATTTCGTGAGTGTAAGCCCCGACGGGCAATTCATGTTGCATGGAGAACCATACCGCTATATAGGTGCTAACTATTGGTATGGCGCTTTGCTCGGTGCGCCGAACAAGGGCGACCGTGCCCGTCTTGAAGCAGATCTCGACAGCCTGAAATCGCAGGGTTTGACTAACCTGCGCATACTTGTGGGGGCTGAGGGCGGCGACGTGCACAGGACATCTCACGTAGAGCCATCATTGCAGACCTCTCCCGGTATTTACGATGCAGACATGCTTGCCGGTCTTGACTTCCTGCTTGCCGAACTTGAGAAGCGCGACATGAGGGCAGTGCTGTATCTTACCAATTCATGGGAATGGAGCGGAGGCTACGGACAATATCTTGAGTGGGCTGGCAAAGGACCTGCGCCGATCCCTGCTGAGATAGGTTATCAGGCTTATTGCGATAGTGCCACAAGATTTTTCGATACACCCGAGGCGCTTGCAATGTATGCCGATCATGTCGGCAAGATTGTGGGCCGTACCAATTCCATAACCGGAGAGCCCTATTCGGAAAGCACCGCGATAATGTCGTGGCAGATATGCAATGAGCCAAGGCCTTTCTCCGAGCGCAACAAGAAAGCGATGGCTGCCTGGCTGACATCTACATCAGACCTTATCCGAAGCCTTGACCCCAATCATCTGATTTCTACAGGTAGCGAAGGCAAATATGGCTGTCAGGCCGATATAGACGAATGGGTTGATATCCATTCCTATAAAAATATCGACTATGCCACGATACATATTTGGCCGGCAAACTGGGGGTGGGTCACAGATAGCACCCTGATCTCTGATATGCCTCTGGCCAAGATGCTTACCGACGAATATGTGCGTGAGCATGCCAAGGCGCTTGCCGATGCTAAGGTAGTGAAACCTCTGGTGCTTGAGGAGTTCGGTTATCCCCGTGATGGCCGGGAGTTTTCTCCGGACTCGCCTGCTACAGCAAGAGCCGAATATTATAGCCACGTGTTTGATATTTTCAGGGAGGCAGACTCTCCGTTGGCCGGTGTGAATTTCTGGGGATGGACCAATACTGCCTTACCGCCGCATACCGTGTGGATGCCAGGTGATCCGTATACGGCAGATCCCGCCCAGGAACCGCAGGGATTATATTCTGTATTCCCGGGAGAAATGGATTTTCGCAGTATCACGGCAGACAGATAAAGAACAGGGGGCAGCCTTCGGCCGCTCCCGTTTCTTCTTAGATATGGCGGTTAA
>OFGR01002722.1_pt1 | contig 11366 bp, 11 predicted proteins | sample 1521811 | NCBI WGS metagenome assembly OFGR01 (sample SAMEA3504098, study PRJEB24116) | mouse gut metagenome | biome: mouse gut; feature: mouse-associated habitat; material: faeces | place: Denmark | collected 2011
GCAGGCCCACGCTGCGGCAGATCGAGAAGGAGGGCTACACCTGGGCCCGGCTGGGGCTGATGAACCAGGAGAGCGCCGCCGGGTATATCAAGAAGTGCCAGCGCCGCAGGGAGGCTCTGCCTCAGCTTATGAGCCTGCTGCGGCTGGGGGACCGCGCGCCGTCTCCGGGGGAGGAAGCGTACCTTCTTTCCTGGAACGACATGGGGTTTGAGAACGAGGTCATTGAGCTCGCCTACGACAAAACCATTCTGAAATGTAAAGAGCTCAAATGGCCGTATATGAATAAGATCCTCTGCTCGTGGCACCAGAAGGGCCTGCACACTCTGGCGGAAGTAAAGGCCGGAGACCGGCCTGCCGGAGTCAAGACCGGGAGCGGCGCGCCGCCCCGCCGCGCCCCCGGGCCGGAGGAGCAGGCCGCTGTCCGGGCGGACATGGAGCGGATGGAGCGTTACCGTCAGCAGCTGCGGCGGGAAAAGGAGGGCAATTAAATGTCACAGGACCCCAAGATCATGTCTGCGGCTCTGAGCCGCTTTCAGGCGGACCGGGACGCCAGGCGGAATGCGCTGGAGGCCCGGCGCCGGGAGGTCTACCGCCGTGCGCCGCGGGTGGAGATGATCGACCGGGAGCTCACGGGCACGGCGGCGCGGGTGATTGCCGCCGCCTTCCAGCAGGGAGGGGACGGTTTCCACGTCCTGCCCGGCTGCGTTCAGACCTGGAGAAGCGGAATCTCGCCCTTCAGCGGGAGCGCTCGGAGCTTCTGGTGGGGGCGGGGTTCCCCTATGATTATATTGATGAGACGCCTCAGTGTCCGATCTGTTCTGACAGGGGCTGGCGGAAGGATGACACGCCCTGCCGGTGTCTCATGGCCTATTACACCCGGGAGCAGAACCGGCGGCTGAGCAAACTGCTGGACCTGGGGAACCAGTCCTTCGAGACATTTTCCCTGGAGTGGTACTCCGACCGGGTGTGGGAGGAGTACGGGTGGAGCCCCCTGGAGAACATGCGGGCGGTGCGGGAGATCTGCGGGGCGTACGCCCGGGGGTTCTCCCGGCGCAGCGGGAACCTGCTCTTCACCGGCCCGCCGGGGCTGGGCAAGACCTTTCTGTCCGCCTGCATCGCCAGGGAGGTCGGCGAGCGGGGGTTCTCGGTGGTCTACGACACCGCCGGGCATGTGTTCCAGCAGTTTGAGAGCGGGAAGTTCGGGCGGGAGAACCCCTTCGAGGAGGACCCGGACCGGGAGGTCAACCGATACCTCAACTGCGACCTGCTGATCATGGACGACGTGGGGACGGAAATGCTCACCAGCTTCGTCCAGTCGGCCTTCTACCGGATCGTCAACGACCGGCTGGTGAACGGACGGAAGACCGTGCTGTCCACCAATCTGCCGGCGGAGGAGATCGGGCGGCGGTACGGGGAGGCCGTGCTCTCCCGGATTCAGGGGGAATACCAGATCCTGCGGTTCTTCGGGGAGGACATCCGGATTCTGAAGCGGGACCGCTGACCGGTTATCTTTTTGGTTGGATAAGGAGACGGAAGCATGGAGAAAAGAGAGACATTTTCCTCGCGGCTGGGCTTTCTGCTCATTTCGGCGGGGTGCGCTATCGGGCTGGGGAACGTGTGGCGGTTCCCCTACATCACGGGGAAGTACGGCGGGGCGGCCTTCGTGCTGCTGTACCTGCTGTTCCTGGTGATTCTGGGACTGCCCGTCATGGTCATGGAGCTGGCGGTGGGACGGGCCAGCCAGAAGAGCATCGCCCTGTCCTTCCAGAAGCTGGAGCCCAAGGGGAGCAAGTGGCACTGGTACAGCTACGCGGGCTTCGCGGGGAACTATCTGCTGATGATGTTCTACACCGTCATCGCCGGATGGCTGGTGTACTACTTCGTCAAGATGGTTCGGGGGGACTTTGTTGGGCTGGACGCCGAGGGCGTGGCCGGGGAGTTCGGCGGGCTCATGGGCCAGCCGGGGACCATGACGCTGTATATGGTCATCGTGGTGTGCATCGGCATGTTTGTCTGCCTCCAGGGGCTGCGCAACGGCGTGGAGCGGGTGAACAAGATCATGATGCTGTGCCTGCTGGCCATCATGGCGGCGCTGGCGGTGAATTCCGTGCTGCTGGACGGGGCCGGGGAGGGGCTCAAATTCTACCTCCAGCCCAATTTCCGCAACCTGGTCTATGACGCCCAGGGGAACTGGATTCTGGGGGAGGCCGTGTTCGCCGCCATGGGACAGGCGTTCTTTACTCTGTCCCTGGGCATCGGGGCCATCGCCATCTTCGGCAGCTATATCGGCAAGGAGCGGCGGCTGGCGGGAGAGGCGCTGCGCATCGGCGTGCTGGATACCTGCGTGGCCTTCGTGGCGGGGCTCATCATCTTCCCGGCCTGCTCCGCCTTCGGCGTGTCCACCGGGGAGGGGCCGGCGCTGGTGTTCGTGACCCTGCCCAACATCTTCAACCACATGGCCCTGGGCCGGCTGTGGGGCGGGGCGTTCTTCCTGTTCCTGTCCTTCGCCGCCCTGTCCACGGTGATCGCCGTGTTCGAGAACATCATTTCATTCACCATGGACCGCTGGGGTATGGAGCGGAGGAAGGCGGTGCTGGTGAACTTCATCGGGGTGCTGGTATTGTCCATGCCCTGTATACTGGGGTGCAATCTGTGGTCCGGGTTCACGGCGCTGGGGATGGACGTGTCCGGAATCGAGGATTTCCTTGTGTCCCAGAACATCCTGCCGCTGGGGTCCCTGCTGTACGTGCTGTTCTGTACCAGCCGGCGGGGCTGGGGCTGGGACAAATTCCTGGCCGAGGCCAACGAGGGACAGGGACTGCGGTTCCCCAGAGGGGTGCGGTTCTATGTCAGCTATGCGCTGCCCGCCATCGTGCTGTTCATCTTTGTGATGGGGTATTGGAACCAGTTTGGAGCCATGCTGTTCAAGTGACGGACGCCGGGATAAATTAAGAAAAAAGGCACTTGACAAAAATTCTGTCAAAGTGTAGACTATACGCGCTTAGGATAATAAGCCGGTTTTTCACGGCGGTACCGCCGTGATGTGTTCCTATAAGGAACACATGATATATTCTGAACGCTGAACGGAACTGCATGGAATTTCCTGGCGCTGCGGCCGTGAAAGAACGGGGTGGTCCTGAGAAATTTTTAGGAGATAAAAGGAGAAAACAGTTATGGCGTTTTGTAAAAAGTGCGGCGCGCAGATCGACGATCAGGCGGTAGTGTGCCCCAAGTGCGGAGTAGCGCAGGGAGCGGGTATGTCAACAAGTGACAACGGCGGTTTTCTGTGGGGACTGCTGGGATGCTGCATTCCGCTTGTCGGTCTGATTCTCTTCCTGGTCTGGAAGGACACCAAGCCCAAGACCAGTAAGGCGGCGGGCATCGGCGCACTGGTGGGCGTGCTCAGCATTGTGGTCTGGTACATCTTGGCGATTGTCATCGGTCTTGGCGCAGCTTTCATGTAAGGCCAAGAAGTGGATCTGCAAATGGCTGCCGATTGTCTTCGGCTGTCATTGCAGGCCGGATCGCTCCTTTTATTATAAAGGAGCGCAGTTCCCGCTCTGCGCCCGCTGTACCGGGGAGCTGGCGGGAATCCTGCTGGCCGCGGTTACCTGGGCGGCGGCGCATCCCGGCGCGGTCTGGGCGGCGCTGCTGATGGTTCCGCTGGTGACGGACGGGGTGATTCAGCTCTGCACCGCCTATGAGAGCACGAACCGCCGCCGTTTGTGGACAGGCATCCTGTTTGGTTACGCGCTGACGGATTTGTTCCTCCTGTCCACCCAGTGGGCGCTGCGATGGGGATACTCCGTGGGGCTCGAAATGAGGGGCCTCTGATGGACGTCCCCTCCGGGAAGCTATTTACCATAATTATTGATTGATTCAAAGGTAATTGACAAAGATCCCGTCAAAGTGCAGACTATACGCGCTTAGGAGGATAAGCCGGTTTTTCACGGTGGTACCGCTGTGATGTGTTTCTTTACAGGAACACATGGATGTGTTTTGAACGCTGAATAGAACTGCATGGAATTTCCTGGCGCTACGGCCTTGAAAGACAGAGTAGTCCTGAGAAATTTTTAGGAGATAGAAGGAGAAAACAGTTATGGCCTTTTGCAGAAACTGCGGCGCGCAGATCGACGATCAGGCGGTAGTGTGCCCCAAGTGCGGAGTAGCGCAGGGAGCGGGTATGTCAACAAGTGACAGCGGCGAGATTCTGTGGGGACTGCTGGGATGCTGCATTCCGCTTGTTGGCCTGATTCTCTTCCTGGTCTGGAAGGACACCAAGCCTAAGACCAGTAAGGCGGCGGGCATTGGCGCGCTGGTGGGCGTGGTGGTAAGCGTGCTCTGCGTCGTGGTCTGGTACGTTATGCTGTTTATGATCGGTCTTAGTGCAGCAGCTTTCATGTAAGGCCAAGAAGCGGATCTGCAAATGACTGCCATTGCAGGCTGGACCGCTCCTTTTACTATAAAGGAGCGCAGTTCCCGCCCTGCGCCCGTTGTACCGGGGAGCTGGCGGATTTATTCCTTCTGTCCGCCCGGTGGGCGCTGCAATGGGGGTACTCCGTGAGGCTCGAAATGAGGGGCCTCTGATGGACGTCCTCTCCGGGAATGGTTCTTCTATACAAAGGCCCTGTCTGCCGCTCCGGCCGGACGGGGCCTTTGCCATACTCCCGGCGCGGGCAGCTCCTTTTGGCGGCGCGCCGTGAATTTCAAGGGGATTCTCCCTTGACAAACGCAGGATTTTAGAATACAATTTAACTGGTACTCTATTTCAAACAGATGATCGGCGTGGTCATCACCAACAATGAAGGAGCGTGTCTACTATGAAGATCTACATGACCGAAGATTATCAGACGATGAGCCGGAAGGCCGCCAACATCCTCTCCGCGCAGATCATCCTCAAGCCCAACAGCGTGCTGGGCCTGGCTACCGGGTCTACGCCTATCGGTATGTACAAGCAGCTGGTGATCTGGTACGAAAAGGGCGATCTGGACTTCGCCCAGATCAAGACCGTCAACCTGGACGAGTACGTGGGCCTGGAGCCCACCCACGAGCAGAGCTACCGTTATTTCATGCAGAACAATCTGTTCGACCATGTAAACATCAACCCCGCCAACACCAACGTGCCCGACGGCCTGGTGGCCGATCCCCAGGCGGAGTGCGACTGGTACAACCAGACCATCCGCAAGCTGGGCGGCATCGACATCCAGGTACTGGGCATGGGACACAACGGACACATCGGCTTCAACGAGCCCGGCAACGCTTTCGAGCTGGAAACCCACGTGGTGGACCTGTCCGAGCGGACGATCCAGGCCAACGCCCGGTTCTTCGCCTCCGCCGACGAGGTGCCCCGGCAGGCCATGACCATGGGCATCAAGTCCATTATGATGGCGAAGAAGATCCTGATGCTGGTCAGCGGCGAGGATAAGGCCGAGGCCGTGTGGAAGGCCTTCGCCGGCCCCGTGACCCCCCAGGTGCCCGCCTCCATCCTGCAGCTGCACCCCTACGTCACCCTGGTGGGCGACAAGGCCGCGCTGAGCAAGCTGATGGAAGCGAAGCAGTAAGAGGCGCAGGATAGGACATATTGTCAAAAAAAGCCCTGACCGGTTTTGGTCAGGGCTTTTCTGTGTGCCAAAAAAGATGCTTCACATCTTTTTTGAGAAAGGGGACCGGGCCGAGTTCGGCCCGCAAAGTACTTTTTCGAAGATTCTGCAACGACCGCATCGAGCGGTCGTGCAGAATTCAATTGTGCATGCCCCCTCGATGGGGGCATTGCACAATCTTACGTACACGCCGCCGAAAAAGTGATTAAATTTTATTCCCGCCTAAGATTTTGCAACAGCCACATCGAGTGGCTGTGCAAAATTAAATTGTGAATGACCACTCGATGTGGTCATTCACAATCTATGGCGTGAACTCCTGCGGAGGGCTTTTCTGCGCATGGGATCAGGCTGCGGGCCGGTTGGACACCACCCGCCAGCCGTCGTCCCCGATCTTCCACAGGGAGACGCACATGGGCTGGTCCCAGAGAATATCCAGCTCCCCTTCGTCGCTGTACTGCCACAGGTTCGCCGTATAATACAGATTCACAAGGGTCCCGTCCTCGCTCCACTCGCCCCTGTCGAAGGCGTATTGAGTCATCATGGTGTCGCCGTGGACGAAATAGAAGGCGTCGTACTCCGGTAAATTGGGGAGGGACAGGTCCTCCGCCAGCATCCGATCCATCTCCTCTTCCGAGATGTCCCAAAGGAAGTTGTTATGATAGAACGTCCGGATCTCCTCTCTTGTCAGCTTGAGACAGTCCGTTTCGATGGGGCCGTTCATCCGTTCCTCCAGCGCCGCACGCTCCGTCTCGTCCGTGACTGGCTTTCCCAAGTCATAGAGAAGGATCTCCTGGTAGTGGCGGAGGTCGTCGAAGCTCTCATAGGGGACCCGCAACAGGCTATTGTGGGAAACCACATTGAAATAACTGGCAAAGGCCGCCAGCTCATCCTCCGTCAGCGCATCCTCCGGGGCGGTGTCCGGAGCTTCCGGGGTTTCCGGGCCCTGGACCGTATCCGGCGCGTCAGGCTCCCATTTCTCGCCGACCACCTGCCAGAAGCGCATGGTGGCGTTCCACACCTCCACGGGATAGGCCACATGGGCCAGCAGCAGCGTCACCGTCCGGTCCCCGCACACCGCCTGGGCCAGGACGGCCTCGTCGTGGCCGTTGTCGCGTTCATCCGCCTGGAAGGTCCGCAGGCTGTCCATACCGCTGTCGGCGTAGATGCCGTACCTCTCGCTCAGGTAGGAAATCGCCACGTCCTGCCAGTCCAGGGCCCAGGTGTCGTGGCCGTCCCGGAGGGATTCCAGGAAGGGGGTGTTCAACTCCGGCCAGCCATTCATAATGTCGCCCTTACCCATGCCCAAATGGACATTGCAATAGACGTATTCCTCCCAGGTATAGCCCTCCTCGCCCATGGTATCGCTCCAGGTCTGCTCCTCCAGAACGATTTTTCCGTCCGCGTTCACGCTGAAGATCAGGATGGGCGTGCCCGGGTACACGAGCGTTGTCAGCCAGCCGTTTTCTACGCTTATATCTCCGGCGAACACGATCTTGTCGATGTCGTTGGGCTTCATGACGTAGTACAGCTCCCAGACATAGTAGGTCTTGCCGTCAAAGGTCATGCTCTCCGAGCAGAACAGGTTGGTGATATATTTTTCTGTAAACTCCAGCTCCTTTGCATGTTCTTTTGCGTTAGAAAGAAAGCCCTCCGCCGCGCTCTCCATCAGTTCCCGCGCCGCCGTCTCCACGGCGGTGTACAGCGGCGTGGTGAAGCTGACCGGCTCCCCGTCCACCAGGGTCAGGGTCCCGGTGGGCAGGCGGGAGGCGAAGGTCCCTTCGATCTCCAGCGTCACCGTGTCGCCGGACCTGGTCCCGCTGACGACCTTGGGGTCGATATCCTCGTGGCCCAGGCCGGCCATGCCGGGCGTGGAGAGTTCGTCCAGGACCTCCTCCGGCGGCAAACAGGAGACGTCGGTGTACATCCGGCAGATATAGCGGTCCATCGACCGGCTCTCCACCTTCTCCTGCCACGCCGCCAGCTCCTCCGGGGTCAGTTCCCCGTCCTCGGAGGGCTTCACGCCGAGGGCGCAGGCCGCCGCCACCGTGGCCAGCAGGGCGATGGCCAGGACCAGTCCGCCCCATTTCCGCCCCCGGCTGCCCAGAATATTTCGAAATCGCTCCATCATGACTTCCTTTCCTCCGTAAAAGTGGGTGGACAGGGCCGCCCGGCTCAAGCCCTTCTGCCGGTGGATGGAGGAGAGCAGGGCCTCGCTGTAGGCCCGCCGCTCCTCGTCGTCCCGGCCCGCCACCACCGCGTCGTCGCAGGTCAGCTCCAGGTCCCGCTCCGCCTCCCGGCGCAGCAGCCACGCCAGGGGGTTGAACCAGTGCATCCCGTTGGCCGCCAGCAGAAGGAGCTTGTACCACAGGTCCCGCCGCCGGTAGTGGGTCAGCTCGTGGCGGAGGATGAAGGCCAGCTCCCGGGCCTCCACCGGCTCCCCGGGCAGCAGCAGGCAGGGCCGGAACAGGCCCGCCGCCATGGGGGAGTCCACCGCCCGGCTGAAGCGCAGGGGCGGGGCCTTCTTCAGGCCCATTTCCCGCCACAGGCTCTCATAAAACGCCGCCGTGGACGCCTCGGGAGGGAGGCTCCAGCGTTTGGCCCGGCGGATCAGACGCCAGGTGCCGACCAGGTACCAGCCGAAAAACAGGGCCATTCCGTCCAGCCAGACCGCCAGGAGCAGCTTTTCCAGGGGAAACGCCTTCGCCCTGGCCGGGGCCTCCGCTCCGCCGGGGCGGGACGGGAGGGCGGGAGAGGCGGGCCGCTGGAAAGACACCCCCTCCTGGGGGCTGAAGGACACCTCCACCCGGGGGACCTCGATAACCACCGGGGGCTCCGCCGAGGCCCGGGGGAGCAGGGACTCCCACCGCGCCGGGGCCAGCAGCAGGAACGCCGCCATGGCCAGCCAGGCCCCGTACCGCCACTTGGCGCTGTACCGCCGGTCCAACAGGGGCTTGAGCAGGGTCAGGATCAGGGCTGCCGCCCCGACGACCGCGCTCCATTTCAGCATGCCGAGAAGAAATTCCATTTACTTGCCCTCCAATGTGTGTGTCAAAAAAGATGCTTTGCATCTTTTTTGAATTAGCTTCGCTCCGCTCTGCGCCTCTGTTGTCTGCCTGCGGCAGACAATTCGACGCTCGCTCCGCGCAGAGTGTTTTTCCCACGTACACGCCGCGGGAAAAACGATTAAAATTTCTTTGCCGCCTGCGGGCGGCAAACTCCTGCGGAGGGCTTTTTGACTGTCTGGAAAGTCCATTTACTTGCCCTCCAATGTGTCCAGATACTGGCGCAGCTGGGCCAGGTCGTCCTCGTCGATGGCCCGCCCGTCGCAGAGGGAGGCCACCATGCCGGTGAAGCTGCCGCCGTAGAGGCGGTCGATGAGGCCCCGGCCCTCGGCGGCCTTGTAGTCCTTTTCGCTGACCAGGGGATGGTACCAGTTGCTCTTCCCCCGCTTCTGGCAGGAGAGGAAGCCCTTGTCCACCAGCCGGCTCAGGCTGGTCAGGATGGACGGCAGGGCCCAGTCCCGGCGGCCCCGCAGCTTCTCCTGCACGTAGGAGGAGGGCACCGGCTCCCCCGCCTCCCAGACGGCCAGCATGATCTCCAGCTCCGCGTCGCCCAGCTTCTTCATAGTCTTTTCCTCCTATGGGTATGTTATACAGCTGTCTAACTTGACCTTATTATACGACTGTATAGAATGAAAGGCAAGTTACAGTTTGGTTACAGGCGGATATGAAAAGAGGGCGGCTGACAGCCGCCCTCGGGGAGATCTGTTAGGGGATGGGGGTGACGACGGGCTTGCCGTCCCGGTCGACCAGAACGGTCAGGCCGGTGCCGTTCGCCTTGTTATGGGAACCCATCAGGTAGTTTACGCCGGTTTCCGTGTCCACGATGATCTTTGCCACGTTTACGACGCCCTGATTGTAGACCTCCACAAAACGATCCTTCGCCATGTGCTCACCTCCTTTCCGTGTTTCTGCTCATCAGGCAGAGTGCGAGGAAGCGAGCGACGGTCAGCGCGAAGATCGTTCCGACCAGCGCATAGCCCGCGATTCTTCCCTCGAGATCCGCAATGGCGGACGCGAAGGCGATGACGGCGGCGGCCCCCGCCATGACTTTCAGCCCGATGGCGTCGATGCTGCGCAGGTTCCGGATTGCCGCCTGGTCCTTTTCGCCTTTGCCGTACTGCCGGATACGGAACGCCCGCAGGACGAAAAACAGGAAGGTAAACAGGAAAACCATATTCTGAATTACGTCGTAGAAGCTGTGCCAGTCCCGCCTCGCCCACATCCAGTAGTAGCAGGCAAGGAGCATCGCGTAAATGATTTTGGTTCCCGCCATTTCCTTTACGGTAACGTGTGATTTCATGCGTCATTCCTCCATATAGCGGATTGGATTGTCCGGTCCGCTGGTTTCTGGCGCAAGCATACCACATCTTGCGGACGCTGCGGCGTAAATTTCCGGAATGGACGGCGATGCTTCCTGAATGGAAGCAGACGGTCGAAAGGGAGCGTCCAAAAAACGATGAATACCGCCAAAACAGCTTGCTGCCAAGCTGTTTTGGCGGTATATGTATGCGCACATTTTGCCCGCATGGGCGCGGGCGCGGTTTACTGTTCAAACATCACGATGGTTTCTTCTTCGCCGGTGTTGTAGTTCCACAGGAACCAGCCATACTGGTCTTCATATACACAATAGGTGTCATCCAAAATGACGAGATTGTTTCTGTGTACATCCGGGAATGGCAGCGGGTCAGACATGCTCAAATCCTTTAAGTTTACCCATCTGTATTCACTGTCTTTAACACCAAGGTATTTGTCGCCCCCAAAGTAGCAAAGATTATCATGCCCCCATTCACTTACAGCGGGATACAATTCCCCATATTCCAAAACCTGCTCCCCTGTGACATAGTCATAAATGCCGTCTCTCCGTGTGACGTATTTCCCGCAAAAACTACCGACTTGATTAGAAAGGTTCGAAACATTGCCCGTATCTTCCCACTCGCAAGTATCTGTATTGAGCCGATAAAGATGAGAAGTGCCTTTATCAGAAACTTTTGTGCAAACTGTCCCACCAGCAGCGAACGTAGAATCTGCATCCAATTCACAATCTTCTTTCAGCCCATGTTCAACTTCACGCTGCGGAGCGGGAATATCGGCAATTTTCTCAAGATTATGGGACAAAAGGATGACAGAGCTGTCATCTATATCTATTGCTAAAATGCCCTTTTCAAAAAATAAATAGGCGAAGCCATGGCCGGTATGTAGAAATGATTGAAGCGGCGTACCATTATAATCATATATCCTTGTCGAAAGTTCCGCTTCCTTAAAAGAGTTGTTCGCGAAATAAAAGTTGCCGTCCATAAAATAATTACCTGCGTACCACCCATAACCCTTTACATCTGCCGAAATAGCAACAGATTCATGAAGTTCTTTTGAGGCAATGTCATAAGAACAATAGTCCCAATCATCGCCATAGCCTTTTACTCCACGTATATAGACAGCTCCGTTGTGGAGAAAGGCTTTTCTATCGGTAGCATCATAATAAGTATGTCTCGGCCCTTCGCCCTCTACAAATCCGTTTTGATATTCCTCCTGCAAAAGTGCAAGAAGCTCCGTTCCCGCATTGCTTTCCTCTTTCGGTTCCTCTGATTCCTCCGGCTCTTCCTCCTTGGGTTCCTCGGATTCTTCCGGCTGCTCCTTGGATTCCTCCGGCTGTTCGCTTTCCTCCGGCTGCTCTGTGGAACTGACAACATTCTCGGATTCGGGTGGT
>OFGR01002723.1_pt1 | contig 11353 bp, 10 predicted proteins | sample 1521811 | NCBI WGS metagenome assembly OFGR01 (sample SAMEA3504098, study PRJEB24116) | mouse gut metagenome | biome: mouse gut; feature: mouse-associated habitat; material: faeces | place: Denmark | collected 2011
AGCCTGTAATCCGTTGATTTTTAACGCATTATAAGTTTCCGATTGTACAACCGTCGGACGTTCCAATATCCTTCGGGTTCTAAGATGATTATAAACCAACACTGCGAATTTTGCAAGAGGGTTTAGGAAATGGGGGTGCTTCGGCACTCCTATTTTTTTGCAGATTTGTAGACTATATTACAGGAATATGGTCTTGTCTGCAAGGATTTTTTGTGTTTTTTATAACAAGGTAGGAAGGAGTGGGTGAGATTCCGCCGCCTTCGGCATTGTAGTAATGTGTATAACTTTTCCGGTTGTTCTGTGAGTTCCTCTGTTTCCGGCTCCGCTATCTTGCCGCTGGGGAAAGTGGATTGTGGGGGAGTGGCTTCTCGGCTTTCTGCTTTGATTTTAGAGATAACCTGCTGACACTCCTTTGTCGGTAAACAATATTCAGTTTTTATATCATTTTTCTGTTCTGATTTTCCCCGAAAAATGGGAATTTATTCTTATTCCTTCAAAACAATTGACATTCCATTTTGGCAAATTATTTCAATTTTTCCGTCTATAATTTTATATGCTTCTCCAAAAAGTCGAGTAACACCATCTTCAATAGTTATATAGCTTCCATCATTCAAAGCAATTATCTCATGTCCCATACTATCTTCAAATGTGATATCTTCAATCAAGCGATACCCGTCAAGCCATTCCTCTCTCAGGCTTTGAAAATGAGGAAGTATATTTATATTCGTGATACCAAGTCCCTGAATCCATCTCTTATAGTTCGGGTCGATTGCTTCTCCTTCCATTTCTGGTCCAGCATACACAATGTCAGCACAATTCATAGAACCTGCACTCCAAGAAATGAGAAGTCCATTAAAATCTTCCAGTCTGTCTTTCAACCCAATTCTATGAAAGAAGTTATTTTGTGTTGGCACATGTCCTCCTGCTAACAGCACAACATCCATTTCTATCATTTTGTCTATTAATTTTTCATTTCTATTATCGCATATCTCCATATAAGAAATACTTAGTCGACTCATAGGGAATGACTGCGTAAAACATTCACAAATCATATCATTTCTTTCATAGTCATTAGGCGAAGCTGTGATAATCATCACTTTAGAATTGTGAATCCACTCCTTTTGAATTTTATCTAAAAAATTGTTATCCTCCAATAATGGTGCTGGTATTCTTTTACCATTTTCCTTTATCGAGCCACCTATAGAGCTAGTCATTATGATTCTCATTTTTCAATATCTACCTCCATCACTCCCGATTGAACAAAATCGCTGCGCTATGGTCTGCTAGGGCTGTGGCGCAGTTTTTAAGTTTTTGTTACCCTTAAATAAATAGCAGTGGAAAAAATTTCCGCAATATGATATTGTTAAGTTACCACACAAAACAATCAAATACGGCCCCCACCTATGAATACAATAGCACTTTTTGGTGTCTTCCGCAACCGCAATTATGATGCCAATGCGCCTCCTTGTACAAAAGAATGGATTCCTTATTGTAAGAAGCCGTTTCAGGGTGCGGAGTCTGTCATCAAATATCTTGGCAAGCTGCAAAAATATAGTGTTTATGCGGCTTTTCTGGTTTTCCTTTTTTGCGGCGTGGTGAGCAGATTATTCTACTATTTTTTATAAAGGTTATTCCTTCTGAAAAGGATTGTGGTATAATGAAGATATCGACAAATCGGGAATTCGTGAGGAAATTATTATTTTGATTGAGAGGAAAATATGACGGGACAACATAATAAAATAATAAATGCGGCAGCTAAGAAAATACTAACTCCTGAAGGACTTTTTAGAGTAGGATCTTCCAGAACATGGCTTGATGATAATGGATATTTTGTGATACAGATAGAATTTCAGTCGAGTTCTTATGACAGAGGTTCTTATTTGAATGTCGGAATCAGTTTCTTATGGGAAGCTAGTGCAGGCTTAAATGAAACATTGGCGTTTTATATCGGATATCGAGTAAATGAAGCGGAATATGTATCTTATACAGGTGATGATGCTGTCTTTACGGAAAAGATGGAACGCTTTGCGGAAGTTGCCATGAAAAAAGTGAGGGAGTATCGTCTGTTTCGTAATATGGATTATGCTAAAGAACAAATGAAAAGTCAGCTAAATAGCATGTCAGAAAACAGAGTGTTTTGGGAAATCTACAACTTGGCAATGCTTTGTTTTCTAAAAAGAGATTTTAACGAGGGAAAAGAATACTTTAATCGTTTTCTCAATATACTCAAAAAATCTTTTTATATAGGAGAACTGCATATCGAATGGCATGAAGAATTATATAATCATTGTATTCAATATCTTTGTCCTAAACTAGAATCCGAAGACACAGCATATAAAATGGTATTTGATATGATTGAACGCAGAAGGATTTTCTTTTCTGGTAAACCTTCATATAAGAAATTAAAAAAAGAATTTACCTTGTGAGTTCATATCTGAAAAACATAACAAATGGCTGATATAGCATTTTAAGAATTTCGATTTTTCAAGAATATTCGGAACGCTACGTTAGACAGCTTGTTATCATTGCTACTCAGCCGCTTGTAATATCATGAACGATTACGTTTATATCATCCTGTATTATATGCTCCGGCTTAAGGAAGTGGTGCATTGTGCCTTGTTAGTTTTCAGAAAGCCTATTCCATTTGCCAAGATAGAACTGTATAATAAAAAATGGAAAATAAAAGTTAAGAATAAGTCTGAGGAAAAGAGGGCTTTCAGCTATGAATGGTTTCAAGAAAACATTTCCCTATTTTGTTGAAAGTGAATTGCTTCAAAAATGCAACATTTCTAAATCCCGTTTTCATAAGGTTCGAGGAAGTCAGTGGAAAGGAGTTTATCAGGCAATTACAGGAAAATTTGCAGATAAAACAAAGACATGGAAAAATGGATTGCATTGGGCTAACATAAATGGATATAGTCCTAAAAGTATGAAAGACTTAGTAGGATGTTATTCTGTTGATTATGCAACATGGTTTTATCAGCTACCCAAAATCGTACCAGAAGATGATATGGTTTATTTTTTGATAGATAATGGAAGTTACTGGTATGCGGGTGAGCAATTTTGGATTTTTGAAAGTGGAATTTCAGAATTAACAAAAGTGCTTTCCGTTCTAAATCAAAGTGCCTTTTTAGATTTAGGATGGTTAGATTATTATATTGTTTCAAAAAAATACAAATGGATAATTGGGTTTAATCATCATGATGTGGTTTCTCTTGTTGGAGAGGGATTAAATCCTGAATGTTTTCTTGAAACAAAAAATTGACCTGTTTTTTATCAGATTACTATGCCCACCCAGAAAATGAAATCCCCACTACCTATTAGCAGCACACTCAAGCAGGAAATTTATCCTGCTTTTTTTTGCCCTTTTTGTTTTAAACATAGTTATCTATCTCTTGTAATTTTTGCAAAAATTTCTGTGTAGGTTTAGACAATACCTGATATTTTTTCCAAATGATATTCATATGACCTTTCATTTTGGGCTCAAGCGGTCGAAAACACAAATGACTATCTCCTGAAACATTGATAAGTTTATCAAAGCATATGGCATATCCTAAGCCTTCCTCCACCATCAAAGAACCGTTGAAAAGTAGGCTATAAGTAGCTACAATGTTCAGCTTTTCCTGTTCACAATGAAAGAATTTTGTAAATTCTATATTTTGAAACGCCTGTCTAGAAATGATAAGAGGTTTATCCACTAAATCCTCTGCCGTAATGCGTTCTTTTTGTGCAAGCGATGCCTCGCGTCGCATAAGAACGCCCCAAGTATCTTCATAAGGAACAGGTATGGAATCGTATTTGCTAAAGTCTGTATTTCCAAAAACAATGCCGAAGTCTATAGAGCCGCGGTCGATTGCTTCGGTTATCGTTGCTTTGTCACCACTGATGATATGAAAATGTACAAGCGGATAATCCTTCTGCATTGCCTTCATTGCTTTTATTAGGAAACGGTTTCCGTCTGTTTCTCCAGCACCGATTTCAATATCTCCGGCGAGCATATCATCGGACGCAGCAATTTCATTCTCTGTCTTTTTAATAAGCTCGACGACTTCCTCGGCACGCTTACGCAGGATCATACCTTCTTCTGTAAGCGTGATTTTTCTGTTTCCACGGATAAATAGTTGTTTGCCGAGTTCTTCCTCCAATTCTTTGAGTTGGCGGGACAGTGTGGGTTGTGAAAGGTGCAGAAATTCTGCGGCACCAGAAATGCTGTTTTCCCTCGCCACAGCTAAAAAATATTGTAATACTCGCAGTTCCATAAAAATCCTCCTTAGATGGGCTAGTATAATGTCGACAGACATTATACCATGCGTTTAATATGCTTGTAAACTATGGGAAAGTATTTGATATAAGTATTTGTTATTCTGATTGACCGCAGATATAATAAAATCATGAAAGACTTAGTGTAAGGAGTTTGCATGATGAAAAGAATAGTTACTATTTTGATCGCTGTCTTGTTGATAATAACAATATTCTTCGGGTGTGGCAGCAAAAAGGAGGAAATACCACTTGTTGACAAAGGCAATAATCAGCGTTCTCATACAAAGGGAACAGAACAGGCAGATACCATTGTATTATCGGAGAAAATCACCGAATTGGCGGATGGTCTGTCTGCTGTCAGATACACAGGCGATAATGGATTCGATGATTTTCTGGCAAAAGGGGGCGCTTCATCGGATGCAGAGGTTGTTTCGTTTGTAATGGAAAACGGTATAGCGGATTTTGGAAATCTGCTGTTTGGCGGCAATCTGTTTGGATGTAGTACGCTGGCTGTAAAAGATGAAAACGGCAATGCTCTGTTCGGCAGAAATTTTGATTGGAATACCTGCCATGCGATGATTATTCAAAATGTGCCTGAAAATGCATATTGTTCTATTTCCACCGTTAATATGGATTTTATAACAGCAAGTGGGCTTCCACTATCGTCACTGCCTGATAAGATACAGGCTCTCGCCGGACTTTATGCTCCTCTTGATGGAATCAATGAAATGGGTCTTGCTGTTTCCGTCAACATGATTCAGGACAATGATACCATTGAGCAGAATACGGATAAGCCGGATCTTACGACGACAACTGCTGTTCGGCTACTTCTGGACAAAGCTGCAAATGTGGAGGAAGCGATCGACCTGTTAAATAGCTATGACCTGCATGCTTCTTTTGGGTATATGGTGCATTTTGCAATTGCAGACAGAGAAGGCAACAGTGTGGTTGTTGAGTATGTAAACAATGAAATGTCTGTTACGAAAACACCCATTGTTACGAATTTTTATTTGTCAGAGGGAGAAAAGAAAGGAATCGGTACACAGCAATCTCATGAGCGTTATGAGATTCTAATGAAGCGTCTCAATGAGAGCAAAACAATGGATATGGATGTGCTTTGTGATGCGATGGACAGCGTGAGCAAGGACAATTTCGGGGAATTTGAATCTACGGAATGGAGCATTATAATGAACCAATTCACAGGCGAAGTCCGATATTACCATCGTGAAAATTATAACACTGCTTATACGTTCACGGTTACAGGAGGACAGGAAACATGAATTACTTAAAAATGATATGGAACTTATGGCAGCTCAAAAGAAATGAGAAAAAATCTGCCGAAGAAATTTCGGCTTTGCAGGCTGAAAAACTGAAGCGACTGCTGCATTATGCGTATGAGCACTCTCCGTATTATCGAAACAGCTTTGAACGTGCAGGAATTACGGCTGAAAAAATAGACAGTACCCCGCTTTCTTGTTTTCCCGCAATTGACAAATCTGTACTTATGTCACAGTTTGAAGAAATTGTTACTGCAGCAGGGCTTACGCAAGAGGAAATCCGCAGGTTTGATGAACAGGAAATTGGCAGTAAAAAGCTGTTTCGCGGTAAATATCATATTGTCCATTCCTCTGGCAGCACGGGAATACCAAAGTATTTCGTTTATGATGAAAATGCCTGGGATTGTATGCTACTTGGGATTGTTCGTGGAGCGCTTTGGAATATGACCATGCCGCAAATCCTTAAATTTTTAGCGCACGGTCCAAGGATTGTTTACATAGCGGCAACAAATGGGCGTTACGGCGGAGCTATGGCGGTAAGCGATGGTGTAAACGGCGTAGGCGCAAAGCAAATGTATCTGGATATTAACACACCGATTGAAGAATGGATTCAGACAGTCAAAACATTTAAACCGAATATGATGATTGGTTATCCATCAGCCGTTAAAATTCTTGCTGAGCTTGTAGAGAAAGGCAATTTGTCTTTGGAAGTACTTCGTATTGTCACCTGTGGAGAGCCACTTGGGACAGGCTTGCGCAAATATCTGGAAAATGTTTTTAGAGCGGAGGTTATCAATTTTTATGGTGCAAGTGAATCTTTGTCAATGGGTGTTGAGAGTAATCCGCAGGAGGGTATGCTGCTGTTTGATGATATGAATGTAGTTGAAGTGCAAGACGGTGTGATGTACCTGACCTGTCTGTATAACTTTGTACAACCTCTTATTCGTTATCGTCTTTCCGATCAACTAACACTGAAAAAGCCGGATGATAGCAGCCGTTATCCGTTTACTCATGCGGTTGGGCTGTTGGGCAGGAACGAGGATATTCTTTGGTTTCAGGATGGGAGTGGTAAACAGGAGTTCCTTCATCCGCTGGCGGTTGAGGGATTTTGCATTAAGGGGCTTTGTGACTATCAGTTCCGACAAATATCGCCGGATACGTTTGAAATGCTTGCAGAGGTTTCAAAAGATTCTTTACAGGAAAGCGTGCAGGGGGAAATTTTGCGGCAGATGAGGGGGATTTTGAGAGAGAAAGGCTTGGAATATGTGCAATTTTATGTGAGATTTGTTTCTCAAATTCTTCCTGATCCACAAACAGGCAAAAAACGGTTAATTCTTGCCAGCGAGGGGGAAAGCCTATGAAAAATATAATTCTCAGCGGAAAAGAGCTCTCAAAGACATATGTGCAAAGTGGAAAAGAATCGAAAATTCTGACAAATATTGATGTGGAGTTTTATGAGGGCGATTTCACGGTGATTATGGGTTCATCGGGTGCGGGAAAATCCACGCTGCTTTATGCATTAAGCGGTATGGATACGATTACTGCGGGAAGCGTTATATTCAAGGGACAGGAAATCAGCAGTTTTTCAGAAAAGAAAATGGCACAGCTTCGAGCGAAAGAGTTTGGCTTTATATTTCAGCAGACACACCTAGTCAGCAATCTGACGTTGTTTGAAAATGTCGCAGTGGCGGGTTATGCCGCAAAAGTGGGCGGTGTCAAAGAAATAAGGGAAAAGTCAGATATGTTGCTATTGAAAATGCACGCTGGAGATGCGAAAGACAGATACCCGCAGCAGGTGTCTGGCGGCGAAGCACAGAGAGCAGCCATTGCAAGGGCAATGATTGGAAATCCGGCACTGCTTTTTGCCGATGAGCCGACGGGGGCACTCAACAAGGCAAACAGCGAAGAAGTGATGAAGCTTTTAATGGAATTGAACCATGAAGGACAAAGCATTTTAATGGTGACACATGATGTCCGTGCAGCTCTTTGCGGAAACCGTATTTTATATTTGGAGGACGGGAAAATTCTTGATGAATTAAATCTCGCCCCATACAGGCAAGATGACTTAAAAAAACGGGAAAACAAGGTGCTGGACTGGCTTTCCAGATTAGGCTGGTAGCAAGAAAAGGAGGGTTTTGGTGGAAAATAAAATTTTGCTAAAAGCCGGTATAAAAAGACATAAAGGAACACTGACAGGGATTTTTATTCTGGCCTTTTTAGCAGCGGCGGCTCTCGGAACAGTAATAACAATATGGTTCAATTCCGAACAGTACATACAAAACGAACTTAAAAGAACCGGATTCGGTGAATTGACTGCATGGGTTATAAGTTTGCCGCAAATCGAAGATTTGCAGGACAGTATGGAGGTCTTGGACGAAATAGAGCGTGTGGAATCACAAAGCCTTATTTATGCAAACTATACGGCAAATGGATTGGAATCTGATAGCGAGGGACAGCTCATTACCTATATTCCAACAGAAAACCGTTACCGTTTTTTTACCGATGATTTATCGGGATATACAGAGCCACCGGAGTACATACTGCCGGATGAAGTGTATGTGTCTCCGTCAATGGTGTCTATGTTTGGAATCGAGATTGGTGATGAAATTACTTATCCCATTGCAAGGGTAGGCAGAAATCTTACACTAACCATAAAAGGTTTTTATGAGGACGTTATGATGGGGAGTTCCATGATTGGCATGAAAGGCTTCCTGATTAGCGAATCTGACCGTCAGGCAGTGTTGGAGGTGATAAAAGATGCGGGGATTGATGCGCTTGCCCGTGACGGTGCTATGTTTCATATTTTTCCGAAAGAAGAAAGCAGCCTGACTGTTTCAGAATTGAACAGGCTTTTAAATGAACAGACAGCGCTGACCGAATATACCGAGAATGTACACAGCAAGGCTGCTATGGCAGGGTTTATGCTGATTTTACAGAATGCATTTGGCGGACTTCTGGCTGTGTTTGCGCTGGTGCTTTTGTTTGTTGTTTTGATTATTTTGAGCCATAGTATCAGCAGTGCAATTGCTTCTGATTTTGTCAATATGGGAATCCTAAAAACCATAGGGATGACTGGGATACAACTGCGTTTCTTACAGTTGGCACAATATCTTATACCTGTAGTTTTGGGTCTTGCTGCCGGATTTCTGCTTTCTGTTCCTTTAGGCGGCATTGTCACTGATACCACCATTACCACAACGGGGGTGCGTATTCCAGCAAGTCCTCCAGTTTTCGTGCTGATCGCGGCATATATTTTCGTTGTGGTGCTGATTGCCGGATTTATTTTTATCCGAACAAAACAAGTCGGACGCATTACGCCAATGAAAGCAATCCGCGGTGAAACGGATGGTGTTGCAAAACAGATAAACACTCCAGCAGCGTTTGGAAGCGGGATTTATTTCCGTCTTGTCCTCCGCCAGCTTGCCAGTGCAAAAGGCAGATATGCTGGAGTGTTTGTTGTGGCGCTCTTGCTTGTATTTTTTGCCTCCCTTGTCGGACGAATGGATTCTTGGCTTGGCTCTGACGGCAAGGGGATGATGGACGCTTTTAATCCGGCAGACCATGATATTGGCGTGCAGTCTTTTGGCGAACTGACACAGGAAGAATTTGAACAGACCATTTTGCAATATACCAACATTACGGATACTTATGTTCTGGCAATGCCCACCGCGGCATTGAACGGAATTTCGTATACGGCAAATGTTATTGATGAACCTGACCGTTTTCATATCTTGGAGGGGCGAACCTGTACTGGCGAAAATGAAATCGTTATAACAGAGTCTATTGTTTCAGATTTTGGTATCGGAATTGGTGATACCATTACAGTTCGGGGTGACAGTGGAAGCGGTGAATATATTATTTCGGGTATTTATTCTTGTGCAAATGATATGGGCGGTAATTTTGGAATGAATCGTGAAGGGTATCTTAAAATTGGTCAGGATTATCCAAATCTTTGGTGTTGGCACTATTTTCTTGCAGACAGTTCACAAAAAATAGCGATTACAGACGCTTTGGAGAATACATATGGCGGTGATATTCATGTGCATGAAAATACATGGCCGGGGCTGTTTGGCATTATTTCCGCTATGCAGGCGCTGCTCTTGTTTATGTATGCTTTGGTAATTGTTTTTATCCTTGTTGTAACGGTGATGACAAGCAGTAAGATTCTTTCTACTGAGCAAAAGGACTTGGGAATCTATAAAGCTATCGGCTTTTCGTCGGCTTGTTTACAGCTTACCTTTTCTTTGCGGTTTGCGGTTGTTTCTTTTCTTGGAGGTTTTATTGGTATGGTATTGGCAGATATTCTTACCGATCCCTTGGTAAGCTATATGATGAAGCTTGCGGGAATCAGTAATTTTTCTTCAAACCCCGAAATGTTTACGGTAGTTTTGCCTGTGGTGGTTGTAACAATTGCATTCACTGTTTTTAGCTGGTTTTTTGCAGTAAAAATCAGAAAAGTACCACTTACCGTTCTGACTGTTGAATAATTGATATGCTTATTTACTATATGTAAGTATATAATATAAGTATTTGTTATATGTAAAAACATGAATTATAATAAACATGGAAAGTGATTTATAGAAAAGAATGAACTTTAATCATTGATATGTGCTGAGCACAGCACAGGAAAGGAAATCCTATGAAAAAGACCATTTTAAAAAATGTTTCACTGGTTCTTGTATTGCTCGTTGCAACCGTTGCTTTTGCAGGATGTGGCAGCAGCAACGGCGATAACAGCAGCAGTCAACCCTCTGGCAGCTCCGGCTTGGAAAGCCAACCCTCTGACAGTACCGATTTGGCAAACGGAGATTCCGACGATACGGATTCTAGTACGATTTTTGACTTGGATTCTGGCATTGATGAGAAATCAGAAAACGATATAGATACAGCGGAATTAACCGTATCCTTTGGAGATAGTGGTGATTCTTTTATCCTGCATCTTTATGATAATGATACGGCCCGCGCGATTGCCCGCCATGTAGGGACGGCTGAGTGGAGATTGCCGATTTATCATTATGACGATTACGAAAACTGGGAAGTGATGCAGTATTATGATATTCCGTCCCGTTATGAAATCCCATCTGCTCCTGAAACCATTACAGAAGCCAACGCAGGAACTGTTTATTATTCTGAACCGAACCGGATTATTCTTTTTTATGGAGATGCGCAAGTTTCAGGAGAGTATACACCTGTCGGATATTTTGACAATACGGATGAATTTCGTAGTGCAGTAGAAAACAACCCTGTTTTGGAGGGATGGGGCAATAAAATTGTACGAATCAGTGATGGGAATTAATCAACAAAATCGAGTAGGGAAGAGGAAAATCATGTATTTCAATCAATCTGACAATGCGATTATACAAAATTTAAAAGATGCTGGTTGTGATACGAAAACCATTGAAAAGTTCATGTCTGACCTGCAAAAAGGGGATGAAAAAAGCAGCCTCAAATGTTTGGACGTACATAGAAAAAAACTGCTTGATTCCCTTCACAGAGAACAAAAATGTATTGACTGTCTGGATTATCTTATATACCAGATGAGCAGAACAAACAAATAATGGAATGGAGGATTCTGAAATGAAAATAATTACAAACAAAACCTTTGATGAAGAACGTGCTTTATATGATGCGCATGATATTGTAGTTCGGGACTGTGCCTTTGATGGTCCTGCGGATGGCGAAAGCGCATTTAAAGAGTGTGGAAATATTACTGTAGAACATTGCTTTTTCAATCTTCGGTATCCGTTTTGGCATGATAAAGGTAACAGTTCAGCCATCAAAATTGAACCAATAAAAAATAATAGAAAAAGTGCCGA
>OFGR01002724.1_pt1 | contig 11352 bp, 10 predicted proteins | sample 1521811 | NCBI WGS metagenome assembly OFGR01 (sample SAMEA3504098, study PRJEB24116) | mouse gut metagenome | biome: mouse gut; feature: mouse-associated habitat; material: faeces | place: Denmark | collected 2011
TTTTTCTTGTTTTTTCGGTATGCCCGGAAGAAGTTTTTTTATGCACGTGAGACTTGAATGGAGATATTTAAGAGACATTCTTTTATGAGCAGAAAGCATGGCTTATCAGGAAGACTATTATCTCACAACATAGGCTCCGGTGCGGCAAGTAAGGAAGCAGGTGCTTTTTTTATTCAATAAAAAGAACAGGAGGGTAAAATCATGAGTTTTCCAAAGAATTTTTACTGGGGAGGGGCTACGGCGGCAAATCAGCTTGAAGGCGGCTGGCAGGAAGGCGGCAAGGGAGTGGCTATCTCCGACATCTGTACGGGCGGTACGGCGGACAGGAGCAAACGCATTACGCCTGAGATCGAGGAGGGGACCTTTTATCCTTCCCATGAAGCCATTGACCATTACCATCGCTTTCGGGAAGACATCGCCCTGTTTGCGGAAATGGGATTTAAGATGTACCGGTTTTCCATTGCCTGGACGCGGATTTTTCCAAATGGGGATGAAAGCGAGCCAAACGAGGCAGGGCTTCGGTTTTACGATGAGCTGATTGATGAGTGCCGGAAGTATCGGATTGAGCCTATGATCACCATTTCTCATTATGAGGTGCCTTTCGGATTGACGAAGAAATGGAATTCCTGGACGGATCGGAGGCAGATTGACTGCTATCTGAACTTCTGCCGTGCTATTTTTACCCGATATAAGGGAAAGGTGAAGTACTGGCTGACCTTTAATGAGCTGAACAGTGCCACCAGCGCCGTAGGAGGGCTTTTGAACCAGGGGATTTTGAATGAGATCCGGCCGATGGACTTTATGGAGCAGGTAGATGTTCCTCAGAATCGTTTTCAGGGGCTGCATCATCAGTTTCTGGCAAGCGCGCTGGCAGTAAAGCTGGCACATGAGATTGATCCGGAATATCAGATAGGGTGTATGCAGATTATGGCTACCAGCTATGGACTTACCTGTAAGCCTGCGGATCAGCTTGCAAATCAGAAGCAGAATCAGATTATGAACTGGTTCTGTTCAGATGTACAGTGCAGGGGCAAGTATCCCAATTATATCCGGAGGTATTTCAGGGAGAATGGGATTGAGATTCAAATGGAGCCGGGGGATGAAGAGATTTTGCTGGCCGGTCCGGTGGATTTTTATACCTGCTCTTATTATATGTCCGGATGTCAGACGGCTGATCCGGAGGCGAAGAAAGGGAAGGGGAATCTTCTTGGAGGAGTGCCGAATCCCTATTTGAAGGCTTCTGACTGGGGATGGCAGATTGATCCGGAGGGGCTTAGGTATTCGCTGAATGAGATTTGGGATCGGTATCAGAAGCCTATCTTTGTTGTGGAAAATGGTCTTGGGGCTTATGATAAGATTGATGAGGACGGAAAGGTTCGGGATGATTATCGGATTGAGTATTTGAAGAGCCATATTTGTCAGATGCATGAGGCGGTTTTGGATGGAGTGGATCTGCGGGGGTATACGCCTTGGGGGTGCATTGATCTGGTGAGCGCCTCTACGGGGGAGATGGCTAAGAGGTATGGGTTTATTTTTGTGGAACGGTATGATGACGGGACAGGGGATTTTTCCAGGAGGAGGAAAGAGTCGTTTTATTGGTATCGGGATGTGATTGAGACGAATGGGGAGGTTGTGCTGTAGGCTTTGCCGCAAAACAAGCCGGCCGCCATTTCCATATCCTGTGTTCGGACGGTTGGTGTACACTTCGTATGCTCTGGTCGTACATTGCCTTGGAGGGTTTGTCAGATGCAGACTTTTTGGCAATGTCCGCCCATATCATACAAAGTGTCCGCCAACAGCCGGACACCGGATATCGGAAGTGGCGTCCGGCTTATTTTGCGGCAGAACCGGGAGGGTGGCGGGATTTGTTTGAGCGGGATGGGGTTGAGGATTTGGGTTTTAGGTTTTGAGTAATATTTTGTAAAGTTTTTGATGGATTTTTACTATATAGGTATTGACAAGTGGGGTGAAAGACGTTATTATTGTAAGCGTGAAAGAAATAATAGGTTTGTAACTTCTTCGAAGGCTTTCCCGAAAATTTTCTTGGTTTTTTCGGTATGCGGTGAAGAAGTTTTTTTATACCTTTTGGAATGGAAATTGTGTTTTTTAGGGTATAACGGGATATTTATGGAACTGGAGGATGAAAGATGTTTGGCTTGTTTAAGAAAGAGGAATTTAAGATTGTGGCCCCGGTTGACGGCGAGCTGATTCCGCTTGCGGAGGTTGCGGACGGAGTGTTTTCGGAGAAGATTATGGGAGACGGCTTTGCGGTGATTCCGGCCAACGGAGCGGTCTGTGCTCCTTTGAGCGGTACGGCGGAGACGGTATTCCCCACCGGACATGCGGTAGGCATCAAGACGAAGGACGGAATTGAGTGTATCGTACATATCGGCCTGGATACGGTGGAGCTGAATGGGGAAGGCTTTCATCCTTTGATTCAGCAGGGAGCCAAGGTGAAGGCCGGCGAGCCGATTGTGAATTTTGATAAAGAAGCTTTGGAGCAAAAAGGGTATAAGCTTACGACTATGGTGGTTTTCCCTTCCGGCTATGATCAGGCGTTTGACTTGGGGAAGAGAACGGTGGCCTCGGGAGAGACACTGGTTTAACAGGCGGCGGACAAAGGGGGAGAGATGAAGGTTATTCGGAATATCAATAACAATGTGGCAGTCTGCCTGGATGATAACAATCATGAAGTGATTGCATTTGGCAAGGGGATTGGCTTTCAGAAAGCGCCCTATGAGATTGCGTTATCGCAAATTGACCGAACCTACTATAACCTGGAACCGCATTATATTACGTTACTGAATGAGCTTCCTGAGGATATTTTGGATGTCACCAACGAGATTGTCCGTAAGGGAAGCGCCTATCTTAAGATGGAATTTAATACCATATTCTGGTTTTCGCTTTGTGATCATATCAATTTTGCCATTGAGAATACGAAAAAGGGGCTTGTCTTAAAGAACCCTATGACAAATGAGATACGGCATTTTTATGAGAAGGAGATGCGTTTGGGGGAATGGGCCGTTAAGCATATCGGCAAGCGGCTGTCCATACGGCTTCCTCAGAGCGAGGCGGGAAATATTGCCATGCATTTTATCAATGCGGAGCAGCAGGTAAAGCAGGCGTCAGAGCGGAATGACATTGAGCATTTCGTGGAGGATATTACGGATATTGTGGAGAGCGGAATGAATGTGATTATTGACCGGGACAGCTTCAGCTATTCCAGGTTTGTGACACATTTGAAATATCTGCTGAAACGCTCCGGCAGCCTGGATGTGCCGGAGTCGGAAAATGAGAAGCTCTATGAGAGTGTATGCGAAGAGTTTCCGGAGTTAAAACGAGTTGGAGAAAAAATTAAAGAGTATATAGCTGCAACCTTGTTGGTAGAACCGGCGAAGGAAGAAATACTGTATCTGATGATACATATCAACCGGCTCTGCGCAAGGGAAGATGGATTGTAACCCGAAAGGGGCTTTACCTGGCACTTTGTTTCGTCCGGCAGATTTCTGGCGGTCTGGGATAGTGTCGGGTTTTTTGTTTCCGTGAAGGAGTTGACTTCGTGGAATCAAAACAGGCTTTGACAGGACGGGGGAGCGCGCATCCCGTTCTGACGGCACAGGAAATACGGATTTCCTGTATATAAAAACAGAGAGAAAGAGGAGAGTAGTGATATGGCAAAGTATACGGATTTATGCAATCAGATTCTCGAAAACGTAGGCGGGAAGGAGAATGTTTCCCAGGCAGTTCACTGTATGACCAGGCTGCGGCTGAATCTGAAGGACAGGTCACAGGTGGATATGGATGCGGTTAAGGGAATCAAAGGCGTGCTCGGCGCTCAGTTTTCCGGCGAGCAGTTCCAGATTATTATCGGACAGCATGTGTCGGAGGTTTATCCGGAGTTCTGCGGTATTGCAGGCTTAGGACAGACTGCGGCTATTGATGAAAATCTGGACAATAAGGAGCCCTTTGATATTAAGAAGGTTCCGGCAAAGATACTGGATTATGTTTCCGGTTCGATTGCACCGACCCTTTCGATTATGATGGGCGCCGGATTTTTCAAGATGTTTTATGCAATTCTGGGGCCGGATTTGCTGAATCTGATGGCAAATGAGTCGCCTCTGATGCAGACCCTTTACATCGTGGGAAATGCAGGATTTTATTTTATGCCGATTTTCGTGGCATGGGGAGCCGCAAAGAAGCTCAATACCAGCGTTGCTTTAGCTATGTTGCTGAGCTGTCTTCTGATTGACCCGAATATTTTAAATATTGTGACAGCCGGAGAGCCTTTTAGTGTCTATGGAGTTATTCCGATGCAGCTGAACAATTATACACAGTCGGTACTGCCGTCCCTGCTGATGGTGTTTGCACTGTCCTATGTATTTAAGTTCTTTGACAAGTATGTTCCGAAGGTAATCAAGATTATCGGCGTTCCCTTCTGTACACTGGTTGTAATGGTTCCGCTGATGTTCTGCGTACTGGCTCCGATCGGAAACTGGATTGGTATGCTTTTAAGTGCATTCTTCGAAGGCTTGTACAACGTAGCCGGTCCTCTGGCAATTGCTCTTCTCGGCGCTTTTTGGCCTTTCTTTGTTGCTACGGGAATGCACGTGGCGATTGTGCAGATTGCACTGATCAATATTACGACTTTGGGCTTTGACCCGATTGTGCTGGCAGGTGCAAACATTGCCAACTATGCGCTGATGGGTATGACTCTTGCTTACTTCCTGCGTACAAAGGGAGAGGAAAAGCAGATGGCAAGCGCCAATGTGGTTACGCTGATTGTGGGCGGTATTTCCGAACCTACGCTGTTCGGTATTCTGCTTAGAAATAAGCGTGCTATGATTTGCCAGATTATCGGAGGCTTTATCGGCGGTCTGGTAGGCGGTATCTTTGGCGTGGCTGTGTATACGATGGGAGCTTCCAATTTCCTGACCATATTACAGTATGCCGGCGGTCCGGGTTCCAATCTTATCTATGCGGGTATTGCCTGTGCGGTTGCTTTTGTGGCAACTCTGGCCGTAGGAATTGTTATTGGATTCGGCGATGGAGATGGATTGAAAAATTATAAGGGAAAAAAGGCTCTTAAGAAAGCCTAAAGTAAGGAAGAGGAGGGCGTCTGCTTAAGGGCGCCCTCTTTTATTAAAGTAGGAAACAGTATCCCCCGGAACAGAGCCAGAACGATTTACGGGCACATGGACTTGTGACCGGAAATTGTTCTAATAAACGGCGCTGGGAGGGGGATACGGAACTGGAATAGAGGTGTGAGATGATAAATTGTGTAAAGGAAATTCCGGTAAGCCCCTCAAGCTATCCTTTTGCAAGCGCTGCCCGCTACCTGGATTTTGAGAAATACGGCTACGAGGAAAAGGAATACTATCTGGAGGGCACGGCCAATGTTTATGAAAGTGTTGGAAATACGGGCGCTGTTAAGGTAAAATATAAAGATACGGCATACATAAACCGCATCATTGTCAGAGCGCCGAAGAACCCCGGCAAGTCCAGCGGAAATGTAGTGGTGGAGATTATCAACCCCACCTCTTTTATGGAGATTGACCGCATGTGGATTCTGGGCTATGAAAAGTTTATGAGGGACGGAGATATTTATATAGGCATTACAAGCAAGCCCAATACCATTGCAAAAATGGAGGAGTTTGACAGGGAGCGCTACGGCCGTCTGTCCTGGCCGAATCCCCGGGAGGATGAGCCGTTTCCGTTTACCATAGAGGAAACAAGGGAGAGGGGCTTGCTGCCGGATATTGATATTCACTATGAGACAGGTCTGTTCTGGGATATGCTGACGGATCTGGCCTGGCTGCTGCGGGGTGAGGAAGAGCAGAATCCCATCCGCTCCTATGACCATAGCTTTCTCTATCTGACCGGATGGTCCCAGTCGGCCTGCTATCTCTTCCGTTATGTGAACAGCTTTGCCTACCGGGATGAGGTAAAAAGGGACAAAAGGGTATTCGACGGCTACCTGGCCGGAGGCGGTGTGCGGAATTTGATTGTTCCGGTGAACCAGTATGAGGCCGTTATGGACTATGATTTCCGTCTGCGGAGGATTGAACATGTGGAAGAGCCTTATATTTCCGTTCAGACAGAGAGTGAGAACGGCCTTTGGGATGCCTTCCGCACCAAGCGCGGGGACAGTGATTATTCTCATTTTCTATATCGGGAATATGAGGTTACGGGAGCCAGCCATGATACCATGTTCAGCTATGTGAATTATTACAAAAATGACGAGGATTTGAAGCGCATCAACCATTTGCCTGCTTATATAGGAAAGCATGAGGAAGGAAATGATTACCCGTCCCAGTTTCTGTTTGCCGCTGCCTTCCGCAATCTCTTCCGGTGGGTGAGAGAGGGGGCGGGGCCCAATTCCTGCGGACGGATTCCGGTTGATGAATGTGGAAGAAACCGCAAGGATGTGTTTGGGAATACAAAGGGAGGCTTACGCACCTGCCTCTTAAATTACCCCACCGGGCGTTATCATTCCGCAAGCGATATAGAGCCGGGACAGAGCTTTGTGGACCCCGGTTCTTCGGTGGACCCTCTGTTCGGCTATCAGGAGGCATTTTCTCCCGCATTTTTAAAAGAGCTTTACGGCAGTCTGGCGCACTATGAAGAGCTGTGCCGGGAGGATACCAAAGAGCAGATTTCCAAAGGCTTCCTTTGTAAGGAGGATGGGGAAGCGCTGGTTCGGATGGCAGTCTTACTTGCAAAGAAAAGGGGGCTTGTGTGATGGAGCGGACAGAGAGGTACAGGGTTCTGATTCTGACCTTTGAAAGCGAAAAGATGTTTGCCAATCCCTTTCTGGACTGCTGCGTGAAAGCGGTTTTCACAGGGCCGTCGGGACAGACCATTGTTCGGGAAGCCTACTGGGACGGAGAGAATGTTTACCGCGTGGCCTTTGCGCCCACAGAGGAAGGAATCTGGAGCTATGCGGTAAATGCTCCGGGTGAGACAGGCTTTGACGGAGCGAAGGGGCAGGTGGAATGTGTGCCCTACCAGGGAGAGCTTGCTCTTTACCTTCATGGATTTTTAAAAATCAGCAGGGATAAGCGTTACTTTACCTATGCAGACGGGACGCCCTTTTTCTGGCTGGGAGATACACACTGGGAGTTTTCCTACCGGGAAAAATGGGAGGAATCCAACCATCCGGGGATGGACAGCATGTTCCGGGGAATGATAGACCGTCGGGCAGAGCAGGGCTATACGGTTTATCAGACAAATCTGCGAAGCGATCCCATGATGGGAGGGGACGCTTATTACTGGCAGGAGCCGGATTTGCCCAATGTGAGGTTTTACCAGGAGGAACTTGACCGGCGGATGTATTATCTGGCAGATAAAGGGATTGTAAACGCCCTGGGCTTTGCCTGGTTTATGTCCATTGAAAATCAGGTGGAGAAATATAAAACTCTGGCCCGGTATATTATGGCCCGCTACGGAGCGCTTCCTATGGTGTGGACCCTGGCCGGGGAGCTGGGCGGTTATGACAAGGCCCGTCAGCCCTTCTATGTGGAGGAGTGGAGGAAGGTGGCTCTGTATATGCAGGAGCTTAACAGCTACCGTCATCCTATGACGGCCCATTATACCAATGAACGGCCCTTTGCCTCCTACTATCAGGATGAGGACTGGATGGATTTTACCTTGAATCAGGCCGGCCACGGGGACTATGTGGTGAGTATTGACGATTACAAGGCATTTTTGCAGGAGCATGGGGATAAGCCCTTTGTGGAGGGGGAAGCCTTTTATGAGTTCTGTTCTACCCTGGAGGAAAACGGAACCCGTCTGTGTACGGACGCTATGGTAAGGCGTGTGGCTTATCTGACCGTGCAGGCCGGGGGCTGCGGCTATACCTACGGCGCTCAGGGAATCTGGGATGTAGTCTGGGAGAAGGGGCAGGAAAATAAGATGTCTCTTTTTAACCGCTTTGATGTAACCTGGGCACAGGCCATTGACGGGCCGGGAGGCATGCAGATGGGGCTGATGCGCAAGTTCTACGAGGAACAAAGGTTTTGGGAGCTTTACCCCTATCAGACCGGGAAGGATGCGGTCGGAGATCCTTTTGGGAAGAAAATGCCGCTTATTACGGTGACAAAGGATGGAGGGCGCTGGGTGCTCTATTATCCCGAGGCAACGAGAAAGAGCGGAGATATCCATATGTCTTCCGGGAAGTATGTTATGCAGTGGTTTGATCCCAGAAACGGCATATACAAAGAGCCGCAGGAGTTTGAGGTGCGGCAGGATACCTGGAGGCTTCCGGCAAAGCCGGATCTACAGGACTGGTGCCTTGTGGTAAAAAGAGAAACAGTTGGATAATATTGCGGAACTTAACAGCAATCCCTAGACAGTGCCAGAAGAATTTACAGACGCATGCTTCTGTGACTGGAAATTCTTCTAGATTGGGGGTACTGGAAGAGGGATTGCGGAACTTAAAATAGAAGGGAGAACAAGATTTATGCTTCAGATTGCGGAGAATCAGAGAACGTTATTAAAGGACGGAAAGCCGTTTTTTTACCTGGCGGATACCTGCTGGTCTGCTTTTACCAATATTACGGATGAGGAATGGGACTATTATCTCTACAAGAGAAAAGCACAGGGCTTCAATACCATTCAGATTAACATTCTTCCCCAATGGGACGCTTCGGTGACGGATCTTGATTATCAGCCGTTTTTGGAGAAGGATCCTCATAAGCTGAATGACGCTTATTTTGCTCATGCAAAGGAGCTGTGCGTCAAGGCAAAGCAGGAGGGCTTTGAGCTGGCTCTCGTGGTTTTATGGTGCAATTATGTGCCGGGAACCTGGGCGTCAAAGCTGTTTCCGGACGGGATTCTGCCCTTTGACTGTCTGGAGAATTATGTGCGGAAGGTTCATGAGGTGTTTACGGATCTGGAGCCTCTTTATATTATCAGCGGCGATACGGACTTTCCGGAGGAGGAGACGGTTAAGTACTATCTGCATGTGGGCAGGATATTGAAGGAGTTGGCGCCTCAGTGCCTTTTTACGACGCATATTAAGGGGCGGTATTCTTATATTCCGGAGGAGTTGTACGGACTTTTAGATCTGTGCTTTTACCAGAGCGGACACAATGCAAAGGATTTGACGATGCCTTATTCTCTCAGTGAGGAGATGCAGAATAAATATCCGGGAAAGCCGGTGATCAATTCGGAGCCATGTTATGAGGAAATGGGGTATTCCGGAAATATGTACGGCCGGGGGAGCCGCCGTGATGTGCGCCGGGCGGCTTATGTGAGTGTGCTTTCGGGGGCCTGTGCGGGCATTACCTATGGAGCGGCCGGTATTTATAGCTGGCATAAGGTGAAGAAGGGCTTTGCAAGCCTTTTGGGAGAGGGCTTTGATATGCCGAAATCCTGGGAGGAGGCGCTTGCCTTCCCGGGAGCATGGGATTACGGATATCTGAAAATGCTGCTGACCGAGCTTGGCGGGGAGAAGCTTGTGCCAAGACAAGAGCTGCTTTTAAATCCTACAACGGATATCCGGGTGGCAGGCTGCGGGGAGGATTTGCTGTTGATTTATGTCCCTTGCAATACGAAGGTTCGGCTTCAGGCGGATCTGACTGGCTGGGAGCTTCGAACGATTGATTTGGCGGAGCGGTTTGCGGCGAATGTCGGGTTCACGGTGAAGGAAGGCGAAACGGTTATTGAGATGCATCCCTTTGGGCAGGATGCCCTGATTGTGGCCCGCAGAGCCGGGGAATAAGGGATAACTGGAAATTGATTTCAGGTAGGTGAACTTTGAGGGATATTACGGAACTAAAATAAGAAAGGACGAGTGGTAAATATGGGATTTCCAAAGAATTTTTTGTGGGGCGGCGCTACGGCGGCCAATCAGTGTGAAGGCGGATATCAGGAAGGCGGAAGAGGTCTGGCAAATGTGGATGTGACTCCTCACGGTACGGAGCGTTTTCCGGTGATGCTTGGAACGAGAAAAATGCTGGAGCTTGAGGACGGGTATTATTATCCGGCCTTGGAGGGGATTGATTTTTACCATCGCTACAAGGAGGACATTGCCCTGTTTGCGGAGATGGGCTTTAAGACCTTCCGGCTGTCAATTGCGTGGAGCAGAATTTTCCCCAAAGGGGATGAGACGGAGCCGAATGAGGAAGGGCTTAGGTTTTATGAGGATGTATTCCGGGAGTGCAGGAAATACGGGATCGAGCCGCTTGTTACGATCACGCATTTTGACTGCCCGATTCATTTGATTAAAGAGTATGGCGGGTGGAAGAGCTATAAGCTGGTGGAGTTTTATAAACGGCTTGTGACGACGCTGTTTACCCGGTTTAAGGGACTGGTGCATTACTGGCTGACTTTTAATGAGATTAATATGATTCTGCATCTGCCCTTTATGGGAGCGGGGCTTGTGTTTGAGGAGGGGGAGGACCCCAAGAAGGCACAGTATACCAGTGTGCATCATGAGCTGATTGCCTCAGCCTGGGCGGTAAAGCTGGCCCATGAGATTGATCCGGAAAATCAGGTGGGCTGTATGATGGCGGCAGGAAGCGCCTATCCCTATTCCTGCAGTCCGGAGGATGTGTGGGAAGCGCTCTTGACCGATCAGGAAAACTATTTCTTTGCGGATGTGCAGGCCAGGGGATATTATCCCAATTATGCGAAGAAGCTGTTTGAGCGGATGGGGCTTGAGCTGTCTTTGTCTGACGCGGACGAGGCGGTGATGAGGGAGAATACGGTTGATTTTATTGCATTTTCCTATTATTCTTCCCGATGTGTGACCACCAGGGAGGATGTGAAGGAGACTACGGGAAATGCGTTTAAGGGGACGAAGAATCCTTATCTGAAGGCCAGTGAATGGGGATGGCAGATTGATGCGCTGGGGCTTCGGATTACAATGAACTCTCTGTTTGATCGGTATCAGAAGCCGTTGTTTGTTGTGGAAAATGGGCTTGGAGCCAAGGATACATTGGTAGACGACGGGAACGGGGCGTTTACGGTTGCGGATGATTATCGGATCGAATATTTGAGGGCGCATATTGAGGCTATGAAGGCGGCTGTTGAGGAGGACGGCGTTGAGCTTTGGGGGTATACGCCCTGGGGATGTATTGATTTGGTGAGCGCTTCTACCGGGGAGATGAGTAAGCGGTATGGGTTTATTTATGTGGATCGGGATGATGAAGGGCATGGGAGCATGGCCAGGTATCGGAAGAAGTCGTTTGAGTGGTATCGGAGGGTGATTGCTTCTAATGGGGAGGTGCTTGATTAAAGGGTAGTTGGGGGCGGCGTTTCCGGAGGGGCCTGGGTCTGCTGCGGAATAAGCCCTCCGGCTTTTCCATATCTGTGTTCGGACGGTTCTCGTACACGCTGTCTGCTCTGAAC
>OFGR01002725.1_pt1 | contig 11350 bp, 9 predicted proteins | sample 1521811 | NCBI WGS metagenome assembly OFGR01 (sample SAMEA3504098, study PRJEB24116) | mouse gut metagenome | biome: mouse gut; feature: mouse-associated habitat; material: faeces | place: Denmark | collected 2011
CACCTCGTCCGGCACTTCAATGAGCGCGTTCCGGTGACATTGGGGGTAGTAGTAGCGGTTCAGATTGATGATTGTCATAATGACCTCCTTCAAATGACAGGAGGGACAAGCCGCTACAACTTGTCCCTCCCGATGATGGAGCATATTGCTCCTCACCTTATAGCCGTTTTGAACCGCCTATCGTATACCCCTTTTCCAGAATTTTTGAAAAATTTTTTTGACGGCCTTGATCGACTTCTCCACCGCGCTTTTGGAGCAGCCGCAGACCTTTCCGACTTCCTCATAGCTGAGATCGTACAGAGCATGATACAAAAACCGTTCCCTCTGTTTCTCCGTACAGAGTGCCAGCAACGCAAAGATTTCCCTGCGGGTTTCCATACGGCAGACGTATTCCTCCGGCGATTCACAGTAGGGCAGACAGCCCTTGGCCGCAACTATGTATTCGTCATAGCCTCGCTCGTCCCAGTGGTCTATCAACTCGCGGTAAAAGCTCCGATTAAAACGCTTGGCCAATACCCAAACCTCGTCCAGGGTAACGGCATCGTCATAGGACAAATTGCGTAGTTGCTGCTTGCGAATATCTTTATCCTTTGTGATAATCTTCATCACAGATTTCCCTTTCGTTCAGATTTTTGCTGGGACTGAACGAAAGGGGCGGGGAGCGGCAGCGGGGCCACGGTGGTTGGCCTGGGAATACAAAAGCACCCGGACAGCTAAAAGCCGTTCGGGTGCTGGGTACGACATGATTAACTTGAAACTGACGATTTTCGCAACCTTGGGTGGAGTACGCCGTTGCGAGGGTCAGGCTTTTTTTGACAAGTGAATATCAAGCTGATTTTGGCATCGCAATCTCATGGCGGCATCCTCCTATATACCGCCCATTTTCAACCACAAATATCACAAGAATGTCACCGCCTCAACCCGTTCTGACAAAATAACTTTAGGAAATGTCACAAAACGGTGACATTTGAAAAATATTTATTCCGCCGTTCTTAACCGCTCGACTACTGTTCCATTGTTAAAGAAATGCAGTGCAACGGTAGGAATGACCGTTGCCAGAAATACATAGACCAATGCCACGATCAAAGCAGGAGCCAGCGTAAAGTGCATGGTAAAGTACCACATGGATGGCGCGTTTAAGGCATTTTCCAAGACTGTCAGCGCAAATATCGCTGCAATCATGCTGCCAACTATATCTGCTCCCGCGGCATAATATAACCCCTCATAGACCATTAAACGGCGAAGCTGCCGGTTTGTCATACCAATGCTCTGCATTGTAGCAAATTCGTTGCGGCGGGTAATAATGCTGGTAATCATCATATTGGTAAAGTTAATCAGCCCGGCAAAAGCCATAATCGCCGCAATCATGCCACCCACCAGCAAAACCGTGTTTTGAACCGAATTTGTGTACTGTTTCAGCACTTCGGTGGAAGTATAGGCAACAGTGGGATTGCTTGCTGTGAAATTATTCAAAAAGGCTTCTATCTGTGCTTCCTGTCCCTCGGTCACATTAAACCCATAACTGAATATGGTCGGGTTGTCGTAAAGCTGCATAAACATACTGTCGGCCATGTAGAGGCGCGGAGCATCTTTCCCAATTTTAGTTTCTGCGGAGGTTGATGAAGCGGTTTCTATTTCTGTGCCTACAACCTTTGCCCTTGCGAGGATTGTAAAAGTCCGAAACAGTTCTCCGTCTTTATAGAAAGAAATACTGTCGCCTACTTGTAGCTGTTCTGTCAGCGGTGTTTCTTTTGGCTCTCCGGTCAGTCTGTTCATGGAACATCCAAGTATAACATATTCCCCGGACTGCATTTTCTGTTTTAGGACTTCTGCATCTTGTTCTCCATCAAAGATTGTCAGATCAGAGAAGAATTGTTCAGACGCCCCATATATATTCCCATAAAAAAGATTTTCCGTATCAGGCGCGGCAGCCATAGAATAGTTGCCATAGGCTTTATTGATACGGCCATCATCTTCTTCCCAAGTACCTGTGCAAGATATATTCTCAATACCATAATCAACCAACACATTTGTGTCGTCCAGGGTATTGCGGTAAAGGCTTCTCCCGTTTTCTATTCCCGGCTGTTGATTGATGAAATCAATAACGGATGTCGGCAGTTCATCCGAATGGTATCGGAACCCCTCGTAAACATTGGCAACAATAGAGTTATAAACTGTGTAGTCTGTTTTTGTGTTGCGGCTGATAAACTTTTCTTCATCAATACTCTGCGTGATAACAACAGCCGAGTTGACAAAAACAATGCACAGCAACAAGGAAATGATAATAAATACCGAGCGCCGTTTGTTTCGTCCAAAGTTAGACAAAGCCATGCGGGACAGTTTGGCTCCTTGTGTCCGTTTAGAGGGTTTCCGCTTGAAATTTCCTTGTTCTGTATAGCGAACAGCTTCTAACGGCGATACCTTTGCCGCTCTTTTTGCAGGTTTCCGCGTGCTGATATATACAGTCAAAAATGTAAACATGGACGCAATGATAAAAATTAGAGGGGAGGTTGAAACCTGCATAGCTGACATTACAGACTTGTGTTCAGAGCTGAAAAGACTCATTGCCACTGGCAGTACCAGCCATCCAGCAAGGAAACCAGTTGCTAACCCAATAGGTAAACTAATAAGGGTAAGGCAGAGCGCCTGCTGGTTTACCAGTTTTTTAATCTGACGGGAGGATGTTCCGATTGTCCGCAGCAAACCATATTGCCGTACATCCTGCATGACAGAAATATCAAAGACGTTGTAAATCAGCAGATAACCGCATACCACAAATAAAAGTGCAAATACCACAGCAAATAAAATCGTTTCCCTTGATGTCATTCCCTGTGTCATTTGATTTTCGCTACAAAGGATATAATTATCTGCCTCCATGTTTTGGGGGTCGCCGCCGACCATATATGCGAAATTCTCCAACTGGCCTTTTATATTTACCTTGTTTTTCAGTACCACATCGGAAAAAATAAGCCCTGCCATTTCCCCGTCCGCTGCATAGGTGTTTTTGAACAATTCAGGGTTTTCTTCTACAAACTGTTCTGATACAATTATCCGGCTAACAGTGTCGTTGTTAGTCTCCCACCAGCCGGAAAGTACCATGTCATAGTGATAGGTCTGGCCCCGCACTTCAAATTCTATGGGAACCGAAGCACCAATTTTAACTTCAACACCTAACGCCTTGAGCGCACGGTCAGTGGTGATAATCTCATTCGACTGCTGGGGTGCGGCTCCGTGCGTTGGCGCACAGAATGTTAATTCCTGCTGTACGCTGTCAGCATAGTTGATTTCAACGGTATGGCCGATAGGATTGCTGGCATACGCAAGGAAACGCCTGTGTCCTGCTTCCTGAATGAAATCGCTCTCAATGAGCTGCCGATATTGTTCTTCTGTCATATAGCCCAGCGTACCATCCGCCTTGCTTCCCTTTTGCATGAACATGGAAAGCTGCAAGGAAGAGGTCATATTAAATGCAAGAGAGATAATTGAGGTGAATAGAAACGCCGTCATCGTGATAGCCAGGATTGCAGTAACATTTCGTATCCTGTTTTTCTTGAAATACTTTTTTGAAAGGCTTCTAATTATTTTTGTATTGTTATTTCCAAAGAGAATATCGTTCATGTTCCTGCCCTCCTTTACTGCACGATTTTACCGTCCTCAATACGAACAATGCGGTCGGCAAGCTGGGCGATCTCGTTGTTGTGGGTTATCATCACCAGCGTTTGATGAAATTTGTTGCTGGTCGCTTTCAAAAGCCCTAGCACATCGCTGCTCGTCCGGCTGTCCAGATTGCCGGTGGGCTCGTCAGCCAAAACGATGGCGGGCTTGGAAACAAGGGCACGGGCAATGGCGACACGTTGCTGCTGTCCGCCGGACAGATTGTTGGGCATATTGTTCAGCTTGTCCCCCAGGGCCAGCAGGCGCACGACTTCATCCATGAATTTCTGGTCTACGGTATCTCCGTCCAGTTCCACGGGCAGGACAATATTTTCATAGATGTTCAGAACAGGGACAAGGTTGTAATTCTGGAAGATGAAGCCGATGCTGCGCCGGCGGAAGATAGTAAGCTGCTCATCGTTTAGCTCGGCCAGCTCCTTACCTTTGATCTGAACGCTGCCAGAGGTGGGAACGTCCAGACCGCCCATCATGTTCAGCAAGGTGGACTTGCCGCTGCCGGAGGTTCCGACAATGGCGACAAATTCCCCCTGCTCAATGGAGAGGGTCACGCCGTCCAGCGCCTTTGTGATGTTCGGCTCTGTGCCATAGTATTTTTTGAGGTCAGTTGTTTGCAAAATGCTCATGGGTTGCACCATCCTTTCTGTGATGCCGCTATCATAACAGCCAATTCTCACAGAAATGTCACAGGCCACAGGTTTTTCGCTCTTGAAATGTCACAATTCTGTGACATTTCAAATATATATGGTGGCCGCAGAGGTTTTGCCGCAGCTATTTCGCGCCGAAAACAGAGAACAGATTTTCTCAAATTCTGCCCCCTGTTTTCAGCCGTTTATCTTTTTGAAAAGCGCGATGCCGTTTTAAGCTGACAGTGACCGGAGAATATCCTTGAATCTTTCCGCATCGCGAACACCATCAAAATCCTCTGAAGCAAGCCACTTATCCCGCATAATTTTGCAAAGTGTTCTGGAATCTGTTGTTTCAAAATCTGTTTTTCTCTGTACCACCTTGCCTTGGAGCAGTGTTGGAAAGCCAGCCGGCCTACGGCCTCCAGCCGAATGTTCTGATCCGGACAATACTTCATGATCCGCTCGCCAAGCATTGTAATCTCAGAATCATATTTCTGCATATTCTCCTGCCATTCCGGGATATTTCCATCACTGTCTCCCGACAGAAACAGTACATACATAAGCCTGTTGAGCAATTCGTAATTGTTTGGATATTCGGCGACTCCGTTTCGCGCAATAGAAATGCAGTCATCAATTCTGCCCTGACTGACAGCGTCTTGAAATCGGCTTGTATATTGAGCAGCTTTGCTCTTTTCCGCTGCCTCATCCACTCCCATCAGACGGTCAATGCTGATTCCGAAGAAATCAGCGATTGTCGGCAGCAATTCAATGTCCGGGTAGCAGGTGTTGTTCTCCCACCGGGACACGGACTGATAAGAAACACCGAGAACTGACGCAAATTCTTCCTGGGTTATATCCCGTTCACGCCGCAGGCGTTTGATTTGATTACCGATATTTAGTTCCATTGTATTTCTTCTTATATTTATGGGCCGAATGCTAAAGGATGGTGTGTTTTATTGAAAGGCGCGCCCCTTTCCGAGTAAAAATTTATCAGATTTTTGTGTTACTATCAATAACGCATTAAGTGAGATTTTTTCACGTTCACCGTGAATCTGTTACACCATTGAATAGCATTGTAACAGCTTGCTATTCCAATAGCATGAGTAATTTGCGCATAAGTTTTTGCGTGAATTACTCATGCCTTATAACAGAAAAAATTTTATACTGGTTCCATACTACGAAAGGAGCCAGAAGAATGGGCGTATTACTGCAAGTTACAGATGTAACAAAAATTTATGCGAACCAACCGAAACCCGGGTTGGATGGCGTCTCCTTTGAGGTAAACGAGGGAGAGTTCTTAGGCATTATGGGAGCCTCCGGTTCCGGGAAAACGACCCTGCTGAATGTTCTCTCCACAATCGACACCCCCACCAGTGGGAAAATCACGATGGGCCGAACAAATATCCAGAAGTTGAACCAAACGCAGGCGGCGGACTTCCGCAAAAACAACCTTGGCTTTATTTTCCAAGAATACTTCCTTTTGGACAGCTTGACAGTCCAGGAAAATATCGCCGTTCCGTTGACATTACTGCATAGGCCAGCAAGAGAAATCACCGCGAAAGTAAAAGAATTGGCAGAGTTGTTCGGTATTGCATCCCAACTCCAAAAATACCCCAGCGAATTATCCGGGGGACAACGGCAGCGTGTTGCCGCCGCCCGCGCGATCGTCAAGCGGCCTCCGCTGATTTTTGCCGATGAGCCGACAGGTGCTTTGGATTCCAGTTCCGCCACCGAACTGCTGGCCGCACTTTCAGAAGTAAATCAAACCATTGGAACCACGATCCTGATGGTTACCCATGACCCCTATGCGGCAAGCTACACCGATCACATCTTGTACTTTAAGGATGGTCACATCATTTCGGAATTATATCGCTCGGGCAGCGACCGCCGCGTTTTCTATAACGAAATTATGAACGAGGCCGCCCGTCAGGATGGAAACCGATAGGGGGCAATGGTATGAAACTATCTGTGATTGCTTTGAAGAATCTGAAACGAAACTTCTCCTTCTATTCCCTGTATCTCTGCTCGGTGTCCCTCGTTCTGACAATCTTTTTCTGCTTCACATCCTTCTCCATGAATGAGATTATCATGGAAAAAATATCGGCAGATGGCCGAGTGGAAACTATGTGCCAAACCGTTGCCGTGTTTTTGATGGCCTTTGTGGTGTTCTATATGTTCTATTCCAATAATTTTTTCATGCGCCGCCGTATGAGGGAATTGGGAATTTATGCTCTGCTGGGTTACCGGAAGTCCTCGATGCTGAAACTTTTGACCATTGAGAATATCGTGGTTTGCGCTGGCGGACTTATCATTGGTATTGTCGCGGGGGGCCTCCTGAACAAAGGCATTACAGCAGGGATTACGACACTGTTGAATTTGTCCATTGATTATAGCGGAATCCCTCTGATCAATCCTGCTGCGGTAAAATCAAATCTATCGTTTATTGCTGTCGTTCTATTGGCGTTAGCATTGTCCAACGCGAGAATCCTATGGAAATGCACGCTGCTGGATCTGGTGAGGCTGGAAAAAAAGCGTGAAAAACCCATCCATCCTCATGCGTCAGCGGCAATTTTAGGGGCAATCCTCTTGATCTTTGGTTATGGGCTGGCTATGGATATTCGCCGTGGCAAAGCCTCTGTATGGAATACAATCGGGTTTTCACCTATTGCATTGTTGACGATGGCAAGTGTAGTTGTGGGAACGGTTCTGTTCATCTACTCTTTTTTGCCTTTCGTCTGTCAAAGGGTCAGGCGGCAAAAGCAAATGCTGTACCAGGAAAATACCATTATCGTTGTCCCTAAATTTATGAAGCACATTCGGTCCAGCGCCAAGTCATTGATTCTATTGATTCTGCTTTCCGCTGGGACGATTGCTGTTTTTGGAGCAACTGTGCTTTCAATCTGGTATCCATATCAAACTTTTCAAAGGATCATTCCGTCCGCGGCAGAATATCGGGTAGAAAATGAAGAACAGCGCAATTTATCATTGAGGGCTTTGTCTGCTGCTTTGGGAGAAAATACCTATCAGTATTATGAGACGACCATTGTGAAAACAACAGCCAGCTCGGAAAACCTGCCATTGGAGTACAATGTGAGCGAAGATAAAGGCAGAATCCCCGGATTTGAGTGTATCAGTCTGCAAGACTACCGATCTCTATTGGCACAGCAGGAAAAAGACACTGTGCTTCCAGAACTGTCTGACGGTGAATGTATCCTGATAAAATATCATCCTGATTATGAGCAGCAGGACCTCTCCGCAGTCTATCATTTAGCAATCGGCAATTCAGAAACGGCAGATGTAACCGTGGTCCAAACAAGCCTGACAAATCCCATTGGATTTGCGAACAGCGTTGGTACTTTGGTTGTGCCGGACGCATTGTATCAGCGTCTGTTAAAAAGCTCTGCTGAAAAAATTAAGGTCATCAGTATTAACGGTGCAGAAATGCGGTCTAATCCGGCAATCTATGGGATATTGAAAGAGGTCATGCCTGATAATATCTATCTGGTCAGTGCATGGCAGCGCGAAACAGATTTTGTTAGTGCCAGCAGCTCCACATTTTTGCTGATTGGCTTTGCCACGATCATATTTTTGATCGCAACGGGGAGCATCCTCTATTTTCAGAACATTTCAACTGTCAGCTATGATAAACCGGATTATGAGATCATGGGACGCATGGGATATAGTCACAGAATGATAAAGCGTTGTGTGCGCCGGCAAATACAAATATACTACCTCATCCCCTATGTGATGGGCCTTTTGCACAGCACTTTTGCGATTCTTTGCTATAAATCGGCCCTGATGGATGACTTGCTTGGAAGGAGCAGCGCAACAGTCGTTCCAATTCTACTGGCAGTCGTGATGTTTACAGTGATTTATTTCATTTATTATCAGGTGACAAAGTGCTCTTGCTATAAAGCAGCACTCCAATGAGTGTAACGGCCAGTGTCCCTTACAGGCACTGGCCGTTTAACCTTGCGCGATCAAGCGGGCGGATGTAAAATAGAGCAAGAACGGGGGTGGGCGGATGTATGCTCCATATTGCAAACGAAAGCTGTTGTTCATTGTGCAACAGTTTGCCGTCATGATATTTCTGTGTGGGATGTATATCGTTAAAAATATAATTACAGCTGACGAAATCGTCCAATTTGTAGTGTGCTCACTTGCCTTTTGGGACGCTGCTTACATCTCATACCGGAACATCAAAGCAAACCATGTCCTGGCTCGTTTTTCTTCTCTGCTGTCCCTGTTAGGCTGGCAATTTCTGCTGTCACTATTTCATATACAGGGCTGCATTGTGTTGCTGCCCGTATGCCTTTTTCAGTCGTTTTGTTTCCTGCAATCATTTGTTTTTCAATCATCGGCATATAAGGGGCAAAAGCAGATTCAAATCGTCTGCAACAGTGCCTGTATTTTGTCGGTAATTAGTTTCCTCATTTCTGACAGAGCCTTTGCAATCACTTACCAAATCCAATACCTCCTGTCCCTGGCAGCCATGGTCTTGATTTGTGTAGTCCACCATAGGAGGGTTGCCTACTTTTTGCGGAGCCAGCGAAAGGCATTTTTCTTATCCTTGATCTTTGTCGTAATTCCCTTTGCGGCTTATATTGCTGTGTTTCTCCATAAATCGATGTATGTGGCAAATATGGGGAGTTGTTTCCTTGTCATGCTGACCTTTTTCAGCGTACACAACATTGTGTTTCAATACCATCCAGCGCAGGAGCGATTCTTTATACTGAAAAAGAAGTATGCAGCGATCCTCTTCCTATCAGGTTTATCCCTTCTGGTTTTTGTTGTAGGGCTGTTTGAAGTCCAGCTGATGGCATTATTTGTCCTTATACATGGCTGCTTTCTGCTGGCTCTGCTGCTTGACTTGTTCCTGTACTTACAGGTCAGCCAGCAATCGGACGGCTGTTATGTACCCTCTTACATATATGCCTTGGAACGGCTGAAACGGGAAGAATTGCTCAAAAAGGAGTTTGCCAATTATCTGCATGATGATATTTTGCAAGACCTGCTTTCCATTAAAAACTTACTGCGAAAATCGGATCAGCCTGATATGAAAGAACTATTGTACGATACGCTCAATCAACTGAATGCGTCTATTCGCTCACAAATGGAGGAGTATCATCCAATGATGATAAGCAGCTTGCCTTTCATTGACGCATTGCAAAGTTTGCTGGATACGCTGACGCAGCATTCCACAGTTTCAGCAATCTTGGACTGTGACAAGAGTGTGTTTCTGGTGGATCCATATAATACGCTGATTTACCGCATCATACATGAACTGACAGTCAACGCATTGAAACATTCCAACGCTACAAAAATATGGGTGTTGCTTACTTTGGAACATGACGTGATTACATTAAAGGTATCAGATAACGGCATAGGATTTGATATGTCCGCCTGCAAGCAAGCCAAGCATCGGGGTCTCGCCTCTATTCAGGAGCAAGTCTCTTTTCTGGAGGGCAGTATGAGCATTGAGACAGTTACTGGCGTTGGAACAAAAATCCTGATTACCATGCCCATGCGAGGGGAGAGTTCTTATGAAAGTCTTGTTAATTGATGACCATACGCTTTTTTCAAAAAGTCTGGCGATTGTATTATCTGATTTCCCTGATATTGAGGAGTTTTCCAGCACAAATGATGTGGATCATATCGCTGAAATTGTAGAGAAAAGCCAGCCGGATATTTTGCTGGTAGATATTAACCTGGGACATTCAGTGCAAGAAGATGGATTATTTCTTACAAGGCGGCTATTAGGGCGATTTCCGGAGCAAAAGATAGTCATTCTTTCTGGGTATGATCTGCCGGCTTATCGCAGGGAAGCCCAAAAAATTGGAGCCAAAGGCTTTGTTAATAAAGAAGTGGAACCAGAGGAACTCTTTCAAATTCTTTGCAGCATTCAATCTGGAATGACACATTTCCTATCTGAAAATGTGATGCTTGAGGATCTAACGGTCAGCGAGAAACAAGTGCTGCGGATGATTGCAGACGGCCACAGAAGAAAAGAGGTTGCTATGCAGCTTCATCTAAGTGAGAGAACGGTTTCAAATCATCTGCAACATATTTTTGAAAAACTGCAAGTTGCTTCTTCGGTAGAGGCTGTGACAAAAGCGATACAGTTGGGGTATCTCTCTCCGATCAGTTAAAGCAAGGAAATGATACATGGAGGATAATGAAGTCATGAAAAAAATCCGTTTCAATCGGCGCTTGCTTTTCTATATCCTGATTGCGGTGCTGTTTGTTTTGACCACATGGACAATATGGGGCAATACAGCATTGATGGTGAGCACCACTACAATTTCCAGCAGTCGAATCCCGGCTTCATTTTCTGGATTTCGGATTGCTCAGGTGTCCGATCTTCATAATGCTGAATTTGAAGAAAATAATGAACGGCTGTTGGAATTGCTGTCCAAAACTGAGCCGGACATCATTGTGATAACCGGCGATTTGGTGGATGCGCAGCATACCAATATTATCACCGCCCTTGACTTTGCCAAAGAAGTGGTTCGGATTGCTCCGGCCTACTATGTCACAGGCAATCACGAAGCCAGCCTATCCCAATATTCTACTCTCAAAGCTGGCCTTGAAGCGGCGGGAGTAGTCGTACTCGAAGATGAAGCGATACAGTTAGAGCGTAAAAGTGAAGCCATTACATTGATCGGACTTTCTGATCCAAACTTCACAATCAGAGGGGATATGTTTGGAGAAATCCCTGCTATGGTCAGCACAAAATTAAACAGCCTGACGGGTGATGAAAACGGTTATACAATTTTGCTTTCGCACAGGCCGGAATTGTTCGATGCCTATGTAAGCTGTGGTGTCGATTTAGTTTTAAGTGGTCATGCACACGGCGGACAGTTTCGTTTGCCGCTGATTGGTGGGCTGGTTGCTCCCAATCAGGGATTTTTCCCAAAGTACGATGCTGGCCTCTATACAGACGGCGGCACAAATATGGTTGTCAGCCGTGGCCTTGGAAACAGTATCATACCGCTTCGTTTCAATAATCGGCCTGAAATCGTATTAGTGGAGCTTACGGCAGATTGACA
>OFGR01002726.1_pt1 | contig 11349 bp, 11 predicted proteins | sample 1521811 | NCBI WGS metagenome assembly OFGR01 (sample SAMEA3504098, study PRJEB24116) | mouse gut metagenome | biome: mouse gut; feature: mouse-associated habitat; material: faeces | place: Denmark | collected 2011
TACGGATGGATATCCAGTATTTCGCATAACGTCTTAACCGCAGTTCCTTTTCCTGAAATCTCAGGTATGAATTCCAGATAATTCGGATTGGAATAAATCATGGATATTCCTTCTTTCTCTGCCCAGGGCAGGAGAGAGAGGCGGAAATCCTCCAGCTTCTGCAAATCCTTAAGTTCAATGGCAAGGCATTTGCATGGTTCCTGCGACAGGTCGTCCGCCAGATTTTCACTGATAATCAGGGGCGTTTTGATTGCATGCTGATAATAATGCAGCTCCTTGTCCATTTTCGGGGCAAGAATATGAGTGTCCGAGTAGGTATGAATATGAATTCCCCATTTTTCGGCTTCCCTCAGAAGATGACGGGTCTGAGGAAGCGTCAGGGTGATTTTGTGCAGAGTTTCCTGCTTCTCACAGTCGTAAATCTGCCCGCCGTTATAGCCGATGAGGTACATGCCGGGCAGGTCGAGACAAAGGTCGCGTTTTACATCGGCGACGCTGTTGATATCTCTGCCTGAACACAGCGCAAGCTTGTGCCCGGCGCGGGACCAGGCAGTTAAAATTTCCCTTGTGTAGCCGTCAATCTGCTGGAACTGCAAGAGCTGCAAACGGTACTTAGAGAAATTGATCGTAAACCTGATATGGAAACACTGACTCTCAAAGAAAAAAGCGCTTTTGTTGCCGGATTACTGCAGGATGCAGCGGCAACAAAAAATATTGACTTAAAGCTCCATAAGAAAAAGGGATAATTTGAATATGCTATGATTTTTACACATGAATCAATGCTTATAGATCATCTAATCTTCCCTTCCCCCAATTAAATATTTTTGAAACTGCGCCACATATTTTGGGTGGTGCTTTTTCTTTGTAATAAAACGCAAAGGTGTTGAATGCCTTTGCGTTTTTTATTAACCAAACTCAATAAGGAGGCGATTTTTATGTGGAACATGATTACACACTTTCTTACATTCACCGGAGGAATGTCTGCCGGCGTTGTGCTGATGTGTCTTTTGCAGACAGGAAAGCAGGCGGACGAAGAATTTGAAGATATGCAAAAATGTGAAGATCTTCGTGTGCTACAATGAGGGCATCATATGGTATTTGGGTTAGAGCTAATGCTGTGGCAAATAATGATAATTGAAAAGTCCAATTGGCTGCATATATTTGACTTTCCGGGATAACCAATACGTGGTTTACTGCCCATACGCCAATAGTTTCTCCTAAAATCAGTAAAGCTACAGCAAAAAGTCGATGGATATATTTTGCGGTACAAAATACACGAATCAGTTCTGTTTGATCAGAATGCCCTAAGGCTGTGGACAAGAATCGGGATGTGGAAGCACTCAGGGCTGAACTTAAAAAACTGATTATAGCTACAATCCCACCAACCACATTATATATTCCATAATCAACAACACCAAGCGCTTCTAATACAACTCGGGATGTATATAAGGAAATGATTATTGTGATAATCATTCTTATATAAAGATAAATTGTATTTTTTGCGATCTTGTTGGCCATTTCTTAGCGTTTGATCAAATAAAGATGTTAGTCTTTTTTGGTGTAGTGGGAGTAGTTGCCGTAGCCGTAACCGTAGGCGTAGCCGTAGCGGGAGCCGCGGCGGTGGCCTTCGGTGGCGGTGGCGTTGAGGACGAGAGTCATGTTGCGGTATTTTTTCCGGTCATATAGACGCTGGAGCTCGGGGAGCATGGAGCGTTCAAACAGTCCGGCACGAATCACAAATATGGTGCGGTCGACTATGGTGGATATAATCTGTGCGTCTGCCATCATCTCTACCGGAGGACAGTCAATGAGAATGTAATCGTATTCAGCCTTGAGTGTCTGGATGAGTTTGGGTAGACGTGGCGACTCGAGTAGTTCGGTGGGGTTAGGTGGAATGGAGCCTACCGGTATCACGCTCAATCCCGGTGTTAGGGTGTCGGCGTGGATTATGGTTTCGATGTCGTCGGTTTCGCCTACGAGGTAGTTGCTCAGTCCTATCTGGGGGGTGTTGATGTACGCGGATGTTGAGCATCGTCGAAGGTCACCGTCGATTACAATGACGCGTTTACCTTTTATCGCGAGACTCACAGCTGTGTTCATGGTTATGAATGTTTTGCCGGAGCCAGGGTTGAAAGAGGTAATCATAATTACGTTGCCTGATGTGTTGGATGTCAGGAACCCGAGATTGGTACGAAGCACACGGAAGGCTTCATTGATGACGTTGCGTTTGCCTTGCTGTACTACGATTCTTGATTCTTTGCGCTCACCTTTCTTGGGCTTGTCATCAGGGATTTCGCCGAGGAATGGGATGGTGAGGTTTTCGATGTCCTTGCGTCCGCGTATGCGTGTGTTGGAGGTTTCCAGGAGGTATGTTACGCCGAATGGGAGTATAAGACCAATGGCGAATGCAATGAGGATAATCTTGTCGCGAACGGGTGCGGTGGGGGAGGATGAGCCTGTAGGGCGTTTGATAATTTCAGTGTTGTAGGCTGTGAATGCCTGGGATAGTTCGTTTTCTTCTCGTTTCTGAAGAAGGAACAGGTACAGGGATTCCTTTACTTTTTGCTGACGTTCGACGGATAGGAGATGGTTGGCTTGTTTCGGAGCCGCAGCCAGTTGAGTGGTGATGGTAGATTTGGATGATTTGAGATTGCGCATCTGTGTCTCGAGTGCTGTGAGTTGATTGTCGAGCGATGACATGATGGATGCGCGCATGGATGCAAGTTGATTGTCAAGGGTTTCCACAACAGGATGTGTCTCGGATGAGTTGGCTGCCTTTCTGTTACGCTCGAGCATCTTGTCGTTGTATTGTGCAATGTTGCTTTCAATAGCTGAGCTACCTATTCCGGTATTTGCCGGCATTGGCTCATTCGGCGCTGTCCCGTTCAGGTGGTTGCGCAGGTAACGTGTCATCTGCAACTGGTTGTTGAGCTCGCGTATCTGCACTGCCGATGCTTGGTTTTCGCTCATGTACATGGATGCCGCCTGCTGTACATCGGGGATTAGATGCTCGCTCTGATATGTAGCGATGTCTTTGTCTATGCCACCGAGCTCACTTTCGATTACAGCAAGACGTTCGGTGATGAATTTTGCTGTGGATACGGATACTTGGTTGCGGTCCTCAATCCACTTCTCGTTGTAAACGGCTATGACTTCATTAAGCAGGTCCACGGCACGTTCGGGCGAGGAGTCCACAACTGTGAGGTTGACGGTGTTGCCTGTGTTGCTTTTTAAGTCAACAGATAGCTCTCCTAAGAATCGTGCGGCAGTGGTGCGTATGGGTTGTTTGTCGATGAATATTTGTGTGTCTCGGACGTTACCTCTACCGGTTGCCGTGATTACGATATTACCTTTGGGTGTGCGTATCGTGTCTCCGGATATTACTTTGGATGCCGGAACAGATACCGGCTCGCCGTGGAGTACAAGGTCGGCTAATGTGATATTTCCGTTGCTGTCAATCGTTATTGTGGCAGACCCGCTTTCACTTTCGGTTAGTGTGGGGAAGTCGACGGTCACAGGCAGTGATGACCCATATAGTACTTCGCGGTGGAATCTGCCGTCGATGAAGTAGTTCTTGTCGAGGTTGAGACGTCGTACCACTTCGTCCATTACATCAGGCGATTGCAATTTGTTGATTTCGTCGCTGATATTGGAGCTTGTTTGCCCTAATCCCATTTCGGAGAATGCGCTTATGTCGGATATAGAGTTGCCGGTGGTACTGCTTTTTATGACAATGGATGCAGTACGGGTATAAACGGGCACTGTGCGCAAAATATGGAAAACGGCGGCTCCGACAAATAGGGCGATGGATAATACGAGCCAAGGCCATCGGCGCAAGGTTATGAATATGACATCGCTTATTCCAGTTTGTGTGGATGTCGATTGTACTTCCTTTTCAGTAGTTTCTTCCATGGAGATAATAATGAGTGGTGCTTATTTGAATATAAGTACTGACATGGACGCTATGAATGATGCAATGGAGAACCAGAAACCGGGTGTGAGTACGGAGGTACCGTTGACGGTCGACTGGCGTTTGTGCATGCTGTTAGGCTCCACGTATATTATGTCGTTTTGCTGTAGGTGGTATGCCGGTGATTCCATTACTGATTTCGGATTGGTGAGATCGACGAAGTATGCTATCTCATTGTCGCCATCCCGACGCAGTACCATTACGTTCTGTCGTTGTCCTGTAATCTGGAGGTCACCTGCCTTGCTTATGGCTTGCAGCAGATTCAGGTTATCCTTGTCAATGGGGTATTCCCCAGGTGCTCCAACGTCGCCCAATACGGATATGGTGGCATTCTGGAATTCAACTATGACGATGGGATCCTTGAGCAAGCCTTCGTTGCGCAAGCGGTCTTCTATTACTTTGCACAATTCGTTGCGTGTTAGCCCTGCAACATGTATATTACCAATAAACGGGTAATTTATGTCCCCTTCGGGATTGACGGTAAAAGGTACATTCTGTCCAGAATTGCCGGAGCCGGATGTGCTTGCTTGACCTATGCGCTGCTGTGAAACGGTGAGGTTGAACACTTGTGATAGCTCGGGATCCTTGGAGCTAACGAGTATCGACAACTTGTCGTCGGGCTTTATCGTAAGCCGACGCTGTTCGGAAAGCGCTTGGATCTCGCCTTGGGACAAACCTTGCAGGTAAGCAATGTTTTTGGGTGTAGAGCATGAGGAATATGCCATAGTCTGCATTATGGCAATAATAGAGACAAGCAGGATGTTTTTTAAATTCATTGATATAATATGTTTGGTCCGGCTAAGAGGATGTGGTATTCGTCTTCGTCGGGCATTAGCTTAACAGTTGAATGAAATCGGGGTTTATTTCCACGCCCACTGCCATAATTCCGGGAATTTCCACAATGATCCTTTTTTTACGGGAGCCACGGATTGATAACAGCGCTCCTTCGTAACCATCAAGTGCTCCTCCCACTATGCGTATGCGTTTGCCCACCATATTGGGCAGTAATTCTGTGGGGTGGTAAAACACCGGCGTATCTGTGGATGCGACTGCGGCTATGAATTTGTCCATATCGGAATGCCTGACAGTCATGGGTTGACAGTAGGAGCCGCCTTTGGCAAATCTGTATTGAAGCGTTGCGGTCCGCTGGACTATGGGGTCAAGAGAATTGCGCGTTGATTTCACGAAAAGAATGTCCGGAATCACCGGTACTTCACAGCGGGTGCGCCTGCCTAATCGTGTAGATATGAGTTGCCGCATGGGCGTGAAAACTTCAAATCCTATGTCAGATAGGAATTTGTAGGCGGGGAGCTTTGCGTTGGGCCTTTTGAGGTCGCGCATTACAAACCATGTTAATGTGTCCTGATTACTCGAATCTATGTTCGAGACACCAACGTTGCTACAAGCGCTCTTATTGGGGAGAGTAGTCATAGTCGTATGATGATGTGCTGTATGTTTGTGCAATACCTCTAATCCTGCCTGGGGCTGTAATTAGTTGCAAGCCAAGCATGTATATGTATTTATAACCTATCATGTGCCGCCATTACATAGAGCAGTCCCTTAGTGAGTGCTTAAACAATGGAGACGTTATTTATTCCTGTATATTTAGGTATCTCTTGCCAAGAGATACTTATTTGCGTTGCAAAAGTATAAAAAATATGAGAAATAATAAAATACTGTTATCTTTTTTGCGACGGTCTTTTGGAATAATTGGTAAAATAAAGGCTTCGTGATGTGTAATTGTCTGTCATACAGCCTACTCGCTGTGATTGCTATCTCTTGGCAAGAGTGCATGGTATATAACTAAACTTGAGTTATTGAGTCCTGTCGTGTTTTACCATTGATTTGTGGCTGTTCGTCCATGGTCAATAAACTTTTTTAATCAGATTTGTCTTATATCTACAATATATAAAAGATATAATATGGATTTGAAAAGTAGACTGGTTAATGTAATTTTCCCTTTTGTAGCAATGTGTGTTGTGGCTGTAATGGTTACTTCTTGTCGAGTCAACAGCCATACTTCTGATGGGAATGCTCCGATTGCTGAGCGTAATGAGCGTAAGTTTGGTAAAGTAGGTGGTCCGCAACTTGGCACTCCCGGTGGAGGTCCTGTAATTGACAAAACCGGTGATGATGTTTTGCAGGCTATGATTAGAGCGGAACTGCCCGAGTTCAGGCAGTTGGAATTCAAGGATGCGGAAACAGGCAAAAGCATGAAATATAATCTGTTCTCACCGCGTAATATAGATGTGGATGAAAAATATCCCTTAGTGCTATTTATTGCCGATGCCAGCACTCCCGGGACAGATATAACCAGACCTTTGCAGCAGGGGTACGGTGCATTGGTTTGGGCAACAAATGAGTTTCAATCTAAGCATCCATGTTATGTGCTTGTCCCGCAATTTTCAGGAGTGGCGGTAAATGATGCTTACGAACATACTGATGAAGTGGATATTGTGATCCGTCTTCTTATGAATATTGTTTCCGAAAAGAATATTGATACAACTCGTCTGTACACAACAGGACAATCGATGGGTGGTATGATTTCGATGTATTATAATATCACGTATCCGGATATTTTTGCAGCATCATTATTTGTCGACTGTCATTGGGATACGGATAAGTTTGATGAACTTGTCAAGCATAAATTCACTTATGTTACGGCGGGTAAGGAGGGCACTTCATTTGGTAATATCAAGGCGGTGGAAGATGCTGCTGACAGAGATGGCGTGAGATATGAGTATGCAACATGGAGTGCAAAATTGCCGCAGATTGAACAGGATTCTCTCGCCCGGAATTTGCTTGACAAAGGTGCGCCGGTAAATATAATCAATTTTACTCCCAAGTCCGCATTGCCAGACGACGGCAAAGGTAGCGAGCACATGTATTCTTTTGATTATGCCTATAAACTGGCTCCGGTAAGGGAGTGGTTGTTCCAACAGAAAAAGTAAGATGACCCCAAAGTCATGTGATGTATAAGAAAAAAATAGGACAGCACCCTAAAAAGTTTTAGATATTTGACTTTTAGGGTGCTGTCTTATTTTTCTTACTCTCGTCCTGAGCGGTGTGTTATTCGCTTAGTGTGGTCTTTATCCAATTGAAAAGGTCGTCAAGGTTGTAATCACCGCTATGCGGACGATTCCATGGCAAAGCGAAATCAACATTTTTATCTGCGTTCATCAGTTTTGTGGCAAGGTTGACCGGCACAAGGAATGAGGTGTCCCGGTCTTTTGCTCCATGGCGTATGTACCAGTTCGGTGCAACGGATGCCTTATCATTTCCGATAAAGTTCATCGGATTCATCAATGCAACCCTTTCCACCATTTCAGCGTCAAGTGTAGCCGAGGTATTGTCCAGACGGTGTTGCAGGCTGAAATTAGTGAAGTTCGCAGCATCACCGTATGTATTGCCAAAGACTTTGTTTTCTGGAGATGGAGTTGGAATCAACACGCCCATCTGATCAAATGCCGGCGGTGTCTTTAGTGGTGTAGTTGTTGCCACATAGGTTAAATATTTGTCAAGGTCGAGCCCTGAGACGAAGTCGCTGGTTTTATTGAAGCGCGGTGCATTCCCCGGACCGAATGACGGTGCGTCGCGATTATCATCCATTCGGTGTCGCATCCCTTGACGCGGGATATTGCCCGGGGCTCCCATCGGACCGCTTTTGTCTTGATAAAAAGCAAATCCTATGGAATCGGGAATCTCACAACCCTCTTGAAGAGCGCGGTGTGCCGACGCGATAAGAAATGTCTTGAGGTACTCTTTGTATATGTCGGCAGTAATGATATTGCCGGATTTGTCTTTCAGTTCAAGTGAGTTGATGTATGACGGACACTTGGCAGATAGCTCATTGGAAATTGTAATCTGCTCTTCACTAAGATGCCGTACTCCTGTGTTAGTGCAACCATATAACCATTCATATTCCATGTCGGCATGGTTGAGGTCTGTGATAGGGCAGTAGCATATAGCGGCAAACACATCATCCCGAGTATCGGCGGCTCCCATCGTTTTAAGATATGGTTCATATTCGATGGCGTTACCTGTGGCACCAAGCAGAGATGACATTGCCCCTCCGGCACTTGTCCCGTCGGTGAATATGAGTTCTGATTCTCCCGGTATGAGTGCGTCATTATATCGCAGATAGCGTACTGCTGCTTTTAGGTCAAGCAGCCCGTTAGGTGCTATGCCGGTATATACCGTTTTGCCGTCGCGGTCAATTGTTGAGTTGGATCCTCTTGAGCCTGGAATACATACGACATACCCTTCCCGCAACGCTCGTCCGGTAGCATCAGATGGCGATGGAGACTTAGCTGTAGATGCCATATATCCACCGACATATGTACGCATCAGGATTGGCACACGTGTAATATCGGCAAGTGTCTCTGGTACATAAATGTTAAGTGTCTGATATGTGGAGTCCTCGATGTTTTTTACATAAGGGATACCCTCGTAGGCTTTATAAGCTACTGATTCTCCGTTGGGCATCGTGATGGTCTGTCGGGTAAAATCGTCAGGATCAAACCTGAGCGGGTCAGTCTGCGCCATTGCGCCCGATGTCGCTGCCATTAGAATCAAGGCGGCGTTTGTAATCTTGTAAATCATGTTGTATTATTTCAGTTTGTTGATTACATCTTCCATATTTTCTGTAAACGAAATCGTGCGGGAAGCCGTTTCGGCAGGTCCGTAAGGAAACTCTGAGTTTAGACGGATTAGCGTTGCCTTAGGATTTCGATACGTAATCTGTTCAAACGGGAATCTTATGATTGCCGGAGTATTAAATCCGATTCCGAGTTCAAGAAGCACAATGCGATTATTGTCGGCATAGCGAGCGATAAAGTTTTCGTAACGTTCAGCTGCATTGTTCCAATTGGAATCCTGGACGAAATACTGATTCTTGCGTACATGTACATCCATATTGCCCCCGCATACAGGGCATACGGGGATGTATTCCTGGGCAACCGTCAAGTTGTGAGAATGTCGTAGTATATTATCCACAGTATCCTTATCGGAGTAGACTGTCGGATGACATCCTACCGCACATTGCATAAGTCCGTAGTCGCCTTGTACTTCAAATATCTTTTTTGAATCGAATCCTGCTTTGCGGAATTGAGCATCCACATTTGTGGTAATCACAAAATAATTCTTATCTGAGACCAGTTCCAACAGTTCCCGATAGAGTGGGAATGCTTCCGGACGAAAACGGGCATAGTCAATGTGACGTGCCCAGCGAGCCCAACGTTCTTCTTCTGTAGGGAAGTCGTAGAAACTTGATGTGTATAGGTCAGGGAAATTATATTTATCTATGTAGTCAGCAAATGCATTCTTAAATTCCTGTCCGGAATAGTCAAGCCCTGCTGCGGCTGAAAGTCCGGCACCGGCTCCAATGACAACGGCATCTGACTCCTCCATCCGTTTCCTGGCTGTATGGATTCTCTCCTTAAAACTATTCATATCCTAACAGTTTCTTATACAGGTTATAATCTTGGTCCTTGAATACATTAAATACTATGGCTGTAAGAGAACCGGCAGGGTGTGAATTCAAAAAATCCAAGACTGTTGTTATCGCTATTTCTGCTGCTTTTTCATGTGGGAACCGGAATTCGCCTGTCGAAATACAACAGAATGCAAGCGACTCAAGTCCCTTGTTGTCGGCAAGTTCCAGGCAGTTGCGGTAACAATCGGCAAGTAATCGGCAATCCTCGTCCGTTGGATAATCTCCATAAACAATAGGTCCCACGGTGTGAATAACCCATTTAGCCGGAAGATTGTATCCATGGGTAATCTTGGCGTGACCTGTCGGTTCGTCATGTCCCTGCGCACGCATAATGGACGCACATTCTTCGCGCAGCTGCATTCCGGCTGCCGAATGAATAGCGTTGTCAATGCAACGGTGCAATGGAATGAAACAACCGAGCATCTGCGAATTGGCTGCATTGACAATGGCATCTACTTTAAGACGCGTAATGTCGCCTTGCCAGAGTCGGATTAGCGGATTTAACGGAGATACTGGGATTGAATCGAGTCTGACTATACCTTTCTCCCGGCATTGCTCTGCAAGTTCTTCATTCTGTAGAGTCAGGATATTGTCGGGCAACGGTGATGCCATCCGCACATTCATTAGCGAACGGAGCAGATTGCGCTTACTGTCGATGGAGTCGGGAATGGATATGACGGAATACTCAGGGCGCTCCGCCAGAAGTGCCCTGAGTAATTTATTTAGCCTATTTTTCTCAGAAGTCATAATGAACAAGTGTAGGAGGTGTGGTGCGCAGGTCGAAGTAGTCGGCACTCTTTGCCGGCAAGCGCATGTACACCAAATCCTTATATGTCTTGTATAGATGCGGGAGCACGGGGTTGGTATCGAATATCTCCCGCTGTATTTCATCAGGGATGTCGAAATCTATAGTTCCATTGATGCGTGCGAATTCTGCGCCTTTCAGGTCAATAATAGCCACATAGGGATTAATATTAAGTTGTGCGTATACTTCCTTTTTAGGAGAGGTGGCGAAATAGATTGAATTGTTGTCGGCATCGATTTTCATAATCTGAAAAATGCGCACGTGTGGCTTTCCGTCGACTGAAGTAGCGAAAGCGACCTCTTTGTTCTTATGTAATATTTCCAACAATTTATTATCCATAACCTGCTTAATATCCAATAGTAAACCGCTCTTTGTGGTGCGCGGGAGTGGCAAGCTCATCAACCATTGCCTTGGCGTAATCCTCGACCGAGATAAAGCTGTTGCCCTCTTTGTCAAAAATCATATCGTCCTTTCCAAGACGGTATACACCGGTGCGTTTGCCAGATCCTTTTGCCCCCATATCACCGAGGTTGCCTGCCGGAGAAAAGAATACCCAGTCTATGTCTTTTTCGTTCATCAAAGTGTTGAGGTAAAATTCACCGAGTGATTTAACCCCCGGTACCCATGCTTCAGGTAATGTGCCGGTGTCAATGAGCCGTACTCCGGGTTTAACAAAGAGAGTACCGGCACCACCAACGATAAGAAGGCGTTTGACTCCGGCATTTTTGGCGGCATCAAGAATCTTAGGATAGTTGGTAAGGGTATCTTTGTAGATATTTGGATTTGACCATCCCGGATTATATGCGCTTATTACATTGTCGAAGCCGCGTAGGCTTTTCGTCAACGCTTTCTCATCAGAGACATCGACTTTCTTTACGGTCAGTGCTTTGTCCTGAATTTTAATTTTTTCGGGATGATTTACGAGTGCTTCGACCTGATATCCACGGTCGAGAAGTTCTCTAAGAATAGCGGAGCCGACAAAACCGCTGGCGCCGATAAGTGCTACGTTCTTATTCATATTTGTTTGTTATTCAAATTACTATACTTTATATACCACAAAAATAGATAAAAGTTTAATCT
>OFGR01002730.1_pt1 | contig 11338 bp, 12 predicted proteins | sample 1521811 | NCBI WGS metagenome assembly OFGR01 (sample SAMEA3504098, study PRJEB24116) | mouse gut metagenome | biome: mouse gut; feature: mouse-associated habitat; material: faeces | place: Denmark | collected 2011
AGAGCCCTGCTCCATGCATTAGGCGTAACAGACAAGGAACTGGAAAAGCCATTCATAGGTATTGTAAGTTCTTATAATGAGATTGTACCAGGGCATATGAATATTGATAAGATTACCGAAGCTGTTAAACAGGGGGTTGCACAGGCAGGCGGAGTGCCATTTGTTTTTCCTGCCATTGCGGTATGCGATGGCATAGCAATGGGACATGAAGGCATGAAGTTTTCATTGGTTACAAGAGAGCTGATTGCTGACTCTACTGAGGCGATGGCAACAGCACATCCTTTTGATGGGCTGGTATTTATACCGAATTGCGATAAGAATGTTCCGGGGTTACTGATGGCGGCTGCAAGACTTAATGTACCATCCATATTTATCAGCGGCGGAGCAATGCTTGCAGGTGATTTTGAAAACAGGAAAATCAGTTACTCAAATATTTCAGAAGCTGTAAGCGAATATAAGAGTGGGAAAATTGACACAGATACATTGCGTATGTATGAAAATTCTGCCTGCCCGACCTGCGGTTCCTGTTCGGGGATGTTTACGGCAAACAGCATGAACTGCCTTACAGAAGTTCTCGGAATGGCACTGAGTGGAAATGGCACCATTCCAGCTGTTTACTCTGAAAGACTTCGTCTGGCAAAAGAAACGGGAATGCAGATTATGGAATTAGTTAAAAAAGGGATAAAACCAAGGGATATTATGACGAAAGAGGCTTTTGAAAACGCACTTACAATTGATATGGCATTAGGTGGTTCGACGAACAGTCTGCTTCATTTGCCGGCTGTTGCGCATGAATGTGACTTATGCTTAGACTTGGAAACAGCAAATAATATTTCGGCAAAAACACCAAATATATGCCATCTTGTCCCGTCAGGGCAGCACTACATTGAACAGCTGCATAAAGCAGGAGGCATTGCTGCTGTAATGCATGAAATCAACAAGGCAGGGCTGTTGAATAAGGACTGCATTACCTGTAATGGAAAAACGGTAAGGGAAAATATTTGTGGAAAAGAGATTAAAGACCATACTGTTATTAGGGATATAGCTAATCCTTATAGTAAAGAGGGCGGTATTGCTGTTCTCAAAGGAAACCTGGCTCCTGACGGATGTGTGGTGAAACGGGCTGCTGTTGCGGAAAATATGATGAAGCACAAAGGCAGAGCAAGGGTATTTGATGGAGAAGAATCTGCATTAAATGCAATTTATGCAGGAGGAATACAGGCAGGAGATGTCGTTGTAATTAGGTATGAGGGTCCAAAAGGCGGACCGGGTATGCGTGAGATGTTAAATCCTACATCGGCTATTATGGGCAGCGGTTTAGGAGACAGCGTAGCGCTCATAACAGATGGCAGATTTTCTGGGGCCACCCGCGGAGCGGCAATCGGCCATGTATCGCCAGAGGCAGCAGTCGGGGGAAATATTGCTCTAATTCAGGATGGCGATATGATAGAAATCGACATACCTGCAAATACAATTAATGTCCTGGTTTCAGATGAGGAGTTGGAAAATAGGAGAAAAAATTTGGTTCCTTTTGAAATCAAAGTAAAGAAAGGCTATTTAGCAAGGTATTCAAAACTGGTTGCATCAGGCTGCAAAGGAGCGATATTGGAGTAACCTGTTGAAGGGAAGTGGTGTCATTGAGTAGTAATTTAACTGGTGAAAAAATGAACATAGAAAAACAATTTAATCTGATTGCAGAAGAATATGACAGCAACCGAAGAAAATTTATTCCCTGCTTTGATGATTTCTACAAGAATACAACGGAATTTATTGTTTCAAATATAGAGAAGCCAAAACAAATTGTTGATTTAGGCGCCGGGACAGGTTTATTAATATATTTCTGGTATCAGCAATGCCCTGATTCTAAATATGTGCTTGTGGATATTGCCGATGAAATGTTGAACGTTGCCCGAAAAAGATTTGAGGGTATTGAAAACATATCATATCAAACCGAAAATTATATTCACAAGCTCCCCGATATTCTTTTTGATACGGTTATTTCAGCCTTATCCATTCACCATTTAGAGGATAAGGATAAGAAAAAACTATTTGCAAGAATATATGACAGCTTGCCGAATGGCGGTTTATTCGTAAACTATGACCAGTTTTGTGCCGGGTCGTCAGAAATGGATTATTGGTTTAATTCTTTTTGGGAAAGTCAGTTAGCAAACAGTGGATTAACAGATAAAGACATAGAGTTATGGAAAGAACGCAGAAAATTAGACAGAGAATGTACCGCCCGACAGGAAGTGGATATGTTGAAAGACTGTAGATTTAAAATGGTTAAGTGCGTCTATTCTTATCAAAAGTTTTCTGTGATTGTTGCCATTAAATAGTGTATCAGGATATTGGATTCTTACTTATCATTTATTTTGATGGGTATAAAAATTTTGAAAGGGTGATGAATAAATGCATACCTTTGAATTTGATGGAGAGAAATACAAAAAAGCCTCTAAGCATCAGAAAGAATGGGGTAACAGCTTAATTGGGGAATTAACTTTAAAAGGACACGAAACTATTTTAGATCTGGGCTGTGGAGATGGCCGTTTGACAGAACAATTAGCTCAATTAGTGCCTAATGGAAGTGTTTTGGGGATTGATGGTTCTTCCGGAATGATTGAAACCGCTAAGCAGCGAAGCAGGGATAATTTAGTATTCACTCAAATGGACATAAATAGGATTCATTTTCATAATGAATTTAATGTTATTTTTTCAAATGCAACGCTTCATTGGATCAAAGATCATAAAAAATTGTTATACAATAGTTTTATGGCATTGAAGGAAGGCGGTATGCTTTTATGGGATTTTGCTGGTGACGGTAATTGCTCCAATTTTTATGAGGTTGTTCAAGAAAAAATACAGAATGAAAACTATAAACCATATTTTAATAACTTTGAATGGCCGTGGTATATGCCAGTAAAGACCGACTATGAAAAAATCATTGCTACTTTTGGATTTAGTAGATATAACATAACAGAGGTAAATAGGGATAGATATTTTACCAGTCCTGATGAAATGATAAAATGGATAGATCAGCCGAGCATAGTCCCTTTTATTAATGTTATACCTAATGAATTGAAGGCGGTATTTCGTGAAGAAATTATTAAATTAATGCTGGAAAGAACATTGCAGTCAGATGGTACTTGTTTTGAATCATTCCGACGCATTCATGTAAAAGCAATTAAATAATTTTTTGTTTCGAGTGGATTATTGATGTATTTTAAACACATAAAATTTGGAAAGGAAGGTGAACAGCATCGGACGGATACTGATTGTAGAGTTTTCGGAGCGGGATGATTTGGCATTTGATGAAGTAATGCAGGTTTTAAATCAGCATTCGAATTTTGAGCAACTTCAGCTTAAAAATATGTCGATGTTGTCACTTCCGGGATTTGATATTTATCCTGACCGCCGCAAGGTATATCGCAACAGTAATGAGATCAGTCTAACAACAAAGGAATTTGAAATTTTTTATCTGCTGGTGGTAAACAAAGGACGAGTTCTTACATATGACCAGATATACCATAAAGTGTGGAACGAGGATACCATCGGCAATGAAAAGAAGGCTGTAAAATGCCATATCCGTAACATTCGGGATAAACTGGATGTAACTATGCCAGAGGCACCATTTACTATCAAATGCGTCCGTGAGATTGGGTACTGCTTTGAGGTGAATTCAGAATAATATAAATATATAACAGCGGTTTGAGAAATCAGCCGCTGTATTTTTTTGCAATTTTGAGTGTCGAAACTTGCGATTTCCTACACCGTTTCTACCGTATGCCTACACTTTCGCTGCTCTTTGATGTTATATACTTTCCCCATTGACAAGCTGTCAGGGGAAAGCTATACGGAACGCTGCGTATCCCCGGAAAGGGGATGCCATGAACCGGATCAGAGCAGAAACAGGTTGCCCACCGCTACAAATAACAATATATATTTTTAACATATATACCGCAGTCTTTGAGGGGATTGCGGTATTTTTCTATTCGACACAATTCTTATTATCCCCTGCTTATATCCCAAAATCCAATTATATTCTTAAAACGAGTGCATCTGCCTTATGGTGGGTGCGCTTTTTCTTTGTCGTAAAAAGTCTGTTCCTGACATCTTATCATTCCCGCGCACCGCCCTTCGGTCTTGAATTTTTAACTTTCAAAAATTTCAAGACTGGAGGAAATCAGAATGAAAATTAAATATGAATTTGCAGACGGGACGGTGTCAGAGGTCGAGGTGGAGGAATCCATCGGTGCTGTCATCATTGATTCAAGACGCAAAGAGGACAACCTGTCACGCAAGGAAAGATATCACTGTTATTCGCTTGATGCTATGCCGTATGGCGATAAGGATAAATTCATGCCTTATTCGGAGGAATCACCTGATTGGATGATGGAACAGGAAGAATATAGCAGCCATATCAATAAAACCTTTGCCAGACTGTCGGAAATCCAACAGCGAAGGATGCTGATGCTGGCAGCCGGAATGTCAATGCATGAGATTGCGGATAAAGAAGGGGTCGATTATCGTGCCGTTTATGATTCCATTAAGGCTGCAAGAAAAAAGTTTTTGAAATATTTCTAAAAAACACCTCATCAAAAAGCCCCGAAAATCTCCGTAGATATGGAAGGCAGTTTTAACATGTCTTTCAGAAAGGGGTGGATTATGGACCACACATTAAAGATCAGTGTTTCAAAGAAGCCGTCCACTGGCGGGATCGTGAGCTGCCGCCATATCTTCGTGAGGGAGCGTTTCTTGCGCTTCCTCCTGGGGAATAAGCAGCAGCTTACGGTGATTGTGCCGGGTGATTCTGTCAGGGAACTGGCTATCAGTGAAGTAAAAGAAGGAGGGACTGTACATGGGCAAAGTGAAGTTACTGCTTGATGTTATCGGGGATCTACGTTCCCTTGCCGACAGCCTGCAGGCGGTTGCGGACGTAGTGGCAGAGAATGACGGATCTGCAGAAATGACATCCACAAAAGAATTGGAGGAAAAAGCCAGGACGAAAGCCGCTGCAAAGAAAAATACAGCAAAAAAGACTGTAAAGGCAGAGCCAGAAGAGAAGCCTCTGACTCTGGAGGAAGTCCGTGCGGTGCTGGCGGAAAAATCCCGTGCGGGACATACGGCCGAGGTAAAAGAGCTGTTGAATAAGCATGGCGCGGATAAGCTGTCGGAGATCGATCCGTCAGAGTACCCTGCCCTGCTTACGGATGCGGAGGTGCTATAAATGGGAATACACGCTTTATTATCTGCATCTTCAAGCCACAGATGGCTTGCCTGCCCGCCGTCTGCAAGACTGTGTGAAAATTATGAGGATACAGGCAGTGAATATGCACAGCAGGGTACGGATGCCCACAGCCTGTGTGAACACAAATTGAAACTGTTATTGGGCATGGAAACTGCAGACCCGACTGCCGAACTTTCTTTCTACGATGAGGAAATGGAAGACTGTGCCTGCGGCTATGCGGAATATGTCCTTTCACTGGTGGAGGAGGCAAAGAAAACCTGCAAAGACCCTGTCGTGCTGATTGAACAGAAACTGGACTTCTCCCGCTTTGTAAAAGACGGTTTTGGCACAGGGGATTGTGTAATCATTGCAGACGGAACGCTCTACATCATTGATTACAAGCATGGCAAGGGCGTGGAGATTTCCGCCACAGAAAATCCTCAGATGATGCTGTATGCCCTGGGTGCGCTGGAGCTGTTCGACGGCATCTATGACATTGATACCGTCCAAATGGCAATCTACCAGCCGCGCAGGGAGAATGTCAGCGTGTGCGTCATGGCAAAGGATGACCTTCTGCAGTGGGCGTACAACGACCTTATGGCGAAAGCGAAGCTGGCTTATGACGGTGAGGGAGAATTTAACGCAGGCGAACACTGCAGATTCTGTAAGGCAAAAGCGGTCTGCAGGAAACGTGCGGAATACAACCTGGAGCTTGCAAGGTACGATTTTGAAATGCCCGCAACTCTGGAAGATGATGAGATTGCAGCAATCCTTATAAAAGCGGATGAGCTGGCGGCATGGGCGGCTGACGTGAAAGAATTTGCACTGCAGCAGGCTCTGAGCGGTGTAAAGTATGACGGCTTTAAAATCGTGGAAGGCCGTTCCAACCGTAAGTATACCGATGAGGGTGCTGTAGCAGATACTGTAAAGAAAGCAGGTTATGACCCATACGAGCCGAAGCTCCTTGGCATCACTGCTATGGAAAAACTGCTCGGCAGAAAGAAGTTTGCGGAAATTTTAAACGGTCTTGTGGAGAAACCACAGGGCAAGCCTGCACTGGTGCCGGAGTCAGACAAGAGACCGCCAATGAATACGGCGGCAGAAGATTTTAAGTAAATTCAGGAGGAAAACCATATGTCAAACACAGTTACAAATCCAACAAAGGTGATCACGGGACCGGATACCCGATGGAGCTACTGCAATGCCTGGGAAGCCAAATCAATAAATGGCGGCACGCCGAAATTTTCTGTGTCGCTCATTATCCCGAAATCAGATAAAAAGACCATTGCAAAGATTAAGGCGGCTATTGAGGCGGCGTACCGTGAGGGTGAATCCAAACTTAAGGGGAACGGGAGAAGCGTTCCTGCACTTTCTGTCCTCAAAACCCCGCTCCGTGACGGGGATACGGAACGTCCGGATGATGAAGCCTATGCGGATTCCTATTTCGTCAATGCCAACAGCTCCACTGCGCCGGGCATCGTTGACGCAGACAGGCAGCCAATCATTGACCATTCGGAAGTCTACAGCGGTGTGTACGGCAGGGCGAGCATCAACTTTTATGCTTTCAACTCTAACGGCAATAAAGGAATCGCCTGCGGTCTGAACAATCTGCAGAAAATCCGTGATGGTGAACCTTTGGGCGGAAAATCCCGTGCGGAGGATGACTTTGCAGATGAGGATGAAGAGGATTTCCTGTCCTGACAGCATAACAGGAAAATACAGCCACGGGGTGGCGGGCGTTCTGCCTGCCGCCCTTAAGGCAGTGAAAGGAGCTGGTGGAATTGAAAACTTTATCACTGGATTTGGAAACATTCTCTGATATAGATTTATCCAAATGCGGAGTTTATAAATATGCTTCCTCCCCCGCTTTTGAGATTCTATTGTTTGGATACAGCGTGGACGGCGGAGAGGTTCAGGTGGTTGACCTCGCCTGCGGTGGGGAAATCCCTGCGGATATTTTAGCGGCACTGGAAGATGAAAATGTTATGAAGTGGGCATATAATGCGCAGTTTGAAAGGATTTGTCTGTCGAGGTTTCTTGGATTCCCTGTCGGGAGTTACCTTGACCCGTCATCATGGCGCTGCTCTATGGTCTGGGCTGCCACGCTTGGGCTACCCATGTCTTTGGAAAATGTGGGTGCTGTGCTTGGACTGGAAAAACAGAAACTGACAGAAGGAAAGGATCTGATTAGATATTTCTGTGTCCCATGCAAGCCGACCAAAGCAAACGGAGGCAGGACACGGAATCTGCCCGGACACGATATGGAGAAATGGCAGAGGTTTAAGGCATACAACCTGCGTGATGTGGAGGCGGAAATGCAGATACAGCAGCGGCTTGCAAAATTCCCTGTGCCGGATTTTGTCTGGGAGGAATACCGCCAGGACCAGGAGATAAACGACCGTGGGATTGGCGTGGATATGGATATGGTCAGACAGGCGATTGCTATGGACGGGCGTTCAAAAGCGGAGCTGTCGGCTGCCATGAGAGAACTGACGGAGCTTGAAAATCCAAATTCGGTACAGCAGATGAAGCTGTGGCTTGCGGATAACGGTCTGGAGACGGATTCACTGGATAAAAAAGCTGTTGCAGGCCTGCTGAAAGAAGCGCCGGAGCCTTTGAAAACTGTGCTGGAACTTCGGCAGCAGCTTGCCAAATCTTCTGTGAAAAAGTACCAGGCGATGGAGAATGCTGTGTGTGCAGACAGCCGTGCGCATGGGATGTTTAAATTCTATGGTGCTAACAGAACAGGGCGCTACAGCGGGAAAATCATTCAGTTGCAAAATCTGCCTCAGAACCACATCACTGATCTGGCACAGGCACGGGAACTTGTGAAATGTGGTGATTATGACGCCCTTTCCATGCTTTATGAAGATATCCCTGATACACTGTCACAGCTTATCCGCACAGCCTTTGTGCCGCAGGACGGCAGAAAATTCATCGTGGCGGACTTTTCTGCGATTGAAGCGAGAGTGATCGCATGGATTGCCGGGGAGCGATGGAGGCTCAGGGTTTTTGAGGACGGCGGTGACATTTACTGTGCGTCAGCAAGCCAGATGTTCCATGTGCCTGTTGAAAAACACGGCGTGAACGGTCATCTGAGGCAGAAAGGTAAAATAGCGGAATTGGCCCTTGGATACGGCGGATCTGTAGGGGCGCTGAAATCAATGGGTGCGCTGGATATGGGGCTTGCGGAGGAAGAACTGCAGCCTCTGGTAAATGCCTGGAGGGATTCCAATCCAAATATCACGGAGTTTTGGTGGGATGTTGACCATGCCGTAAAGGAATGCATCAAAAAGAGAATGACGACAGAAACACATGGCATCCGATTCAGCTGTCAGAGCGGGATGCTGTTCATCACTCTTTTTTCAGGCAGGCGGCTTGCTTACGTGAAGCCGAGGATCGGTGAGAACCGTTTTGGTGGAGAGTCCGTCACCTACATGGGTGTCGGCAGTACGAAAAAATGGGAACGGCTGGAAAGCTATGGCCCCAAGTTTGTGGAAAATATCGTGCAGGCAACCGCCCGTGATATTTTGTGCTATGCCATGCAGACGCTGAAAAACTGTGCGATTGTGGCACATGTCCACGATGAGGTTATCATCGAGGCGGATAAGCGGATGTCTGTAGAGGCGGTCTGCGAACAGATGGGTAGGACTCCGCCCTGGGCAAAAGGCTTAGTGCTTCGGGCGGATGGTTACAGTTGTAGCTTCTACCAGAAAGATTAGGTGGGGTTATGGAAGTGTTAAGGATCGAGTATGCAACAGGATACATGGAGCTTATCGTGGAGGCATTCTTTCCCTGCAAGTTGCCAGTGGCAAGAAAAATCGCTCTGCTCATCAACAGATATTGTTCTGATGAAGTGAAAACGGAGCTGCTTTCGGAATTACGTGAAATGGCTGATGGCTACCAGGCGCTCTGTGATATGTACAAAGAAAAGGCAGAAGAACTTCCTGCTGGTTCACCTATGAAAAGATATTGGAAAGCACAGTTTAACAGGACGGAAATTCCCCGCAAAAGGATGGAGAGGAATATAGATCTGGTTTCAGGAGGTAAGACGGATGCACGGAAAAAAGATGCCTGAGTGCAGGGCGCACCATGACTGCTTTGCCAACCATGACGGTGTGTGCCACTGCCTGAATGATAACAATTTTAACGGGAAGGACTGCCCGTTTTATAAGACTGCAGAAACAGTCCGGAGAGAACAGAATGGAGGTTCAGATTATGGGGCTAAGAAGATGTAACGGTGAGGGATACTATGACCCGACCACATATGAGGCTTTGTCAAATATCAGGAAGGAAGAAAAAGCGGCGAAACGTGCGTACCGCCCGCTTGTATATATATGCTCCCCTTTTGCCGGGGATACGGAAAGAAATACGGAAAAAGCAAGGCATTACTGCCGTTTTGCGGTAAGGAGTGCCTGCATACCGCTGGCTCCGCACCTGCTTTTTCCACAGTTCATGGATGACGCTGTTGCTGCGGAAAGAAGCCTTGCAATGTTTATGAACATGGTTCTTTTATGCAGGTGCGAACAGATATGGGTATTCGGAAGCAGAATATCTGCGGGAATGGCAGCGGAGATTGAGAAAGCGGAAAGGAGGAATATGCCGGTCCGCTATTTCACAGAAAATTGTGAGGAGGTTGGATTATCTTGAAAATGACATTTTACACGGCAAACTGCAGGGGCAATGCAAAGAACAGCATTTATCCAAACAGACGTGTCGTTGACAATGAAGATGACTGCATGGAGGTCATGGCGTTTGACCATGTATGTGCGGAATTCAAAAACTGCCGCAGGAGCGGGGATAATTTCCTCTCCTGCGATGTGGACGTGATGGACTGTGACAATGACCATTCTGACAATCCCGCAGACTGGGTTCATCCGAAGGATTTAGAAGAAAAAATAGGAAAAGATGTGGCTTTTGTTGTAGTGCCAAGCCGTAACCATATGAAACCAAAGGACGGCAGGTCTGCAAGGCCGAGGTTTCATGTGTACTTCCCACATGACCCGATTACAGACGGTGAGGCTTGCGCCGCTCTGAAAAAGGCAATCCATCAGAAATTCCCGTTTTTTGACGGCAATGCCATCGATTCTGCAAGGTTTATTTTTGGAAATCCGTGCAGTGGGATCTTATGGCATGAGGGTGAGATTACCATCGACTGTATCGTGAAACTGCAGGGCAGCAGGGAGATTCCGCAGGGACAGAGGAACGCCACCATGTCGCATTTTGCGGGGCGTGTAGTGAAGCGTTACGGTGCAACAGAAAAGGCATATGGGATTTTTATGGAGGAGGCGGATAAATGCAGCCCTCCTCTTGAAGATGCGGAACTGTCTATGATCTGGCAGAGTGCCTGCCGCTTTGCGGAAAAGGTGAAAAGGCAGGACGGCTATGTTGCCCCGGACGAATACAATGATGAATTTGCAAGGGAAACTTTAAAGCCTGGGGATTATTCCGACATCGGGCAGGCAAAGGTGCTGGCAAGGGAGTATGGCGCAGAACTGCGTTATACGGCGGCAACGGACTACCTGCGTTTCTGTGGGCAGTATTGGGTGGAGTCCAAGCAGCAGGCAGTAGGGGCAGCGGAGGAATTTCTTGACCTGCAGCTTGAGGATGCAAAAGACGAGGTGTCACGCACACGGCGGGCACTGGTGGATATGGGTGTTTCGGAAGATGACATTGTGTCGGGCGGCAAGGCTCTGGAGAAGAAGATCAGCAGCAGCCAGACGGATGCTTATCTTGCATATAAAACCGCACTGGCATATAAAGCGTTCGTGATGAAACGCAGGGATATGAAATATATTGTGTCGGCCCTGCAGGCGGCAAAGCCGATGCTGGAGATCAGTGTGTCAGACCTTGATAAAGACGGCTTTCTGCTGAACACGCCCGATGGGACTTATTATCTACCCGATGGCCTGGAAGGCAGGCGTGACCACAGCTCGGAGGATTATATCACAAAGATTACGGCAGCCGAACCAGGTGATAAAGGCAAAGAACTGTGGCAGGATTCGCTCAACACTATTTTCTGCGGTGACGCGGAGCTGATCGATTATGTGCAGCAGATTGTGGGCATGGCTGCGGTGGGGCGCGTCTACATGGAGGCGCTGATCATTGCCTATG
>OFGR01002732.1_pt1 | contig 11334 bp, 9 predicted proteins | sample 1521811 | NCBI WGS metagenome assembly OFGR01 (sample SAMEA3504098, study PRJEB24116) | mouse gut metagenome | biome: mouse gut; feature: mouse-associated habitat; material: faeces | place: Denmark | collected 2011
AACACGGGACACCCTGCGGATTGCTGATGAGATCGGCATTTACATACACCACATTGATGATTTCAAGGAATTGCTGGGGATGTATAGCTACCAGCACAAGGAGAGACACATCCTGCTGAACTCCAACATGGACTATATTACCACTCAAATGGTGTGCGGCCATGAGATCGGCCACGATGTCCTCCATAGAGACGGCGGGCTCCCCGTCCTCCGCTGGCGGCTCTTCCTGGACTGCCGGGTCCTCCTCCGGCGCGGGAGGGAAGAGTCCGCCGCCGTCCAGCGCCTCTGTCTCCTCCGGCGCCTCTGCCGTTTCGCCGTCCGGCTCCAGGGGTTCTGGCTCCTCTGGCGGCGTCTCCTCAAATACAGAGGAGGCGGGTTCTTCTGGGGTCTCTAATTCCTCTGCCGGCTCCGCCGGGGGATCTGGTTCCGACAGTGGGGCGTTCTCCCAACGCCCCGGGCCAAATTCCGCCAGAATCTCCTCCAGATCAAAGTCGCCCTCCGCTGGCGGCTCCATGCCCAGAAGCCGCTGGGTGTCCATCAGGGAGGGATCTATTGGTTTGTTGTTGTCGTGCTTATCAACCATATGTTATGTCTCATTTCTGCCCAAACAGGGGTGTGGGGGCGGCTGTATCCGCCCGCGTGGTACCGCGCAGGTCCCGCCGGGATTGCGCCGGGGGACGCCTGCTCAACCCAGCCTCTGCCGCAGCGCCTCATACAGCAGCACCGCCGCCGCCGCGGACGCGTTGAGGGAGCTGATGCGGCCCTTCATGGGGATGCTCACCAGGAAATCGCAGCTCTCCCGGACCAGACGGCCCATGCCGTCCCCCTCGCTGCCGATGACGATGGCGGCGGGAGAGCGCAGGTCCGCCTCGTAGAGGGGCCTGTCCCCCTCGGCGGCGGCGCCGAATACCCAGAGGCCCCGCTTTTGCAGGTCCTTCAGCAGCGCGGGGATGTTGGGCACCCGGGCCACGGGGAGATAGCTCACCGCCCCGGCGCTGGTCTTGGCCACCACGGCGGTGAGGCCCGCGCTGCGGCGCTTGGGAATGACGACCCCGTGGGCTCCGGCGCACTCGGCGGTGCGGATGACGGCCCCCAGGTTGTGGGGGTCGGAAATTTCATCGCAAACCACCACCAGGGGCGGCTCCCCCCGGTCCGCAGCCTTTTGCAGGATGTCCTCCACCGTGGCGTACCGCTGGGCGGCAGCTACGGCGATGACGCCCTGATGGCTGCGGGTTTCGCTCATGGCGTCCAGCTTCCGCCGGTCCGCCTCCACCACCACGACCCCCGCCCGCTTCGCCTGGGCGATGATGCGGCCCAGGGTGTGGTCCGTCTCCCCCCGGGCGACGTACAGCTTATCCACGGCGGTTCCGGCCCGCAGGGCCTCGGTGACCGCGTTGCGGCCCTCGATGAGCTCCTCCTGGGCGGACCGCTCCTCATATTCTCTCATACAGTCTCCTTCCGGCGGCCCCGTCCCGGCGGTTTTCCCGGGAAATACAGCCGCTTCCGCTGGCATTTATTTGTCAGTATATCACAAAACACCCGGTTCCGGAAGGGGTATTCACAGAAATTTCACAGAAAATCCACAGACAGTCCTTGTGGAGAGGGGGATTTTGTGATAGGATGCACTTTAGACGTTTCCGGGCGGCGTGTGTGTGCCTGAGAAATTGAAGGAGAATGAGATGGATAATAACAATAAAAACAACCAGAACAACAACAAAAACAAGAAAAATGTCAACGGTTTGCTGATCCTGGTGATCTGGGCCGTCGGGCTGACGGTGGTGTTCAACTACCTCTCCGCCTACAGCCGCCAGGCCAATTCGGCGGCCTCCACCCATGAGATCCAGTACAGCGAGTTCAAGCGGCTGGTCAAGGAGGGCCTGGTGGAGTCGGTGGTGCTCACCGACGGGAAGATCGAGATCACCACCGAGGACGGATACGTATACGTAGACGAGAACGGCAACCGCTACGACAAGAACTTCACCCTCTTCACCATGCAGATGGGCATCTACGACCCAGACCTTCTGGACACCCTGGACGAACACGGCGTAACCAACTACACCAATCCCTATGTGCCGGAAATGTCCCCCATCCTGGAGTTCATGATCGCCTACATCCTGCCCATGGTGCTGCTCATCGGAGCGTTCATGCTGTTTATGAACCTGATGACCCGGAAGGGCGGCGGCATCGGCGGCATCGGCAGCGTGGGGAAAGCTAACGCCAAGGTGTACATGGAGAAATCCACCGGCGTCACCTTCAACGACGTGGCCGGGCAGGACGAGGCCAAGGAGTCTCTGGTGGAGATCATCGACTTCCTCCACAACCCCGGCAAGTACACCGCCATCGGCGCCAAGCTCCCCAAGGGCGCGCTGCTGGTGGGCTCCCCCGGTACCGGCAAGACCCTGCTGGCCAAGGCCGTGGCCGGGGAGGCGGGGGTGCCTTTCTTCTCTATCTCCGGCTCCGGATTCGTGGAAATGTTCGTAGGCGTGGGCGCAAGCCGGGTCCGGGACCTGTTCCAGGAGGCGGCCAAGGTGGCCCCCTGCATCATCTTCATCGACGAGATCGACGCCATCGGCAAAACCCGCGATTCCCGCTTCGGCGGCGGCAACGACGAGCGGGAGCAGACCCTCAACCAGCTCCTGGCGGAAATGGACGGCTTCGACCCCTCCAAGGGTATCATCGTCCTGGCCGCCACCAACCGTCCGGAGGTGCTGGATAAGGCCCTGCTCCGCCCGGGACGGTTCGACCGGCGCATTACCGTGGACCGGCCCAACCTGGCGGGGCGGCTGGCAACCCTCCAGGTCCATACCAAGAAGATCCGTATGGCGGAGGACGTGGACCTCAATAAAATTGCCCAGGCTACCGCCGGCTGCGTGGGCGCAGACCTTGCCAACACCGTCAACGAGGCGGCCCTGCGGGCCGTCCGGCATAACCGCCATGCGGTGAATCAGGAGGACCTGCTGGCCTCCTTCGAGGTGGTCATCGCCGGCGCGGAGAAAAAGGGCACCGTCATCACCGAGCAGGAGAAGAAGATCATCGCCTACCACGAGGTGGGCCACGCCCTGGCGGCGGCCAAGCAGAAAAACGCCCAGCCGGTGACCAAGATCACCATCGTGCCTCACACCGAGGGGGCCCTGGGGTATACGCTGCACCTGCCGGAGGAGGAGAAATTCCTTATGAGCCGGGACGACATCCTCACAGAGATCCGCACCCTGCTGGCGGGACGGTGCGCCGAGGAGCTGGTGTTCAACACCCAGACCTCCGGCGCGGCCAACGACATCGAGCGGGCCACGGAGCTGGCGAGGAACCTGGTGGCCCGGTTCGGCATGAGCGAGAAATTCGGCATGATGGCCCTGGGCACGGTCCAGAGCCAGTATCTGGACGGCGGATACAGCATGAACTGCGCCCAGGAAACCTTCGCCCAGGCGGACAAGGAAGTGGCGTCCCTGCTCCAGAAGTGCCACGACGAGGCCAAGGCCCTGCTGGAGGAAAACCGGGAAATGCTGGATCAGATCGCCGGATACCTCTTCGAGAAGGAAACCATTACCGGTGCGCAGATGATGGCCATTCTGGAGGGCCGGGACCCGGACAAGGAGGACTATTACGGCGTCCCCGCCAAATCCGACGAGGCCATCGAGCCGCCGGCGAAGCATATCAGCATCGTCAGCGAGCCTATCCCCATGCCGATGGCTGCAGGGGAAGAGCCGGAGGAGAAACCGGAGGATGACGGAGAGGGGCAGGTTCAAGAGTAATTGATGCGGCGGAGCCCGGGTATGGGGCTCCGCCGTTTTTTCCTGCTTTTTTGTGAAAACAAATTGATAACGGATTTTCCGTGTGCTATAATCTTGTGGTGCGGAAGGAAATTCTATCGTGGGCAATAAGGTTCAGAGGGGCATCGCTCTGATCCTGTTTGGAATCCTTTAGAAAAACCGAGCATCATTGAGCGGATCAATTCTTTGGGAGAAGAAGCGGCTTTCTTGAAATCCGCCATAAAAATCCCAGAGAAACGAGCGGACGCCTTGGAAAAGGCGCGGTAATTGATTGCGAAGGAGGACCGCTATGCTTGATACGATACCCACTGCGGAAGAAATGACCGCTTTAGTTGGAAAACCTCTATACGGCGTATGGACCGCGCTATGCGCTTTGATCGATGAAAAATACGATATGGACCGTCTGTGGGATCAGGGCGGCAAAGCATGGAAATACGAATATAAATACCGCCGGGGCGGCAAAACGCTGTGCGCATTATACGCAAGGGAAAACTGCGTGGGCTTTATGGTCATCCTGGGGAAAGACGAACGGCTGAAATTTGAAGCGGACAGAGAAAGTTACACGAAAGAAGTCCAGGCATTATATGACGGAGCGCGGACATACCATGACGGGAAATGGATCATGTTCGAGCCGACAGACGCCTCTTTATTCGGTGACTTTATCAAACTATTGGGAATAAAGAGGAAACCAAACAGAAAGTAAGGAATTACCGGCTTCCAGTTTATCGGGCAGCGATTTACCGCTGTCATTATACTCTAATCAAAATTTTCAGGAGGAGCAGAACATGGAATACGTTACGTTGGGCAAAACCGGCTTGAAGGTTTCCCGGGTGGGACTGGGGGGCATCCCCATTCAGCGCATCGACGCCGAGGCGGCGAAAAAGCTGCTGGACGCGGTGGAGGCCGCGGGCATCAACTACATCGACTCCGCCCGGGGCTACTCGGTCAGCGAGGAGCTCATCGGCCAGGCCATCGAGGGCCGGCGGGAGAAGTTCGTCCTGGCGACCAAGACCATGAGCCGGGACCGGGAGGGCATGGCCCGGGACATCGAAACCAGTCTGAAAAACTTCCGCACGGACTACATAGACCTCTACCAGGTCCACAACCCCAACCTCAAGCAGCTGGAGCAGATCTGCGCCCCCGGCGGAGCCCTGGAGGCCCTGCTGGAAGCCCGGGAGGCCGGAAAGATCGGCCACATCGGCCTCACCGCCCACGGACCGGAGGTGTTTGAGCGCGCCCTGGAGCTGGACTGGGTGGAGACGGTCATGTTCCCCTACAACATCGTGGAAACCCAGGGCGCGGAGCTGATGGAGCGGGCGAAGGCGCGGAACGTGGGCTTCATCAACATGAAGTCCCTGGCCGGCGGGGCCATCGAGGACGCGAAGCTGGCGATCCGCTTTGCCGCCGCCAACCCCAACGTCTCCGTGGTGTTGCCGGGGATGTACGCCCCCGAGGAGGTGGCGGAGAACGTGGCCGCCGCAACGGATTCCTCCCCCCTGACGGTGGAGGAGCTGGAGCGGGTGGAGGCCATGCGCCGGACGCTGGGCTCCAGCTTCTGCCGCCGGTGCGGCTACTGCGCCCCCTGCACCGTAGGCATCGACATCCCCAACCAGTTCGTGTTCCACGGCTACCTCAGCCGGTACGGCCTGGCGGACTGGGCCAAGGCCCGGTACGGCGCGCTCTCCGCCCACGCGTCGGACTGCGTGGAATGCGGCGCATGCGAGGGGCGGTGCCCCTATCAGCTGCCCATCCGGGAAATGCTGAAAAAGATTGCGGCGGACTTCGGATTCTGAAAACCGCCCGTCCCCGGAAATGCCTCCATCGGTGATTGACATAAGTTGGACAAAGTGGTATAGTTGGAGCTAACCCTTAGACCCAACACCAACTCCATTGGAGGCAAATTCTTTATGCGTCAGAAAAAATCAGGCTGGAAACGACCGGCCTTGCTGTTCCTGGTCCTGCTCCTGCTGGCTCAGATCGGGGATATTGTGTATCTGCAGTACTTCGACACCAGCCGGCGCCGTCTGCCGGTGCTGATGTATCACCACTTCGCCGACGAGGCCAAGGAGGGCACCGTGGTGACCCCCGTCCGGTTCCGGGAGCAGATGGACGCGCTGAAGGAGGCGGGCTACCAGGCCGTCACCATCCCCCAGGTCATCGACTACGTGGAAAACGGCGCGCCCCTGCCGGCGCGGCCCATCCTAATCACCATGGACGACGGCTACGGCAGCAACCTCGACGCCGCCGCCCCCATTCTGGAGGAAACCGGCATGTGCGCCACGGTCTTTGCCATCGGCATCAACGAGGGCGAGGAATATTATCCCCACTCCGGCGAACCCATGTGGCAGGAGCGCTTCGCCTTTGAGAAGGCCGCGCCCTGGGTAGAGAAGGGCGTCATCGACGTCCAGAGCCACACCTTCGACATGCACCAACTGGCCTCCTACGGCTACAGCGGCCGGGACGGCGTGCTGCGGCTGGAGGGCGAGAGCGACGAGGACTACCGGCAGGCTCTTTTATCCGACATGGAGGCGTTCCGCCAGCGGCGGGGAAACCGGGTGTCCACGGAGCTGCTGGCCCTGGCCTACCCCTTCGGCTACTATTCCGAGGAGGCGGATGCGCTGCTGAAGGAGGCGGGCTACGCCGTCACCTTTACCATCGACGAGCGGCCCAACTACCTCTCCGTCCACAACGGGAGCTGCCTGCGCATGATGGGGCGGGTCAACGTTACAGACTGGATCAGCGGTCAGGAGCTGGTACAGCTTTTGCAGCCGTATTCCAACTAAAGCGATAAGGAGAACACCATGAGCGATCACATCGAAACCATCTGCGTCCAGGGCGGCTATCGTCCCGGCAACGGCGAGCCCCGGCAGGTTCCCATTATTCAGTCCACCACCTTCAAATACGAGTCCAGCGCCGATATGGCCAAGCTCTTTGACCTGGAGGCCGAGGGCTACTTCTACAGCCGCCTGCAGAATCCCACCTGCGACCACGCGGCGAAAAAAATCGCGGAGCTGGAGGGCGGCACGGCGGCCATGCTCACCTCCTCCGGCCAGGCGGCCAACTTCTACGCCGTATTCAACATCGCCTCCTGCGGGGACCACGTGGTGTCCTCCAGCTCCATCTACGGCGGCACCTATAACCTCTTCGCCGTCACGATGAAGCGGATGGGGGTGGAGTTCACCTTCGTGGCTCCGGACTGCACCGAGGAGGAGCTGGAGGCCGCCTTTCGGCCCAACACCAAGGCGGTATTCGGCGAAACCATCGCCAATCCGGCCCTGACGGTGCTGGACATCGAGAAGTTCGCCAAGGCCGCCCACAGCCACGGGGCGCCTCTCATTGTGGACAACACTTTCGCCACGCCCATCCTCTGCCGTCCCATCGAATGGGGCGCGGACATCGTTACCCACTCCACCACCAAGTACATGGACGGCCACGCCGCCGCCCTGGGCGGCGCCATCGTGGACGGCGGAAAGTTCGACTGGATGGCCCACGCGGACAAGTTCCCCGGCCTCTGCACGCCGGACGACAGCTACCACGGTGTGACGTACGCGGAGCGGTTCGGCAGGGAGGGCGCTTTCATCACCAAGGCCACCGCCCAGCTCATGCGGGACTTCGGCTCCATGCTCTCGCCCCAGAGCGCGTTTATCCTCAACCTGGGGCTGGAGAGCCTCCACGTGCGCATGGCCCGGCACTGCGAGAACGGGCAGGCGGTGGCGGAGTACCTGCAAAACCACCCCAAGATCGCCTGGGTGCGCTACAGCGGACTGCCCGGCGACCCCTACTACAGCGTTGCCCGGAAGTATCTGCCCCAGGGCTCCTGCGGCGTGGTCAGCTTCGGCGTGAAGGGCGGACGGCAGGCGGCGGAAACCTTTATGGGCCGCCTGCGGCTGGGGACCATCGCCACCCACGTGGCGGACGCCCGGACCTGTTGCCTCCACCCCGCCAGTTCCACCCACCGGCAGATGAACGACGCCGAGCTGGAGGCCGCCGGAGTTTCCGCCGACCTGGTGCGGCTGAGCGTGGGGCTGGAGAGCAGGGAGGATCTGATCGCCGACCTGGAGCAGGCGCTGGCGGCGGTGTAACAAAGGCTTGTACGCCAAGCAGATGATTGCATGGATATTTCTTTCAAAGCAATTCCGGGAAATTCAATTATAGGGTTTGCGCGATGAGTGGCCGCCTTACTTTTATTTCCCCGGCGGGGGAGTTCACGTAGGAAAAGCGAAGGAAGCCATCTTTGATCTGCCGGAAACATTTACTATACGGACAGAAGTTGAATAGCTCAAATAAATTCACATGGCAACGTTACTTCTAATTGTTATCTATGTCTCCTTCATCGGTCTGGGCATCCCGGACTCCATGTTCGGCACGGCGTGGCCGGCGATCTATGGGGAGTTCCATCTGCCCATTTCCTTTGCCAGCTTCGTCAGCGTGACCATCTGCTGCGGGACAATCGTATCCAGCGTGATGAGCGCCAAGATCATCCGGCTGCTGGGAACCAACAGGGTCGCCGCGATCAGCACCGCCATGACCGCCGCCGCACTGCTGGGGTTCTCCTTTTCGGGAAGCCTGCCGGCGATGTGCCTGTGGGCCATCCCCCTGGGACTGGGGGCGGGGGCCATCGACACCGCGCTGAATAACTATGTGGCCCTCCACTACTCCGCCCGGGTCATGAGCTTTCTCCACTGCTTTTTCGGCATCGGCGTCACCATCAGCCCCTTCGTCCTGTCCCAGGTCATTGACGGCGAGCTGGGCTGGCGGGGCGGCTACCGGATTGCCTTCGGCATCCAGCTGGCTGTGACGGCGCTGCTGGCTGTTACCCTGCCGGTGTGGGGAAAGGTTCATCCGGCAACGGAGGCCGGAGCGCAGGAGCAGGCAAAGGACCTGCGCCTGGGAGAAATTGCCCGGATTCCCGGCGTAAAGCTGATGTGGACGCTGTTCATCGCCTCCTGTGCCATCGAGTGCACCTGCGGGAACTGGGCCAGCACCTTTCTGGTGGAGGTCCGGCATATGGCGGCGGAGCAAGCCGCCGGACTGGTGATGCTCTACTACGCGGGCATGGCCCTGGGGCGGTTCCTCTCCGGACTGCTGGCCGCCCGGCTGGACAGCTGGCGGATCATCGGCATCGGCCAGGCGGTCCTGGGCGCGGCACTGGCGATCCTGCTGCTGCCGGGCGCTCCATGGATCGCGGGAACCGGCCTGTTCCTGGTGGGACTGGGAAACGGGCCCCTGTTCCCCAACTTCAATTACCTTACCCCCCGGAACTTCGGCCAGGAGGCGTCCCAGGCTGTCATGGGCACCCAGATGGCGGCGTCCTACGCGGGCATCCTGGCGGCTCCGGCGGTCTGCGGGGTCCTGGGACAGGCGGTCCATATGGGAATTTTTCCCGTTTATTTGCTGGTCTTTTACCTCATCATGCTGGCCGCCTCGAGAAAAGCGAGACTTATTCCACCAAAACGCTGAAAGCAAGGAGACACGTCATGCCCATCCGAATCCCCAACGAGCTGCCCGCCGCCAAGACGCTGAAGGACGAGAATATCTTCGTCATGACGGAGCAGCGGGCCGTCACCCAGGATATCCGGCCGCTGAAAATTCTGCTGCTGAACCTGATGCCCACCAAGATCGCCACGGAAACCCAGCTCAGCCGCCTGCTGAGCAACACCCCCCTGCAGGTGGAGCTGGAGCTCATCGCCCCCCGGGACCACGTACCCAAGAATACGCCCCAGGAGCACATGCTGGCCTTCTACCGCCACTTTGACGACGTGCGGGAGAACAATTACGACGGCATGGTCATCACCGGCGCGCCGGTGGAGCACCTGCCCTTCGAGGAGGTGGAGTACTGGGAGGAGCTGTGCGGGATCATGGAGTGGTCCAAGAGCCACGTCCACTCCACCTTCCACATCTGCTGGGGAGCCCAGGCGGGACTGTACTATCACTATGGCATCCAGAAGCATCCCCTGGAGAAAAAGCTCTTCGGGATATTCCCCCATATTGTGGAGCGGAAGAGCAACATGCTCTTTCGGGGCAGCGACGACGTGTTCATGGTGCCCCACTCCCGGCACACCACCATATTGCGGGAGGACGTGGAGAAGGTTCCGGAGCTGAAAATCCTGGCCACCTCCCCGGAAGCCGGAGTCTACGCCCTGTCCACCGAGAGCGGCCGGCAGATCTTTATTACCGGACACTCGGAATATGACGCGCTGACCCTGGAGCAGGAGTACCTGCGGGACAAGAACCTGGGCAAGCCCATCGAGCCGCCGAAAAACTACTACCCCAACGACGACGATACCCAGCCCCCCCACGTCACCTGGCGTTCCTGCGCCAACCTGCTCTACAGCAACTGGCTGAACTATTTCGTGTACCAGACCACGCCCTTTGATCTGGGCGCGATTCCGGACTCCAGTAAATAAAGGCAACCTCCGGACCTAACGGTCCGGAGGTCTTCTTATCTATGGATGCCGCGCCGGGTCCTTCCCCTGCTCAGCAGGTCGCGCCGCCCGTCAGGTGGAGCTCGGCGTCCAGAATCTGCTGCTTGCGCTCCAGCAGGTCGTTGGACAGCAGCTGGGCCTCCACGTTCTCAAAGCCCAGGCGTTCGATGGTCTTGGCGAAGCGCTCGCCGGTCTTGCCCTGCTCCCGGAAGAGAAGGATGGCCTTCTCAATCACCGCCAACGCCTCCTCCTTATCGGTAAAGATCCTGCTGAGGGCCTGGCCCTGGGCAATCTTCTTGCCCCAGCGGCCGCCGATATAAATCTTATAGCCATAGGTCCCCTCGTCCAGCGCGTCAAAGTGGCAGGTCCCGATGCACCGCCCGCAGTTATTGCAGACGTCCTTGTCAATCTCCAGCACGCCGTCCTCCAGCTTGGCCGCGCCCATGGGGCACGCCTGAACCACGCCGCACTTCTTGCAGCCGTTGCACTCGTCGGGGTCCAGGCCGGGGATGCGCTGGCCGATGATGCCCAGGTCATTCAAGTCGGGCTTCACGCAGTTGTTGGGGCAGCCGCCCACGGCGATTTTGAACTTGTGGGGCAGGGACACCCCATGGTAGCCCTCGTAATACAGCTGGTGCAGCTCCTTGGCCAGGCCCTGGGTATCGTAGAGGCCGAAGACGCAGGTGCTGCCCTTGCAGAGGATGATGGGCCGCACCTTGGCGCCGGTGCCGCCGGTGACCATCCCTTCCTGGGCCAGAAAGGCCTGGAGCTCCGGAATCTTCTCATAGGGGATGCCGGGAAGCTCCAGCGTCATGCGGGTGGTGAAGGCCACCGTGCCGTTTCCGAACTTTTCAGCGGCCTGCCCTGCGCAGATCATCTGCCGGGCGGTGAGGGTACCGTTTTCGGTGATGATTCGCCCGTTGAAGCACTCGGTCCCCCGGTTGAGAAGAAACCCCTCTCCTTTTACTCGTTTGATGTCTTCCGTCTTTAAGGCCATTTTTGCCACGCTCCTTATAAAAATGTCCAGCCCATGCGCCGGAAAAGAATATTTTACCTTAGTGTAGCATATTCCACCCGCTTCCGCAAGCCGGCGTGCAGTTGGTGTCACTCCCTACCCGCCAGGCGCAGGGACCTTCTGCGGA
>OFGR01002733.1_pt1 | contig 11330 bp, 16 predicted proteins | sample 1521811 | NCBI WGS metagenome assembly OFGR01 (sample SAMEA3504098, study PRJEB24116) | mouse gut metagenome | biome: mouse gut; feature: mouse-associated habitat; material: faeces | place: Denmark | collected 2011
CAGAGGGGTATCCTGTAGCCAGTAAAAAAATTGCTCGTATGATCCATGATGTTAGGGACTATTTTGCAGAACACGATATTAAATATTCTGATATTGAACCTCATTTGGATCAGGGCGTATCAACCGCCAACTATTTAAGAGAATTACAATTCCCTGCAACTATCATTTTGCGATTGTCTGGATATACAAGAGAAAATCGCATATGTAAAACATGGTCTATTCCTAAAAAATGGAGATTTTTAATTGAGGCTCCATTTCCGATAAGCGAACATTGTTGTGATATTTTGAAAAAGCAGCCTATTAAGTTAGTGCAGAAAGAAGTTCAGGCCAATCCAATCTACGGTACTTTAGCAGAGGATAGTCAAATGCGTAAAGATGCTTATTTGAAAACTGGATGTAATGCCTTTAAGGATGGACATGGTAAATCAACACCTATGGGATTTTGGACACGGCAGGATGTTCTTCGATACCTCTATGATTTTAATATTCCTATCGCCCCGCCCTATGGAAGTATTGCGAAACTGGATAATGGGCAGTTTGAATTTACAGGCGAACATAACACGGGTTGCAAATTATGTTTGTTTGGTTGTCATCTGGAACATGAGCCAAATAGGATTCAGCGATTGGCAACGATTGAACCAAACACATATAAGTTTGTAATGAAAAGTAGAGAAGAAGGAGGACTTGGTTATTGTGAAGTAATGGATTATTTAGGTATACCGTATGAAACGACAGACAACAAATAATAAGAAAGGAAATTAGAAATGAATCGTAAGCAAAAGCAAAATGAGCAGAAGCCAAAAGGAGAAAACAAAAAGTGCTGCATGGAATGCGGATCGTCCAGTGGTACACTACACAAGATTAAGAAACCTAATGGTAAGAAGGGTTATCTTTGCGGATTCTGCTTCGATGCTTACAGAGAACATGGCAATTAACTTTGGCAAAATAACGATATAGTCAATAATAAGGAGGAATTACATGAAGATTATTTCACCCAGCTTTGAAATTATTACCCCCATTGATAGTACAGAAATTCTAAAGACGATTGAGAAAGTCGGACGCACTTGTTATAAGAGCGAAGATAAGATTACAGAAGATTCATGTCGTGGTTTTGTACAGCGAATTATCAAGAGCGGTCATGAGGCTGTAATTGAACATTACAATGTGACAGTTCGGCTTACCAATGATCGTGGTGTATCTCATGAAGAAGTTCGTCATCGTATTGCCAGCTTTGCACAGGAGTCTACCCGTTACTGCAACTATAGCAAGGATAAGTTCGGTAACGAGATTACATATATCGACATTAAGGGCGGTATGGAACTCGATCCCAAGGTTAGCCAGCTTGACGCAAAAACATTTACCGCAATTTATGACGAGTGGGTTCAGGCTTGTATTGATGCAGAAAAGCATTATAACCGAATGATTGAACTCGGTGCTACGCCGCAGATCGCACGTTCTGTCCTTAACAATTCGACCAAGACTGAAATCTGTATCACAATGAATCTTCGTGAGTGGCGACATTTCTTCCGTCTGCGCACTTCTCCCGCAGCACATCCGCAAATGAGAGAAATTGCAATTCAGCTTTTGAAGGCATTTAAGATGATAATTCCTGTTGTTTTCGATGACATTTATCAGGAGTATTTGGAGAGTGCCAAGAAGGACTAATAGAATTATTGATTGTGGTGATTACTGTAAAGTTGAACTGTATTATCCACATTCAAGTTCTGTTTGTGACTATGCACTAATTTCAAAATCTGATTTAACTCTTGTAAGACAAATCTATTGGCGTAAGACGGAGTATGGATATGCCAGAGGCAAAAATCCATTGACACGAAAAGATATATTACTTCACAAGTACATAACACAAACATCAAAAGAAACAGTAATTGACCATATTAATCGAAACAAATTGGATTGCAGACGTGAAAATATGCGCATTGCTGATAGCCAGATCAATTCTTTAAATCGCAATGTGCCATGCAATTCCACCACTGGATATAAAGGTGTTTCGTTTGATGTGAGAAGTGGTAAATACAAGGCGTACATTAAAATTGATAGAAAGCAATTTAATCTTGGACTATTTGACACTCCAGAAAGAGCATATCAAGAACGAATGGATTTTGAAAGCAAATTAATGTATTGCCTAAGTAAAAATTGTAAGGGGGCATGAAATGAAAGTAATTTTGATTTCCGGGAAGGCTCGACATGGCAAGGATACTCTTGCAGGAATGTTTAAAGATTATCTTGAAGATGAGGGTTATCGTGTGCTGATTGCACATTATGGCGATTTGGTTAAGTACGTCTGTGAGAAATTCTTTGATTGGGATGGCAATAAAGACGAGGCTGGCAGAACTCTTTTACAGTATGTAGGTACAGATATTGTTCGTAAACAGAATGAAGATTTTTGGGCGAACTTTATCAAAGACATTCTGACGATGTTTAGCCATGAATGGGACTATGTTCTTATTCCTGATACAAGGTTTGTTAATGAGGTAGAGTGTTTCAATGGGAACTTTGATTCAAGTCTTGTACGTATCTACCGTCCAAACTACGACTCTGGCCTGACACCGCAGCAGTTATCACATCCTTCCGAAACTGCTCTTGATGATTATAAGTTTGATTGTTACGTAGTTAATGATGGCGGTCTGCAAGACCTAAGAAATAAAGTCCCGGAAATTTTAAAGACTATCGGAGGTCTAAATGCGGGATAAGAGAATCATTCTGTGTGATGCAGATGATACTATTGAGAATCTGTGTCAGACATGGGTAACATATCTCAATAGAATGTATGGAACTACTGTACATAGTAGTGAGATTGTTGATTGGAATGTAAGTCTATTCTTTCCATCACTGACAAAAGAACAGGTTTATGATCCGATTTTCAATAAAAATTTTTGGAAAGAAATCAATCCTATTGATGGCTGTTATAAGGTTCTTAAAGAAATTAACAAGCGAGATGAATTGTATATCATCACAGCAACCAACTATCAAACTTGTGATACAAAGATTGAAAGAATACTTGAAATGTATCCGTTTCTCAAATGGTCGCAATTCATTATTACAGAAAGAAAGCAATTAGTGTATGGTGACTGGTTGATTGATGATGGGGTACACAACTTTGATGGCGGTGTTTATAAAGGAATTTTAATGAGTCAACCTCATAACAAAAACTTTAATGCTGAAGAAAATGGCCTTATTCGAGTTCATGGGTGGGATGAGATTGGCAAAATTCTACTTTAATAAATTGGAAGGAGTGGTTCAATGACTGTAATAAAGCGTGACGGCAGAGAAGTTGAGTTTGACAAAACAAAAATCAGTGATGCAATTTGCAAAGCGATTGTAGAAGTCGATGGCTCTTTAGCAGATGATACAAAGCAGCTTGCATATGATATTGCTGATCGTATTGAGTCAAAAAACAAAGGTATTAATTTGACAGTTGAGCAGATTCAAGATATGGTTGAAATTCAACTTATGCTTAGTTATCGCAAAGACATTGCAAAGGCATATATCTTGTATCGAAATGAAAGAACTAAAATCCGTGATAGGAATAGCAATCTTGTCAAGAAAATTATGGTACGTGCTGATTCAAAAGTCAATTTTCACTCTAATGCGAATGTTGATGAGTCCTCATTCTCTGGACGTGAAAAAGAGGCTTCGGCTGATATTGGCAAGATGATTGCATTGGATTTTGATGGCCTGTCTCAAGATGTTGCCAATGCTCATAAGGAAATGTTGGTATATCAGCATGATCTTGAAAAGGCAATCTATGGTATTCATAACTGTCTTAATCTGAATTTCCAAGAGATTTTTACTTATGGTTTTAGGACACGCAATGGTGATGTAAGACCGCCTTCCTCTTTTAGCACAGCTTGTCAGTTGTATGCTGTGGCGTTCCAATGTCAAAGTCAAGTACAGTTTGGCGGTGTTGGTAGTATTCATACCGACCTTGATCTTGCACCGTTCGTAAAACTTAGTTTTTATAAACATTTTGCAGATGGTATTGTGTACTTGGATCATTATAGCAGAGAAGATGCAGACTGGATTTTAGATCAGTGGAAGAACAGTAAGCGGTCTATTGATGATCCATATTTCAAGAAGTCATTCAATGAAACTGTTTATCAGTATGCTATGGATATGTTGGAGCGTGAGGGCAAACAAGCAGCACAAGGACTTTATCATAATCTGAATACACTTGAATCTCGACAGGGTTCACAGGTTCCTTTTACAAGCATCAACCTTGGACGTGATACCAGTTTTGAGGGACGGTTGGTAACTAAGTGGATCATGGAGGCCAGCATTGACGGCATTGGACGGCATCACCTTACAAGTATCTTCCCCATTAGTATTTTCCAGTATAAGCAAGGAACTAATGCTAATGTTGGCGATCCAAACTATGATCTCAAACAGCTTGCTCTTAAATCTATGAGTAAGCGTATTTATCCTAACTGGTGTAACTGCGACTGGTCACAGGCTCATGAGGATGAGAATAATCCTGATACATACTTTGCTACGATGGGTTGCCGCACATTGATTGGGTATGACCGTCATGGTCTTGGTTATATTCGTCAGGGACGTGGTAATAACGTTCCTAACACAATCATTCTTCCTAAATTGGGTATTGAGTTTGGCATCTGTCTTGGCAAGCGTGATAAGCCTGATTTGGATGGATTCTGGAAGGCTTTTGAAGAAACCTTAAAGCTGACAGAGCGTGGACTTTTGGAGCGTTTTGAAATCATGATACGGCAATCTCCTAAGTCTGCGCCGTTTATGTATCAGAACAATACAATTCAGGATGCAAGGAATTGTGAAAAGGACGTGTTTAATGCGCTGAAACACAATACACTGGCGATTGGATATATTGGTATTGCTGAAATGTGTCAAGCACTTTTTGGTAAGAATCATGTTCATGACGCAGACGTTCATGCTTTTGCCTTATCTGTTGTCAAGCGTATCAATGAATACGCTGCTGAAGCATCGGAGCGCAATAATCTGAACTTCTCTTGTTATGCTACTCCTGCCGAGGGTCTTTGCCGCACAGCATTGATGGGACTCCGTGATCAGTATGGCGTTATTGAAGATGTTACATCACACGAATACCTGACAAATTCTCATCATGTTCCTGTTTGGGAGAAGGTGTCTATCCAGCAGAAGTTAGAATGTGAGGCTCCGTTCTGCAAGTATCCTACTGGCGGTTGCATTACTTATGTTGAATTGGATAGTACATTCGTAAAGAATACAAAAGCCGTTGAGGATATTATTGATTATGCGTTCAAGGTTCTTGATATTCCGTATCTGGCCTTTAACTTCCCTATTGATAGTTGTTTGAATTGTGGCTATCAGGGTGAGTTCAATGATAGGTGTCCTCAGTGTGGCAGCGAAAACATTCAGCAGCTTCGCCGTGTGACAGGGTATCTTACGACAGACTATCGTAATTTCAATGATGGCAAACAGCGTGAAGTGCTTGAACGTGAGCAGCACAGCAAATATACTCCACAAATTAATCATGACGGATCAGATGAATCTTAATTTAAGATACGCTGGTATTGAATATGACGATGTAGCAAATGGTATTGGCTTGGGGGCAGTATTTTTTACTCAAGGCTGTCCCCACCAATGTCCAGAGTGCCAAAATCCCCAAACGTGGAGTAAGGATGGTGGCATGAAATTCACTGATTCAGTATTAGATCAACTAATTCAATACTACTATGATGTTCCATATGCCAGCAGATTAACACTTTCAGGTGGTGATCCATTAGCAAATCCTGAATTAACTTTTAATGTAATTCTCAAATTCAAATCTGTTTTTCCATATAAAAAGATTTGGTTATATACGGGTTACAATTTTGAAGATTTTGCTTTTAATGTTCCTACAACGGACAACGAACGTTTAATTCAAAAAATTGTTCAGCTATGCAATGTAATTGTCGATGGCGAATTTAAAATTGACAAAAGAGATATTACATTGCAATTTATAGGTTCAAGCAATCAAAGAATTATTGATGTGCAAAAATCTTTAAAAGCCAATCAAACAGTTTTATGGAATGACATGAATGGAGGCAATGCTTGAAATATATTCTTGAAGTCCAATTTGAAACAGATGACCTTGATCCAGAAGAAAGTGAACTGGTTGAGGATATTCGTCATGATGTAGAAGATGTAATTGCAAATTATTCTATGACAGACAATCCAAAAGTAAAAATTAGGGAGGGGTAACTAATGCTTGTTGTAAATCTTTTTGGTGCGCCCGGAGCAGGAAAGTCTACTGGTGCAGCGTATATCTTCTCGCAACTCAAGATGGCTGGTATTAATGCAGAACTGGTTACGGAATTTGCCAAGGATAAAGTTTGGGAAGAGAGCAAGGCCGTGTTCCAGAATCAAGCCTATATCTTTGGTAAACAGTATTTCCGTATCAGTCGCCTTCAGGATAAGGTTGATGTTGTAGTGACTGACTCCCCCATCATTCTGTCACCTTTCTATGCTAACGATCCTGTGCTTGGTGATGAGTTTGATACCCTTTGTACTAAGGTGTTTAACTCTTATGACTCAATGAATGTGTTTGTCAACCGTGTTAAACCTTACAATCCTGTTGGACGCTTCCAGACAGAAAGCGAGAGCGACCAGTTGGCGGCTGATCTGTTTGCGTTTCTGAATAAGCATGGTATCGTTTGCCGTCACTATGATGGTAGTCTTGATGGGTATAAGGTTCTTATTGCAGACATTATGGAGAGGCTTAAATGCCCCGGTAGAAGTTATGGCATATAACAATAAATACAACTTCGGAGGACTGAATGGAGTATATTGATTGTAAGTCTATTGCTCAGAAATGGAAAGATGAGATTAAAGCACATGGTATAAAAGCTAAATTTTATGTACTTCAAGTTGGTGATGATCCTGCATCAACTGCCTATATAAAAGGCAAGATTAAGGATGCTCAAGAGGTTGGGTTTGAATGTGTACACGTTCATATTCCAGCTATAACACGTGAACAGGTCTATCATGAAGTTAGTATGAAACTTGAAGAACTGAAATACAGCATGGAAGTGGACGGTGTTATTCTCCAGTTGCCTTTACCCTTTGGCCTGACGATGGATGATTTTAAAGATCATATGAATCCTGATAAAGATGTAGACGGGTTCTTAACTGATTCTCCTTTCGCCCCTTGTACACCTGACGGTATCATGCAAATGCTTAATGAAATTGGTGTATCTACTGAAGGTGCATTGTGTGTCATTGCTGGTAGAAGCGATATTGTTGGTAAACCTATGGCACGTCTTATGACAGATGCAAATGCTACAGTATGTTTATGCCACTCCTTTACGGATCGCAAGCAACTTGAGGAACTTGCTAAGAAAGCAGACATTTTTGTAAGCGCAGTTGGTAAACCAGATTTTATAAGCAGTAGTCTTTTCAAAAAAGGAGCGATAATTATTGATGTAGGTATTAACCGTACTGAAGATAGATTGTGCGGAGATATATCTATTGATAAAACTAACACAAAGAATATCTTGATAACTCCTGTTCCGGGCGGTGTTGGCCTTTTGACAAGAGCAATACTCATGCAGCACATTCTTAGAGCATATGAGAAATATCACATTTGGAGGGCTATATGAATAAGTTTGAACGTGTATCTGAAACAGAATATGGCAAGGTATTGGCAAGCGATTGTAGTGCCAAAAACGGTGTAATTTGTGTTACACCTTATGAGAATATTAAACTTCCACATAGAGCCACAGTGCAGAGTGCTGGGTACGATTTCTTTTCTCCCATCTCTTTTAAGCTAAAGCCGGGACAGACTATTAAAGTTCCTACATTTGTCAAGGCTCAATTAAGCCACGGCAGAGTTCTCATGCTCTATCCCCGTAGCAGCTATGGGTTTAAATATCGGATGCAACTCGATAATACTGTTGGTGTCGTTGACGGTGACTACTATAACAATGAAAGTAATGAAGGACATATTTTCATTAAGATCACGAACGACAGCAAGACAGGCAAGACACTTGAAGTCAATGTTGGAGATGCTTTTGCACAAGGCATTATTATAGGATATGACGTTACAGACAATGATGATGCTACTGCTATCCGAACTGGTGGGATGGGTTCAACATCGGTATGAACAATTTTCAGTACATAACAGACACCTATAAATCAAACTGCTTCATTGAGGCCGCTAAAGCAAAACTCTTTGGCGGCTCCAATATAAAAATATATTTCTGCAAGCCAAGATTTCATAATGGTAAATTTCAAATGTGCCATTTTATGTGGACTGATGGAGTGTATGATTACGATTTTTCAGATCACGAAGAAGATGAGTTGCCGTGGTATAGGTGCTTTCTATTCGATGGTCAGATTAGACAGTTTGAGAAAGGATTTGCTGAACGATACTCTAACTATCGAAATAAAAGGAGATAGTCACAATGAAAATGAATCACAAGTTTTACATATGGCTTATTTGTATTGAAGGTTGTATATATGTTTCTTGGCAAATACTTGAATTGCTAATCTATGGTGAAATTCAGCCAAGAATTGTTGATAATATTATTGGTCTACTTTGGACTGGCGCAATATGTTTTGCTTACAAATTTAAAGAACTTGAATTAAAGCGAATGTTGAAAAAATATAACAAAGTTAATATCAATGCAACATGGTGGTTAAGAAAACCTGTTCCTCCTGAAACTTATACTGAAAGATATATAAGTGATCATATTTGGTTGCAATCTGAACGTGAACTTGGGAATAAAGGTGGATTTACCAAAACGTGATTGATGATAGGAATAGATTGTAAAGAGGTGATTGATTTATAGATGAAGCAGTAGCATTATCACGTCAAATCCCATTTTGGGAGAAATACACTTTGTCGATTGATGAAGCGGCAGCTTATTTCAGAATTGGCAGAGACAAATTATACAAAATCGTTTCTGAAAACAAAGACGCAGATTTCATTTTGTGGAATGGAACGAGAGCGCAAATTAAACGTAAGAAATTTGAAAACTACATTGATAAGTTAAATATCTTGTAATTTGCCTTGAATCAAGACTCTCGATGTGGTATAATTAAAGCAACCACATCAGGGTCTTTTTCGGATAAGAAAGGAGTGTGCAATGTCCGAAAAAAGAACTGAAACAAAACGGCGTGATTCAAAAGGCAGAGTTTTAAGGAACGGTGAAACTCAACGATCTGACGGAATGTATATGTACCGCTTTAACGATGCAGGAGGTGTTAGACGTACAATTTATAGTTGGCGGCTTGTAGAAACTGATAAATTACCGCCACACAAACGGGCTTGTGAACCCTTGCGAGAGATTGAAAAACAGCTTACACGTGATACGGATGATGGGATTCAAAGTTTTGTAGCAAACAAGAAAACGCTTAATGACTTCTATGAAAAGTACATGAGCATGAAGAAAGAATTGAAACCCTCTACACGATTTACCTATGCAAACACTTATGACAACTGGATCAGAAATGAACTTGGTTTTTGTCCAATCGGTTCAATCAAGTACAGTGATATTAAACAGTTCTATCTTTCTTTGTATTTTGATAAGGAAATGAAACCTAACACGATCCATGCTGTCAATACCATTTTACATCCTATCTTTACTCTGGCAGTACGTGATGGGTATATCAGGTCTAATCCAGCTTATCAAGTCTATGCGGAACTCAAAAAGCAGAATGGATGGGGACAGGATAAACGCCACGCATTGACAGAACAGCAGCAAGAAGCATTTGTCGATTTCCTTCGTAATTCATCCGTGTATCACAAATGGCTTGGCTTGATCACATTTTTACTTGGAACTGGTTGTCGTATAGGTGAGGCTATTGGCTTACGGTGGGAGGACTGTGACTTTCAAGAGAACATCATTTCTATCAATCATAGTGTTTCTTATACCGAAGTCGAAAAAGGTAAAGGACGTAGGTTCTATATATCTACTCCCAAAACTGATGCTGGCACAAGAGACATTCCTATGTTCAAGGAAGTGAAACGTGCCTTGCTGGATGAACGTCTTAGACAGATGCAGACAGGATTCAGTCAGCAGGAAATTGACGGTTATTCTGGCTTTGTTTTTGTTGGTAACAGGGGAACTATCCATCATCCTACCAGTATCAATCAAACTCTCAAGCGGATCATCAATGCCTATAACACTATGGAAGTTGACCGGGCGAAAAAAGAAAGGCGAGAGCCTATTTTACTCCCGCACTTTTCAGTCCACAATTTACGTCATACATTCTGCACACGCATTTGCGAAAATGAAACTAATCTGAAGATCATTCAAGAAATCATGGGTCACGCCAATATTTCTACTACGATGGATGTATACAACGAAGCCACTATGGAGCAGAAGAAAAAGTGTTTTGCCAACCTTGAAGGCAAGATTAAGATTGGTTGAATCTACACCAAAACCTACACCATTTCAACCTGATTTCTCAGGACGATGTAGGACATGGTAGAAAAATAAAATGTTTCTTCAACCAAAACCGCAAAAATGCCTACAAAATAGGGCTGTTTAGAAACTTATAGACGGTTATAGAACAACGAAGAATATCTTCTTAAATCCTTGAGATAAGTGGCTTTATTACAGACCATCCACGCAATCAGCATGGCCATGACGGTCGTCTTTCCGCCACCGGTGCAGAGCTTGGTGCAGATGCGCCGGAATGCGCCGCCGTCGCTGGGAACATCAACGCCGACACGATCTGCCTCCGGCGCTTCCGTCAGCCAGATCAGCGTCTCCACAGCGTCCATCTGGCAAAAGAAAAACTGATACTGCCGGGCATCCTTGTCGTTCCAGTGCTCCAGCAGCTTTTTGGTCACACCGGTGACACCTGGATACCCCGCTTCCCGCCACGCCTTAACGCGGGGGCGGATCGTATTCACCAGCGGCAGTTCCATAAACTGCCCGATGTCGTTGTACTGGTTGGACCCCTGCCCAGGCACAAAATAGCCTGCCGGACGGCGGCCTGACTCCCGCAGGAACGTCTGGCCGTTGAGATCGTACTTCCAGTGATGGGTCGGCTCACGGTAGGCCGAGTTGATAATAAGCTGATCAATTCCCGCCATCAGTCCTCACCTACCCTTATCACCTTCAGGCTTTCAATTCCCCGGTCGTCGATGATCTTTACTGCAACCCGGGAGTTGGGTTGCACGGTAAACCACAGGGACTCATTCCCGGCAAATTTTTCGATCAGGTCCGGGTTGATCTCTGCCCGCAGTGTTTTCGCCAGCTTGCTCCAGCCGTCTTTTTTGCCGCCCATGGGGAAGAAAACCTGCTTGGGCACGATGCACATTCCATGTAGGTCCTGCCTTTCACCGTTACAGGGTGAAAACAGCCGGG
>OFGR01002741.1_pt1 | contig 11310 bp, 15 predicted proteins | sample 1521811 | NCBI WGS metagenome assembly OFGR01 (sample SAMEA3504098, study PRJEB24116) | mouse gut metagenome | biome: mouse gut; feature: mouse-associated habitat; material: faeces | place: Denmark | collected 2011
ATATTGCCACATCAGAGAGCGGCCGGCAGTACCGCTGCACGCTTTCCGAGTGCGGCTGTGGGAACTGTAACTGTCAGGATGAGTTTATGGAAAAGGAAAGGCTCATTTCCAATATCGAGGATGCCGTTGTGCTTACCGGGCTGAAGATCATAAGCGGCGGAAAAGACAGCATCATCGTCAGGGAGGGCAGCATTGATGCGGATTTTGAGATCCGTGTCAGCCAGCTTGCCGGATAGGGGGCTGCAGTATGGATAAAAGAGACTATAAAAAGGAGTTCTGTACCCTGATGGATCAGTTTGCTTTCCGCTACTCCAGATGGCAGGTATGGAATGATTTCCTGAGCCTGTCTGCGATTTCCTTGGCAAATGTAATACCAACGCCGGAAAAAGAGGAGCGGGAGGAAAAATACCACGCCATCCTAAGCGGCTACCGGGAGGAGGAACGGGAGATTTTCCCGCAGATGTTACACCTTGTAGTGCTGGCATTGAGCGATAACCCGGAGCAGGACTTTCTGGGCAGCCTGTACCATCATCTTGAGCTGCATCAGGAGCAGAAGGGGCAGTTTTTCACGCCCTACCATATCTGTGAATTTATGTCGGAAATACAGTTTACGGATTCAGAAGCGGATGAAATGCTGAAGGAACGGCGCTATATCAGTGTAAACGATCCTGCATGCGGCGCGGGCGCCATGCTGATTGCCTTTGCAAATGTGGCAAGAAAACATGGCATCAATTACCAGAAGCATGTGCTGTTCGTGGCACAGGATATTGACCGCACCGCAGCCATGATGTGCTACATACAGATGTCCCTGCTGGGATGTCCCGCCATCGTGGTGATCGGGGACAGTCTTGCAAAGCCGTTTCCCCATCCGGATAACGAAGTATGGTGTACCCTGTTTTACTATCTGAACCACTGGCGCTTTGCGTCGGGGGAAGCAGGAGAGAGACAGGAAGACAGCGGGGATGCGGAAAAACAGGGAATGGCTGCCGTCACCTTAGAACATCCGCCTGAAAATGTCAGGCTGATAGAAGGAGCGGACGGACAGCTCATGCTGTGTATGGAAACGGCATCATAACAGGTGCTGAAGAAAGGAGCAAAAATGAAGAATGTAGCAGACATCCGGTTTCAACTGGATATATTGCGGCGGGACGGCTATCATGCCGCTGCGCGGATCATCGAATCCTTGCAGGGAACGGTCAGCCGGGAGGCTGAAATGGAATACCTGAAGGAATTTGTCCGGCAGGGCTGTTTTGATGAAGAACTCATTCGTGACCAGCTTCGCTGTCTGTGGACGGCATACTGCCTGCACCACGGGCTTGATGCGGATACATCCGGGTACGACAACGACCTGATGGAACTGTGGAACGCCACAGCGGAGGATGAGGCTGAAACAGCAGACTGGAGCGATTATGACAGCTTTGATAATTTCATGTGCAGGTTTCTTGTGTAAGGTAATTTGAAAAAATTTCATAAAAAATTCAAGAAAAACAGGGGAAAGCGGGTACTTATTTTATATACCCCCTTTCCTGAAGCGGAAAAGAGAAAAGGTTGAATAAATTCTCTGATGAGCAATTTATTCAACCAAGAATTTGTGCAGAAGCATCACAAATTCCAGTGATCGCAGAGCAGAATTTGAAATTCTGCTCGCGTTCCTCAGCATTGAATGCTTCGGAATGGAGGAAAACAAATGGGAGCAACAACAGCAAATGCAGCGTATATGTATGATGAGGTGGAGGAGATCCGCAACCTGAACAAAGTAGAGGGATTCGATCCCAGAAGGTACATGAGGATCATCGGGCAGGAAGGCCAGGCGGGAAAGTATTATCTCGACGTGGCGTTCCGCAAGCTCTGGTTCCGTCTGAAGTACCCGGAAGGGAAAATCGTAAAGAAAATCCTGAAGCTGACGGATCAGGTTGCCATCGTGGAGGCGCGGGTATACCTGCACCGCAATGACTCGGAGGAAAACTTCATCGCCAATGCGCTGGCGCAGAAATACAGGACGGAGGATGGGCAGTTCGGCAACAAGTTTGTGGAACTGGCAGAAACCGCAGCAGTCGGGCGTGCGCTTTCGGATGCAGGCTTCGGGCTGCAGTTTGCGGACAAGGAGGAAGATATTGATCCGGAAGTGACGGAGGCTCCCTTTGACGCACAGATGATCCTTGCAGGAAACGGCATTGACGGCGGAGTTTTAGGTGAAATGTTTTCCGGGGAGGACATGGAAAACGGCGATGTACTTCCGGATGAAAATATTCCTGGACAGTACGGGGTGGAGAATTTTATCCCCATGCCGGAAGAAGTGGCACAGGCAATGGGAATGACGCCTGCCATGTCACAGAACAGTGGTATGGCGCAGCAGAACCAGCCGCAGCCGAAACTGGCGCAAGCGCCTGCAGCAAAAGCAGCGCCACAGACCGGAAGACAGGCGGCAGACAATGTTCCTGCGGTAAAGAATACCCGGAGTGCTGCAAGTATCAAAAAGGATATGCCGGTGGAGCAGATCTATTCCATGTTAGACCGTGACAGTGCGGCATCTGTCGTTATCCCTATGGGCTTCAACAAGGGAAAAACACTGGGACAGGTGGCGGTGGAGAAACCGGCAAACCTGCAGTGGTATGTGGACTCCTATGGAGGACCTGACAACCTGCTGCGTGCGGCGGCAAAGTTTTTGATCGACATGGCATTAGGGCAGGCAAGCTAAGAAATGGGAACAAATAAAAATTACGAAAAGGGGCGGTGCATCATTGTGCCGCCCTTAGAAAGAAAGCAGTTCTGTTTCGGACTGCGGAAAGGAGGAGCGCCATGTATCAGGATTTTCCTTTTACCATCGTGGATGTGGCATACCTCTTAAACCTGCATGTCAGGCATAAAAATGCGGCGAGCCTTGATGTGGACTGCCCGTTCTGCGGGGAGAAAAAAGGAAAGCTGAACCTGAATCTGAAGAAGAACGTGTTCAAGTGCAACAGGTGCGGGGAAAGCGGCGGCATGCTCTCCCTGTATGGGAAGGTATACGGGGTTGACAACCAGACCGCCTGCAAGGAGATCAAGGACGCCCTCGGAAAGAATGAACAGGCACCTGCCTATCAGGTAAGGAAAAAGGAAATTGCCCCAAAGGAGCCGGAGATAGAAAATGCCATGCCTGCGCCGGATGCAGTGAGGCATAAGACATACAGCATGTTTTTTTCCATGCTGGTGCTGGCGGATACCCACAGGAAAAACCTGTTAAAGCGCGGGTTCACGGAGCGGCAGATCGAGGAAAACGGCTATAAGAGCACGCCGGTCTTCGGATTTAGGAGTCTTACCAAAAAGCTGCTGGCGGCGGGCTGTACCGTGGAGGGCGTTCCGGGGTTTTATCAGGACAGGGACGGGGAGTGGACCATCCATTTCTCCAAAAAGTCATCCGGTTTTTTGGTGCCGGTCCGCAATATAGACGGGCTGACCGTGGGGGCGCAGATCCGCCTGGACCATCCTTATGACGGCAGGAAATACATCTGGCTCTCCAGCACCAACTTCCACAGGGGCACATCCTCCGGAAGTCCCGTCCATCTGGTGGGCAGTCTGGGGGAAAAGACCATTTTTATTACGGAAGGGCCGTTAAAAGGCGACCTTGCCCATGCCTTATCCGGCAGGACCTTCGGGTGCGTTCCGGGGGCAAACCAGTATGCGAACCTGACGCCGTTCTTACAGGAGATGAAGCGGACGGGTACGCAGTCGGTCTATGAAGCCTATGACATGGATAAAGACGGCGACTGGGCGGAGCGTGTAAAGGGCGTGGATGACTACCTGCATGATCTGGAGCAGAAAAAACAGGGACAGACCTCATAAAAAGTAATATCCAGGGCGGACTTCCATACGGGGTTCCGTCCTTTTTTATGCACATAATATGTAAAGTCCCCCAGTTTTTACATAAGGCTGTTGGCTTTTACTTACACCATGCGTATAAAACAGTAAATAAAGCATAAAGGAGCTGACGCTATGATGTATCAGAAAATAATTGTACCGATAGACCACGGGAACAGGAACATGAAGACCGAGCATAAGATATTTACCTCCGGTTTTGTGGAGAGTGACTGCAGGCCAGCACTGGGGGAATATCTGCAGTACAATGGGCGCTACTATGCCCTGACCGAGCAGCGGATACCTTACATGAGGGACAAGACGCTGGACGACCGTTTCTTTATCCTGACGCTGTTTGCGGTGGCGATGGAGGCGGAAAAGCAGATGTTAAAAACGAAGGACACGCTCCTTCAGGCAGCGCTGCCGGTGGGACTGCCGCCAAAGCATTACGGCGCGCTTTACCGGAAGTTTGAGGACTATTTTATGAACAGGGGCGTCCAGCAGTTTACATACAGGGGCATCCCTTACCGGGTTGAGATCGTGGAAACCGCCGCCTTCCCGCAGGACTATGCGGCTGCCATGACCGTCTACCAGAGGATAGCGGAATTTAACAAGGTCATTACGGTAGACATCGGGGGCTTTACACTGGATTACCTTCTGATCCGGGGAGGGAAGCCTGACCTGTCCGTCTGCGACTCTCTGAGAAGGGTGTCATCCGTCTGTATAATGACATTTCCTCCCGCGTCAATTCCGAGCAGGACATCCTGATCGACGATACGGACATTGACCGGATCATCCGGGGAGAAAAGACGGATTATTATGGGGATGTAATCCGCATCGTGGAGGACATGACAAAGACCTTTGTGAATGACATCCTCGGCACGCTCAGGGAGCGGGGGCTTGACCTGAAAGCGAGCTGTGTGGTATTTATCGGGGGCGGCTCCCTGCTTCTTCGGGAGTATCTGGAGCATTCCGGAAAGATTGGCCGCTGCATCTTTGTAGAAGACATCTGCGCCAACGCAAAAGGGTATGGTATGCTCTACCAGATACAGAAGAAAGGCAGATGACTGTTATGGGAAAGAAGAATCCGTTTGTGATGACGATAGGCTTTAACCGGCATGATACCGCCCATGTGGAGGTGGCGCAGTTCCTGAATGGCATGGAGCGGGGGAAGGCACAGTATATCGTGGATGCGGTGATGGCGTATCAGAATGGAGGGCAGGCAGAGGGTTCCGGTCTGACAGGGAGGGCATTTGATCACGCAGCTATCCGGCAGATTGTGCTGCAGGTCATAGAGGAACGGGAATATGGAATGAATGGCAGCAATACGGCGGCAGAAGCAACGGAAACGGCTGAACGGGTGGAAAGTTCTGATGAAAATGGATTAGCAGGACTGGATGACAGTGCATTAGGGGACATCTTACAGTCGTTGGATGCGTTTAAGGGATAGGATGGAAAGAAACAGGAAATGATAGTAGCATAAAAGGAAGCCTTTTCCAGTCTTTTATGAATCGGCTTCCTTTTGCTCAAGCAGTGTATCGGTTGATATGTTAAAATATTTAGCGAGGATGGCAACTTCGTAGTCGGGCACGAACCGGCTGCCCTGTTCGATGCGCAGGATCGTCAGGTCACTGCACTCCAAGCCTAGAAGCTGGAGCTGGCTTGCAAGTGCAGCCTGGGATAATCCCTTAGACTGACGGAGCTGTCTGATTTTAGAACCCACAATATTTTTGGAGGTCCCGTTCCAATAAATTTTCATAAAAGCATTCCCTTCTAAAGATGAAGTATAGGAAAATAACAGATAAAATCCGAAGTCTGCTGATATGAAAATAAAACTGATGGGAAAGGAGAAACATGGCATGAATGACGTATGGATAAAAATGGCTGAGTTTTTGGGCAGGTTAAATGGGGAGAACGTAGGAAGGGAAGGCTATGTGCCTACTCCGGAATATGAGAAAGCGCTGGAAGCGTGGACAGAGAAAGAACTGGAGTGTGAGGACTTTTTGGAAACCCTTTCCGCAGAGCAGAGGGAGAAGGCGGAAGAAATACTGGAATGTCAGGATGATCTTGCCTCTGCTCAGGAGTTACGGGCGTACATTCAGGGTTATGTGGACTGTGTGCAGGTGTTGTATCACATAGGGCTTTTAAAAGAAAATGAAGGACTCAATTTGGAAAAAATAACCGTACTTTAGTAATTTCAAAGATTTATTCTTCCAGTAGGGTAAGATTTTGTAATTGATGCAGAAATGCGTTGGAGGCTCTTGAAAGAACCTGATATTTTTTCCAAACAATACAAAGTTCTGCTTCTAGTGTAGGGGAAAGTGGTCTGAAACATAGATTGCTATCCCCTGTTGTGTTAATCAGCCTGTCTAATGCAATTACATATCCAAAACCTTTTCTGACAAATTGGGCAGCGTTATAAATCAAGTCATAGGTTGCCACGATGTTGAGCCTGGAAATATCAGCCCTTAACCAGCGGAACATCTCTGTATTGATTGATGTCTGATGGGATACGATCAGGGGCTTATCCCACAAATCTTCTGCACAAATGGTTTCCTTTTCTGCCAACGGACTGTCTTTGCGCATCAACACGCCCCATAAGTCTTTTTGTGAAAGCTTAAGATAATCATATTTGCTGATGTCTGCTTCTCCAACTAATAATCCGAAGTCGATTAAGCCCTTATCCAGTTTTTCCATAACACGCTCCGCATCACCGCTGTAAATATGGTAATGAATGAGAGGGTGCTTGATCTGCAAATCCTGTGCTGCCTGTGCCAAAAAGGAAATACTTTCGGTTTCTCCGCAGCCAATATAAATATCACCGCCTATGTTCTCGCTGGAAGATGTCAATTCTGCCTTTGTCTTTTCCATTAAATCAACTAACTCCTCCGCACGTTTACGAAGCAGCATTCCGTCCTCTGTCAGCGTAACTTTTTTACTTCCACGAATAAGCAGCTGTTTGCCTGAATGGAATACCATTCTATATATGTATTTGATATTAAAGATAAAAACACTTATGATAATAACCGGAGGTGGATTGGAATGTCTGAAATGAAAAATAAGGTAAATCTAAGTGCATATAAAAAGGAAATGAAGGACGTATTGGAAAGGCTTGTGAAAACAATGCCTGCATATAAGGAACTGCGGTTTTTTGTGAAATGCGTTATCAATCACTATCTGACAGACTTTGAAAAAAATAATTCCGATATTGTTGTGATTGGTTCCAATATTCCAGAGGAATTAGTCCTTGTATCGGGTAAGATGCCCTACTGGATTTTGGGCGGAAGCAGGGTAAGTTCTATGTGGGCGGATGACATTGTGCCGAGGGATACTGATCCGGTCAGCAGGTCAGGGCTAGGATCGATTGTTTCCGACTTTGCGGGGAATGCTTTGATTTTGATATCTTTAGTGAATGACAGCACAAGAAAACTGGCTTATATCCTGAAATCAAAGGGATTAAAGGTACATACTTTTCATTTTCCGCCAGTGGAAGACGCTCAGACAGTTTTGGAATCCTTCAGACATGGGTAATTGTAGTCGAGCGCTGTATTGTGCTGTTTCCAGCCGTTGATCGTGAATTTAATCAGGTGGTTTCTGCCAAGCTTGGTGTAGGTGATGTAATTCTGTTTTTGCAGGAAGTCGAGAATGCAAAGCAAGGCGACTATTACCTCCCAGAGCTTGTATTACCTCCCGAAGAAGAAAAGTCGATAGGTATATGGGGACAGCGGCATTTGCGGTATCTCAAAGAGCACAAGCAGCTTGTATATCCCGCATCCAGTAATCAGCGCAACGCTGGGCCATGCCGATCCGGATTCCCTTGACCACTACCTTTTTGCTGATATCAGGCATCTGCGGGAATGCAGCCTTAGTATTGAGGATTTTCCCGTCAGGAAGGGGGTGTTTGAGGGATGAGCCGTTACATTTCCGGTTTTTCAGATCTTATCGTACAATATGCAGACTATCAGAAAGCATCCGGCGGGTGGGGGACGGAACGGACTGGGCACCGCCTGAACATTGAGTATTTTGACCGCTATTGCAGTGAGAACTACCCGGGGCAGCCGCTGTCCCAGGAAATGGTGGATTCCTGGTGCCAGAAAAGGGAGACGGAAACCAACACTTCCTGCAACACCAGGACAGATGGGATCCGTTCGTTTATCCGTTACCTGAGGGAAAGGGGCCTTACCGAAGCGGAACCGCCGCCATCGCTGAAAAACTGTGGGAACACATATATCCCGCATGCTTTTAACAAGGATGAACTGGCAAGGTTTTTCATCGAATGTGATGCTGTCGTATTCCGGCGCCCTGAAGCGAAATACCGGATGAAAGAACTCGTCTGCCCTGTATTTTTCAGGCTCCTTTACAGCAGCGGCATCCGGACAACAGAAGCACGGTATCTAAAAAGAGAGGATGCCGACCTTGTGCATGGTGTTTTAAACATCAGGAAATCGAAGGGAAACAGCCAGCATTATGTGGCGCTTCATGAAAGCATGGCCCAGCTGCTTATAAAGTATGACCGTGCAGCTGAAAAGCTCCGGCCTGGCCGGGAATATTTCTTTGAACCCCCCAATGGGGGACACTATTCCCGCCAATGGGTTACAGGGATGTTCCAGCCACTGTGGGAGAAAGCAAACGGCACGGGCAGCAATGCGGTTGCCTATGCCCTCCGCCATAACTATGCAGTCACGAACATCAACAGCTGGCCGGAGGGACCCTTTGGATTTAATGCAAAACTCCAGTATCTTTCAAAATCCATGGGGCACAGCAGTATTGAGTCTACGCTGCATTATTATTCCATGGTCCCACGGCTGGCGGACATACTGCGTGAGAAAACAGAAAAAGGGATGAATGCGATCCTGCCGGAGGTGTTATATGAAGAAGAATGATGACCCCATAAAAATAGCCCGGTATATATCTGAATTCCTGGACTCCTATGCGCCCAGCTTTCTTACAGCCAGTGAACATACATTAAAATCCTACAGGGATGCGATTGGATTATATATCGGTTTCCTGGAAAACTCCGGGGTGACGCCGAAAATCCTCTCCAGGAAACACTTTGAAAGGGAATGGATCGAAAAATGGATTGTATGGATGAAGGAAACCCGCAGATGCAGCCCGGATACCTGCAATGTACGGCCCGGCTCCTTTCGAATGTTCCTTCAGTTCCTGGGAAGCCGGGATATAGAATTCCAGTATCTCTACCAGGAGGCACGGAAGGTCAGGAGGCAGAAATGCATAAAGAAAAAAGTAAACGGATTTACCCGTGAAGCGGTAGAAGCCATGCTTGCCGTTCCTGACCCATCTACGGTGACAGGAAAGCGGGATCTGGTGTTTCTTACCCTCCTGTATGCGACTGCTGGGAGGCTGGATGAGATCCGGTCCATCAAAATCTGCCATCTCCATCTTGATGCAGAAAAGCCGTATGTGACCCTGGTTGGGAAAAGGGGGAAAATGCGGACAGCATACCTGCTGCCGAAAGTTGTTTCCTATATCCAGATTTACTTAAAATCTTTCCATAATGATCCGCCGGATCCTGATGCCTATCTTTTTTATTCCCGCGTTAGCGGGATGCATGGAAGGCTTTCAGAACCAGCCCTGGCAAAAAGAATAAAGCTCTGCGCGGCAGCCGCCCATGAAAAATGCCCTGATGTGCCGTTGGATGCACATGCCCATCAATTTCGTCATGCGAAAGCTTCCCACTGGATTGAGGATGGCATCAATGTCGTCCAGGTAAGCTTCTTACTTGGGCATGAGCAGCTGGAAACAACCATGCGTTATCTGGACATCACTACAGAGGAAAAAGCAAAAGCACTGGCTACACTGGAAAGTGAATTGCAAAAATCCACTCCCAAGAAATGGAAAAACAGTGATGGAACCTTAAAAGATTTTTGCGGCCTAAACCGTTAGTGCAAAAAAGAAATCCAAACTATTTTAACAGGAAAGCCTTAATCTGTGCGTTGTTTCCGCTAAAAGTTTGGATTTCTTAGAAGTTTGGATTTTTCAAAAAATGAATAATATTCGGGTTTGGGTGAGGGAGATTGTAAATAGTGAGATGATTTATATCTAATGCGGAGAATGCTATACAATTATTTATTCAGAAGAAGTGAAATAAAGTTGTTGCGGGTGGAGCGGGGGAATGCTCCACCTTTTAAGAAGCAATATGCTTTCTGATTAGTATTGTTAATTCGCTGTTGGCAGAACGTGCATTGTATTCAGAAATATAGTGAAATTTCTTTAGTAATTCGTCATTTATCCGTAGCGTAAATTTTGATTGCTTTACTTTCAACGTTATCACTCCCTTAACGGATTGATAATGTTATTATACCGCCATAATAACGGCTAAATACTTATTGACGGCATATTATAATAAGAGTAATAAAATTACGGAGGTGTAAAGTGTGGAAAAGGATTATGACGGGTATGACTGTCTGCGTTATGAACTTTTTGAAACGCTAATTCCTGCAATGTTATATAAGGGGACGGAAAAAGAGAGAAATGAATTTTTCGGGTTTCTAAAGCAGGACGGTAAAACTTTTATCCATGATATGTACCAAACATTATGTGAAGACGACGGCTTGCCATATCCGTATGAAAATTCGGATTTTAAAGTGAGGATTTTTGAAAGAGGGGGAGTCAATATCTTGCAGATTTTACTTCCGTCTTACAATCCAAACATTAGCGACATATTGAGGGCATATTTCATTTTTACAAAAAGGGGTAACGGCAGAGATACAAGGCGGTATTTTTTGATTAAGCGGTTTAAAAGCGGAAAAATCTTTATTCTGTATGCAAATCCTGAATGTGAAATGATGTTGGGGGAAGAATTGACAGAACATATTGAGGATATGGAATATGAATATTGGAGATTGGTGCGTAGTTATGCAAAAACAATACTCTGGGAAATGCGTGAAAATAAAGGGAATAGCGCAAATGAAATAATGTTATAAAGCATGGTAGGAAGTTTTGTAAAAAATGGAAAGGGCGAATTATGATTATGGAAAAATTTACAGATATGCTTTTAAAAAGTCTTGAAAAAATGGAAGTGCCTGCCGCTACGGTAGAACAAATAACAGAAGATGGTGGTTTGCTTGGGATAGAGACCTCTGATGATAGTCAATTTTTAATTAAAATAGGAAAATGTGACACGGAACAGGAAGCATCCTTTAGAGAAATGGACGAAACAAACAGTAAGATTCATGGGATATTTGAGAGATTTACAAATACTTGGGAATATAATAATATAATGATGAAAAATAATGTTGACTTAGATTGGCTAGAGGGAAAGCTGGATAAAAAAGATTACCGAAAATTAGAAGACTATATTTTAAATCTTTGGTTGAAAAATGATGAACTGTTATTTAGGGTGGGATTCAGGTATGCGTGGTCGTTATTTAACGAATGTACCCCAAAAATGAGATTTTCATATAGGTAATTGCGAAACAACTGTTAAATTGGATGCCCAGTAGTCAAAAATCCCTG
>OFGR01002745.1_pt1 | contig 11287 bp, 10 predicted proteins | sample 1521811 | NCBI WGS metagenome assembly OFGR01 (sample SAMEA3504098, study PRJEB24116) | mouse gut metagenome | biome: mouse gut; feature: mouse-associated habitat; material: faeces | place: Denmark | collected 2011
CGGACAAAATCGTGGTACGATAGTAGCCGGAGAAAGACTCTTCAATAATTTCCGGTTTATTAGCGAAATCCAAAACGAAGGTGTCGTACTTCTTTGGATGACAACGGTTCAGCCTTGAAAGGGTCTGTACCGCTTTGATGTCATAGAGCATCTTATCCACATACATCGTGTGAAGCAGGGGTTCATCAAAGCCGGTCTGAAACATATCCGCAACAATCAGGATGCGATACGGATCCGCCTTAAAGGTTTTTGGTATCTTAGAGTCCGGGAATCCATTCATGCCTGCCGAGGTCAACGGCTGTTCCTGACCGTTGTACTTACACTCACCAGAGAAAGCAATAATAGTTTTATAGGGGCTGTGTCTTTCAGAAAGACACTTGTTGATCGCATAATAATATTCGATGCATCGCGGAATACTGGCAGTCACAACCATAGCGCGGGCCTGCCCGCCAACTTTTCCCTTAGCGATAACCTGTTCATGGAAGTGGTCAACCATCATAGCGGCCTTCTTCGCTATGGTATAGCTGTCGCTCTCCACAAAATTACGGAGTTTCTTCTGGGCGCGCTTTTTGTCAAACATCGGATCGTCCTCGACAGTCTTCATTAGTCTGTAGAAACTGTCGATAGGTGTGTAATTCCGCAATACATCCAAGATGAATCCCTCCTGGATAGCTTGCTTCATCGTGTAGACGTGAAATGGCTTATGCTGCAATTCGCCCTTGTCATTCAATATAGGAGTTCCGTATTCATCCACAACAAGTATGCCGAAAGTCTCCAATGTCTTATTCTTCGGTGTGGCCGTAAAGGCAAAATAGCTGGCATTATTCAGCAGCTTACGCCCTTCCATCATAGCGTTGATTTTGTCCTCGTTGTCCATCTCATCATCCGAGGCAAGCCCGGAGAGGGCAAGATTCATCTGCGCGGAGTTGCGCCCGCTCTGCCCGGAATGCGCCTCATCAATGATAATAGCGAAACGATTCTCTTTGTGAGCGGCTCCAATCTGCGGAACAATGTATGGGAATTTCTCAATCGTGGTAACAATGATGCGCTTGCCGTCTGTGATGGCTTTGGTAAGATCGCCGGAGTGTTCTGCCCAGGCCACAGTATTGCTGATCTGCATAAACTGCTTGATGGTATCCCTGATCTGTTTATCGAGGATACGGCGGTCAGTGACTACAATGACAGAGTCCAGCATCGGACGCCCATTCTGCTCAAGTCCAATCAATTGATGCGCAAGCCATGCGATAGAGTTGGACTTGCCGCTTCCCGCACTGTGCTGGATCAGGTATTTACGCCCGACACCGTTTTCCCGCACATCGCTAAGAAGCTTTGTAACCACATCCAACTGATGATATCGTGGAAAAATTTGCTTCTCTTTTTTCTTTTTGGTATCCTCATCCACCTCAATAACGACCTGAGCATAGTTCTCAATAATCAACGTTAGTTTTTCTTTTGTTAGGATATCTTTCCACAGATAATCGGTCATCAAGCCAATGGGATTCGGTGGATTTCCCGCTCCATCGTTGTATCCCTTATCGAAAGGCAGAAACCAACTGTCTTTGCCCGCAAGACGAGTGCAGAATTTGATGCGGGCGTCATCCACGGCCAGATGCACCATGCAGCGTTTGAACTGGAACAGCATCTCTCGCGGATCACGGTCATCCTTGTACTGCTGGACAGCATCATCCACATTTTGCTTTGTAAGCTGGTTTTTGAGTTCAAAGGTGATGACAGGCAATCCATTGATAAATAAGCACAGGTCAAGAGCCAGCTTGCCTGCGTCCTGAGAATAGCGGAGCTGGCGCGTCACGCTGAAAATATTCTTCCGGAACATTTCCCTCGCTTTTTCGTTGTTTTCGGTCGGGGTGAGATAGAACATAATGAGGTCAACCGGGTACACTTTAATGCCATTGCGCAGAACATCTACAATACCGCGTTTGACCAACTCACCCTGGAGGCGGTTCAGAAACTGACGCCTTTTCTGCTCGGACTGAAACACACCCAGCTTACCCATCTGTGAGGGCTGGGTATCCTGCAAAAATCGAAAAAGGCGGGGTTCATCAATCGCATATTCTTTATTATAATCGGCGTTAGTCCCTTCTTCATAACCGTTCTGCTCAACCAGCCATTTTACAATGAGGGCCTCTAAACCGCTTTCTTTTGTGTTTGTAAATCCTGGCATAGTTATCCCTCCTGTTCTTCAATCCGCTTGCGCTCAGCTTCAATTTCACGCTGCAATTCCTCAGCAGTGGGTAGGGCAAAACGATAACGTGAAGCAAAAACTTGTTGAGCATCATTCAGAACAGAGTATTTGACGATTGCCTCATTCTTCTGAGAACACAGTATGATACCTATAGTAGGATTGTCATCTTCATTTTTATATAGCGCATCAAACATTCGGATATAGCTGTCCATCTGGCCAATGTCGCCGTGGGTCAATTTCCCGATTTTCAAGTCAATCAGCACATGGCATTTCAGGATACTGTGGTAAAATACAAGGTCAAGGTAAAAATCTTCATCTTCATAGCGCATCAGCTTCTGTCTGGCTACAAAACAGAAACCACGTCCCAACTCCAACAGAAATTCCTGCAATTTATCAATCAATGCCTGTTCCAAATCAGACTCCCGTAGGGCCGGGTAATCTTTCAAATCAAGAAATTCCAACACATATGGGTCTTTGATGAAATTTTCCGCAGATAAAGGTGCTGTGAGTTCAACAGCTTCGGTCCTTACAGATACCTGGTCTCTGCTTGCAAGAAGCCGCTCATAGTATAGGGTAGAAATCTGCCTTTCCAGTTGGCGGCTCGACCATGCGGAAGCGATTGCCTCGTCCATATACCATTGCCTTGCCTGTTCATTTTCCACCGAAAGCAGGAGGCGGTAATGCGTCCAGGTCAATTGCGAACGCAGTGCGTTCGTATTTGGGAATGTGACATAAAATTTCTTCATCTGCTGCAACGTCCGCACAGAAAAGCCCTTGCCAAAGTCCTTGGTCAAACGACTGGATAACTCCTGCAAGACAGATTTTCCATAACCAGCCCGCGCATTGCCATTCTGTTCATGTTCAACGATAATGCGCCCAATTTGCCAATAAGCCTGCACCATAGCGAAATTGACCGCGCTGTATGCCTGATTGCGCGACAGCAGGAGAGTTTCTTTTATTTCAGAATAGATGTCCTCATAAGGGATTAGGTTATTGTTGGCCATTTTATCAGCCCTCCTTGGTGGGGAAACAACTCTTATAGGCGTTTTGTTGCTTCGCGGCGATATATTCCCTCGCCAATGCATTAAGCTGTGGAATTTCGGCTTGACTATACTTGCTAACTTCGGTTAATGCTGTAATGATGTCGTTTTGTTGAGATTCTACATTGATGATCTCACTTTCATATCCCTTTAGTTCAGCTTCTTCATATTTCGGCGGCTGCCCCCGTGATTGCAGTTGCTGATTTAGTTCTTGGCAGTTCATGACTAAAGCTCGCTTTATTGCATTTTTGTCGCAGAGTGCTATATAAGAGTCTATCATTTCCAATAGAGTGAAAATCCGATTGCTAATCTTTTCATATGTTTTTTGAAATTCCGGCAAGACCGTTGGAATCCTGCATGGATTTTTACAAGTGGAACATCCGGACGGCACTACGTAAATATCTGTGAAGAACATTGCTTTCAGTTTTAGAGTATTGATTTTTTGCATTTCCTCTGCCAACTGCTGCCGAATAGCGGCCACTTCAACAGAATTGTATCCTGTGCTTGTAATACGCAAAGAGTTGAACCGCTGATAAAGGATACTGGGTGCAAACAGGTTCAATTCGCAAATCACATTTCCCAGTCCATCCCTTTCTTTTTCAATGGTCTCCATCGTTTTTTCATATCGATGAATACCTCGTTCATGTTTTAATGTAACCATTACGCCGGCAAGAGTCATTGTACCGCCCAAGTAACTGCCACAAAAGATAAACCATGTGGAGGCATCAACATTTGGCACATTGATATTGATGCCAAAATAATTCCCCAGAGCAATTCCTATATGCAGACAGAGCATCAGAAAGAAGGGAATAGCAAGTACAACCAAGAACCACCATTTCGACAATTTATTCTTCATACGTTTCGCTTTTCATCCCTTCCATGCTTTCATCATTTTCTGTATCAATGTTTTCCTCCGCAAATTCGTATTCGGGGATTTGAATGCCACGGACATCAATTTTGCCGGTAACCGTATCCGAGATAAGACGGGCTTTTAGTTCCTGCAAGCTGGATATCTCCTGTGTTAGCGTATCCTCATATTTTTTTGCTTTATCGCGGAACTCAACTATATACTCCATAATTTCCGCTTGCTCGTCAAGTGGAGGAACAGGCAGAACAATAGTATTAAAATCATCAGTGTAAAGTCGCCAGAATCCTTCAATAATGCCGCGCACTCTGATGCGCAACTCACCTCGGCAACAGTCGCTTTTTAGTACAGTTTCAGCAAACGACGGAAGAAGTCTTTCTGTGTTTGGCCTCAGCACCGTATAGTCAGGACTAATTACTCCAGACTGCGGAGCCAGTGCAAAAACACCTAAATGTGCTTTAAGTCGATTCAAAACAAGATCATCTTTATCGCACAGCTTACCGCCCACATACGACTCCGAAAGCATTCTGCGTTCGTCAAGCTGACTGTCCGGCACAAGCCCATGTTTTTGGCTCATAGACAAATGTTGCTCTGAACCATCTTGTGAGCGCTCATCTTTTTCTGAAAAGAGATACTTGCATCTCATGGTGTGCCAATGTTCCGGAATATCGCCAAGCCACTCCGCTCCAGAAGCCTTTGCAGCTACACCATTACGCAGACCATGTGTAACAATGTGCGAAATATGAACACTCTGCCGTTCATGAAGCAAAGCTATCTGTTTTCTTTTTACCGAGATTAGCTTATTGATACTCGAAACCTTCCAATCCAGAAACCGCACAATCTGATCCTGTTCAGAGCGGGGAGGGACGGGAAGAAGGATGGATTTCATTTCACTATAACGTGTTGTCCACAAATCAGCTACAATCCCTCTCCCGTTGCGATAATATTCCTCTGAAAAGGGCTGGCTTCTCAACAGGTAATGTACATATCTGCTATTCCACAGATTTCTGGGTGTAAGCACGATATTGATAAGGGAAACTGATCCATCAAGTTCTGATACACCGCAAGAGCCCTTTCTGTCCGACCGGCTATTGATGACAAAATCCCCAATGCGTACCAGCTTGCGATTGTCCCCTGCATCTGTTTTCACTGCGGTGTCCAATTGAGGCACAACGCCAATCTTTGCGACAGAAAGCGGAGGATACTCCTTGTCAGAAACTTTAACTTTCCGCTCAGTAAATAGAGAGCCAATTTTCTTGCAGTCCCAATGTGAGGGAATTTCCCCGAGCCAAGCAGGATTATTGAGGATATAATTTGCACTCATTGTATCCCCTCCATAATCTCCGCCATCATGCCATCCGTTTCCCGTTCCAAGGCTTTCAGACTCTCCAAAATGTCCTCCATCGAACGCAGTTCCACCGGCTTGTAGAAATACTTGGTAAAACTGATTTCATAGCCAATTTGCGTTTTCTTCTCATCCACATAGGCATCGGGGGCATAAGGCAGCACCTCATCCCGCATAAAGGTGTCAATGCCGCCCTCATAGGTAAACGGAATGTTTTCCGTGTCCCGCAAGTCAACATCTGCTTCACCATCAATGGGCTGTGCGGTTGGGTCTTTCTCTGTAATGAAGGGGCGGATTTTCTTCAGAACGCCGGCTTTCAATCTTGTCGCTTTGGCAAATGTTGTCCAGTCATCCAGTGGGGCAGTTTTTGCGGCTTCGGCAAGAGTGTTCTTTACCGCAGCGAGCTCGTCCGCTTTTTTGAATGTGCCGGCGGGAATTTCCCTGTCCGGGTACACATGAAGACGTAGAGGGCGTTCCACAGTGACAGACCAATAGCCGAACTCCCTGTTGTCAAAAATCATGCTGACTTCGCTTTGCTCCATCTCCATAAAAATGCGGACGATTTCTCTGCGAATCTCCGGTGTGAACTCGCAGTTCTTCTTGCCCATATTTTTGCGGAGCGGGGATTTCATAGCAGTTGCGTCAATCAACTGGATTTTCCCCTTGCGGCACTCCTCCTTTCGGTTGGACAAAATCCAGATAAATGTCCCAATCCCTGTGTTGTAGAACATATTCTCAGGCAGTGCAATGATCGCTTCAACCAGGTCGTTCTCAATCATGTAACGGCGGGCGTTACTCTCTCCGCTGCCTGCGTCCCCGGTAAAAATGGACGATCCATTATGTACTTCGGCGATACGGCTGCCCAGTGGCGTATCCTTTTTCATCTTTGCCACGTTGTTCAACAGAAACAGCAGCTGGCCGTCACTCGTCCTCGGAATCATGGCAAGCTGCTCTCCGCCCTCCAGATAAGCGTTGAAGCGGGTGTCTAAAATTTCTTTTTTGCCACCCATCTTTTCCGCGTCAACCTTCCAGCTTTTTCCGTAGGGAGGATTTGACAGCATGAAATCGAATTGCCTTGTGGCATTCCCATCCAGAGAAAGCGTAGAGCCATAGCTGATATGCTCCGCCTGGTCTCCATCGCCTTTGAGCAGCATATCCGCCTTGCAGATTGCATATGTTTCGGGGTTCACTTCTTGTCCAAACAGATGGATAGATACATTCTTTCCTTGCTGCTGGGCAAGCGTCAAGAGCCTGTCCTGTGCAACGGTAAGCATACCGCCTGTACCGCAGGCCCCGTCATAACAAGAATAGGTGGCATCTTTAATCTGAGCCGCAATCGGCATAAAGACAAGGTCTGCCATCAGTTCAACAACATCACGGGGTGTCCAGTGTTCCCCTGCTTCCTCGTTGTTGTCCTCATTGAATTTGCGAATCAGTTCCTCAAAAATCGTACCCATACCGTGATTGTCCAGTCCGGGGTGCTTCACGATAGTCTGGGCATCATCCTTATAGACCGGCTTTGGGGAGAGGTTGATATCCGGCGAGATAAATTTCTCAATCACCGCCCCCAGAATATCCGCCTCAATCATCGTGTCAATCTGGTTGCGGAACTTGAACTTCTCCAAGATTTCCTGTACATTGGGAGAAAAACCATCCAGATAAGCTTCAAAGTCAGCTTTCAGCGTCTGCTTCTTTGCGCGGCTGGTCAAATCACGCAGGCGGAACGGAGATGCATTACAGAATGCTTGTCCCGCAGTATTGCATAATGCCGGCCACTGGTTATCGATTTTGGCGGCATCAAGTTTCTTTTTCATGTCAAGAACAGCTTCTTTACTGTCCTCCAACATCGCATCCAGGCGGCGGATCACCGTCATAGGCAGAATAACATCACGATACTTGCCGCGTACATATACGTCACGCAGGCAGTCATCAGCGATTCCCCATATAAAACTCACGATTGCATTGTGAATCTGATTATCCATGTGTCTTTATTTCCTTCCTCTTTGAAATTGAATGTCGGTTCCACGAAACATATAATCTGTAAGGCTGGTTCAATCTTCATTTGCCATTTCCATGATATCACTGACATCACATTGAAGGGCGACACAGATTTTTTCGATTATTTCTGTATTCACATTTTCGTTCTTGCCAAGTTTGGTGACAGATGCCGCACTTATGCCTGCCAACTGTTGCAGGTCTTTTTTCTTCATATCTTTGTCAATCAGCAGCTTCCATAACTTTTTATAACTGATGGCCATACACGAACCTCCGTTTTCGGGGAGAATGTTAACTCAATTTTATTATATCACGCCTAAATTCTAAACGCAAGATTTTCTCCTGCGATTGCAGGAAAAAAAGCTGCTTTCCCTTGAAATCCTTGCTTCTATCTGCTATAATGGAAAAATATAGAGTGATTATATACTTTTGGAAAAGGGGGAAGGAAATCATGATTTTTGTGAGTGGCGTTCATGGTGTAGGAAAATCGTATTTTTGCAATTTGGTCAAAGAATCCACAGGGATCGAAACCTACTCGGCCAGTACTTTGATTGCGGCCAAAAAGCAGTCGGAATTTTCGAAGGACAAGCTTATTCCGGATATAGATGACAATCAACAATTCCTTCTCATGGCTGTGAACGAACTCAAGACTTTTGGCAAGAATTTTATTTTGGACGGGCATTTTTGCCTGCTAAATACTTCTGGTGAAGTTCAGCGCATCTCTCACGATACTTTTACCATGCTCAAGCCAGATGCCATTGTGTTACTGACTGAAAAGCCGAAAATTATCGTGTCCCGGCGCAGAGAACGTGATAAAATTGATATTACCGTAGAGAGTGTTGAACAGTTCCAGGAAGAAGAGCGGCGCTATGCTAGTGAAGTTGCTAAAAATATTGGCGCAAAGCTCTTTATTTCTAAAGGCGCTGAAGACCTCATGCAAGCAATCGATTTTATAAAATCACTTTAAGGGGGGCTGATTATGGCAGGTAAGTTTGAACGTAAACGCTTTTCCGAAATTGATCTCAATGATTCCTTTTTCGATTCTTTGAAAGCGGATTACCCTGGCACTTCATCAAGTACTGGTTTTGTACAGTGGTTCACAAAAAAAGCTGCTGAGGGGAAGAGAGCCTTGGTATTTGAAGATGATCAAGGTGTAGGAGCGTTTGTAAACCTAAAGCCAGGTGAAACCGAAGAAATCAAGTTGGCGGATGGCAGTGTGTTACCGAAGATTGCGCGTCTTAAAATCACAACGATTAAAATTGATGAGCGTTATCGTAATCAAAGGATTGGCGAAGGTGCGCTGGGGCTAACTTTGTGGCAATGGCGAGATTTAGGCATCAATGAGATTTACGTTACTGTTTTTGATAAACACGCCAGCTTGATATTCCTCCTTGAAAAATACGGCTTTGTTCATGTTGGCAACAATTTGAATGGTGAGCGAGTATATATTAAAGACCGAAGAAATCTCGATTTCAGTGACCCCTGCAAATCATTCCCTTTCCTTAGCAGTCGGATTCAATGTGCTGGATGCCTTGCCATTGATATGGAATATCACGACACCATGTTCGCTTCTTCTGACCTTGCTAATACCTTGCAGGAGCGCGTTGACATCAGCGTGGCAAATGGGCTAAAAAAGGTGTACATAGGCAAGCCCTATAGTCTGGCCTTCAGAGTTGGAGAGCCTGTCTTGGTATACAGAAAATATACTGGGGCAAATGGCCGTCCAGGGTATAAATCTGTTATCACTACTTATTGTGTTGCAACACGAATTGAGAAAATAAAGATAAACGGACGAGCCCAATATTCTTACGACCAGTTCTTACACATGGTCGGTAACAAATCAGTCTATAATGAAAACGAATTGAAAGAGAAATATGATACGTGGGCATCTCTAACGCTGATTGAGTTATTGTATTATGGCTATTTTGGTGCAGGGAATAATGTAAATTGGATGTGGCTGAAAGATAATGGTTGTTGGCCTGGAACCCATCCCATGAATTTCCGTTATACAAGGGATCAGTTTGAGAAAATTCTGCGGGAGGGCAATGTAGATGTCGGCAATGTTATTATCAATTAAACCTAAGTATGCAAAGGTGATACTTGAGGGGAAAAAGCAATACGAATTCCGAAAAAGCAGACCGAAAGATGGTGTAGATCGAATTATTTTTTACGCTTCGTCACCACAGAAGGAAGTGGTCGGAGAAGCGACTATTGATGAAATACTGGAAGGGACGCCAAAAGAGATTTGGGAGATAGCAAAAACTGCTGCTGGCATCACAAAGAAGTTCTATTTTTCCTACTATGCTGGAAAAGATAAGGCCATTGCATATAAGCTAAAAGATGTCGTGATTTATGAAAAACCCAAGGCTCTGTCTGATTACGGTATTCACCAAGCCCCACAATCATTTGTATATCTATAACAATCATTTATTGTGTTACGAAACCGGACGTGTTAATTTTTAATGAAGCAGTATATTTTAATGCCCTCGTACTTCTGCGCTAAAAGCGAATCAAAAGTACGGGGGCATTAATTTTTGTGTTTTGGGGAAGAAAATATCCTTGACAAATCCCATCTTGGTTGGTAATGCTGTTGCTCTCCCCTTGCAGCATATCGTCACGGCTAAGCCCGCAATGGAGAGCAGCACCTTCTGTTTAAATATTAAAATAGACTTATAGAAAGAAATATCAGTATAGAAAGAAAGTTCATAATTTAACTTTTTGTACAATCCTTTGCAAAATAAATTTATATCAAGGTCATTTGCAAAGAAAAAATCTTTCCTTTTTTGTAGTATCTTTCTCAAATCACTAAGCGCCAAGTTTCCATTTTCTATAGAAACAACAAGCGATGGCGTTATCGTTAAAACAAATTCATTAATTAAATTTATTGCACTATTTTTGAAACAATAATCTTGAACTATTCTTATTACCGTTTTATCTATATCTGTATGCATATTTTTATAACCTTGTTAATTTAAATGCTTGTTCAGCAATTGAATGTTTATATATTTTTTGCCATTACCGCTCACTTCTTTAATTTCTATTAAGCCATATTCCAAAAGAATTTTGATTTTATTTGATACTGTCATTTCGGTCTTACCTACAATGGGAGCAAAATCAGCAAACACAATATATAGTATGTTTTTATCAAAATATATTTTACAAAACAAGTATATACAAGTTATAATATATTACAGATTGCTTATATTTCGCATAAAATAAGTGGTTTGTAAAATAAATATTGTTTGACTCGTTGCATTTATTCATGATACAAAATTATGGTTTGTAGTCTATTGACTAAAATCATTAAAAAAATAAAAATGTGATAGATATTTATATCAACCACAATTTAAATCATTTAATGATAAATAAATTCTCTTTTATAATCTCTGCTATTTGTTTTTTACTTATATCAAATTGGCTTACAATCTGTAAGCCAATTTATTCAGAAAGCTCACTCTCTATTTCTTCGACTGTCGGTAGACTACTTTTAAATTCTTCACGAAGTACCTTTGTCAATTCATATTCTGCAATCCCGATTGGCTGTGAAATATCATCAAGCGCATACTCAGCAACGATGTCGTCTTTATCCTTACATATAAGAATACCTATTGTTGGATTATCCTGTTCTGTTTTTATCTGCTTATTGACAGCAGTGACATAGAAATTTATTTTACCTGCAAATTCTGGCTTAAATTTTTCCGTTTTTAGTTCCACGACAACATAACAATGAAGGCGAACATGATAAAAAAGCAAATCAACCTTATTCTGAAATCGGAATAACATTGATTATTCCGATTCTATGATTATTCCGATTTTAGCACAGGCCGCCTAAAAAAACT